>WNEY01000272.1_pt1 | contig 30042 bp, 30 predicted proteins | sample 5400531 | NCBI WGS metagenome assembly WNEY01 (sample SAMN13153338, study PRJNA577476) | soil metagenome | isolation source: 200 cm saprolite under Douglas fir tree site 1 | place: USA:California | collected 2015-04-18
TTCCAGGACCCGTTCGGCTCGCTCGATCCGAGAATGAATGTGGAAGGCATCATCAGCGAGCCGCTAGTCATTCATGAAAAAATGATGCAGCCTGCCCGCCGCACCAGGGTCGCTGAATTACTCCGCGCCGTCGGCCTCGACCAATCCATCCTGCCCCGGTTCCCACACGAATTCAGCGGAGGGCAGCGACAGCGCATTGGAATCGCGCGCGCCCTTGCCCTGCGCCCGAAGTTCATCGTCGCCGATGAACCGGTCTCCGCTCTCGACGTAAGCGTCGGAGCGCAGATCGTGAACTTGCTGGCGAACCTCCAGCGCGAGTTCGGCCTGACGTACCTGTTCATCTCGCACTCCATGCCGGTGGTGCGCTATCTCGCCACCCGCATCGCGGTAATGTATCGCGGAAAAATCGTCGAGGTCGGATCCACAAGCCGGATCACCGAGCAGCCGCAGCACCCATACACCCGCAGCCTGTTGGAAGCCACCCCAGAAATCGCCGTGCAATGAACCCCGCACGGCCATCACGAACCAGGTAGGCCGGGACGCCCTCGCCCGGGAGGGCGAGCGGATCTCGCCCTGGCTTCGCCCTTTGCGCCGACAGAAAACTGCCTTGCCCGGCCGGGCGGGGTGAGGGGGCGGGGGGCCCGCCCTTACGTGGTTAAGGGTTAGCGCGTGGCGAGACTGCCAGCCACTACCCAACCGCAGGGAGTGGGGTATCCTTTAAAGCGTTTGGAGGCAACATGAAATCGACGCTAGCCGTGCTCATCCTTTCCATCGCCGTTTTCGCCCAACCACCCAAGAACCCCGTCACCGACGTCCTGCGAGACTCTCTTACCGGCCGTCAGAAAAACACCGTCGCGGCCATCGAAGAAATGCCCGGCGACAAATTCGGTTTCAAGCCCACGCCCGAACAAATGTCATTCGGCCATCTCGCCACGCACATCGTCGAAGGAAATTATTTCTTCTGTGCCAAAGTAGCAGACGTTCCCCAGCCAAAGGTCGAGGAACTGGCAGAAACCGCCGCCAAGGAAAAGCTGGTCGCTGCAGTGAAAGCGTCCTTCGATTTTTGCGGCACCGCGCTTGCCAAAGCAGAAGATTCCAAACTCGGCGACTCCATACAGGATTTCGCTGGCAAGCAGCGCCCGCGCGCTTGGGCGGCGCTGGCTCTCGCCAGCAGCTGGGCTGATCACTATGGCGCCGCCGCCATGTACCTCCGGCTGAACGGCCTGTTGCCCCCCACGGCGCAAAAGAAGCCCGAAGAAAACAAGAAATGACGCCTGAGCTCCCCGCCGGCGTCAGCGCCGTGGCGAGTGTGTTTCTCCTGGCCGCCACCTACCTGCTGACGGTTGGTCTGACCATGCTCGCTCGCCCCGGATTGGTCTCCATGGCCGCAGGGGCGGAGTTGCTGGGCGGACTAGAACTCGCCGGCCCTTACATGTTTCTTCTGATGGCGGCGGTCGGCGTGGCCGTCGGGCTCGGGCTGCTGCGCCTGCACAACTGGGCGCGTTGGATAGCAATTCTTATGGCCATGATCGGCGTAGTGCTCCTGCTTCCGAGTGTTTCCAGCGCAATATTTGATTTTCGATTGGGAAAGCTCGCCTGGGGTGGTTTGGGGACGATGGTTCGAGTGTTGATCGCCTGGTATCTTTACCAGGCGCCGGTCAGGGACGCGTTTGAAACCAAATCGAAAATCGCGGAGAACTGAAAACGAAGAACTGAAGACTGCACTTATTCTTCTCCGGATAGCTTTTGATCCGGCGCCGGGCATCACATTGCAAGAACCTACTCTTCCTCTTCCTTCACATCCCCACGCGCCGCCTTCGCCTTCTCCACAATCTTGTCCTGCAGCATCCCTGGCACAGTATCGTAGTGATGCATTTCCATGTTGAAGCTGCCACGACCCTGGGTCATCGAGGTCAGATCCACGCCGTAAGTCAGCATCTCGGACATCGGCACTTCGGCCTTTACGACCGTGTTGCCGCCCTTGTTGTCCATGCCCTGGATGCGTCCTCGACGACTGTTCAGATCGCCCATGATGCTGCCGGCAAAATCGTCGGGCACTGTGATCTCGACTGCCATGACGGGCTCGAGCAGCGTGGGCTTGGCTTGCTCCATGGCTTTTTTGAACGCGATGCGGCCGGCCATCTGGAACGACATGTCGTTCGAATCCACGTCGTGATACGAGCCGTCATACAGGATGACTCTGAAATCGACCACCGGAAATCCGGCCAAATACCCGCGCGCCGCCGCGTCCTTGATTCCCTTTTCGATGGCGGGAATATAGTTCTTGGGAATGGCACCGCCGAAAATGTCGTTCACAAACTCGAACTCGCCGCCACGCGGCATCGGTTCCATCTTGATTTTGCAATCGCCGTACTGACCGTGTCCGCCAGTCTGCTTCTTGTGCTTCCCCTGGACGTCAGCTTTGCCGCGAATCGTCTCCCGGTACGGCACCTTGGGAGCTTTCAGGACCACCTCGGTGTGGTACCGCTTTTTCATTTTGGAGACAACCACTTCGATATGCTGCTGGCCCGTCCCCGCGATCAGAAATTCCTTGGTCTGGGAATCACGAAAGAAGCGCAGCATGGCGTCTTCTTCCATAAGCTTGTGGATGCCGGGCCCTAGCTTGTCCTCGTCGGCGCGGCTCTTGGGCTCGATAGCAAACGTGATCGCCGGCTCAGGCAGCTTTACCCGCGGATACTGAATCGGAGCCGACTTGTCGCCCAACGTGTCGCCAGTCAACGTGTCTTTCAGCTTGGCTACGGCTCCAATGTCGCCCGCGTGCAACTCGGTCACAGGCACGGCGGTTTTACCCTGCATAATTGAAATATGGGCCAGCTTTTCCTGTGAGCCGCGGCTGTAGTTCACCACCGTGGCATCGTTTTTCAGCACACCGGAGAAGACTTTGAAATAGGAAATCCGCCCCGCGAAGGGATCGGAAACCGTCTTGAACACATACAGTGATACCGGCTCCGTATCGGCTTCGTGCCGCCGCGGAGGTTCTCCCTGATTTCCGTTAGAAGCGCTCGACGTGGCCGGCTCCCCCTGTACCCACTCGTGTTCCGAAGGCGCGGGCGTGTAGTCCACAATAAAATCCATCACCCGGTCGGCGCCGATGTTGCCCAGGCCGGACCCAAAAATTACGGGGAAGATCTTGTCCTCGCGAATCGCGTTATGCAGCGCCGGAATTAAATCTTCCTCCGGGATGGTCCCCTTTTCAAAGAACTCTTCCAGCAGGGCATCGTTGCCCTCGGCCACCAGCTCCACCAGTTTTTCGTGCTGTGACTGAGCCTCGTCCTTCATGTCGGCTGGAATCTCGGTTTCCTTCCCCTTGCCGTTGCCGCCCAGTTCGTAGGTGTAAGCCTTCATGGTGACCAGATCGACCACGCCCCGAAAGTTTTTCTCTTTCCCGATCGGCAACTCCAGCGGAATCACAGAGCGCCCGAACGCATTGGTCAGCGATTCCAGCACGCGCTCCGCGTCGGCGCGATCGCGATCCATGCGGCTGGCTACGATCAGTCGCGGTGTTTGATATTCCTCGCAGTAGTTCCACACCCGCTGAGTGACAACTTCCACTCCCGCAACGCCGTCCACGACAACGACGGCCGCATCCACCACCGGCAACACCAGCTTAGCCTCGTGGACAAACATGTTGAACCCGGGCGTGTCCACGATATTGATTTTCGTCTTGCCCCACTCCACATGGGCCAGGCTTGCCGAAATTGACATCTTCCGCGCGATTTCTTCTTCGTCGTAGTCGGTGGTGGCGGAGCCGTCGTCCACTCGCCCCATGCGCTGGCTCGCGCCCCCGGCGTACAGCATCGCGGAAACCAGCGAGGTCTTGCCCGCGTGTCCGTGCCCAATCACCGCCACATTCCGTATATTCGCGCCTTCATAAACCTTCACGGGTTCGCTCCTTTACCCCATACGCTCAGAGTAGAGACAGTCCTCTTATCAAGCCACGTAGGGGCGGGTGCCCCACCCGCCCTGCCGGGCAACGCTCGGCAGTCATGGCCAGCGGTTGGCTAAAGCGGTTCATATAGGACTCAAAAGAAGAGGACAACTTATAGACCGAAGTCAGCCAGCCTGTCAAAACCTAGGATGCTACCACAGCGGAATTTGGCGGCTCAAGCGAAGCAAGACAAAGGGAAAAGACGTGCCTAGAAGGCACGGCTGAGGCTGGAGCCATCTAGCCACTGTTTGCCACGCGTCCCGCGACCACCCAAGCTCCCCCGCACATCGCCAGAGCGACAAGAGCGCTAGTCCACTCCTTTCCATCGTGTGGGGACGCAGCCACTCGCGGCAGATGAACCGAGAACACCCACAGAAGGAACATGAGTCCCAACAGGGTTCCAGCCAAACCCGCGTACTTCCGGGCAGCGATAGACACCGCCGCAGCGACAAATGCCACGCCCACAAAATATGCCCAGAACAGGTGCCAGCAAATCCACGACGGCACCAGTGTCGCCACGAACCGGGCATACAGGAAGTGTTGAGTGCCAAAGACTACCAGTGGAATAGCAAAGAGAAAACGGGCCAACCCAACCATAGTCCCGGCCAGGACCAAGGCCGCGCCAGACATTGCCAGAATCTCAAATCCGCTAGTCCAGGGGCCTGGATCGTGAGGATTCGCGTCTAGTCGGGGCGCATAAACAAACAACATGCGCAGCAAGAGCATGACTGCCAGCAGCATAGCGGCCCAACGTGCCTTCTTCCCGGTTAAGATACTCACCGCGGCGGCGATAAGTACTACAACCGTAAAGTACGCCCAAAACGAACGGCCTAGGGTCCAAGGGGGCCCAGGCGCCGGTCCCGCCACAAAGGCATGGAATAGGTATTGAATACCGAAACCCGCCATGGCGATGGCAAAAAGGAAACGACCAAGTCTGCTCAACTTTTCCATAGTGTTATTGTCCGGTCCCCGCCGGTCGGTAATTCCATAGCGAATGGCTCAAACCATCACCATTTCTTGAAAATAACGAACACCGCCGCCACAATCAGCGCGAACCCCACAATATAGTTCCACCTGATTTGGTCGTCCAGGTAAAGCACTGAGAACACCGAAAATACGATGAGTGTGATTACTTCCCTGAATCCTCTTCAGTTGTACCGCGCTCAATTCATAAGACCCAACGCGATTGGCAGGCACTTGAAAACAATATTCGAAAAAAGCAATACCCCAGCTGACGATAATGCCTTTGAACAAAGGCACCTGCCGGTATTTCAGATGCCGTACCAGGAGAGAGTCATGAAGATATTGGAAATGGTGAGAAACACGATCGTGGTCATAACCGCTATGCTGCCTCAAACGGTCGCCTCTTTCCAGCCGTACACGCAAAAAATCGAACTGGGAACTCTCGGTGGTGTTTTAATAACCTGGGCCGCTGAAATACAAACGGAAATCCTGCCTGAGGCTGGTGCCGCCGCCACTCAACCCGGCGCGATCCATGGCCTGCCGCGCCGCGAGGACCAATGACCATCGACATCACACCATTGCGATCCGAGCAGGGCGATGAAGCCGCGCGCGTGCTTGGGCATGCGTTCCTCACCAATCCCCTTAACATTGCTGCGTTTGGACCAAACCCGCTGGCTCGTAACCAGGCATTCTTTCACATAGGTCTCAAACTCATGAAGGGAACAAAACTGGCCGCAATGGACGCAACGCGAGTGGTTGGGGTCATTCATTGGGTTCAGTCGCCTCAGTGTCAAGTCCCCACGCCCGACAAAATGCGAATGATGCCGCGAATGCTAAGCGCGTTCGGGTTGCGTACAACGCTGCGAGTAGTGTCCTGGTTGGGAGTATGGGCGAAACACGATCCGTCCGAGCCTCACAGCCATCTGGGTCCGCTTGGTGTTGCCCCCCAAACGCAGGGCCAGCGCGTTGGGTGGCGGCTCATGGAACGGTATTGTGAGGAGCTGGATCGAGAAGCATTGCCCGGCTATCTCGAAACCGATAAACCGGGAAACGTCGCCTTCTACCAGCGTTTCGGATTTGAAACCACAGCGACAATGCCCGTCTTGCAGGTTACAAACTATTTTATGCGGCGAAAACCGAGATGAACCGTACGCTTAGGTTTTGACCCGAGAGAACCGGATGTCTGGGTGCTGATGAAAATAGTCGCGCTTGGGCCTTCGAATCGGGAATATATTGCTCACCCCGTGCTTATCTATGTAACGTGGGAGATGCTTGCCCTCTCATCCCGGGTAACCTATGCTTATAGGGGCGAGCTTGCAGTTCAAAGACATGCCAAACCAGCCATGCACCGCCTGACCGCCAGATTGTTGCTTGTTCTGCTGCTCGTGGGCACCTTCGCGCCTGTGGCTCTGGCAATCTCCGCTCCGGTGCCGCATGCCTGCTGCATGAGGAAGCCGCTGCACGATCAGGGCTCCCGCAGGGTCGAAACTCTGACCGTTGGCCGCGAACATCACAACTGCTGCCCTCCGGTCACCACCGCCCATTGGGCCGAGCTCGGCTCAAGGGTCGACTCCGACATCCACTCCCTTCTGACCTACTTGCCGCCGCCGTCGCATCCGGGTGGGTGCAGCAACTACGAGAACGCTCTCCGTCCCGTCCGCGGCCCTCCTGCCAGCTAAAAAAACACCCGACTATCGCGCCTGATTTCGGACTGGATCTGGTTCCTCACTTAGGGAAGCCGGCTCACGCCCGAAAAGAACTCGTTCGATCGGGTACAGGTGCCTTCTTCCGTTCTTTGTGCTTAGCTCTTGCCCGCATGCGAATCATGCGGCGGTTGCCGGCTGGTGGACGCAAATGCTCCGCGTGATCAGAGTTGCTTTGATCGTCATTCTCTTGCTGGGGGCTGGCCTTTGGGTCTCCGGGCTGATCCCGCATTGCTGCGGTGCGCGCCAGGCACCCAGCTGGACCGAAGCTGCCCTCGCCCGCCGTTTCCGCTCATGGTCTGTGCCGTCCGACGCCCAGCGGAGCCCCAACCCTTTCGTAAGTTCGCCTGCGCTTCTACAGGAGTCGTCGCGACATTTCGCCGATCACTGCGCTTCTTGCCACGGCAATGACGGAAGCGGCAATACCGAGATTGGCCGGAATCTATATCCCCCTGCGCCAGACATGCGGCATGCCGGGACGCAGCAACTGAGCGACGGCGAGCTCTACTACATCATCCACAACGGCGTGCGCTGGACTGGCATGTCCGCCTGGGGCGAGCCTGGCGACGATCCGGACAGCTGGAAGCTGGTCCTGTTCATCCGCCATCTGCCGAACCTGAGCGACGACGAACTCCATGACATGGAGCGCTTCAATCCCAAAAGCGCAGCGGAGCGTGAAGAAGAGAAGCAAGAAGAAGATTTCTTAAACGGCGGGCCCGCTGGAGATCCTGCTGCAAAACACCGATGAACCCCAGGAGACAAAAATGAACAAACTCTCATTGACTCTAATTCTCGCTCTGTTCTGCACTCTGCTCCCAAGCGCCCTGACCTTTGCCCATGGCGGCATGGATCACGTCATGGGAACGGTAACCACGATTACCGACCATTCCCTCTCCGTAAAAACCCGTAATGGCGCCGTCACCAGGGTGGAGTTCGATGGCGAAACCAAATTCGTGAAGGGCGACACCGCCGCTACAGCCCAGGACGTCGAGGTGGGAAGCCGCGTCGTTATTCACGCCCACAAACACGACAACTCGCTTCACGCCGCCGAAGTTAGGATCGGCACAAACGCTGGCCATAGCCAGCGCTAACACTCGGGGTTGGGAGAAGACATGGCTTACAAAAAAGCGCTCGTGCTCGGATTGCTGTTGAGCAGCCTAACCGCACTCGCCACCATCTTCGGTACGGTCAGCGGTCTGATCCATGACCCGCAGCATCGGCCGGTGCAGGGCGCGCAGGTCACCCTGCGCGCGGCAAACTCCGCCTGGACCAAGTCCATCACCAGCGGTGACTCCGGAGAGTTCCGTTTCGACGCCGTTCCCCTGGGTGAATACAGCGTCACGCTCGAGATCCAAGGCTTCGCTTCTGAGGAACAGAAGCTCGTCCTCAGCTCAGGTCGCGACGCCCGCCTACACTTCTCACTTACGGTCGCCAAAGCGAAAGAGACGGTCGAAGTCACGGACACGTCCGCAGCGTTGAACTCCGAGTCCTCTGCCAACCCCACCCTGGTCAGCCGCCGCCAGATTTCTGAAACCCCGGGCGCCGATCAGACCAACAGCCTGAGTATGATCACCAACTACGTCCCTGGCGCTTACATGGTGCACGATCAATTGCACGTCCGCGGTGGGCATCAGGTCTCCTGGCTGATTGATGGCGTTCCTGTGCCCAACACCAATATTGCGTCGAACGTTGGGCCGCAGTTCGATCCCAAGGACATCGACTACCTCGAAGTGCAGCGTGGCGGCTACTCCGCCGAATACGGCGACCGCACCTACGGCGTTTTCAACGTCGTCACCCGCTCCGGATTCGAACGCGACCGCCAGGCTGAGCTGGTCGCCAGCTACGGTAGCTTCAATCGAACCGAAGACCAGTTCAGCTTTGGCGACCACACCGACCGCTTCGCCTACTACGGCAGTATTTCCGGGAACCGCACCGATCTCGGACTCGAAACCTCCAGCCTCGAGAACCTCAATAATCAGTCTGCCGGGCTCGGCGGCTTCACCTCCCTGACCTTTAACAGGACCCCCAACAACCAGCTTCGCCTGATCGCTTCGTCCCGCGACGACCATTACCATGTTCCCAATGATCCCGACCAACAGGCCGCCGGCATTCGCGACGTCGAAGACGAGCGCGACGACCTGGTCAATTTTTCATGGCTGCACACCACGGGCACGGGAACCGTGCTAACGGTCTCCCCCTTCTACCACTTCAACCGCGCTCACTACACCGGTGGCTACGTCGGCCAGCCCGACCCCAACATCATTGTTCCTGATGACGACCGCGGCTCCAACTACGTGGGCGGCGTGGCTTCCCTTGCCATCAATCGCGGAAAGCACATGGCCCGCGCCGGATTCCAGGTCTTCGGCGCTCGCGACAATCAGGTCTTCGGAATCGTAACCAGCGACGGCAGCAACCCGCCGCTCACTCAACGCGAGACGCCATGGGGCAACGTGGAAGCGCTCTTCCTCGAGGATCAGTACAAGCTCACCAGCTGGCTGACCCTGAACGGAGGAGTGCGGTTGACCCACTTCGGCTCTACGATCAGCGAAAATGCCGTCGATCCACGCGTCGGCGCCGCCATCCGCGTTCCGGGCCTCCATTGGGTCGTGCGCGGCTTCTACGGGCGCTACTATCAGGCTCCGCCGCTGCTTACGGTAAACGGTCCTTTACTCGACCAGGCGGCCCAGCAGGGCTTTGGCTTCCTGCCATTGCGCGGTGAGCGCGACGAGCAACACGAATTCGGTCTCACCATCCCGCTTGACGGGTGGACCTTCGAGGTTTCCAACTTCCGCACCGGCGCGAAAAACTTCTTCGATCACGACGTGCTCGGCAACTCCAATATTTTCTTCCCGCTCACCATCGCTCGTGCCCGCATACGCGGCTGGGAAGCCACAGCAACCTCGCCCCGGATCGCCGGACGCGCTCAGTTCCACGCCGCCTTCTCCCATCAATACGCCGAAGGCGCCGGCGGGGTAACCGGCGGTCTCACCGATTTCACCCCGCCGGGCGAGGGCTATTTCTTCCTCGATCATGACCAGCGCAACACGCTCTCCACCGGTTTCAATCTCCAACTACCGTGGCGCGTCTGGACCGGCTTCAACGCCAACTACGGCTCTGGCTTTGTCGACGGAGGAGGCCCGGAACACCTGCCCTCGCACACCACCTTTGATTTGTCGCTAGGAAAATCGTTTGGCGAGAACTGGGGTGTCCGCCTGACCGGACTCAATCTATCCAACCACCGCTACTTGCTGGACAACAGCAACACCTTCGGCGGCACCCACTACGTCAACCCACGCGAAATATCGCTGCAAGTGAAATACCGCTTCCGATATTGACCCTTTAGGTCGCTCGTTTTCCTTCGCCTGCTCTGTGTCTTGTGGTTAAAAAAGGGGATTGACTACTACGGCGATGCATTGATCTTGTTCAACGCCTCGAGCAACTCCTGATTATTCGGCGCCTGGTCCAGCGGATACACCTTGGCAAACGCAATCTTTCCGCCTTTGTCCACAATGAAAACGGCGCGCTCGCAAATCCCCGGAAATGGCGGCACATCCCGAAAAACGCCGAACGACTGGCTTACCTTGCCATGAGGATAAAAATCCGCGCACATAGGCGTCTGCATCATCCCGATCTCTTTTTTCTGCCAGGCAATTTTGCTGGGAATTGAATCCACGCTGATGTCGACCACCTGGGCATTCAACGCGGCGAATTTTTGCCGGTCCGAGTCGAACGCCGGTACCTGCGCCGCGCAAGTCGGCGTCCAGTCCAGGGGATGGAAACTCACCACAACATTGCTCTTTCCCAGGTAGTCGCTGAGCTTCACCTTCAGATGCTGTTCCCCCCGCACCGCCGGCAATTCGAAATCCGGGGCCGTATCTCCCACCTTCAACGCCATAGCTTTCTCCTTCGAGGTCACGATGTTCTACTATCTATGCAAACCGCACCCATGTCCGCGCTCCCCGCGGGTTTCACTATCAAAATTAACACTGCTTTAACAATTCCAGAACGCCCGCGGGCTAATATTCCCCGATGCCACAGGAGCCTCTCGTCATTGAAGATCTTGCCGGCCCAAAAGACGGACAGCGCATTCTGCGTCTCACCGGGCCTCTTGTCCTTACCACCATTTTCGACTTTCAGTCCAAGGTGCGCGCCGATACTTCCCCTACCCTGATCCTGGATTTCACCAACGTACCCTACGTGGATTCTGCCGGCATCGGTGCACTTGTCGGCGCATACGTCACCCACCACAAGGACGGTCGCAGCCTGTACCTGATCGGCGTCAGCCAACGAGTTCAGGACGCGCTCCAAGTCACTCGCGTCAAACAATTTTTCAACTTCGTTAACTCTGTGGCGGCGGCGGAACAGGCCAACAACCCGTAAGGAAAGAAGGGAAGGCGTTACCGAGAACTAGAACCTGAAAACTGTTTGTCGATTTCCAGACCTGATTACGTAAATAGTCCAGCAACTCGATCGCCTTCAGCCATGGTCTATCATGAAGCCATGGTCCCTCGCCTGCTTGCCGTCTGCCTGCTCGCGTCGACTCTCTCTTTTGCCGGCATAACCGATGCCGTCCGCACCCGGCTTGAGCGCAACGATTTCGCCGCGGCCGAAGCCGCGCTCCAGGGCTATCGCACTGCACAGGGCGTAACTCCCGACTACCTCGAAGCTCTCTCCTGGATGGCACGCGCCAGCCTCGTCGCTAACCGTTTCGACCGCGCCGAAACCTACGCCAGGCAAACGGAGAGCCTGAGCCGCCAGTTGCTGCTGAAGCGTGCTCTGGACCAAGAGCCTCACCTACCGGTCGCTCTTGGCGCCGCCCTGGAAGTTCAGGCGCAGCTGCTGGCCGCACGCGGTCAGCAAGCGCAGGCCGTCGCCCTACTCCGTCGCAGCCTGATCGCCTACCGCAATACTTCCATCCAGCCCCGTTTGCGGAAGAATCTCAATCTCCTGGGCTTGGCTGGACAGCCGGCGCCCCCGCTAAAGGTCGCCCAGTATCTCGGCCCCAAGCCAGTCGCTCTTTCCCAGCTCACCGGTTCGCCCGTCCTGCTTTTCTTCTGGGCACACTGGTGCGGCGACTGCAAAGCCGAAGGTCCGGTGATCGCCCAGCTAAGGTCGGAATTCGGCCCCCGCGGCCTCATCTTGCTCGCGCCCACTCAACTCTACGGCTACGCCGCCCAGGGCGAAGACGCCCAACCCAAAGACGAACTTCCCTACATTGAGCGCGTCTGGCAGCACTTCTACCCAGGACTGCAGAATGTTCCCGTCCCGGTTAGCAAAGAGAACTTCAACCTCTACGGGGCCAGCACCACGCCAACCCTGGTTCTCCTCGACCGCACCGGCCGCGTTGCCCTCTACCACCCCGGCGTGATCCCCTATGCCGAACTCCGCGCCGCCATCCAAAAAACAATCGCCCGCTGACCAAGCCCAAACTGAGAACCATGGACTGAGAACCATGAACTGAGGACTGATGAAACCAGAAGCCAGCCGCCGACCGAGCCTAATTTCACCTTCTCATACTCCGCATGGGCTTCCTTCATCGCCGGGATTTCGAGCTCCGAATTGCCGACCACTCGGGGTTAGACTCGCGCGCACCAACAGCAACTCCTGCCCACTCAAGCAGTCTTTTGCTCCGAGGCTGACAAAACTGGCGCACTCCGACTGCTCTTCTCCTGCAACGTCGTCCTCGCCCATGACACCGTATCCTCAAGCGTGACGCTGAATGGACGAAAAGTCACATCAAGCTCCTTCTCCGCCTTGGCCGAAGTTACGCGGAGGCGCGCATTCATCAAACGAATCGCCTCCACCGACATGGGACTGGTGGTTGCTGTGATTCGAGACCAGGTTTCCGCCGCAGTCGCCAGCGCGATAGCAGCCGCAATTGGGATGCGCCTCTTCGGTGGCTTGGCATCTGTCAACCTGGCAAGACTCAGGATGATGTCAGCCAGCTCGGCAAAGCCGCCGCTGAGGATGTAGCGCTCTCCGGAGCGCCCGATTTCCGCAATACGAAGCATGCCCGCAGCCACATCGCGTGCATCCACAACCGCCGAGCCACCTGGCGGGAGCATTGGAGGCACCTGGTGCGCGAGCGCGTCGAAAACGAGCTTGCCACTTGGGGTCGGTCCCCCTCGTGAGGTCCCCACATCCATGAAGGTAGTGCCGATGCCATGAAGAAGGCCTTCTCTCGCGAGAATTCGCGCAACAATTGTTCGGCTCGGCCTTTGCTCTGCAAATAGAGATTTTTCTTTGTGCCCGGCCACGGAGGCGTTTGTTCATCGCCCGGCGAACCGTCGGGCTGCAATCCGACAGTACCGGCTGAGCTCGTGTGGATCATCTTGCCAACGCCCATTGCGTGTGCCGCTTGTGCAAGTTCTAGCGTACTCCTTACGTTTGTGAGCTCGATGATCTTGGAATGATCCCCGGGGTTGTAGTATTCGCGGAAGTAGGCAGCGGTATGGAACACTACGTCTATACCTTTAAGGTCGTAAGCGAACTCAGGTACGTTCCGGATGTTCCCTACGACGATACGAGCGGCGGTGTCGCCAAGCTCTCGCCGCGCTTTTTCTTTGGACCTGGCCAGCGCCCACACCTCATGGCCGGCCTGAAGAAGAATACGGACCAGATTGTTTCCCAAGAGCCCGGTGCTTCCCGTAACAAATGTGCGCATGATTCCTCGGTTTCGAAATGCCGGCCTTTCGTCGCCAATCACTTCAATACAGCAGCTTGATTTCCAAGGACTGCTCGGTTCCGCTCAGTTGGAATTTCGTTTCTTCAAAGTGGGGCGGACCCATCTTCTTCTTGGGATTGTTGGAGGCGCCATAGCCTTCCTTAGGCGCACCCACAAAATTCTTGTCCAGCTTCTCGTTCATGTTCTCGTCGTGGAGACCGACACGGCGTAGACACCCACGGGAAGATCCGTGAACACAATTTGTGCGCTCGAAGTTCGCGGGTCAATGTCAGCCGCTTGTGTGTGGATTGCCTGCGATGCATCGTTCGGGAAACCTTCGGCGCCCCGGAACAGGGCAGCGCGAATTTTCCCTTTGACGTTTCGCACCCCGGTAACATGAACGGTCAAGGTTGCGGTCCCGGTTGATTGCGCTTCGAGCGGCGGCGAAAGTCGGGGCCCCATGCTTAAGAACAACCCAGCTGATAAGGCCGTGAGGCGTAGGAAACGGCTAATCAAAAGGTTTCTTTGTATCATTTGAACTCTCCCTTCATGCGTCCTGTAGATCACGACATTCCTCCATCGGCCTGATGAGCTCAGCGTGCGATCAGTATGAAGAACGTACGTATGGGCCGGGGCATCTGGGGCGCAAATTCGCGGAACAGATTCCCGGCCGCGAAGGTTCCGAACCGAATCGTGGCTCGTTGGCCTGCGTGGGTAACATCGTTGAAGCCGCTCGGAAGATAGGTATTGCCGGCGAATCCACCCGCAGCCGCTCCCACAAAATTCGAGAGCGCGGGCATGGGACGTCCAGAATCCGAGCGATCAACAAAACTGAAGCGGAGTGCGTAAAGGCTTCGGGCAAGAACGTTATGACTGCCGGACGGAGTGTAGCGAGGATCTTCCCGCGTAATGGCTCCAGTCACGAACCGGGCGGTCTGAAAGCTGGCACGTTCCGCGAATGCATCTCCGTAGTTTCTTGCAAAGGCCTCGGCCCCTTGTCTCCATTCCGGAGGATATTGGGCCGCCCCTTTACCAGGAGGGTTTGCCATGCGGAGGCCCGCACGGAAAGCGGGCGCAGCCAAAGCGCTGGGATTGAAGTAGGTCTCGCTCAGGTAGTAACGAAACTTATTGCCGAGACCTAACCCCGGCGTATTCGCTCGCACCGGCTGCGCGTGATTAGGATCAATTGCCGCGGAAGATGACGGTGGATCCACGGCCCCCTGACCGCCGCCGGAAATGTCCCCAGATGCCTCAGGAGCATTCTGGGAAGAGGGAGCATTTGGCAGTGGCTTGGCAACGTCCTGCGCCAGAGAGCTAGCCGGGAATATCAAAAGAGTGAGAAGTGAAATGGAAATCGTGCTTTTCATACGTCCTCCTAGGGAGACAAGATCTGGATTGCAGACGCTAGCCGCGTGTCCTTCTGTTTCGGTTCAGGACGCGTGCGACGGTGATCAATGTTGAAGTTGCGACGCCCGCCACCAACGCACCCGCGGCAGCGATTGTCTTGGCGTCAGGGCTGACTAGGGATTGGCCCCGCAGAGCTTGCCAAGCAAGCACCAGGACCAGGCCTAGATAAGCCAAGCCACCGGTCCATACCAGCGCCAGCCGATCATTCACAGCCAAGAGAGCGAAAACACTTCTTCGTCGCGTCAACAGCCAACCAAAGAAAGGCAAGACCTGCAGCGCGTGCAGCCCGACGAAATGCGCGACTCTCAGGTCGCCTGCCACGATGCTCCACCCAAAAACGGGCAAGCCAGGGCCGCCGTCTGCCACTCCAACGCTGTGTGCCCCGACGATGTGCGAGCCGTAACCGCGGGCGATTGCGGCGGCTTGCGCTGGCGTGGGCGTAACCATCAAGAACGCTAGGGCCATGCCGACCGACGAGATGAGTACTCCGAGGCGCAGCGACCAAGCGAAAGCGCGGTCCGGCATCCGCTGCAGAAGGAGCATGATTGCGACCACCAAATTCATCGTCCACACCAAGACGATGAATGCCCCCATCATGATCCAGAGTAAGGAATTCAACGGCGTGGTCAGGTTGAAGTGGCTGGTTGTCCCGCGCGCCGCTTGAGCGATGATGGCAATCATCTCGGCGATGACACTGAAAGCCGTGACATTAGCCACTACACGAACCAGACGCGGGTGATTCTCCACAAACCCGAGCAGCCAGACAAAGGTGAAGCAATAAACGCTGACCGAGATAGCAAACTTGGCGGGTTTGAGCCATGCGGGCGCACCCGTGATCACGCGGTGGTCCACGAATATGCCAGCGAGAGTAGCGAGAAAAGTGATCAGCATTGCCCCACCCAGAATGGTCAGGGCCTGCCTGGCAGCAAGTGCGCGAAGCAGAAAGTGACGCAATACTTCTCCTCTACGGCTTCTGCCTTGTGTTGTGCCAGGGGATGATTTCATTTTCTCTCCTTGCTAGTTGGCGCTCTGAAGAGGCTCCTGTGCGGGTGACACTTGGGCGACGGAGCGAACAATGAGGTAGAACAGAAGCCCTGCAGGCCCCAGCATCAAGCTGAGGAACAGCACCGGCGCCACAAGCCATGCGCTTACCCGCCGTTCTTGGCTATCGAGATAAATCCAACGACCGACGAACAGGTCGAAGGCGAGAAAGTGCGCCCAGGCGATGGTTGCACCTGCAGGCGAGCCCAGCAGCGTCGCTACTCCGCTGAGCGTGGGTCGCGAGACAGCTGGCCAAATCTCGCCCAGGCGAGGGAGTACCAGAGCGGCGTACAAGGCTGCTGGCGCCGCGCTCACAAACGGAGATCGCATGATTCGGGCTGTCCAGCGCCAGCGCGGCAGCAGAATCACTAGAGCCCAGAAGGGTAAGACCAGGAGGTTACTTAAGCTGAAGAGCGTACTCATAAGTCTTTCCTCAACAACATCGGTCAAGGCTTTACCGGACAGCCGGGAGCTCAGTGTCTTGATCCACGTAAGCCACAAGCGGGGTCTCTTCTTGAAACTCAGCATTCCTGCCGCGCTTGATTAGCCCGATCGGCCCAAAGAGAACCGTGAGGGCTACCGCCGTCGCCTCTTTGCCTTGCCCTTGCTTGCCTTTCGTGCCGCGCAGCCTGACGGTTGAATCGTCAGCTTTCAGGTATTCCAGGCTCAGGCCGAGATCACCAGCTCTGCCCAGCATTCCAGCCTTATGCGTGTGAGAGACGGTTCCCACCGCCACCGATCCTGCTCTCGCCACCGTGGCTTCTCCCACTTTCAGATCCTGGTCGAGGATCAAATTCACCGGATCGCCTTCGACCGCGGTTTTAGAGGTAAGCTTGTCGCGCATTTTCAGCTTTACTTCCGTGCCTTCTTTGAGCAGCAGTGTGTGGGCGGGCGGCGAAGTCTGTCTGGCCTCCGTTTGGCCTGCCGACCAGACTCCGTCCGACAGAGCGAACGTGACGAGCAGGCTCGCGATGAGCCGGCGGACGAACAGTTTGTTTCTGAATTCCATAGCTACTCTCCTACCCTCGATTTAGAGTCTCGATGTTGCTATTGCCAACATCTTAGTGTTCAGATGTTGCGCATGTCAACATGGTTGCAAGAAAAATTATTCGTGACCCGGTCACGCACTAGGAAGCGAGCCTAGTGTTGCTCGTGTCAACACCAAGACGTATAATCGGCGCAGAACATGCGGCCCCGAAAGCCCTACCATCACGGGCACCTACAAGAGGTCTTGTTGCGAACGGCAATTCAGTTGATCGGCGAAGTTGGGCCGGTTGGCTTCACCTTGAGGGAAGTAGCTCGACGCGCAGGTGTCTCCCACAACGCCCCTTATCGGCACTTTTCGGATCGGGAAGAGCTTTTGGCAGCTGTCGCGGCTCAGGGCTTCAGGGAATTGACTCACGCCATGCTGGACGCGGCCAAACCTCAACCGAACCCGCTCGATCAACTAAAGCGCGCCGGCCTGGCATATGTGGAATTTGCTCTACGCAGGCCGGAGCACTTCACCGTCATGTTCGAGGCGCCCATTTCGAAACGCAAAACTCCTGCTTCCGCGGAGGCTGCAGAACAGGCGTTCGGGACGTTGGTGCGCTTGGTCAAGAGCTGCCAGGAGGAAGGGCGATTGCCCTCCGGAGACCTCCATCAGTTCGCACTTCTGGCATGGTCGATGGTCCATGGAATTGCCAAGCTGGCGATTGCCAAGCGTCTCCCCTACGAGTCCAGAGCCGATATTTTGAAGTTCGCCAAATTCGTCATCGACTCATCTTTGCCAGTCCGCGCAGCCTAAATACCTCTGTTCGGGCAAAGCATTTGACCTAAGGTTTTTGCTTGAAGTCTGGCGCATTGCACGTCGCCGCAGGGCCGAACGGGCTTGGCAAGCTCAGGCCCGAAGTCAAGCTGCCACCGAACAACCGAGACCCGACAACTGGGGACTGACAACCGGCAACTGATGGTTGACCGAGCATCGGATAAAACAGCTCGGTCAAAGCTAAAATGCTCTACCGATTCTCCCAGGCGCATCGATGAACTTCCCGTCCCGTCTCTCCCTCAGCTTTCGCCGCCTTGCCTGCACTTTGGTCGGCTTGCTATCCATCTGCCCACGGGCCCAGGCCAACGTCGACCCAAGAAGGGCGGAGTAACCGACATGGTCGTAATCCCGCCCCTTGCGCCACATCTGGGGTCGAAAATCCCTTCAATCATGACCCAAGCCAACAGCAAGATGTGCAAGGTTAATTCTGGCTATTCACATCACCCCAGCGCCGAACCTGATTGGCAAGTTCACCGCCCGTACTCCGTCACCTCGCCATCCACCACCACCGCAAGATATTTTCTAGTTACCACATCCTGAAACTGCACCACCTGATGTCCCTTGCGCGCAAGTTGGCCCCAACGGCTTGGTTTCTCCCGGTTCTGTTCGATCACCTGAATCTCCCGTCCGTTGATTCTGGCACGGACGGTGCGCAAGCGCCCGCCCCCAACCCGCGTAACTCGCAGTTTCTGCTCCGGGCCGCTCCCGCTCCCACCGGCAATCACCACCTCCGGCCCGTTCATCAATTGCGCAGCCACCGACCGCAGCAAACGGTGTAGCTCTGGCGCGTTTTCGCTGTCGTCACCCATCCGCTTCTGCCTGGGTGTAACTTGGTGTCCTGGTCGGTTCATAAACTGGACAGGTGCAATTTTCAACCATGCTTCCATCATCGCAAATCTTCCATCTACAATCTACGATCTGAAACCCGATGCATCCCGACCGCATCGCCGAACTCCTAGACCCCTTCTTGGGCCACAGCCCTGAAAACACGGTTCCCGATTTTCAAGAGCCTAGTCATTCCCGAGCAGCTTCAGCCATCGAGAAATTTGACGCTCTGTCCGCTGCGCAATTACAGAATATATCGATATATATCGATCTACTGCTGCGATGGAACTCGCGCGTCAATCTCACCTCTGTGCGTCAGCCGGAAGAAATCGTCACCCGCCACTTTGGCGAATCCCTCTTCGTCGCGCGCCACCTGTTCCCCATCCCAGTCCGTGTGGCGCCAGGCCTTCGACCCGGCGACGACGAGTTTGGACTGACCGAGCCTGGTCCGCCAGAGCAAACCTTATCCAAGCATCACACCATCGATGTCGGATCCGGCGCCGGTTTTCCCGGCCTGCCCATCAGGATCTGGGCTACACACATCCACCTGACCCTGATCGAATCCAATCACAAGAAAGCCACCTTCCTGCGCGAAGTCGTCCGGGCTCTAACATTTACCAACGTCGATGTATTCACCGGACGTGCTGAGCGCTTTCAGGAGAGCGCCAAGGCCAAGAGCAAGAGAGAGGGATTTATAAATGTGGTCACACTCCGAGCCGTGGAGCATTTCGAATCGATTCTCCCCGCGGCTGCCGGCTTGGTAGGCCCCTCCGGCCGTCTTGCAATTTTGATCGGCCAAGCCCAACTCAACCGAGCTCAGCAGCTCGTACCACACCTGCAGTGGGACACGCCAGCCAGGTTGCCCCTCTCTTCAAGTCGATTTCTGATCATTGGAAGGAACGAATCAAGACAGTTACACATCCTCCAGGTGGAGTGAAGCCAAAACCTTTACGGATAAAAACATGACTGTATTTGGCATTCTTACCACGTATGGAGGCAACAGTGGGATGAACTGTGGTTAACGATCCGCCGTGGGGGAATGACAACCATGGAATCAAGACCGCAAACATCGTGGTGCCAATATAGTTACAAGTGGGATTAAAGCCAAATATTTCCCAATAATATTGCTCCGACACGACGACTTAGCCCCCTATTCATGGGCAAAAGTGGGTAATGTCTAGACACTCGAAGGGTAACCGTAAAACATCAGCGCCGAAAGTGTTCCAGTTGGAACACTAAGACGTTCGCTCTCCATCCTTAGCAACAGCAGCAACAGCAAGAAACAATTGCAAGGCAATGTTCCAACCGGAACATAAGTCTAAGGCGGCAGGTCCACTGGAACTAGCCGATTGCTATCTGTATTTACCAATGATTTGACCGTAGTGCAGGCGGAACGTTTGTGTCGATTCGACGCGGGCCGTGATCGGGTATTGTAAGCCGTACACCCCAGAGCCTGTGACTGGTTCCGACGTTCCGCGTGGAACACAAGTCTCGCTGTTTCTATAAGTCCACAACCAGGAAGCGCGCATCCCAATGTTTTGGCAATATGCTCCAGCTGGAACATTCGCATCAGTGTTCCTGCTGGAACGTTTCTGTGGAAAGAATGGATAGAGCCACCAGTAACCAGCTTCCTTTCAACATAATGATCCAGTCTCGGTGGTTGCACCAAAATACGTCATTGCCATCGCGCATGGGTTCGCACTATTCTCAAAATATCTCTCGGTTCTCTACAACCTAAATGGGACGCGTTATAGCGGTAGCCAACCAGAAGGGCGGCGTAGGCAAGACTACGACTGCTATCAATCTGGCCTCGTCTTTTGCGGCGGCGGAAGTCAATACGCTGCTCGTGGACTGCGATCCGCAGTCGAATGCCACCAGCGGACTGGGCCTGGTCAAGGATCCGGAGCGAATCAACACTTACCATTTGCTGATGGGTGCGGCCAGCCTGGAGCAGGCAATACAGCCCACCGAGATCGAGCAGTTGTGGATTGTACCGGCGCACAAAAACATGATCGGCGCCAACCTCGAACTGGTGGACGTCGAGCGCCGCGAGTTCCGCTTGCGCGACGCACTCGCCGCCTTACGTGATCGCTACCAGTTTATAGTTCTGGACTGTCCGCCTGCTCTCGATTTGCTCACCTTGAATGCCCTGGTGGCCGCGGACGCGGTGCTGATCCCGATGCAGGCCGAGTATTTCGCCCTGGAAGGTATCAGCGAGTTGCTGGACACGGTGGAGCGGATCCGGGCCAGCTTCAATCCCGAGCTGGGCATCGAGGGCGTGGTTCTGACCATGCTGGATGAGCGTACCAATCTGGCTCAGCAAGTAATGTCCGAGTTGAAACGATTTTTCGGCGACAAGCTTTGCACGACGACCATCCCGCGGAATATCCGGCTGGCGGAAGCACCCAGCCACGGCCGTCCGGCGTTGCTATACGACCCGCGATCGAAGGGAGCGGAGAGCTACATCCGCCTGGCCAAGGAGATCATTGCGCACTATCTGCCGGCCCAGGAGCAGAGCCCCGCGCCGGCGGAAGAGATGGGCAAGACGGCGTAGTAAATTGATATATGTCTATATAATAGATAGATAAACATCAATGTTTAATCCGAAAAAGAAATAGCCGAGCTTTCGCTTGGCCCGACCGCCGGAGGCGGCTGTCCCCAGGTGAGGAACGCCGCGAGCAAATCGGCGCGACTTGGAAGATCGAGGACAAATGACAACGACGGCCGAGAAAGTAGTAAGCGAAGTTGAAAAGACGGTTCCGGAAAAAAGGAAGGCCCTGGGGCGCGGACTGGAATCGCTGCTGCCCAGCGGTCCGAGGGCAGTCGCGACCGCCACAGGCGGTCCGCCGGCGGGGCCGGAGGCGGCCTCCCATTCCCCGGTCCTGCCTCAGGTTTTTGCCCAGGCGCGGCCCGGGAGCGGGGATGCTGTAGCCCAGATTGCGTTGGAGCAGATCGAGCACAATCCGTACCAGACGCGCTATCACTTCGACAGTGGGGCTCTGCAGGACTTAGCGGAATCGATCCGCGCCAGCGGGGTGGTGCAGCCGATCGTGGTGCGTCCGGGCGCGGAGGGGCGGTACCTGCTGATCCTCGGTGAGCGACGATGCCGGGCGTCGAAGCTGGCGGGCAAGACCACCATTCCAGCTATCGTCCGCAAGGTTTCCGACCAGCAGGCGGCGGAGATGACCGTGGTCGAAAACCTGCAGCGTCAGGATCTGAACTGCATGGAGCAGGCGGCGGCGTTCGGCAAGCTGAGTCGCGATTTCGGATTGACACAGGAGCAAATAGGACAGCGGGTTGGGATCTCCAGGGAATCGGTTTCAAATTACATGCGGCTGCTGAAGCTGCCGGGCACAGTGATGCAACATCTGCAAGAGGGTCATCTGGGATTCAGCGAGGCGCGGGAACTGCTAAAGCTGCCCGACAACGAAACGATCGCGACGATCGCCCAGGAAGCGGTGGACAAGCATTTGTCGTTCTACCAACTGATGGACAGGATTGAGGGCTTCACTATTAAGATTCACCAGAGAGAGGATGGGACTGCGCCGCGTGGGGCGCGCTGGGTTGATCCCAACGTGCGTGCGGTACAGACCGAGATGGAACGCGCGCTGGGCATGCGAGTGCGCATCCGCGATCGCAAGGGAAAAGGGAGGATCGTGATCGAGTACGCCACGCTGGAGGATTTTGACCGGGTGGTGGAGATGTTGAAGGGGAAGGGCTAGCTCAGTTGCAGCTGACCTCCGGCATGGGAGCGATGGGATGCTCGCACGTCGCGAGCCGATCGTGATGATCCCGAAGGGAGGGGTAGCGATGATCCGATTTTTGTCATGGCTGAGCGCCCATCTTCTGGACTGGTCTTGGCATTCTCTTCTTGTTGCTGCGCATGGAGCGCATAGCGGAAGGCTTGTCGTTTACACGTTCCGATGGACTGACGGGATTTAGGGCAATCGTTGCCAGCCTTCACATTTCTATTGGCGTAGTCGTCGCTGTATTTGGCGCTAAATAGGCTTTACCTGCTTGGAATATTTGTGTCAGCATGCGCCGCGAGCGGACTGGCACTTGTTAGATTGTTTGGAATGATGACTGATGACGCGTTTACCTCATCATAGTTCGCGACCTAAATACCCGAGATGCTTGGGTTCATCGTCGCAATAAGCATCGTGCCCCGCCTCAGGGAGTGAGTTACGTCGCTTGAAACGGGAAACCGGAAACCATGAGCGGGTGGTTCGACTTCGCAATGACGTGATGGCTTTGTAATGCCCAGGCCACGGTGCCGGCTCTGGCGAAAAACGCCCGCCGGATTGATATGACCCTTGGCCCGGAGAGCGCCACCGAAAAAATGGATCCCCGTTCAGCGCCGGAGTTTTCAATCGCGGTACGGGTCGGGCCACGGCCTGGTGAAGGCTGCGGGACCGCCCCGCGGTTCCTGGGGTGACGTTTCGTGACAGGAGCAACCTTTGGCTTCTGGCTGGGTCGCTACTGCACGGGGCGCGGCTGCGGCGGCGAGCTGGTCACGGGTCATGGTCCTGGCAAGACTCTTCATTCGCGTGCCGGCACGGCGATCTCCTCCAGCTGCCGCACTGCGATACCACCTGTAGGCGGTGACGTAATCCAGGGGGACTCCCTTTCCTTGTTCGTAGAGATAGCCCAGGTCCGTTTGGGCTTGAGCGTAACCCTGTTCTGCCGCTCGGCGGGTCCAGATGGCGGATTGAGTGTAAGCCAGAGGAACGCCTCTGCCGTGGTAATACAGGAAGGCCAGATTCGTCTGAGCCGCTGGCAATCCCTGTTCTGCGGCGGCGCGAAACCATAGAGCCGCAGCACCGTCATCTTTCGGGATGCCTTCGCCAGTGAAATACAAGGACGCCAGGTTGCACTGTCCAGTGGGATCTCCGTGCTGGGCCGATCTGCGGTACCAGTAAATGGCCTGGTCGAGATCCTTGGGGACGCCCCAACCGTGCTGGTAGAGTGAAGCCAGGTTGTTTTCTGCGGCGGCGTGTCCTTGTTCGGCGGCTGCACGATAATCGGTCCCTGCCTGGTGGTAGTCTTTTCCGACTCCTTCACCATGCTCGTATAAATACCCCAGGGCGAATTGGGCTTGCGCCAAGCCTTGGGCCGCCGCTGCGGCGTACCACTGCGCTCCTTGCTTCCGGTCCTGGGGAACACCGGCGCCAACCAGGTAATCGTGGCCAAGCGTGTATTGTGCCTGGGCATCTCCCCGCTCAGCCTTCTGCCGGACATTGGCAATCTCTGCCAACAATGCTGCCCCAGTTTGATCCTGAATGGTTGCCGGGCCTGGGTTTTGGTCGGCGAAGGCAGCCGGCGGCCATGACGAAACCAACACCACCAACACCGCGAAAACTGTTTGCAGCCGCATGTGACGTCCCTTGAGAAGAGGTGCACCTTGAAAGTGCAGGTGCCGAGAACGGGAGGAAGCCCCGGTTGCCGGTTCATCCCATCGTCTGCGAACGACTCTGGGGCCAGAGGCAAGCCCGAGCCATGCAATGGGGCACACCTGTTTCGCACATACTTGTCACGCGCGAACTTTCTGGTGGGATTGGACGTACTGTCAGTATCACCTGCTCGCGTGGCGGTCGGCGGAGCCGGTCACGCTCACGCTGGTGCTAGACTGCCGTCTAAGTTAAGGTCCGCATGACACAACCCGTGTTGTCCCTACCGGCGATCCGTTTTGAGGTCTTTGAGGTTGACCTCCAGGGCGGAGAGTTGCGCAAGCGCGGGCGAAGGGTCAAGCTACAGGAACAGCCCTTCCGCGTGCTCGCTCTACTGTTGGAGCGTCCGGGTGAGGTGGTCTCGCGCGAGGAACTGCGGCAAAGGCTGTGGCCAGCGGACACTTTTGTGGACTTCGACCATGGGCTCAACAGCGCCGTCGCCCGGCTGCGCGAAGCCCTGAACGATTCGGCCTCCCAGCCCCGGTTCATTGAAACCATTCCACGGCAAGGCTATCGCTTTATCGCGCTGCTGGATCTTCCCACTCTGCCGCAACCCTCGCCGCCTAATGCCCGGTCAGAGACTGCTTCTTCCAGAGGACGCTGGCTGGCGGGAGCGACATTACTGGTTCTGCTTTGTGGAATTGGAGTCTGGTGGTTCGTTCAGCAACGGGCCGACGCCTCAATGCCCCCGCTTGAAGTAGTTCCCCTGGTTGGCTTGCCTGGCTATGAGGCTGGGCCGGCCTTCTCACCTGACGGCAATCAGGTGGCCTTCCTCCAGTTCGGCGGACAAGAGAACACCGGAATTTACACCACCCTTGTCGGCGGCGAAAAATCGCTGCGACTAACCAAAAATCCGAACGATTGCTGTGTGACCTGGTCACCCGACGGGCGGGAAGTCGCGTTTCTTCGCTTCTCCGAAAAGAACTTTGAGGTATACGTAATTCCCGCCCTGGGCGGGACCGAGCGCAGGCTGTACACCGCCCCCCGCCCTCTCTGGGCGACCTTATCCTGGTCTCCTGACGGCAAAACTTTGGCCTTCCCCGAGACCAGCCCAAGCAGTTACCGCTCCTGGATTGCGTTGCTCACTCCCGGGAGTTCCACAACCCGGCCGCTTACCTCGCCTCCAGGCGAATCCCGGGATGCCGGCGCCGTCTTTTCCCCGGACGGTTCCAAGGTGGCTTTCATCCGCGGAACGATTGCCGGCGTGGTGAACGATTTGTATGTGGTTCCTGCTAGTGGCGGCGAGCCTAAGCGGCTGACTTTCGATCACCAGCCGATGTTCGGTCTGAGCTGGAGCAGAGACAGCCACGATATCGTGTTTTCTTCGCAGCGCGGAGGTCAAGACAGCTTGTGGCGGGTGTCCGCTTCTGGAGGAACTCCACAACAGGTCCCGGGCGCCGGTTCGGCGGCCTATAGCCCATCGGTCTCGCCCAAGGGGAACATGATGGTTTACCAGCAGAAGATGGGCAAAGACAACATCTGGCGCATTCGCCTCAAGGACGAGAAACATGCGCTAGGCGTTCCTGCAGTTGTGGTTTCCGCCAAGGGCGGCAAGCTGCGGCCGGACTTCTCTCCCGACGGCGAGAAGATCGCATTCGAGTCCGACCGTTTGGGGAACATGGAAATCTGGGCCTGTGACCGCGACGGCGAAAATTCCGTGCAGTTGACTTCTCTACACGGCACGGCTGGCAGAGCGCGCTGGTCGCCGGACGGTCGTCACATAGCATTCGAGTTTCATCCCACCGAACATGCCGAGATATACGTACTGGATGTGCCCGGAGGCACTCCCCGGATGCTCTCCACAATTCCCGGAGCGGATAACCTCGTACCTAGCTGGTCGCGGGATGGCAAATGGATTTATTTCACTTCCAAACGCGGCAGTGGACCGTTTCAGTTGTGGAAGGTTCCATTTGAGGGCGGGATTCCAGTCCAGATCACAAAGGCAGGCGGTCTGGCAGCGGCCGAGTCGGCCGATGGACAGTTCCTTTATTACTCCAAATATGAAACCGAAGGGATATGGAGAATGTCCTTGCCCGGGGGGCAGGAAGAACGTGTTCTGGATCGACCGACGGGCAATGACTGGTTCAACTGGGGGCTGGCTCGAAACGGCATTTACTTTCTCGACCGCTCGGTCGAGCCCAAGTCGACGATAAGTTTTTTCGAATTGACTACCCGAAAGATCACTCAGATTTCGAGTCTGGACAAGCCAACCGGTTGGGGGTTAGCCCTGGCTCCCGACGGCCGATCTCTTCTCTACATTGAGGTCGATTTCGTGGATTCCAACATCATGCTGGTGAAAAACTTTCGCTGAGCGGTATGGGGTGAAACGCCGGCGGAGCGCGGATGGATGCCTTCGGCGCCGCATGCCAGGGCAATGCCAGTCGCGAGTCCATGAAGAAGACCAGTTTTCAGTTAATCGGCATTGGGGAAGCGCCAGACTGCTAGCTGCCTGCCGAGAATCCACCCACGTTTGCGACCGTGAGCCGGAGATACTTGTGCGGATTTACAGGAGTGTCGTTGATGCGGACTTCGTAGTGGAGATGGGGACCGGTGCTGCGTCCGCTCTCGCCGACGTATCCGATGGTGTCTCCGCGGTGCACATGCTGGCCTGAAATGCAGGCGAAGCTGCCCAAGTGGCCATAACGAGTGGTGATGCCGCGGCCGTGGTCGACGACTACGGCGCGTCCATAGCCGCCCATGAAGTCGGCAAACACCACCACCCCGTCCGCTGGCGCCACCACGGGCTGCCCATCGGTGGACCCGATATCAACACCACTATGGAAAGCACCTTCTCCGTTGAACGGGTCAATTCGTTCGCCAAACGATCCCGTGATCGGACCTTCCACCGGCCAAAGATTGGGGGCCGAATTTGCCCGCAGCCAGTCGGCTGTGGTCGCGTCACGAGTAAGGCCAAGAGAAATCCCAGTCATGGTAGCGCCGTTCAGGGCCGAAGCCTTAAGTGCGCCCAACTGGTCCAGGGAAGAAACGACTTGCGCTCGGCCAACGTTTTCTGAAGACGCGGTAACCATGTTGGGGTCGGACTTCAGGCCGTAAAGTGAGGAGACTTCGCCGGCCAGCGAGCCCAGCGACGCCACCTGGATGTCCCGCTCCTGCGCCACCTGCTCCAGCCGCGAATAGCGATTCTTGAGATCCTCTTTTTCGGTGCGCAGCTCGTTATAGTGCGACACCTTCAGCACCATGCGCAGGTACGAGCTGGCGATGCCGGTCAGGCTCACGCCTACGATCGCCGCGCCCACCAGCAACACGTAGAGGTAATGGACGGGAATCTGAACCTTGCGGAGCTGGCCGTCGTCACCGCGGGCGACAAAAAGGATGTAGAAACGTTTTTGCAATTTCTTCCTTTCCGCTAGTTACCAGGATTAGCCTGGCTCCCGTTACTCGAGGCCAACGCCATCCTTAAATCCGGGCCAGCCTCCCACTTTGGACCGAGGCCATAAACCGCCCGAATCCTACCGGAACCGGGATGACCGAAAATTAAGTGCCTGCAATCCCTACTGGATGCAGCACTTAGTTCGGCCCTGTCTGTTTGAACAGCCTGGCAACGGTAACAAAGTAGGTTCCCCCGTGTCAACGTAGGGGAGGCTTACCAAGGCCGGGTGCCACGCTATGCCCAACAGGACGAGTTACTCGGTGGTGACCTTGGGAGGGTGGGTAACGTGTCCTCGGCCGGTTTCCTCCGTAGAGAAGTAGCGTGCTTACGTCTCAGGTTTTTGGACGCGCAAGCTAGACCTAGCAAGCCACGTCTCTACGGAAGATCACATCCCGGGACCGCCCACGGCCGTTCCGCTCTTGCTATATTGATTGCGCCTTGCGCCTCCGTGAAAAAGCTCTGATTGCCCGCATCCGCGGGGAAGCCAAACGAAGCGGCGCTTCCTTGGATGGCGGAACTGGCATTGGGGATGACTGTGCCGTGGTCCGAATTCCTCGGGGTCACGAAACCCTGGTCACAACCGACTTCAGTCTGGACAATATCCATTTCAGGCGGGCGTGGCACCCGGCCGAGTCGGTGGGGCATCGCTGCCTGACGCGCGGGCTCAGCGACATCGCGGCTATGGGAGGGGAGCCGTTGGCGGCTTTTCTTTCACTGGCCCTGCCACGGCGCTTGCCCCAGAGCTGGGTGGACGGATTCTTCCGCGGACTGCTAAGGCTGGCGGCGGAATTCAAGGTGAGCCTCGCGGGAGGCGACACGTCCGAGTCTCCGGACGGCATCCTGGCCGACATTGTTGTGCTTGGCTCTGTGCCCAAGGGGAAGGCGGTCCTGCGCTCAGGGGCCCAGCCGGGGGACGGGATTTACGTGACTGGTGAACTGGGCGCTTCGGCGGCGGCGCTCAAATTGCTTCTCGGCCGGAGGAAAATCAAGGCCTCGGATTTTGTGCGCCACTTTTATCCCATGCCGCGCATCGCAGTCGGCCGCTTTCTCCGCGAAAAGGGATTGGCATCGGCCATGATTGATATCAGCGATGGACTGTCCACCGAGTTAGGGCACATCTGCGAGGAAAGCCGGGTGGGCGCCGAAGTTGAGAGCCAAGCCATACCGGTGGCCGCGATCGGGACGGCAGTGCGGGAGGTTGATCGGCGTTTCGCTTTGCACGGTGGGGAGGACTATGAGTTACTGTTTACCGCACCGGGTGGGAAACAGGTGCCGTCCCGGATTGCGGGAGTCGCCGTCAGGCTGATCGGGCATGTGACTCGCGGAAGGGGAGTCTTTCTGAGGGAAGATGGTGTGAAACGGGAGTTGCGGCCGCAAGGATGGGAACATTTTCGGAAGGCAGATTGAAGATTTCAGATTATGGATTCTGGAATGACGCAGAACGGGATCAAGCGTCGGTGCTCAATCTGCAACCGACAATCTGAAGTCTTCAATTTTCCATCCAGGGTCACCTCTTCTGCCTCTACTCTCTAGTGTCGAACAGGACTAAAGTAGTCCTATGCAGTTCCTGCGTCGTAGTTGCCTTTGCATAGTTCTAGGGCTCACGTTGCCATTGCTGGCCCAGCAACCACCGTCCGCTTCCGCCGTGGACAATGATTTCGTCCAGAAGCAGTTTGGATCAACCTGCACGCTGATGCCGGGCCCGCCGCAACTGAAGGCGGACATGGATGGCGACGGCATCGAGGACCTGGTTGTGGCCGCCCGTTGCACCAACGCGTTGGTGGACCAGGCGGAGAATAATTTCACCGTGATCGATCCCTACAACAGCTTTTACGGTTACGGAAACACCAAGATCACTACCCAGTTTGCCTCGGAGGACCCGGCCACCCGCGGCCTGGTGCTGCTGGTCATCCACGGCGCCGGCCCAGACGCCTGGCGCGCTGCTACCCCGAAGGCGAAATTCGTGATTATCAATCTGCCCTTCAAACAGGTTGCGGTGAAAAAGCTGACGGTGAAAAAGAAAAACGTGATGGCGATTTATGCCGAAGAAACCGGCGGCGATCGCATGACCTCCGCAACTTTTTGGGACGGCAAGAAATACCGGTACCAGCCAATTGGATCCAGCATGGAATAGGGGACCGGACCCTCGGGCGTCGGACCTCGGACCTCAGGCGTAGAGACGTAGCTTGCTACGTTCCCACGCTACCAGACGTAGCAAGCTACGCGTCTACACGCTCTGCAAGAAGTCCGGGCCGAAGTCCGAGTCTGACGCCCGAGCTCCGAAACTATGAACCTCGAACAGAAGCTCGAAGAACTGAAGAAGCGCGACCTCATGGCTGCGGAAGGCGGCGGGACGCAGCGCCGCGAACGGCAGCACAAGGAAGGCAAGATGTCGGCCCGCGAGCGGGTTGAATTTCTGCTCGACGAGGGCTCGTTCGAGGAGACCGACAAGCTGGTGACCCACCGCTCGACTGACTTCGGCATGGCCGAGCAGAAGTTCTACGGCGATGGCTTCATCACCGGCTACGGGCGCATCGAAGGACGCCTGGTGTTCGTCTTCGCCCAGGACTTCACCGTGTTCGGCGGATCGCTGTCTGAAGCCAACGCCGCCAAGATCGTCAAGATCATGGACCTGGCGGCCAAGATGGGCGCGCCCATGATCGGCTTAAATGATTCCGGCGGAGCCCGCATTCAGGAAGGCGTAATGTCGCTGGCGGGATACGCGGACATTTTTCTGCGCAACACCTTGTACAGCGGAGTGGTGCCGCAGATTTCGGCCATCATGGGGCCGTGCGCCGGAGGCGCGGTGTACTCGCCCGCCATCACGGATTTCATCCTGATGGTG
>WNEY01000274.1_pt1 | contig 30029 bp, 23 predicted proteins | sample 5400531 | NCBI WGS metagenome assembly WNEY01 (sample SAMN13153338, study PRJNA577476) | soil metagenome | isolation source: 200 cm saprolite under Douglas fir tree site 1 | place: USA:California | collected 2015-04-18
GGACCGTGCTGAACGTCTCGACGTCAAAGAGCCGCTCGACGGTGACCGAGCCTGGGATCGCGGTGATGCCGAGGTCGTTGCGCACGAGGTCGACGATCATCAGGTTTTCGGCCCTGTCCTTCTCGCTCGCGGCCAGTTCGGCCCGTAGTTGCTTGTCGTCGCCGGCCGACCGGCCACGAGGCCGCGTTCCCTTGACCGGTTTTGATTCGGCCATCCCGGCTGCGTCTATCCGGAGGAAACGCTCGGGCGAGGCGCTGAGCACCGAAAGATCGCCAAAATGTAGAAACGCCGCGTAGGGGACGGGGTTAGCTCGCCGCAATGACCGGTAGGCCGGCCACGGGTCGACAGTGCCCGGTGCTTCGAGCATGTTCGTCAAGCACACCTCGTAGGTCTCGCCGACCGTGATCAGGCGCTGACAGGAGGCGATCCTGTCCAGGTACGCGGTGCGGCTGTGGCGGAGCCTGAGATCACCGACTGCGCCGACTTCGTCGGCGTCGGCCGGGACCGGCGCCTCGGTGCCGCCCAGCGCGGCCAGCCGCCGCTCGGTCTCATCCATCCATTGGATTGCCGGACCATCGTCGGCTTCGGCCAGAGCCAGCAGGAAGACCGCTCCGGTCTCGTGGTCGAACGCGATGGACCGGTCGGCGAATATCATGAAAGCGTCGGGATAGGGCGAACGATGGGTGTCATCGCCGCCGGTCTGCGCCTTGAGTTCGTAGCCCAGGTACCCGACCCAGCCGAGCGCGAAGCCGAACGGCAGCGGGGGGATCTCGGCGCGGTGCGCGATCAGGTCCTGACGCAGCCAGTCGAAGAACGAGCCCGCAGCTGTCGTCACGCCGCCGGGACCGCTTACCGTGATCTGTCCGGTGCGCACGTGCGCGAGCGCCGTACGCGCCAGCGGACCCGCGGCGTCGCCCATGAAGGAAAATCGTCCGGCATCACCAGAGCGCAGGCCGCTGTCCAGCCAGAAGCTGTATTCGCTGTCGCGGTAGAGGGCGGCGAATACAGTCTCAGCGTCGACGTGGCGCGGGTGGCCGACGTGGCGGGGGTGGCCGGCGAGGCCGGCGACCTGCCGGGTGAGTACTCGGAGCCTGGCCGGCTGCACGTCCGCCGCCTCGCGCGGGTCCGCCCAGTCGATGGCGACCGGGCCGGAAGGGAACGGAGTCGCCTGCGGAGTTCCTGCCTTCGCCTGCTCGGCCAGGCTGACAAAGTTGGCGAGCAGGCGCTCGCCGTGCTCGGTGCAGATTGACTCCGGGTGGAACTGGACTCCCCACAGCGGGAGATCCCGATGTCTGATCGCCATCGGGATCTCGTCCTCGGTGGCCGCGATTACCTCCAGGCCACCGGTGATGTTGGCGACCATCAAAGAGTGGTAGCGCACCGCGCGAAACGGTGAGGGGATGCCGCTGAACAATTCGTCGCCGTAATGCCGCACGAGCGACGTGCGACCGTGCACGGGTTCGGGCGCTGGAACGACGCTCCCGCCGAACATGTGGCCAATCCCCTGGTGACCGAGGCACACGCCCAGCAGCGGGACCCGCGCCGCTTCAAGAACGCCCGGGCAGATGCCGAAGTCGACGGCACGATCAGGTCGGCCCGGCCCTGCCGAGATGACGACGCAGTCAAAACCAGCCAGGTACTCGGCCCGCCAGCGCGCATCGTCGTTGGCCAGCACCACCGGCGCCACGCCTGTGAGCTGCCCGAGGGACTGGACCAGGTTGTGGGTGAACGAGTCGTAGTTGTCGATGACGAGAGCGCGGACAGGGCGGCTCGGCACGGATCCCCCCACGGTCGCCAGCCAGCGGCAGTAGACGGACAAGCTTAGTCGTTCACGATAAGGCGTAAGTGTTCCTTCATATGAGCATCGAGCTATCGATCTCGTCGGTGGCGGCCTGCGGGCAGCTGCGACCTGGATCAGTTCGACGGGCACTGGCTGACCACGAATCCCTGGGTCGCGCCAGCCCGTACTGCGGCGCTCCGCGATGGCCAACTTGTGCAGCTCATCGCGCGTCGCTTCCGAGTGAGCACCAAGGCAGTCTGCTTTCGGCTTGAGCAAATCAAGGGGATCGTCCCTAAGCGCACGCCAGCCGACGTCGGCCTAGAACGGCGCTCCGGCGGAAGGAGGAGAGATAGCGGGCGGAGAGCCTCAAGTTTCGCAGCCCAGGGCTCTCCATCCGCCTGAGACGGCGCTCGAAAGGTGCGCTGACTGGATTCTCCGGCTGGCTGTCAAAGCGGACGACAGAGTCCACTCCTGCACGCTTCCGTCTTGCGTCCCAGCCAGCAGCGTCCTCCCGTCGGCTGGCAGTAGCTCTCCTGCCCAGCTATCGACCAGCCAGGTCCGGCTTCTACATCGCTCCGCAGTCGCATGGTCTGGCGGACAAAGCCAGATCGTTCACGCTCACGTCAGAGCGGGGTTAGCCCGAATCTGTCATCGCCGTCGGCGTCGCCCTGCCAATTCGGCGCACCGGCCGGCTGCGTTAGCCGAGCGGGATGGCGCCTGCAGGTCATCCAGACTTTCTGCTCCGCGCCGCGGCCCGGGCGCCGGGCTGTGGCCACCGGGTCGCTGTGACTGGCACCGCGAGCTGGACCGGCCTCCTGAGTGTGACGCCCGAGCGTGTCCGGTGTGACGAGAGCTGCGGGTTAGGTCGCTGTCAGCGACTGCCGGATCTGCCGCCGTTGCCGGACCGCGGAATAGGAGACGAAGGGCAGCGGGAGGAGGATCAGGAGCATCAGGATGCGGAAGGCCGTGGCCGCCGCGTCGAACCCGAGCGAGTCGATCGCGCGCGTGGCGGCCAGGATCGTGCCGGTCAGGGCGACGGCGAGCGGCAACAGGCTGGCCTGGCCCGCGATCTCAGAGCGGAGCACGGCGTCGGCCAGCCGCCGCTGCGGGGACTGCGCTGTGGTGCCGCTGGCGCGGATTCGTGCCTGGAGCCGCTCAGTGGCCAGCACCGACAAGGCCGTGGCGGTGACGGCGCCCAGGAGCTGCCAGATCACTGCCCGCATGCCGGACGGCGGACTATCCCGGATCAAGACGGCGGCGACCAGCGGAAGCAGTACCGCCGACCGGCCCGCCCAGATCGCCATGGCACCCGCCGGGCTAGTACCGGCAGCGCTCGCAGCTGCCGGCCGGCCCGGATTCCGCACCCGCGCGATCCGCCAGCCCTGGCAGGCGGTGTACACCGTCATGACGAGCAGAAAGAGCGCGAAGAAACGGATCCCGGAGCCTATCTGCGCTGATCAACGGTCACGTTCTTTGGTTCGCCTGCTACGCCATAACAGAGCCTACGGTGCGCGGGTCAGCGTGTGAACTCGGAGTCACTGTGGGTAGTCGGCTATGCGGTTCGGGGGCAGGAATCTTGGCGAGCGGCGTGAGCTAACAGTGGGCCGGGCGGGCGAATAGTTCGAGGCCGAATCGGGTGCGCAGGTGGTATTGCTGGGTGCCGACGTGGTACCAGACGTTGATGCCCTGATCGGTGGATTTGCGGGCGGATACCTTGAGCACGAGCAGCAGGACGGAGAGTCGCCCAGGCGGACGGCGTAGGCGTGCTCGAGCCGCAGCCCGCGGGGGCGTACGAGGCTGATCTTGCTGATGACCGCGACGGTGCCGCTCCAGTTGTCGCTCACCTCGTTAAACCCCTCGGTCACGAATCCGCCGGGCTGGCTGATGGGGACGCAATCCAGGCCGCCGTTCCCGGCGTCGCCGAACGGGCCGGTGTTCACCGGGTGAGCGCTCGAGCAACCTGTGGCGAGCGTGATGGCGGCCGCTGCGATGGTGACCCGCCGTGGCAGGCTGCGGACGGTGCCAGTGAATCCTGGCGCCTGCGCACGCCGACAGGCCTTTCGGCGCCTTAACTCCCAGGCACGTCCAGTCATGCAGATCAGGCTATGCGAGCGCATCGCAGGCCGCTATTCACCGTGCCGCCCGCGCTCGGCCCGATCTGGGATGGCCTTCCAGATGCGGGCGAATTCGAGTTCCCGTGGATCGGTGCGGGTCTGTTCGGCTGTCTCCCAGCCCAGCATGTCCTCGTAGAGCCCTCGCCCGGACAGGTGCCCGGTGAGTTCTCTGGTCTGCTCGTTGTGGAACCGCATCAAAGCCTCGTCGGGCGCGGCCCAGTCGATGGCGCCGCCCGGTCCGGCGATGTGACGCGGACGAGCCAGTTCAGTGGGTGAGGGACGCCTGGATAGCGTCGAAGCGCTCCCGGGCGGGCAGCGTGCCGAGCTTGGTGGGGTCTTCCGGAGTCACCCACGGCCATGGCATGCTTCCGAAGAAGGTCGGCTTGGATTTTAGGTACAGCGAGGGTGGGAGCTTGCGGGGCTTGTAGCCGTACCAGTGGACGGTGTTGGTCACGTAGTCGAAGTTGGCGTAGCGGATGACGGTCTGTACGACCTTGGCGTCTTGGGGAGCTGACCCGTCCGATCCGTTGTAGCCGAGCTTCCACATCGGGATCAGGGCGTCGTTGTTGAAGCTGTTCTCCTCGTAGACGAACGATTGTCCTGGTCCGGGGGTGTGGCCAGCCGAGCCGAGGACGTTGGCGATGAAGCTGTACCACCAGCTCCATACGGTCAGCCCGATGGCTCGCCGGTTGTATTGGTCGGTCAGATTCAACGGCGGGATCGAGCGGCGCTTGGCGGTAAGGTCGTTTCGGAACACGGTGATGTAGATCGAGTTCCCCCACACGGAGTCGGCATCGAAGTTGAAGGACTGGTTCCCTTCGAACAGCTCGTCGTGGGAGGTGGTCATGTGCGACGCGTTGAGGCCGTCCTCGACGATCGTCGGGTATCCCGCCCCCCAGCCGTCCTCCATGTAGTTGTAGCCGATGACGTTCCCGCCGCCCGTGGTCCGCATGACCATCACCTTGTTGAAGTTCCAGCTGATGTTGTTCTCCACCAGGTTGTCGGCCGAGTAGTTGTCCAGCGCTATGCCGTATCCGGCTCCGCCGGGGTTGGGGTCGACGGTGCTGTGCAGGTACGAGTCTCTCAGCACGCAGCGGAAGGTCCCGTCGAGGTTGACGCTCGAGCCGTTGCTCTGGTCGCTTTCAACGTCCTTCACCCACGAGTAGGCAGCGGCGAACAGGTGGATGTTCCCGCCTCCGTCGCCTCCTTCACCGCCGCTGACGCGCAGGTCCTCGACGCCGGCATAGCGCACGGCGGGCACGACCGGGCCACCCTCGTCGTTCGACAGGCGAACCAGATGGGCGTCGTACTTGGTCAGAAGTCCAAGGTGCAGGGGGGTCGTGAAGCTGACCGAGGTGCCGTGCACCGCCTTGACCTCCATCACCTGGCCGATCGGGCGGTCGTATTCGCCGAACCAGCCCCGGCTGGGGTCCCCCGGAGGCGAGCGGTCGGGGTTCCACATGGTCAGGTCGGGGTCCGTCTTCTCATCGACGGTGACGATCTCGCCGACACTGAGCCCCGGATCGCTCGCCAGGGTTACCGTGGTCGCGCCCTGGGGTGCATCGGCTGCCAGCGCTACCGGCTCGGTGTAGTGGTACCAGTGGATCCCGATGCTGATAACGGGATAGTCGGACCCGGGCTTTTTGATGAGGCGGGTCTTCCAGCCGCGGCCTCGAAGTGTGATCCCCGAGCGAGTCATGTACAGGCCCTGACCCGAGATCGTGAAGTCGCCCGATTCGAGCTGTACCACGTGGTTGGGTGGGCACTTATCGAGTGCTGCCTGGATGGCGGCCGTGTCATCCCCTCCGCTCGGCGACAGGTCGGCGCAGGGCTGGATCCGGACCGGGATGCCCCCGACCGGGTTCAAGCCGGGATCCCACACTGCCTGTCGGTCCGGCGGCAGGAGGCCGGTGAGGTCCACCTGGTGTACTGCGTCGGGTCCGGGCCGGACGGCGCCAATACTAGGGGCCGACCCGTTGGTGACGGGCGATCCGTTGGTGGCGGGCGCGCCTCGTTGTTGACCCGTGCCGCCCGTGCAGGCGTTGGTGCCGGTGACTACAAGCCCCATAGCGGCCACGGCGGCCGCTCGTCTCCAGCTGCGTGTCATGACCTTACCGACCGTTGTTCCTTGATTAGGTGGGCTCGGCCATTCGGGGCCGATTATCCCCAGCAAGAGTGAGCCGGTCTGGGCTGTGAGTGTCCTCTCTGAGGATGGGCCGGTCAACCGGTCGGGGATGTGAGGCGGGCATTGTCAAGTTCGCGCCGCCGTCGCTGAGGCGATGTGAGTGCCGTCAGATGAGTTGAACCAGGCCGATCGGCGTGGTTTGGGGCTTTAAGTGCCTGCGGGCGCGGACGCAACTCCTGGACCCAGGTGGCAAGCTGGCTGGCCACGTCGGCGGCGCTGGCGGTGCTGGTGTCGAACGATGGCGTGATGCAGACGCTCAGGTCCAGGACGGGCTGTTGTCGCCGCGCCTGGTGGTGGTGTGGTAGGCGGGGGCCAGGACTCGGCGGGCGAAGTTGGAGGCGCGCCACCAGGTGCCGCGGGGGGAGGGGAAGATCAGGCCGGCCGGGTTGGTGCCCGCCTGCTGTTCGGCGCGGGCCTGCTGGATGCGGTCGGCGATCTTGTCTGCGAGGGGGTATCCGCCGGGGTGTGGTGGGTAGATGGTGCGGCGTTGGTTGCGGCCCTTATGGCGACCTTGCCATAAGGCCGTTATGTCGAATTCGGTGTTATGCCGACCTGATCTTCCTGATCTTCATGCGGGATGGTCAGCCGCCGCGTTGAGACTGTGTTGTCAGGATTATTCGCGGGGATCGGTCCTCAAGTGGTCACCGTCAGTTTGTCGAGGAAGTCCAGCATGGTGTCGGTCGTGCCCCGAGTTGGCTCATTTAGTGCGCACCCGGTGAACTCCGGCAGCCGGGTTTGGTGCGCAAAGCTGGCCCGGGCGGACCGTGAACGGGCAAGTGCAAGCCTGGAAGCCAGAATGGTGAGTCCTCTCAGGTCACGTCCTTCACGCGAATGCCATTTGACCACGCTCGCCCCGGACCCGGTCCGCCATGATCATCTTCCGGAACGGATGAATACGCGCTTTCATCTGGATTTCCGGGGATGCATATGCGCATTCATCTTTCGGACCCACTCCGGGATAGTCGCCTGTGCCTGTTTAGTCCGTTAGGTGAACCCGTCCTGGCGGAGCCGGGCGCCGGCCTGCGCGCCGAGCTGGCCAGGCTCGCTTCGGCAAAGACCGCCCGGTCGGCGGCTCGGATTAGTGCGCGAATTCCGCCCTCGCGGACTGTGAACATGCAGGTCAAAGCCTCGCGTCAGCCCCGAGATCCAGAATCGTGAGCCAACTCAGGTGAGACACGGTCGGCTCCTCCTGTAGTGCGGACGGGATACCAGCAACGCTAGGGATGCAGCGCTGCCCGGCTCGTCAGTCAGGCGACTGCTTCGATAACTGCGGATCAGTCGCGTCATCGGTAGCGCAGACCAGACGATCGTGCGGTTCCACGCTCTGCCCGCCGCCGTCGCGCGATCGATCGCCGAGGGCCAGACCGTCGTGGCCGCCGCCGACCGATACCTCGACTCCATCCAGGCCCGGACGACCCGTGACAGCTACGCCGAGACTCTTGCCCGCCTGAACCGCGATCGCCGGCTCCCGCGACGCAGGCACCCTGCAGCTATGTTGGTTCGAACCCAACATCTGTAGGCGGCCGGCGGGGGTCGCGGCCTAGGACCGAGCGATGACCTTGGCCTTGAGGCGCTCGAATTCCTCGCGCGAAAGCACGCCGTCCGCCAGCAAGGACGCGAGCTTGCTCAGTTGCTCCGGGATCGACTCCGGCGCACGATCTGCTGGCTCGCCCGAGCCGCCCTGCCGGGCGGTGCGCGCGCCTTCGATCGCCGTGAGGGGCCCGGACAGTTCAATCCGCACGGCGTCCGCGGCCTTCTCGGTGTTCAGGAAGAAGAACTCGGCATTCTGGCTGCGAAGCCGCACAATCGTCCTGACCCTGGTAGAGCTGGCCATCGCCGCGGCGCCTATCAAGCCGCAGACCAGGCCTCCAAAGATCAAGCCAAGCACGCCGAAAACGACAAGCCCGAGCAACGCGCCAACCAGGACGACACTCAAGATCACCGCAACCGTCTCGCCCAGTGACCTGCTGCGGTCCGATCCGCTGACCTCCACGGCCTCGACATCGTGGTAAGGCAGTTCGACAACGGCAGTAGCTGAACCAGCCGGGCAAACTATGAGCCGATCGCCGAGGAAGCGCAGGTCGTAGGACTTATCACGGGCCAAGGGCGAGTCGCCGGAACCGCCGTTATACGTCATGCGCTGCAGGCGGCATACAGTGCGGGCGTCAAGCTCCGCCAGCGCCGCGCCGGCGCTTCGCCGCGCCTCGATGGCCGCTAGTTGTGCGCTGATCGCCGCCGCGGCGTCAGCGTCCAGATCGGACAACGTCCGCCAGGCGCTCTCCCACCCCTGGGCGGTAAACGGGTACCGTGAGGTGACCTTGACCCGGTCAAGTCGGCTCAGCCGGACGACAACGAAGCTAGGACCAGCTGTCTTTTGGTCCTGCCATCCCAGACTGTGACGAAGCTGGTGTTCCGCCAGCAAGTGGGGCGGTCCGCGGTACAGCTGCCAGGGTGGCACTGCCGGCATGGGAGGCAGCGAGTACTCGTCGGTTTCCTGAGCCTCCTGCATGCCGTCATGGCTCACCGCCGCTCGCCTCCAATCTGGCGCATAAAGGAAATCGTAGCGCCCGGTACTGCGTTTTCCCAGCGAGCGGCCGGCCGCCAGCGCCAGGAGATCCAGAGCGGCACCCCATACCATCACCGCCGGTTGCCCTGCCGCATTGCCCTGCCGAGCAGAAAATTCTAGGGTTGGTAGTAGCAGGTATGAAACAGTTGGCGGCCGCGATTGCCATTTCCGGGCTGATGTTAACTGCGGCAACGCGACAGTTGAACTATTGAAGAATGCGGCGGATAATAGAGCGGGCGGTACGCGTGACGAGTATCACCAGTCAGTCTCAGGAAGACATCAGCGGCAATAACTCGTCGGATTTAACGATGTTCGACGTGGAGACCACCGACAAGCTCACCCGCGACCACACCATGCGGCTCGCGGTGGGGGTGGCCGGGGCGGTCCTGATCAAGAATTTCTCCTCCCGGCAGGACTGCGACGACATCATGGCCGCGCTGGAGACCTGTGAGCTTGGCGCTTACGACGAGCAGGTGATAACGCCGCGGATAGCCAAGCTCGGGCCCGCCGTCAACGACTTAAACAGCTCGGGCAAGTTGAACGAGCGGTACTGGCAGCACTGCGCGCAGGCCTTCGGCACCCGGTCGACGCTCCTGCGCGGCACGGACCCGATGGATCTGGCGGTCAGCCGGCTGCGCGAGGCCTGGGGTGGCGAGGTTCAGCCTGCCTGCACTGTCGGGAAGCCAATGTACGCTGGGCTGATCCGGGAGATGAGCCAGGGCGCGAGGATCCATTTCGACGAGATTACCCGGGAGTATCCGGGCACCCTGGACGAGATTCCGGCCAGCTTCCTGACCTTCAACTGGTACCTGGCGATGCCAGCCCGAGGCGGCGAGATCTCCGTGTTCAGGCACCGCTGGCGCCCGGCCGACGAGCAGTACCGAGATGGCTACGGGTACCTCGACGACGCCGTGGCCGGCGAGCCGGTGGCCACCATGGCGCCGGAGGTCGGCGACGCGGCCATTTTCGACACCCGCAATATGCACGTCGTGCGGCCCGGTAGCGGCCCCGGGCGGCGGGTAACCGTGTCTTTCTTCTTCGGCATCACCGGACGGGGGCCACTGGAAATCTGGTCCTGAGCATCTGACAGGTCGGACATAGCCTCGCGAAAGGACGCAGAAAACCATCACAATTCTTTCTTCGTAGCGAAAAGAAATGCGGCGGTTTTCTACGTAGTCCGTCAGGCTGGCGAGCAGGTGAGTATTTACTGCGGTAGTTCTTCCTGCCCTCGTTGAGCGGCTGCGCCGTTCTGTCCGTGCGTGCACGAGGACGCTGGTGGGTTGGGCGGTCAGAGTCACCGCTGAGCGAGCAAGCCGGCGGGCGATCTCATCAAGGGGGCCATGGATCGTCACCTCGACCTGCCAGCGATAGGGCCCCTTGGCCAGGGTCGAGGTCAGGTGGGTGACAGGGTCGAAGCCGTCGGGGGCGGTGAAGCGGCGGGTCCGTGGGGTAACGGAAGCGATGCGGTCGATGCGGAAGGTACGCAGGCTGTCGCGGAGGTGGTCGTTGCCGACGACGTACCAGCGGCCTGTGTGGAAGACCACGCCGTAGGGGTCGATGTCGCGCTCGGTGTGCTCTTGGCGCCAGGACTGGTGGCTAATGCCGACGGTCTTGCGGGCGCGGGAGGCCTGGGCCAGGGCCAGCAGGATGCCGGTTCCTGGTGCCTGCCCGATCACGGCGTTGGCGGTGAACGAGAGGGTCTCCCGCATGGCGGCGAGCGGCTCGCGCAGGGCGTGGGGGAGCACCCGCTCGATCTTGGCCATGGCACCGGCACTGGCCGGTGCGGCCGTGCCCATGCCGAGACGTTCTGCGGCGAGCAGGCCAAGGACGACGGCGAGGGCCTCGTCGTTGGTGAGGACCAGGGGCGGCATCCGGTAACCGCGGGCCAGTCGGTAGCCGCCATAGCGGCCGCGTTCGGCCTCCACGGGGATGCCCAGTTCACGCAGGTGGGCGATGTACCGGCGCACCGTGCGGACGTCGGTCTTCAGACGGTCGGCGAGCTCCGCCCCGGTGAGCCGGGCGTTCGACTGGAGGAGTTCCAGCAGGGTCAGCACGCGGGTCAGGGGATGCGACATGGATCACTCAGCATTTCAGGGCGGGATCTGTCCTGTATTGACTTTAGGCTCCCCGCAGCACCTCACTACTGGGAGATCACATGGTCACCTTCGTACTTGTTCCCGGCGCCTGGCTCGGGGCGTGGGTCTGGGAAGACACCGTCCGCGTCCTGCGGGAGCGCGGCCACACGGCGCTGCCGCTGACGCTGACGGGCCTGGCCGAGCACGCCGACCAGGGCGGACCCCAGACGGACCTGGACACGCACATCGCGGATATCACCGGATTCGTTGAGCGGGACGATCTGCGCGACGTCACGCTGGTCGCCCACAGCTATGCGGCTGCCCCGGTGACCGGGGCAGCCGGACGTCTCGGCGAGCGGCTGGAGCGCGTGGTCTACGTGGACAGCGCCCCGTTCGCTGCGGGCATGTGCATGCTGGACCTCATGCCGCCAGAGGCAGCGGATCAGCTGCGTCACCAGGTCGCCGCTTCCGGTGACGGGTGGCGGCTTCCGATGCCGCCCTTCGAGGTCCTGGGCTTGTCCAGCAGCCTTGACGGGCTCGATGAAGGCGAGCGGGACGTTCTGCGCGCGGGTGCCACCCCTCAGCCGTTCGGTACCTACACTCAGCGCCTCGCCGCCCCGGCCGAGCTCGGTTCCGGTGTGCACCTTGTCCTGATCGCCTGCCATGACTTCACGGGCTTGCTGAATGCCGGGGTGCCGATGCTGGCCTTCTTGAACCAGCCGCCGTGGCGGCGCTTCGAGCTGCCCACCGGGCACTGGCCGATGCTGTCCGCGCCTGCCGAACTCGCCGGCATCCTCGATGCGGCCGTGTCATGACCGCGCTGGATGGCAGGCATGTCCCGATGCTTGACCACGAGAGCGTCCGCAGGCTGCGGGCCCGCGCTCAGGCCCTGGCAGGCGGAGCACGGGAGTCCTGCGCCGAGGCGGTCATCCGACGGGTCTTCGCCATCCAGGCCCAGGACGCCACGGCCGCTGACCTGGGCATCCGGGTACGCGGGCGGGACATCACCGCCCGAGCCATCGCCGCGGCGTACGAGAACGAGCGGAGCATCGTCCGCGGCTGGTACATGCGCGGCACCCTGCACACCATCCCCAGCGACGACGCCCGCTGGGTCCTGCGACTGCTCGCCCCCAGGACCCTCGTCGCAACCAGCCGTCGCTATCAGCAGCTGGGCCTGAACGACGATCTCCGCAAGCGCGCCGACCATCTCCTCCGGTGCGTCCTCACCACGCACGGCCCACTTACCCGGGCCGAGCTGACCGAGCACCTCACCACCTTGGGTATCCCGCCGGACGGGCAGGCGCCTTTCCACCTGATCCGCCACGCGGCACTTACGGGCATCCTCTGTCACGGCCCGCAACGTGCCGGTGAGGCCACGTATGTGCTGCTCGACGACTGGCTGCCCACCATCAGGGGCGCCCAGTGGGCAGGAGACGCTGCTCTCGCCGAGCTGGCCCGCCGCTACTTGGCCGCGCACGCCCCCGCCGCCTTGGAAGATTTCGCCGCCTGGTCCGGGCTGCCGGTCACCTGGGCCCGCAGGGCCTGGAAAATGCTGGCGGAATCCGGCGTGATTACCGAGTGCGGCGCGTTGACCAGGCTCGCCGTTCGGGTGGAGGGATCCACGGACCCGTCTGACACCCCAGACGTTCGCATGCTGCCCGCCTACGACAACTACCTAGTCGGCTATCGCACTCGCGAGGCGTCCGTCCCCGCTCTCTACCAGGCCCGCGTCTGGCCGGGAGGCGGCCTCATCCGGCCGACCGTCATCGCCAACGGCCTGGCCATCGCCACCTGGACCCGAACCTCCGGCGCGCGCTCCGTCCAGGTGGATGCGTTCGAGCCTGTCCCCCCTGCGATCGAGCAGGGAATCGACAAGGAGAAGACATCCGTCGTCCGCTTCCTACAGCTGACCGCATAACCGAACCGCATCCCAATCCAAAGGAACGGGATCTGCGCCAGACTCACGCGCGTTCGTGTCAAGGACCAGGGACCAGGCACGGTCACGGGCCCTGTGCGGTCGGGCCGCTTGTCCATCGTCACCGCTCCGTGTCGGCGCATGCGCCCAGATCGAGTGGCATGCGTGCCAGCTTGATCCCGGAAGGGATTCATTCGAAACTTTCGCAACCTTCATCAATCAGGATAAAGCTCTGCTCACGGGCATAAGGCCTAGTCAAGCTTGCTGACGCAATACCCGCTCAAGCCAGCTTGGCCGACCACAGGACTCCGGCCCAGACTGATCTTTATGTATCGCCATCAATGACATAGGCCCACGCAACAATCCGCTCATATCGCGCCGTCGTTGTGCGGGGCGGGTGGAATGTTTGATCACTGGCCGTGTTTTGTGGGCCAGGAGGGATGGGGTTGTTTGTCGGCGCGTGGTTTTGGCTTGAACTGACAGGTGTAGTGGTGGTGGCGTTTGTTTCAGGCTGGTGCGTGGGTGCGGAGGAACGTGGTCAGGATGGCGTTGAACTCGGCTTCGGCTTCGAGGTTGGGCAGGTGCCCGGCGCCTTCGATCGTGATGGGCTGGGGGTGCTTGAGGTGGGCGGTGATCTCGGCGGTTACGGCGTCGTCTGACTTGAGTTGGTTCGCGATTCTGGTTTACGGGGCTGACGCGAGGGTTTGACCTGGATGTTCACAGTGCGCGAGAGCGTGATTTGCGCACTCATATCCTAGGCGCCGACCGGCCGGTCTTTGCCGAGGCGAGCCCGGCCAGCTGGGCGCGCGGGCCGGCGCCCGGCTCCGCCAGGACGGGTTCACTTAACGGGACTAAACAGGCACAGGCGGCTATTCGGGAGTGGGTCCGAAAGATGAATGCGCATATTCATCCCCGGAAATCAAGATGAAAGCGCATATTCATCCGTTCCGGAAGATGATCATGGCGGACCGGGTCTGGGGCGAGCGTGGTCAAATGGTATTCGCGTGAATGATGTGACCTGAGAGGACTGACCACTATGGCTTCCATGGTTGCACCTGCAGATTCACGGTCCGCCAGGGCCAGCTTTGCGCGCCAAACCGGCTGCCGGAGTTCACAGGGTGCGCACTAAATGAGCCAACTCGGGCCATTTCAGAGTGCTACAGCCAGGGCCATCAATGACACTCGCAGGTCAGCCCCCAGCGACCGTTCCGGAATTACCACGACCTCGAGCTTCATATCCACGGGCTTTGCTCCTTATCTACCTCGGGTGTCAGTGACCCGTAGTTTCCCGCACTGGGTCAGGCAAAGATCCCACGCGGCAGGGTCTAGCGGCCAGCACCGACCTGGACAACCCCCGACTTCGCTGGCGGAGAGGGCGGATGAGCTCGGGGACGCGCTGGGAGCAGCGTTCGGCCACGACGGCCCCGCCCTGATCGACGTGCGCACCGCCAGGCACGAGCTGTCCCTGCCGCCGAAGGTCAGCTTCGGCCAGCTCAAGGGCTTCACGCTGGATGCCTCCCGCACGATCTTGTCAGGGGGAGGCAGCGAACTCCTCGACCTGGCCAAAACCAACCTGCGCGAGCTTGAGGTCGAATAGCGCCGCGCACCGGCCGACCTCGGGGAAGCCTGGAAGCGGCCGGCGCAAATTTTTCTAAATAAACAAAAGGGGGAAAATTTTGCGCGGCGTCAGGCCCCTTTTCCTGAGGCCCATCATGGTCACGGGTCGGTTTGATCAGGCTGGTGCCCCGAGCAGTGCCCCCTTCCCGTTCATCGTCTGGGGAGCTGACGAGATCCGCCGGCTGGTTATCCGCCGCCACCGCTCCAGGCACGACCGCGCACGATCGGCACGCCCCTGACGGTCAAGGCCTGTTCGCCTACATGTCCAGCACGATGTCGGCGGCGGGCCGGGCGCAGCAGATGAGTACCTCCTGAAGCTCGCCGAGCGTACGCACCGTGCCGATGTGATCCGGGAGAGCGTAATCAGGGAAGGTGCCGCCGGGTCTGATGTCAGGACGCATCGCATGACTGCCTCTCACGGTCAGGTGCCGAACTTCGCACGATGTCACTGCCAACCGCGTCACAACACTGCGGTCTTACCCGCGAGCCCCGGCCCGACACCCCGAGCGCCATCGTGCCGGTGTCAGGCGGGGATGCGGCCGTGCAGGGGCACAGGCAGGTCATCACGCGGTTGCGGCGCCCCCGTCCCAGGTGAGGTGGTGTCCGTCCCAGGCGACCAGGCCGCCGGAGATGACGAGCTGAACCTGCTTCAGGCACTCGATGTCCTGCAGGGGGTCGCCGGCGACGGCCACGATGTCGGCGGCCGCGCCCGGCTCGATGATCCCGGCCGTCCCGGCAAGCCCCAGCAATTCCGCTGCCCATAGCGTGCCGGCCCGCAGCGCATCCGCCTTCGGCATCCCCAGCCTGGTCATCAAGGTGAACTCTTCGGCCTGGGACACCCTGGTCCACTCGAACCCGCCCACATCGGTGCCGAGCACGATCCGGACGCCCGCCTGGAGGCAGTTGACGAAAGAGCGGTCATGGGCGGCCCGCACCGGCTCAGAGATCGACGAGCCGCGGGACGCATGCTCCCGGGTGACCAGGAGGGTCGGCACCAGGGCCGTGCCCCGGGCGGCCATGTCCGCGGCGAGGTCGGCGGAGATGGCGAAGCCGTGCTCGATCGAGTCGACTCCGGCGGCCACGGCCATCTTTGCCCCGCTGAGCGTCAGCGAGTGCGCGGCCACCTTGATGCCCTGCCGGTGCGCCTCATCGACAAGCGCCCGGACTTCCTCATCGGTCCACACCAGCGGGCCGTCTGGGTAGCCCCCCTCACCAGAGGGCTCCTCGAACCGCTCGCTGACGTAGATCTTCAGGCAGTCGATGCCGTAGGCAATCTGGGTTCGCACGGTCTCCCGGCAGGCGGCAGCACCAGTGCAGCTGTCTATGCCGACCGGGAAGGTCAGGCTGTGGTGCAGGCCAGTCACCGGATACCGGCCAGTTGACCGGATGGCCGGCCCGGCGACTAGCATCCGCGGACCGGGCACGATGCCCTCCCGCGCGGCATCGCGCAGGCCGACGTCGAAGTAACCGGCGCCTTCGGTGCCGAGATCACGGATCGTCGTGAACCCGTGCCCAATCGCGATGGACATCGCCTGAACCGCGCTGGCGGCGCGGTGGCCGGGGTTCTCCTCGACCACCTGCCGCGCCAGTTCCAGCTCGTTCCAGCTGCTGCGCAACAGCACATGAGTGTGCGCGTCAATGAGCCCGGGCAGCAGGCTGGCCCCGGGCATCTCCAGTACCGGCCAGCCGTCCGGCGCGGACCGGCTTATGCCGACGATCAGCCGGTCCTCGACGAGCACCACCGTGCCCTCAGCCCAGGCACCCGCCCGCGCATCGAACACCCGGTCGCCGGCTACCGCAAAACGCGGGCCGACCATGGAAGCTGCTCCTGCCGGATTTCCCACCATATCGACAACCATCTAAGCTACTGGGGTATCTGCTGATGCGGATCCTAACAACAGCCTCAGGGAGGCTTATAAATCCAGTTGCCGTGTTCCTTCCCTGGTCGCCAGGCACAGCATGCGAAGGTGCATGCCAGTCGTCGCTGCGGCTGACCTCAAGGCCATGAGCCATTGCTGATCGGGATCAGTCACGCTGAGCCCGTTGTCCCGCACGAGGGTGATCACCGCGGAGCCGCCGGGCGCGGCATCACGGAGCACGTGCTCGATCATGTGGCAGATGCTCCCCGCTGTGTCGGGATCAGGGCTGATCGGCATATCGTCGATCGGAACGACGACGGGAAGTTGGACCGCGTCCGCCGTGAGGAAGAACAGCCACAGCGAGCGATCACGCCGCGCATCCGTGTCAATGAGCTGATCGACGCGATCAAGAACTTCAGCGTCCGTGCTGATTGGAGCCAGGAGGTCGTAGTCGGGGGTCTCACCCGTGATTGTCATCATGGGTCGAGTCAAACCGGGAACCGATAAAGCCGCCAGGCCCTCCGGCGCAGCTGTGGAAAACCAGGGCCACCGTAAGCCTGCCTGTGGACAACCGCAGTGCTGCAGGATCGGCTCGTTTCGGTCAGCAGGCGACAACGGGACAGCGGACAATCCCGCAGGCTACAACCTGGTGATCTTTCCGGCCGGACTGGGCGACGGCGTCTACGCCACCTGGGCAGGCCTTGACTCCCATGACCACCCCATCTGCCTGCTCACCAACTTCGCCCTCACCGACCAGATCTCCTAGTCCGCTCGGCCAAGGGCCTGCACCGGGCCGGACTCCAGAACCCATGACCGCGTCTGATGCCTTAGGTGCACGACCGCGGCGCCGGCGCCCACTGGCACCGCGCCAGCCAGGGCCCGACATGGCTGGCGGAAGACCGCCGGGCGATCGCCCGGCTTCCCGCCGAGGGCGTGCCCGCGGACTTCGGCGATCGCTCGGTCGAGCGCGTGACCGCGGAGCAGCTGCGGCCGCAGTTGGCGGCGACGCTGGCCGCGTTGTCGCGGCAGGACCGCGAGCTGCTGCTGCTGGTCGCCTGGGTGGACCTGACGTAGGCCGAAGCCGCGCAGGCGCTCGGGCTCACAGTCAGCGCGGTTCGGTCTCGGCTGAACCGGATCAGGGTGAAGGCGCGCAAGGCCCTGGGCGGGGTCAATCCCGCGCTGGACGGTGAGCAGGCACGCGATGAAGAGGAGACCACCAGCTATGGATGAGATCAGCATGTTCAAGATCCTTCGACCGGCGCCGCCTGCGGCGGTCGAGGAGATCAGCCGGGCCGTGGGCGACCGGCTCAACGTGGCCCTGGCCCCCGCGCCGCCCGCCGCGCCGGCCAGGGGGAGGCCCGCCCGGCTGGCCCTGGTCGGGGGGCTCAGCCTGGCCGTAGCAGCTGCTGCCGTCACCTTCGCCGTAGCTGGGCATCGCGGATCCGTGCCCACAGCCGGGGATACCGGACCGCTTCCCGGCACTGCCGTGCGGGAGCTTGCCTACCGGACGGCTGCAGTCGCGGCCGCGCAGCCGTATGTACGGCCCGGCCAGTGGGTGTATTGGAAGGAGAAGCAGTTCGGCGGTAAGCCGGACGGAGTTTTCCAGGTGTGGACCACCGCGGATTCCCGGCGAGCCGCCTACGTTGACGACAAGGGCAAGGTGCAGTTCATCGGCCTTTGCAGCGGCATGGCCACCAAGAGGCCCCGAAGCTGCGTCCAGTTCATTGGCCAGCCTGAGCCGTTCGTGGCACCCCATGACACGGCCATCGACGAACAAGCCGGGACCATCCGGGTTAGCTACTCCGACCTTCGCGCGCTCCCGCGCACCCCGCGAGCGCTGGTGGCCTCTCTCGGCGGCCTGCGCTTCCCGCACTGGGCAGGCTGGGGTCCCGCACCGGTCAGGGAGTTCTCGATCATCGAGGAAATGCTGACCACCTACGTGATGCCCCCCGCGCTGACCGCCGAGCTCTACCGGTCCCTCGCGCTGATCCCCGGCGTCACCATCGACCATCACGCCGTCGACGTCGGCGGCCGGCCGGGACTCAGCCTGTCGATCGCCATCCCGCCCGCCTTCGGCGGAGGGATCGACGAGATCATCATAAATCCACGCACCTACCAACTGGCGGGCCAGCAGCTCCTCACCAAACCGCAGGCGGGCTCGGCTGGCCAGGTGCTGAGTGGGACGGCCATTCTGCAGCACAGTTTCGTGTCAGGCCCAGGACAGCTCCCCTAGCCACCGCGTCGCGCGGCCCGCGTCGCGCACGGCGCGGCCCGCGACTCCAGCCTGCTCGATTCCACCTTCGAAGTCAGCGATCCGCACCTGACAGTAAGGACTTCGCTATGCCTTCTACGTTGCTTCGCATTGCCGCGCTGGCCGCCGCACTGCCCGTCCTGCTGGGGGCAGCCACCGCCGGGACAGCGCTGGCACGGCCCACCACGGCGGCTCGCGTGGATCCGGCCGCCCCGCGCGCTGGCGCACCGTCGGCGACGGCGGCGCTGACCCTGATCAACGGTGATCGCCTGCTGACGGGCTCGGACGGGAAGGGACGGCGCTCGAGTGTCGTGCTTAAGGCACCGGGCAGCGGGCTGTCCACGTCGCTGGTGACGCTGCGCTCGGGGAGCCGGGAGCTGGTAATCCCGTGGGCAGCGCTGCCGTATCTGGGCCGGGGCATCGATCCCCGGCTGTTCGAAGTCGGGGCGCTGCAGCGCGCCGAGCGAGACGGCCGACTGCCAATCACGGTCCGCTACACAGGCCATCGGCCGGCGCTGCCCGGCGTCACCGTGACCAGCCGGGTGCCGGGTCTGGAGCAGGGGTACCTCACCGCCTCCTCGGCCCGAGCGTTCGCCGCGGCGCTGGCTCGGCAGATGATGTCCGATCACTCCCGCGGCAGTTACGGCACCGACCGATTGTTCGCCGGGGGCGTGAACATCAGCCTGACCGGCCCGGCCCCGGCCCGTGCCCGCCCGAACTTCCGGACGCACACGCTCACCGTGAAAGCCACCAACCTGGCCGGCAAGCCGGACACCGGTGACGTGGTGCAGGTGTTCAACGTGGACAACAAGGCCGTGTTCGGCGTGGGCGGTGAAGATTGGTTCAACAACTTCTATCGCGGAACGCGAAGTACAGCGCTCCGTCGGGGACCTACTGGGCGATGGCGTTCTTCTTCAAGGATTCCAGACGGTCGACGGATGTATGGATGGACGTGCTTCCGCAGTTCACTGTCGCCGGGGACACCACGGTTCACCTACGCGCCCGCGCCGCTACCAGCAAGGTCACCGTGGCGAAGGTCTGCGGCGACGACTACATGTGCGCCGCCAAGCGCGGCTACGACGCACCCACCGGCCTGGGAACCCCCAACGGCACCGCCGGCTTCTAGCACTCCGGCAGGCACCTGGCCCCTGGAGACCTCCGCTAGGGGCCAGGTGCCTGTCTGTCTACGGTTGGCTCGCCAGTTCCTGCTGTCCGTGATCCTTGCGGCATGCCTCGCTATCACGAGACGCGCCGCCGGGGACCGCGCCGCTCGCCTTTAGGAAGCTAGATGTGGCCCGCGCAAATCTTTCAACCGGCGCAGCACCGCGTTCTCGTGCCGGAACACCAGCAACTCGCCGTTCTTCGCCCGGTCCCCGCGAAACACCAGCACAGCCAGACCGAACGACCAGCGCATCAGCAGGCAGACGATCTTGAGCAGCAGCTGGCCAGCCAACTATCAGCCCACCAGCATCGCAGGCGAAGGGGGCAGATCAGCAACACAAACGAGTTTCTGGGCGACACATGTTGCTGGCGCCTGGATTGGGGCTGGCCGCGCGCGCCCATCTGGTACCGCTCCAGTGCAGGATGACGGTCAGGTCGTCGGCGAGCGTGTCGGTTTCGCCGACCGCCCAGGCATTGCGGGCCGAGGTCGCGGCCACGCCGCGCAGGCCGTTCCCGTGGGAAGGCTCGGGCCGCGCTGCTGCTTTCAGGCGACGCCGCCCTGACCTCCTGGCCATAGCGTGCAAGAGCTGGTCAAGGCCGTGGTGTTTCGGGGAGCGCGTCGAGTTCGGCGGCTAGGTCGGCCGCCTCGGCCGTGCCGATGCGCTCGAAGATCGACAATGCCCGCTGGAGGTCGGCCTTAGCGCTGACGGTGTCGCCGGTGGCCAGGGCCAGGCGGCCCAGGCCGGCCAGGGCGTGAGCTTCGTCCCAGGAACTGCGGATGTCGCGGGCCAGGTCAAGTGCCTGTCGATGACAGGTCATTGCCCGGGTTAGATCACCCCTGAGTCTGTATGTACTCCCCAGGTCGTTGAGAGCGTTGGCTTGATCGCCCCGGTTGCCGACGTTTTGGAAGGTGACCAGCGCCGCCTCTAGAGCTTCGGCTGCGCCTGGATAGTCTCCGGCCAGTCGCAGCGCTACTCCGAGGAAGCCAAGGGCGCTGGCTTCACCCCCCCGGTCTCCGGCGTCGCGGCAGATGCGCAGGGCCGCCTGAAGGGCCTGGGTTGCGCCCGGATAGTCGCCGGTAAGCGGTCGCACGGCACCAAGTTCGGTCAGGGCGTTAGCTTGCCCGCTTTGGTTGCCGACGTCTTGAAAGATGGCCAGCGCCTCCTGCAGTGCCTCGATCGCTGCTTGATAATCCCCGGTCAGCCGCCGCACTTGCGCCAGATAGTTGAGGGCGTTGGCCTCACCTTGGCGATCATCGATGTCACGATAGATCTGCAACGCAGCCTCAAGGGCTTGGGTTGCGCCCGGATAATCTCCATTTCGCGGGCGCACTGCACCAAGCTCGGCCAGCGCATTGGCCTGGCCTTGTCTGTTGCCGAGATCGCGGTAAATGTTCAGCGATCTCTCGAGCACCTGCATGGCGCCCGGGTAGTCGTCCGTGAAATACCGCACTAGCCCAAGGCCGGTGAGGGCGTTAGCCTCGCCCAGCGTGTCGCCGTCTTCGCAGAAGATGGCTAGCGCTGCTAGCCGGGCCGCAGCCGCCGCCCGGTATTCGCCGATTAGCCGCCACACATCCGCTTGGTCGTTGAGCGCGTTGGCCTCTCCCAGTCGGTCGCCGACATACCGTGCGGCCTGGACGGCAGTGGTATGGCGAGTGATGGCCTCAGCCCATGGGCCGTCCTGCCTCAGGAGAGCGGCCAGGTTGGCGGTGAGAGCAACGGTCCGATCATGCAGGCCGTTTTGGGTGGCGTAGTCCAGGCAGGCCAGCAGGTTGATGCGCTCAGCCCGCGCCCACGACAACGCTTGGCTGCGGTCCTGCAGGTCGGGGACTTCGGCGGGCGGTGGGCTTAGTGTGGCTGAGGCCGGCGTGGTACGAGACTGCCTGGCCACAAGCGCTTCGGCGCTCGCTGCGGTGTACTGATAGTAGTCCAGCAAGAGGTCCAGCGTCCGCTCGCGGTTCGCTGCGACATCCCCGGCCGCGCGCTCACGAGCGTAGCGGCGAATGAGATCGTGCATGCTGTAACGCCGGTGGCCCGTCTCGGTCAGCAAACCCTCACCGTGCAGTGCGTCCAGAAGTATGCCTGCCTGCCGTGAAGTGATGCCCGCCAGGGCGGCGGCAGCGTAGGAGTCGATCGTGGTGCCCAGGTGCAGGCCGAGGCGACGGAGGAGCAACTGCTGGCCTCGGGCGAGGCTCCGGTACGACACGTCGAATGCGGCGGCGACGCTGTCCTTCTCCGCCGTGAGCGTCAAGATGCTGCTCTCAGTCTCGCTTGTTACTTCGGCCAGGGTCCAGGCTGGGTGCCTTGCACACAGACGGGCCAGCAGCGAGATAGCCAGCGGCAGGTATCCTGCCATGTTAACCAGATTCGCCACCGCCATCGGCGATCTGGTGGCGCGGGGGGCCAACCGCATGAACATCGCCTGCGCTTGGTCCGGCGGCAGCACATCCAGCAGCACGTGCTCAACCAGCCCGGGCAGATCTCCCAGATGTCGGCGGCTTGTGACCAGGACCATAGTCTCGTTACCCATCGGCAGCAGCGGCGCAACCTGGGCGCTGCTGGTTGCGTTGTCTAAGACCAGCAAGGTTCGCCGGCCCGACATCCGCTCTCGCCACATCCCGCTCCTGCCCTCCAGGTCATCAGGCAGGTGGGCGATATCTATCCCGATGGCCGCTAGCAACCCGGCCAGCGCCGCCTGCGGGAGCACTGGGGACTGGCCAGGGGTATGCGCCTGCAGATCGATGAATAGCTGCCCATCCGGATATCTATCCTCGAGCCGATGGGCGACATGCACAACGAACGCAGTCTTGCCCACCCCGGGCATCCCGCCGATCACGTGTGCCGCCACCACACCGGCGGCCCCCGCGACCGCAGCATCGATCAAGTGCAGTTCCTCGTCCCTGCCAGTGAACTCCGCGGTGTCCGGTGGCAGCGAGTATCTCGTAGCCGCCAGTGACCTTCCCGCGGCTGACCGGGCACCCGCGCTCAATTCCGCCAGTGCATGGAAGACCTCAAGTTCAAGACTTGCATCAGAATTGAAGCCGCGGAGAACTAGCCCGGCTTCACATAGCCGCTGCCGGAATCCGTCGATCGCGCCGCGATCGCGATCGGCCCGCGCGCCCGGCACATCAGCGGTGTCGTCCAGCAAGAACACCAACCGAGGCAGCCCTGCGGTGCCGGCCGCATTGAACTCCAGCTCGGTGTATGAAACCGCTTCGCCGGGGACGATCGAGCCGTACCGGAAACCGATGACCGCGACGTAGACCTCACACTCGCGCACCCGAGTCCTGCAGTAATCAGCGGGCTTATCATTGCGCGCGGCGAAGTACCGCATGTCGACCGGCGCCATTCCTGCCCGATTTACCGCGTCCAGGGCTGCCCGCACGAACGACCGGTCCTCCGGGATCTGCGCCATATCGGAGGTATGGGAAACGAACACCTGACCCGTGAGCATCGCGTCCCGTCCGTCAACGCTGCCAGGACGGCTCCAAGCTACACCCAGCCCGACCTCCAGAATCACTCACATACAGCAATGCCGCCCGGACGTTACGCCGGAACTCCGCCAGGCCTCAGGCAGTTCGCCTGCCCGGTCACATAGCGTGCTGAGCTATGAGGCCATGTAGCGGAGGGAGACGAGGAACTGGGCGGTGCTGGCTCTGCTCGCGACCTCCGACCGAGCTGGATCGTGACAATTTGCGACCGCCTCCGCAATCACGGCCCCAAGTCATCTGGCTGTGTCGTGGCCGGCGTTTCCAGCGCTGTCGGGCACGAGCTCAGCCGGACGGCGTGACCGGAGACCACATGCCGAACCACTGCTCGCCGCCGTAGGCTTCGTACCGCTCTGCCTCGGTGAACCCCAGCTTGGCCGCGAGGCGCATCGAGCGGGCGTTGGCGGTCTGGGTAAAGAGCACCACTGGCTCGCCGGGAAGCTCGCCGGCGAACCAGCCGAGTGCCGCTGCGCACGCCTCGGCGGCGTACCCGAATCCCCACGCCTGCGGCAGGAACAGGTAGCCGAGCTCGGCCCGCCCGGCAGCAGCCGGAGGACCGTGCTCCGTTGCTCTTCTGAGAATGACCTGGCCGATCATGGCTCCGTCGAGATCGGCTATGAAAAGGCCGGGCCGCCGCTCGGGCGCCCCCGGCATCTCGCGCTCAAGCTCGTCACGCGGCCGCGGGCCACCGAGGTAGGTGCCCACCTCTGGCGAGGCCAGCAACTCGATGACCGCCGCACGGTCCCGGGCCTCGGGCTCACGGAGCACCAGCCTTTCGGTCCTGATCGGGGCAGGCGGCCAGGCGACGGGTCCGAGCTCAGTCATGGCGGGCAACCTAGCGCACGCCCGCCGGGCAGGAGCCTCAGACGACCGGCACAAAATCCCGGTGTGCAGGGGACTTCGGCCGGGTGCGGCGCCAGGCGGCTCGCCAGGCGCACAGACAGCCGCGGTCGCTGGCCACACGAGACCGAGTTTTCGGGCAGGACAGACCCCAGATCTAAATTAACAAGAAAGTTTCCTAACAGTAAACCTTGACGATCCGGCGCGCCGGGCGTACAAAGTGCACAAAACACCGATTTGGCTCATGCGAGGAGCCGGATCGCCTCAGCTTCTCTCACCCCCGGAGGGTCCCATGCAGCTCGGAAGACGAACTCTGCGCACAGCTCTCATCGCTGGCTCGGCACTCGGGTTAACAACCGGCGCCTCGATCCTCGCGCTGGCCTGCGGGCCCGCCGCGCAGGCATCCACCGCATGCGCTGCAGCGTGGAGTCCCGCTACTGTCTACACCGCCGGCAACCAGGCCAGCGAGAACGGGATCAATTACACCGCCAACTGGTGGACTCAGGGCAACGACCCGGCGACCAACAACGGCGGCAGCGGCTCGGGAGAACCGTGGACATCCGGCTCCTGCACCGGCGGCTCGGGGTCAGGATCGGGCTCAGGGTCGGGATCGGGCTCAGGGACCGGCTCGGTCAGCGGCCTGCTCTTCAGCCCGTACAAGGACGTCACCATCAACATGAACTGGAACACCGACGAGATGCAGTCGGCCGTGGAAGGGTCCGACCTGCCAGTGGTGGGCTCCGGCAGCCTGGTGTCGCAGTACATCCCGAAGCTGCCCGCGATCACGCTCGCGTTCGCTACCGGAACCTGCGGCAGCGAGACCTGGGGTGGCGTCTCCGGCGCCGGCTGGGCTGCCGAGAACATTCCGCAACTCCAGAACGCCGGCCTGAACTACGTTGTCTCGACCGGCGGTCAGGCCGGGACCTTCAGCTGCGCCTCGACGGCGGGCATGGAGTCGTTCATCGCTCGCTACGCCAGCCCGCACCTGGTCGGCATTGACTTCGACATCGAAGGCGGCCAGACCCAGCAGGACATCCAGAATCTGGTCAGCGCGGCGGCCGGAGCGCAGTCGCAATACCCGAACCTGCAGTTCTCGTTCACGCTTGCCACGCTGGCAGCATCCGATGGCAGCTTCGGCGGAGTGAACTCGCTCGGCAACGAGGTCGTCGAGGCAGTGCTCGGCTCCAGCCTGAAGAACTACGTCGTCAACCTGATGACCATGGACTACGGCAGCAGCGCGTCCAGCAGCGTCTGTGTCGTTGTCTCCGGCAGCTGCGAGATGGCGCAGTCGGCGATCCAGGCAGTAGCCAACCTCGAGCACACCTACGGAATCCCGGCGAGCAAGATCGCTGTCACCCCGATGATCGCCATGAACGACGCCACCAGCGAGACCTTCACTCCCGCTGACGTGGACACGCTGACCAGATACGCGGCCGGGAACGGCCTGGCCGGGCTGCACTTGTGGTCACTGGACCGGGACACGCCCTGCGCCACCACCACGACGTGGGCGTCCCCCACCTGCAACTCGGTTTCCGGCACGACGGCACTGGAGTACACCGACAGGTTCCTGAGCGACCTCGGGATCTGACGGAGATCCCAGGGCGGGCCGTGCGGCTACCTTGCGCGGCCCGCCTCCCTTTCCGGGGACGTGCTCGTCCACGGAAAGGTCACCCCGGACACCTCCAGCATGCTCCGAATGCCGAATATTTTGCCGTTGATGGCGTGGCTGTCCGACGATGTGCGTCGAGCAGAAAATTGGTTATGCGCCGAGCTCGCATCAGTCCGACAAAACTGACATCTACTCCCAGCTCGGCCTGAGACTCGCCTATCTGCCAGAAGAAAAGAAAGTGTTTGGGAAATTGTCGGCCGGAGGGCGTATATATAGTCGAAAGGAGACGAGGAACGGGCCTCCAGGCACCGTGCCTCACACTGCAAATGACTAACTCCGTAACGAAGCCAGCACCGTCCGCCGGCCGACGGCGTCACCGACTGCGCGCTCTAACCTGCATCGCCGCCGCGTTGGCGGTTGCGCCGCTTGCTTCTGCTGAAGCGCAAGCAGCAGTAGTACGGCCGGCCGCGACGGGCTCGTTGCAAGCATGGAGCGGTTTCATCAACTCCACCGACGGCGTCCGCCTGTTCGCCACCAGTGTCGGCGGAGGAGCCACCGGTGCCAAGGTCGTCGTGCTGGTGCACGGCGGTCCCGGGCTTAGCCTCAGCTATCTGGCCATCTTCGACGCTCTGGCCAGCCCGACCCGGCAGATCGTCAGTTACGACCAGCGGGGCTCAGGACTATCCACCGCGCCGGCCGATGGTGCTTACGGGATCCAAGCCCAAGTCAGCGACCTTGACGCAGTACGCGCCAATTTCGGCGCCCAGCAGATCACCGTCATCGGCCACTCCTGGGGCGGCTACCTGGCCGCCGCCTACACCGCCCTGCACCCCTCCAACGTCGCCGCGCTCGGGCTGCTCGACGCCCTGCCACCCGACCTGAGCGCGATCATCACCGGCGAAGGACTCATCGGAGCGAGAATCAGCCAGCTCCAGGGCCAGGGCCTCATCCCTAACCCGCTGCCCCCCGTCGTCAACGATTCCTGCCTCGCCGACAGCGAGGCCCTCACCCCCGCCTACCTCGCCGACCCCAACAACCCCATCAACCGGGCGCTAGTCTGGGGAACAAGCTGCACCCAGAGCACCTCCATCGCCGCCACCAACGCCCTCATCAATGACATAGGCCAATTCCCCGCCCTCGTCGCCGCCCTCGGGCAATGGCAAGGCAAAGCCCTGGTCATGCAGGGAGACGCAGATCCGTTCGGGCTCGGCTGGTCCAGCGCATCCGTCGCCGAACTGACATCCGCCCAAACCCAACTCGACATAGTCGCCGGAGCCGGGCACTTCCCCTGGATCGAGCACCCGGTTTCCGTTCTGCAAACCGTGGGCCAGTTCATCGGGTAGCAGTAACAACAAGAGGAAGGCACATCCGTCCAAACTGGCAGGCCAGGTGTGGCCAGGCCACTTAGTGAACCGCCCCGGTGATCCCCGGAAATCCGGAAACCGGGGCGGTTTCACAGCTGGCGAGGCATCGGACCTTTGTGATCTTAGCCTCAATCCACCGCGTAATTAGTGGCTGATCTGGCGGGTATTTGCGCTGGCCGCCAGCGCGCCAGAACCGTGGGCCGCGGCGTGTGGAGTGCTTGGGGGGCGTGGCGTGATTACGATCGCATTGTGGCGGATCGGCTCGTGGGGCGGGGTGATGAGCTGGCGTTGCTGGAGGGGCTGGTTGACGGGTTGCTGGCGGGGGTTGGCGGGGTCGTGCTGGTGGAAGGGGAGCAGGGGATCGGGAAGTCGTCGGTGCTCCGGGCGGGGCTGGAGGGTGCTGGGGCGGCTGGGTGCCGGGTGTTCTGGGGTGCGGCCGATGAGCTTGGGCAGCGGTTTCCGCTGCGGCTGTTGATGGAGTGCCTGGGTTCGGCGGCAGAGCCTGAGCTGGCCTGGGAGGCTGTGGCCGGCCGGGGCGGGGTGATGTCTGGCGATCCGGTGCTGGCCGGGGTGGAGCGGTTGCTGGCCGTTGTTGACCGGTTGTGTGCTGGCTCGCCGGTGGTCCTGGTGGCTGAGGATCTGCAGTGGGCGGATGAGGCGAGCGTGCTTGTCTGGTACAGGCTGTGTCGGGCGGCGGGGCAGATGCCCTTGCTGCTGGCGGGTTCGTGGCGGCCGGGGACGGGGCGGGAGGATCTTGGGCGGTTGCGGCGGGCGGTGACCTCGCGCGGCGGGAGCATGGTAGAACTCGGGCCGCTGCCGGACGGCGAGGTCGCCGAGCTGGTAGGGAATCTGCTAGGCGGGCATCCTGGGCAGCGGCTCGCTGAGTTCGTTGCCCGGGCGGGCGGCAATCCGCTTTATGCGCGGGAGCTGGCTGACGGCTTGCTCCGCGAGGGTCAGGTGAGCCTCGCGGCGGGGGTGGCGGAGCTGGCGGACCAGCTGGCGCGGGCGCCGGTGCCGATCTCGCTGACGGCTGTGATCGGGGATCGGCTGGATGTGCTGGCCGATGATGTGGTGGCTGCGCTGCGGTGGGCGGCGGTGCTGGGCGCGGAGTTCTCCGTCGCCGATCTTGAGGTGGTGTCGGGCCGGTCGGCGGCGGATTTGATGGCTGTGGTCGATGCGGCGCTCGGCGGCGGGGTGGTTGCTGAGGCCGGCCCGCGTCTTCGGTTCCGGCACGGCCTGATCCGCCAGGTGCTGTACGAGAGGATGCCGGCTGGGCTGCGGGCCGCGCTGCATGTCCGGGCGGCTCGCGCGCTTGCGGACGCGGGTGCCGGGCCTGACCGGGTGGCTGCTCAGCTCGCTGCCGCCGGGCAAATCCCCGGAACGGATCTTGAGCCCTGGGTCGTCGAATGGCTTGCCGGCGCTGCTCCGGCGCTGACGTATCTCGCTCCTGCTGTTGCTGCTGATCTCATCGGCGATGTGCTGGCGCAGCTTCCCTACGCCGATGCGCGGCGGGAGGATCTGGAGGCCAGCTTGGTGACTGTCGCCTTCCTGCTTCTTCGTCACGACGAAGTGGAGCAGGTTGGCCGGCGCTTGCTGACCGCCGCTCGTGATCCTGACCGCGTCGCTGAGATGACCTGGCTCGTCGGCTACACCTTCATGCGAACCGGCCGGGGCGCCGAGGCTTCCCTGACCGTCCGGGCAGCGCTCAGCCGGGCCGGGCTCAGCCAGGCTTGGACCGCCAGGCTCACCGCCCTGAACGCCCTTATTCAGGTGGTAATGAGGCTGCCCGACCAGGGCGCGAGCATGTTTGATGATGCGCTCGCGGTGGCGGAGCGCTCCGGTGACCGGCTCGCGATCGGCTACGCGTTGCACGTCATGTCGATCCGCAGCATCATGCGGCGAGACACGGCCGCCATGCTGGACCTGACGAGCCGCGGACTGGCGGTGATCGGCGGTGATATTCAGGCCACCGACCTGCGGCTGCTGATGCTCGCCAACCGGGTTTCGGTGCTTGGCGAACTTGACCGGCGGGCCGAGGCCATCGAAACCGCGCGCGAGGCGCTGGTACTCGCCGAGCAGGCCGGTACGCCCCGCCTGGCCATTGCCCGCCACGCGCTTGCCAACCAGTATTTCCATTTCGGCCAGTGGGACGATGCCCTCGCCGAGACTTACCCTGCGGTTGGCCTGCCTGGCCCGGACTACCTGCCACTGCTTGTCCACGGGCTGATCGCCCTGATCGCGGCCCACCGCCAGGACTGGCAGACAGCGGAAGATCACCTCAGCGGAATGCCCGAGCGGTCCGGCATCCGCGCCGACGCGGTGACGAACTCGCACTACATCCTGCGGGCGCGTGCGCTGCTCGCGGAGCGATCAGGCGACTACGCCCAGGCCGTCGGCGTCCTGTCGATAGCGATCGACCCGGACGTCGCACACCTGATGACGAGTCGGCTAGTCCTGCTGCCGGCTCTGGCGCGGGCCGCTCTGGAGCTGGCCGATGACGCGACGCTCGCCGCCGCCGCAACGGCAGCGCAACAGGAGGCGGATCGGGAGCAGCTGCCGATCAGAGCCGCGGTAGCGGATCTGTGCCGCGGACTCCTGACCGGCGATCCGGCCCCGGTGCTGGCGGCCGCTGACTACTTCGGCGCGGCCGGGAGAACGCTTGACCATGGCCTTGCGCTCGAGGACGCCGCGGTGCTGACCGCCCGCCGAGGTGATCCGGCCGCGGCCCGGCGCGCCCTGGGAGCGGCGGTGGCCGCGTACCAGGCGCTTGGCGCCGGCTGGGATATCCATCGCGCCAGCGCGCGGCTGCGGCCATTCGGAGTCCGGCGCAGGCGGTCGGCGTACTCCGAGCGGCCGGTGTCGGGGTGGGGTGCGCTCACGCCGACCGAGGTGAAGGTCGCGGGCCTGGTGGCGGGCGGGCGGTCGAATCCCGACATCGCGGCCGAGCTGTTCTTGTCCCGGAATACTGTGCAGACGCACGTGTCGCACATCCTGGCCAAACTTGGCGCGCAGTCACGAGTCGAGATCGCCACCGAGGCGCTGGGGCACGCGCCATCCTCTGACCGGGCGACCGCCTGAGCCTGTTATCGGCTTCGGTCGTTGTTCAGACATGAACCACTGGGCACAAAAAGGTGCGGGAGTGGTTCGGTCCAGGATGTCCGGCGTGAAGCTGAATAGAGGCTTTAGTGTCGCCGTCGCGGCTGGTG
>WNEY01000293.1_pt1 | contig 30020 bp, 30 predicted proteins | sample 5400531 | NCBI WGS metagenome assembly WNEY01 (sample SAMN13153338, study PRJNA577476) | soil metagenome | isolation source: 200 cm saprolite under Douglas fir tree site 1 | place: USA:California | collected 2015-04-18
GCTCATCGATCTCCTCCGTCAGCTCGGCGAGAGCGCGGAGGTTCCCGGGCCGACGGCGCGTCTCCTGCTGGAGGCGGCTCGGGTGATCGACCGCGGCATCGTTCTCGAGTCCGCGCTCATCTGATCTGATTCGGTCTGCCGCATCCACCTGTTATGCTGTGCGCGTGAAGTGGCGCGTCGTGCTGCTCGTGAGCGCCCTGATCCTGGTGGCCGGCTGCAAGTCGGCGCCGGTCGAGCAGCGCACCTCCCACGGTCCGTCGGCCGAGGAGTTCTTCTTCCTTCAGAGCGTCATGACGAACAGGCGCGAGCCCACCTTCGACGAGCGCCGCTACTGGGAAGGCCAGCTCGATTTTCGTATCGGCCAGTACCTCAATCAGCATCCCGAGGACGCCAACTCGCTGGACGTCTCGACCTTCAAGTTCTACCGGCGCGCGGCCGTCGGCCAGAGCAAGGAGCAGGTCATGATCCTGCTCGGCGCGCCGCTGGCGGTGACCAGCGACGGAGGCGAGATCGAGAAGCTGGCGCACCGGTACGCGCCGCTCATCAAGGGCAACGCCACCGAGGCCTGGGCGTATCCGGTGGGCTGGACTATCTACTTCGCGGGCACGCGCGTCATGGACATCACCCAGTATCTCGAGAAGTGATGCGGCGCGGCGCCGTGCCGCCGCGATCCTCGACCTGTTGCGCAACGCCCGCCGCGGTTCCATCATCACGACCTGGAGATCACGCTCGGCGAGAGGAGGCGCGTCATGGCCGTGCTCGAAGAGAAAGTCATCGCGAGCTGGAAATACAAGAAGGGCGCCCTCGATCCCAAGACCGCGTTTCTCTGCTACCTGGCGCGCAAGCGAGGACGAAGTGCGAGAGGCGATCAGCTTCGCGATCCGGGCCAATGCCGCCAAGGCCCACGCCGACATCCTGAAGGTCTACGATGGCGGAAGTTAAGCTGACCGCGGCCTTCTCCACCGTGCCGGCCGGCGAGCAGGTGGAGATTCAGCGCACGCTCGTCGAGACCATCGAGCAGCTCGCCCGCGACGACGGCAGCTTCACGCGGGCCAAGATCGTGTTCACCGAGTCGGACGAGCGCTGTGGCTTGACGGCCGAGCTCGACGGCGTCAAGAAGGAAGGCGTGCCGCTCCAGCTCGACCTCGAGCAGCTCGAGGACGCCAAGACGTCCGCCGGTGCGCGCGCCCAGCTCAAGGAAGCGCTGCGCCTCTACTTCCGTCGCGTCCAGGGAAAGTGACCGGCGACGACGGCCTGTTGCTCTTCACCTGGCGCGGGTGCCTCTTCCGCGTCGCCGATCACGTGCAGCCGCCCAAGGCCGGCTCGCTTTTCTTCTGCCGTCACCTGCCGGTGCGGGCGGGTGAGCGCGTGCTCGAGATCGGCAGCGGCCTCGGCCTGGCCGCCGTGCTGGCGGCCCGGGCCGGCGCCCACGTCGTCGCGACCGACATCGTGCCCGAGGCCGTCGCGGCGATCCGCGGGAACGCGGCCTTGAACGGCGTGAGCGTGGATGCGCGAATGGGCGACTGTTACGCCCCGGTGCGCGGCGAGCGCTTCGACCTGATCTGCTCCAACCCGCCGCAGATGCCGACGCCGCCCGGGCGCGAGCGCGCCGACGCGGCGGCCGCCGCCGACAACGGTGGCGTCGACGGCTGGCAGATGCTCGATCGCGTCATCGACGGCGCGCCGGAGCACCTGGCGCCGGGCGGCCGGATTGTCTTCTCGATCTTTTCCTTCCTCGGCCGCAAGACCGCGTTCGCCAAGCTGGAAGCGCGCGGGTTCACGCCGGCCGTCCTCGCCACCGAGGTCCAGTCGTTCCCTCGAATCGGCTACGAGCGGCTCGAGCATATCCGCAGCGTGGACCACGAGGGCGCGCTCGCGTCGGGCGTGCCGGCGAGCGTCGAGCGCTTCATCGTCCAGGGCACGCGCGCGTGACGCGTCGCTTGATCGTCAACGCCGATGACTTCGGCCTCACCCGCGGGGTCAGCGGAGGAATCCTGGACGCGCACCGCCACGGCATCGTGACGAGCACGACGGTGCTGGTCACCGCCGACGTCGACCGCGAGCAGCTCGCGATGGCGCGCGACTCCGGGCTCGGGATGGGGATTCACGTCAACCTCACGCTGGGCGCGCCGCTGACGAAAGCGCGCTCGCTGGTCGACGGCAACGGGCGCTTCGTCCGTGACGCCCGGCGCGTGGCCGCCCAGGCCGACGCGAGGGACGTCGAAGCGGAGGTGGCGGCGCAGCTCGAGCGCTTCGAGACGCTCGTCGGCCGCAGGCCGACGCACCTCGACAGTCACCACCACGTCGGGCTGCACGCGCCGGTGGCCGAGATCGTGCTGAATGCGGCGCGAAGTCTCGGCGTGGCCGTCCGCAGTCAGGACGCGCGGGCCCGCGCGCGCGCACGGGCGATCCGGCTCGCCACCCCCGACCACTTCTTCGGAGAGTCGGGGCCCGACGCCTACTGGAGTCTCGCCACGACGCTCCGCCACCTGCGCTCGCTCCCCTCCGGCGTGAGCGAGTTCATGACCCACCCCGGCCGCTTCGACGAAGCGCTCGCCTACAGCCGCTACGGCCGGCAGCGCGAGATCGAGCTGGTCGGTCTGGGCACGGCCGCCGCGCGGTCCGCCGCCGCGGCGCTCGGCATCACGCTCTGCCACTTCGGTGATCTCTAGATGGCCAGGGCTGATGTGGACGTCGTCCTCGGCGTCGACGGCGGCGGGACGACCACGGCGGCGGGCGCCGTCACCGAGACCGGGGAGGTGCTGATCGAGCACCGACGCCCCACCCACCACGCGGGCCGCGGCAGCGCAGTTCAGACGATGATGGATCTGATCGCGACCCTCCGATCCGAAGCCGAGCAATGCGGACTGCGCGTGACGGGAATCGGGATCGGCGTTCCGGGGCTGGTGAACGCGGCCACGGGCCGGATCAGCGACGAGGCCCTCAATGTCCCCGAGCTGGCCGATCTCCCGCTCGCATCGCTGCTCCGCGAGCGCTTCGGTCTGCCGGTGTTCGTCGACAACGACGTGAACGCGCTCGCGCTCGCCGAGCTGTTCTTCGGCGTGGGGCGCGGCGTGCGCTCGCTCGTGATGCTGGCGGCCGGCACTGGGTTCGGCGCCGCCCTCGTGCTGGACGGACGCCTCATTCGCGGCGCGCTCGGTTTTGCCGGCGAGCTCGGCCACGCCCCCGTGAAGTTCGACGGCCGGCCGTGCTGGTGCGGCGGCCGTGGGTGCCTGGCCGTCTACGCGAGCGGGCGCGGTATCGCGGAGACGGCGCGCGCGCGTGTGGCCGTCGAGCCTTCCGCGCTCTCGGCGTCGATGGGCGGCGACCTGACGGCGATCACGGCGCCGCAGGTGTTCACCGCCGCCGAAGCCGGCGACGCGGTCGCCGCGTCCGTGGTGGACGAGGCGTGCCGGGCGCTCGGCGCTATGATCGGGGTCATCGTCAACGGACTGAACCCCGAAGTCGTCGTGATCACGGGCGGGGTGGCGGCCGCCTACGCGGCGCTGGAGAAGAGGGTGCTGGCGGCGGCCGCCGAGCACGCCTTCCCCAGCGCGCTGGCCGGCACGCGCGTGTGCATCGTGCCCGGCGACAAGAAGCTCAGCATGCGCGGCGCCGCGGCGCTGGTCATCTACGAAACGCGTGGCGGTACACGCCGAGCCGCGCCGGAGTCGCCCTCCGTGTGAGCCGAGCCGCCAGACCCGGCGAGGCGGGCGATGAAATGTCCGCAGGAGGCACGTCATGAAGGCGGTCATGCTCGAGCCGTGACCGAGGAGGCTCGGCACAGCCACAATCCGCTGGTCCGCTACTTCCGGGTGCTGGGGCCGGGCCTCGTCACCGGCGCTTCCGACGACGATCCCAGCGGCATCACGACGTACTCGGTGGCGGGAGCCGCGCTCGGCTACGCGACACTGTGGACGGCGATCGCGACGTTTCCGCTCATGGCCGCCGTCCAGCTCGTGTGCGCGCGCATCGGTCTCGTCACCGGCCGTGGCCTCGCCGGCGCCGTTCGCCGTCACTACCCGAGGTGGTTTCTCTACGTCGCGTGCCTGCTGCTGCTCGGGGCCAACGTCTTCAACATCGCGGCTGACCTCGGCGGGATGGCCGACGCGGCCGCCTTGCTCACCGGGCTGCCCTCGCTGGCCTTCGTGCCGGTGTTCGGACTCGCGATCATCGCCGTCACGGTGTGGACGTCGTATGCGACCTTCGCGGGTTGTCTCAAGTGGCTGACCGCCGTGTTGTTCGCCTACATCATCGCCGCGTTCCTGGCCAGGCCGGAGTGGGGGGCGGCGCTCCGGGCCACGATCGCGCCGGAGATCCGTTTCGACCGCGCGTTCGTCGGCACCCTCGTGGGCATCCTGGGAACGACGATCTCGCCGTATCTGTTCTTCTGGCAGGCGTCGCAGGAGGTGGAGGAGGAGCGCGCCCGCGGCCGGCGCACGGTCGCCCAGCGACGGGGCGCGACGCTGGACGAGCTGAGCGATGCCCGCCTCGACGTGGCCACGGGGATGTTCTTCTCGAACCTGGTCATGTACTTCATCATCCTCGCGACCGCATCGACGCTCCACCGCGCCGGTCATCACGAGATCGAGTCGAGCCGGCAAGCCGCCGAGGCGTTGCGGCCGCTGGCCGGGGACGCCGCCTATCTCCTGTTCGCGCTCGGCATCATCGGGACCGGCCTGCTCGCCATTCCCGTGCTGGCCGGCTCGGCGTCCTACGCGGTGTCCGAGCTGTTTGGATGGCGGGCCGGCCTCGACTTCAAGCCCCACCAGGCGCGGCGGTTCTACCTGGTGCTGGCCGCCGCCGTCGCGGCCGGCATGCTGCTCGATCTCCTGCGGATCAACGCCATCCGCATGCTGTTCCTGTCCGCGGTCGTCAATGGCGTGCTGGCGCCACCGATCCTCGTTCTCGTCATGCTGGTGGGGAACAACCGGGCCATCATGGGCGAGCACGTCAACGGCCGGTGGCTCAACGTCTTCGGCTGGCTGGCCACGGCCGCCATGGCGGCGGCGGTGGTGGCCTTCTTCGCGACGGGCGTCGGCGGATGACCGTCGCGCGGTGAGGGCGGGCTAGGCCGGGGGCCGGAGGTCGAACTTCTCCAGCCGATAGCGCAGCGTCTCCCGGGAGATGCCGAGGAGCTCCGCGGCACGCGCGCGATTCCACCCCGACGCGCGCAGCGCCTCCTGGATCAGCGCTCGCTCCACGTTCTCGAGCACGATCGGCCCGGCCGCGAAGTCGACCTGCACGCTGCAGTCGGAGGCGACCACGACCGGCTCCGGTCGCTGCTCGCGGTTCAGGCCCAGGTGTTCCACGCTGACCACGCGGCCGACGTGGAGCAGGGCCGCCCGCTCGATGACGTGGGCCAGCTCGCGGACGTTGCCCGGCCAGGCGTAGGCGAGCAAGGTCTCCTCCGCCTGCGGCGAGAGCACCTTCGGCGGGAAGCCGTATTGCTGGCGATAGTGGTCGAGGAAGTGTCGGGCCAACAGGATGATGTCCTCGCCCCGTGACCGCAGCGTGGGGACGACGAGGGCGATGGCGTTGATGCGGTAGTAGAGGTCGTCCCGGAACTCGCCGTCGGCGATCGCCTTCTCCAGGTCGCGGTTCGTCGCCGTCACGATCCTCACGTTGACGGTCTTCGTGCGGAGGGCGCCCAGGCGACGGACCGACTTCTGCTCGATGACCTTGAGGAGCTTGAGCTGGAGGGCCAGCTCCACGTGCCCGATTTCGTCGAGGAACAGCGTTCCGCCATCGGCCGCCTCGAATAGACCGGCCTTGGCCGTCTTGGCGTCCGTATAGGCGCCGCGCTCGTAGCCGAACAGCTCGGCTTCCAGCAGCGCGGTCGGAATGGCCGCACAGTTGATCTCCACGAAGGGGCCGCTGGCCCGCGCGCTCGAGTAGTGGATGGCGCGCGCGGCCATCTCCTTGCCCGTGCCGGTTTCCCCGCGGATCAGCACGGTCGGTGCCGCCCCCCGGTCGGTGCCCTCCAGCGCGGCCACGCGGTCGATCTGATCCTTCAGGGCGCGGATGGGCGGCGATTCTCCGACGATGTCGGACATGCCGCCGCTGCGACGGTCGCGCGCCTTGAGATAGGTCAGCTCCTGGCGCATGCGCTGGTGGGCCCGCGCCTTGTCGACGACGAAGCGCAGCTCGTCGAGGTCGACCGGCTTCATCACGTAATCGAAGGCGCCGAGCTTCATGGCGTCGACGGCGGAGGCCACCGAGGCGTGGGCGGTGACCATGAGCACCTCGATGGTCGGCAGCATCTCGCGCAGACGGCGGAGCACTTCGATGCCGTTCATTCCGGGCAGCCGCACGTCGACGATGGCGACGTCGGGGCTCGTGCTCTCGGCGCGCACGAGTCCGTCTTCGCCCGAAAAGGCGACGACGGTGCCGTACCCGTGGTGGTCCAGGTACGCCGCGATCGAATCGGCGAGGATTCGCTCGTCGTCGATGATCAGAACGAGGCCGGCCATGGTCACGCGGTGCGACTCGTGGGGAACGTCAGGCGGAAGAGGGCGCCGCCGTCGGCTCCGTTCCCGGACCTCACGGTGCCGTCGTTGGCCTCGACGAACTTCTTGGCCAGGGCCAGGCCGAGTCCGGTGCCCTTGGGCTTCGTGGTGAAGAAGGGCTCGAAGATCTTCCGGAGGGTGTCGGGTGGAATCCCGGGTCCGGTGTCGCTGATCTCCAGGTAGACCTTGTTGCTGCCGTTCGTGCCGTTCGCCTCGAAGTTGGTGATCACGGTGATGGCGCCCCCGGCCGGCAACACCGCATCGCGCGCGTTCTCCAGGATGTTCAGGACGGCCTGCTGGAGCAGCATGGCGTCGCCGGTGATGGGGGGCAGCCCGGGGGCCAGGCGCTCGACGAGCTTGACGTCGACGCTGCTGAGTCTTCCCGCGATCATCTGGAGCGCTCCGGTCACGACCGCGTTCAGGTCGAGTCGGAGCTGGCGCTGCTTCGTCGGCTCCACGAACTGGAAGAGCTCCTTGACGCGGGCTTCCAGGCGATCCACTTCCTGGATGACGTTGACCAGGTTGTGGGCGGCCGAGGGCCGGCTCTCCAGCGGCACGTGCAGGAGCGCCACCTGGATGGCGGCCCGGATGTTGGCCAGCGGGTTACGAATGCCGTGGGCGACCGCGGTCACGACTTCGCCGATCGCGGCCAGGCGCTCGGTCGCGATGAGCTGGGCCTGCATGCTCCGCATCTCCTCGTTGGCGACGGCCAGCTGGTGGCTGCGGTACTCGAGCGCCTCCTGCTGTTGCTCGATGCGGACGGCGGAGCGCCTGACGATGTAGACCAGCGCGATGTAGAGCAGGGAGGCCCCCAGCAGCGCGGTGGCGGCCACGATGATCTTGATGCTGCGGACCCGGGCGAACACCTGGTCGGGCGACTTGTACGCCTCGACGACCCCCATGACGCGCGAGCCATCGAAGATGATCGGGACGTAGACCTCCACCAGCGAGAGGTTCGCCTCGTAGAGGTTTTCCCCCTTCCGCTCGCCGATCTCGGCTTTCACCGCCAACCGGCCGGCCAGGGCGCCCTTGAGCTCGGGATTGTCGGGGAAGCGCTGGCCGATGAGGCGTGCCTCGTCCGACCAGATCACGCGCATGTCGGCGTCGTAGATCTTCAGGCGCACCAGCTCGGGCATGAGGATGACGTTCTGGTAGAAGTGCGTGAAGCGCGCGTGAGTGGCCGGGTTGTTCGGCATCTCGAAATCCGAGGGGACGAGATTCGACTGCGCCTCCTTCTTGACGTAGGCGGCCGTCAACGTCCACTCACGCTCGAGGAGGTCTTGACGGAAGTGATACGAGATGACGACGACGAGCGCCGCGGTGGTGGCGGCGGTCACGAAGAAGCTGAGCAGGGCGAACTGCGTCACCGGCCCGCGTCCGATACGGAGGAGCTTCTTCATCGAGGACCACATGCTGTTCTAAATGATTTCAAATTCGCCGCAAGCCCGCAAGCGTCGGAGAAGGTTACACCGCGGACGGGCCATGGGTTTTTCAACACGGGCATCTGCCCCCGCGGGGATTTGCCGCGACGGCCGGCTGCCTATATCGCGCGAGCCGCCGCCGGGCCGCGATTCACGAATCGGCGCCCATCGCCGCGGCGCCCCGAACGAAACGATATACGCCTTCTCGGCTGGCGCTCGCCTTGCACTACGAGCGAGCGGCGCTTGGAAGGGACGTTGCGCGCGTTCACCGGGCGACCCGAACCCACAAAGGAGGACGACAAGCAGATGACCGGCCGTACGAAGGGCACCAAAGCCACGAAGGGCACACGGCGCGGACGGCGCTAGACCCTCGAGGGCGCGACGCGTACCGCGCGCGTCGCGCCCATCGCCCCCCTCGCTCTCTCTCATGCGTCCCATGACCGCGACCCGCACCGTCCTCGCCCTGGAGCGGCGCTTTCGCCGGCATCGCCAGGCCATCCTCCCGGCCGCGGCGCTGGTGGCCGGCCTCGTCGTCGTCGCGCCCCTCCTGAGCGCGGCGCTCCTCTGGTTGTTGAAGGTCATGATCGACACCGTGTTCGTGGGCCGGCGCTTGGACGCGATGCCGATGCTGGTGGTGAGCTACTTCGCGCTGGCCAGCACCAAGTTCGGCGTCGACTACGTCCGGAGGCGTCTCGACGTGGCCGTCGCCGAGCGGATCAACCAGGACATGCGGACCGCCGTGTACCGCCACCTCATGACGCGGCCCGAGCCGTCGGTGACCGGGCGCGGCATCGGTGATCTGCTCGCGCATCTGTCGGGCGACGTCGAGCGGGTGGAGTACCTCGTCTACAACGGGCCGATCACGCTCATCGGAGACGTCGCGGCCGCGCTGTTCTTCACCGCGTTGCTGTTCGCGTTGAACTGGCAGCTGGCGCTGGTCGCCCTCGCGGCGATCCCCGTCCTGGCCCTGGTGGTGGTGCGCCGCGCGCCCCAGGTGAAACGGGTGGCGCGGGTGGCCCGGCGCCAGGCGGCGTCGTGGCTGTCGCTGGCCGAGGAGACGCTGGGCGCCCTGCCGATGGTCCACGCCTTCCAGGCCCACGAGCGGGAGGTGGAGCGCTTCCGCGCGCGATCGGATGTCGCGCGGAAGGCCGAACTGCGGAGCGTGGGCGTGCAGGCGCTGCTGACGCTGCTCGTGGAGATGATCGCCGTGGTGGGGGGCCTGGTGGTCCTCGTCGTGGCCGCCCACCACGTGAACACCGGCACCATGACGCTCGGGGCCGTCGTCGCCTTCCTCGGATCATTGGGGTCGCTCTACGAGCCGGCTCGTGATCTGGGTCAGGTGGCCAGCCGGTTCCAGCGGGCGGCGGCCGGGGCCCACCGGGTCGCCGACCTGCTGGATGCGCGCCCCACCGTGAACGAGCGCCCGAGTGCCGTGCCGGTCCCGCGGGTGACCGGGCGCATCGAGTTCCGCGACGTCCACTTCGCCTACCCGCACGGGCCGGAAATTCTGAACGGCGTCTCGTTCACCATCGAGCCCGGCGAGATCGTCGCCGTCGTGGGCGCCAGCGGCAGCGGCAAGTCGACCCTCGTCCGGCTGCTCCTGCGCTTCCACGATCCGATCGCTGGCGCCGTCCTCCTCGACGGCATGGACGTACGGGACGTCACGCTGGACTCGCTGCGGGCGAACATGGCCGTGGCGTTCCAGGATCCCTATGTCGTGCAGGGATCGATCGGGGACAACGTCCGCTACGGGCGACCGGGCGCGCCCGAGCCGGAGGTCGCCCGGGCGGTGAAGGCGGCCCGGGCCGATACGTTCGTCCATGAACTCCGGCGGCAGTACGCGGCGGCGGTGGGCCCGCGCGGTGAACGGCTATCGGCCGGGCAGCGCCAGCGTCTTGCCCTGGCCCGCGTGTTCCTGCGTGATGCGTCGATCCTGGTACTGGACGAAGCCACCGCGGCCGTGGACAGCGAGACCGAAGAGCTGATTCACGGCTCCATCCAGCGCTTCGCGCGACGCCGCACCATCGTCGTCATCGGTGATCGCCTGGCCACCGTCCGCCAGGCCGATCGCGTCGTCGTCCTGGAAAACGGCCGCATCGCCGAGATCGGCACTCCGGCATCGCTCCTCCGCCACGGAAGCCGGTGCTACGACCTGTTCGCCGGCCAGCTCGCCAGCAACGGCGGCGTGCAATGAGTCGGCGGGTGCGGCTCGGTCGTCACCTCAGCCTCATCACGCGGGTCAGCAAGGGTGGCGGGGGCCGGCGCGTCAGCAGTGCGTACAGGGTGGGAACTCGCGCGAATACACCGGCTGCTTGAGGAATTCCTCGGGGTTGTACGTCCAGAACTGGCTGACGTTCGGATAGGTGTAGATCACCGTGTTCTGGAGCTTGCCGTTCACCCGCTCCACCTTGCGGATGTAGATGTTCTGGGTCGGATTGCCGTAGGGATCCATCTTCACCGGGCCGCGCGGCGCATCGGCGATCTCGACGTGGCGGAGCGCGTTCATGAACGCGGGGCGATCTTCGACCCGCCCGTTGACCGCCTTGGCCGCTTCCGCCACCACGCGCGCGCCCGTGTAGCAGTTCTCCGAGTAGAAGGACGGGCCGCGGCTGTACTTCTTCTCGAAGGCGGCGCGGAAGCGGCGGTTGGCCGGCGTGTCGAGCGCGGCCGAGTAGTGGTGCGCGCTGATCACGCCGATGGTCTCGTCGCCGAGCTGGGGCAGCACGTGCTCGTCGGTGTGGGTGCCGCCGGCGATGACCGGCATCCGATCCTTGAGCCCGCTGGTGGCCCACTGCTGGGCGAACAGGACCGACCAGCGACCGAGCGCGAGCACGAAGACGGCGTCGGCATCCTTCCGGATCTGGGCCAGGTAGGGCGCGTAGTCCTGGACGTTGAGCGGGATCCAGATCTTCTGGATGATCTGGCCGCCGTTGTCCTCGAAGCTCTTGTGGAAGCCGCCCGCGATCTCCCAGCCGAACGCGTAGTCGAGCGAGACGATGACGACCTTCTTGTAGTTGAGCGTCCGGGCCGCGTACTCGCCGAAGGGATGCATGTTGCCCCCCGCCGAGAAGCCCGTGCGGATCAGCCACTTCGGCCGCTTGCGCTGGGTGAGGTCGTCGGCGGAGTTGATGGGATAGATGGTCGGGATCCCCTGCGCCTCGACGTAGGGAACCAGGGCGTAGGCGACGTTGGACAGGATCACGCCGGCCAGCATGTGGACCTTGTCCGACTCGACGAGCTTACGCGCTTTCGTGATGGCCGCCGCCGGCTGGCCCTCGTTGTCCTCCAGGATCACCTCGAGCTTGCGCCCGGCCATCTGCCAGCCCGTTTCCTCCCAGAACAGCTCGCACCCGCTGTACATGTCCTTGCCGGCCTGGGCGATGGCGCCCGACAGCGGGGAGATGAAGCCGAGGCGGATCGGGCCTTGCGCCGCCGCGTCCGGCGGCGCCAGGGTGAGCCACGCCGCGACGGCCAGCGACACGATCGTGATCAACACGCGCATGCGGATGCCCTCCTCACGAACGCTCACGACGGCTGCGGCTCGCGCAGCAGGTCGTCCAGGATCTTGGGCAGCCGGTTGACCGCGGCGACGCCGTGGATCTGCGCCACCATCTCACCCTTGCGGTCCACCACGACCGTGTAGGGCGTGCCCTTGAAGCCGAACCGGTTGCCGATGGTGAGCTTGGGATCGAGCGCGATCGGGTAGGCAACGCGATGGCTGCGGATGAAGCGCCGCGTGTCGGCGACCGTGTCCTGCACGTGGAACGCGATGAACTCGACGCCGCGGGCGTGATAGCGATCGACCACGCGACTGAGCGCGGCCGATTCCCGCCCGCACGGCTTGCAGTACGACGCCTGGAAGCGAACCACGAGCACGGACTTGCCGATGAGCTCGCGGGAGTCGAGCGTGCGAGACGAGTCGAGGATCTTCACGCTGAAGCCGGGCGCGGCCGGCGCGGCGCCGGTGGGATCCGGGACCAGCGCCAGCAGAACGCACGCGAGCAGGAGGAGGATCGGCGGCACCGCGCTATCATACCTCCCCGGTCGGCGGCCCGTGCCATTACAGCCCGCCACGTGTCGTCCTGACAGATCCCGCGTCTCGCTCGGTGGCGCAAGTACCCGGGAAATCGGCATCGTCGCGTTGGCCCCCGTGTCGCAATCAGGAGCGATTGCTCGTACTTCGAGAGGAGGGCTGGAGCTATGACGGGACGATGCGGGACTCGCTGGGCGGCGGTCGGTCTGCTGGGCGTGGCCGGGATCCTGGTGTTTGGATCGGACGCGTTCGGCGGGACGTATCGATGGGTCGACCGCGACGGGAACGTCCGCTACACGGATCGGCCTCCCCAGCCCGACGAGTTGGCGCCGCCGTCGGCGAGCGTGCCGACGGCCGGTGCGCCGGCCGCGCCATCGCCGGCCATTCAGGAGTTCATGGAGCTGTCGGGGCTGCACCAGCAACTCGAGTGGATGGCGGTCAACACGCGTTCCCAGCTTCAGGCGCAACTGGGCGCGCTCGAGGCCGAGGAGCGCGCCAGCGTGGACCGGGTGGCCGCCGTCGCCTTCAGCGCCGATCGTCTCCAGGGCCTCGTGCGCGAGAGCCTGAACGCGCGCGTGGACGACACGAAAGTCGCGGAGGCCGCCGCCTGGTTCCGGACCGCGGCCGGCCGCAAGATCAGCGCCGCGGAAATCGCCGCGGCCATGCCCCAGGCCCAGGAGGAGATCGCGAAGTTCGCGCGGGGGCGGGCGACCAATCCCATCGACCCGAAGCGATTCGAGCGGCTCCAGCGTCTCGACGAGGCTGCCGGGTCCAGCGAGTTCTCGTTCGACGTGCTCGTGGCCGTCGGCGAAGGCATGCGGCGTGGCGCCGAGCCATTCCTGCCGGTCGAGCGCCGGCGGTCCATGGGCAGCGCCGACCGCGAGATCGCCAGTGCCCGGCCGAAGGCGATCGAGCAGCTTCGAGCGACCACGCTCGTCAGCCTGGAGTTCGCGTATCGCGACATCAGCGACGCCGAGCTCGACGGGTATCTGGCCTTCCTGAGCTCACCGGGCGGGCGCTGGCTCACCGCCGAGGTCCATCAGGCGCTGCTCCACGCGGTCCGCACCAGCACCGAAGACGCGATCGTGGCGATCGCGCAGGTCATCCCGCCCCACCTCTGGGGTCGGACCCGGCCGCGCCAGGCGCCCCCGGCGAAGCCCGCCCAGTTGTAGTCGGCTCGTCGTCCGGGAGCTTCCCTCGCCGGCTATAATCGAGTCGCGTGAACGACCTCGAGCGCGAGCTTCGCAAGGTCATCACGGGCGACGTCCGCTTCGATGCCGCCTCGCGCCTGCTCTACTCCACTGATGCGTCGATGTATCAGATGGAGCCGGTCGGCGTCGTCATCCCTCGCGACGGGGACGACGTGCAGGCGGCCCTCGAGCTCGCCCGCAAGCACGGCGTCGCGTTCCTCTCGCGCGGCGGCGGCACGTCGTTGACCGGCCAGACGGTCAACCGGGCCCTCGTCCTCGACTTCTCCCGGTACATGAACGACGTCCTCGAAGTGAACCGCGAGGAGAAGTGGGCGCGCGTCCGGCCGGGCGTCGTGCAAGACGAGTTGAATCATCACGTCCGCCCGCTCGGCCTGCTCTTCGGGCCCGACACGTCGACGTCCAACCGGGCCACGATCGGCGGTATGCTCGGCAACAACTCGGGCGGCTCGCACTCGATCGCCTACGGCCTGACCGTGGATCACGTGATCGAGATCACCGCGCTGCTCGCCGACGGCAGTCGCGCCGTCTTCGGCGAGCTCACGCCCACCGAGTTCGAGGGCAGGACGCGGCGGCCCGGGCTCGAAGGCCAGATCTATCGCGAGGTCGCTCGCATCCGCGACGAGTATCGCGACGAGATCCGCGCGCGGTACCCGTCCCAGTGGCGACGGGTGGCCGGCTACAACCTCAACGAGCTGCTCGGCGTCTCGGTACGCCCGCACTCGCTGGCCGGCGGCGGCAACGCCGCGCCGCGGCCGTTCAGCATGGCGCGGCTGATCACGGGCTCGGAGGGGACGTTCGTCACGATCGTCGAGGCGAAGGTGCGCCTGGTGGACCGGCCCAAGCGGACCGCCCTCGACGTCATCCACTTTCACGACATCCAGGAAGCGCTCGAGTCCTCGCAGACCATCCTGGAGACCGGGCCCTACGCCGTCGAGCTCACCGACAAGCTCATCCTCGACCTCGCCCGCGGCAACATCGAGCAGGCGAAGCGGATGGGCTTCGTGCAGGGGGATCCCGCCGCCATCCTCATCGTGGAGTACGCGGGCGACGACGAGGCCGAGGTGCGCGCCAAGGTCGAGGCGCTGGAGACACGCCGCCAGCGCGAGCGGTTCGGCTACGCCGCGCACCTCGCCTACGACACCGGCGAGCAGCAGTCGATCTGGAAGCTGCGCAAGGCGGGCCTCGGCCTGCTCTTCGGCATCCACGGCGACGCCAAGCCGCTCGCCTTCGTGGAGGACACCGCGGTCGAGCCGCGGCACCTGCCGAAGTTCGTGGCGCGCTTCCGCGAGATCTTCGCCCGCCACGAAGTGGCCGGCGCCTACTACGGGCACTGCTCGGTCGGCTGCCTGCATATCCGGCCCGCCATCAACCTCAAGACGGCGCGGGGCATCGAGCAGGTGAAGGCGATCGCCGACGAGATCACCGACCTGGTGGTCGAGTTCAACGGCACGCTCTCGAGCGAGCACGGCGACGGCCGCGCTCGTAGCCCGTTCCTCGAGCGGATGTACGGGCCGAAGCTCATGCAAGCCTTTCGCGAGCTCAAGCGCGCCTTCGATCCCGACAATCGTATGAACCCGGGCAACATCGTCGCGAGCCCGCCCGTCACCGAACACCTGCGCTACGGCGCCACCTACAAGACGTGGGAGCCTGTCACCTTGCTCGACTTCTCGTCGCAGGGGGGCTACGCCGCCGCCGTCGAGATGTGCAACGGGGTCGGGGAGTGCCGCAAGAAGCTCGAAGGCACGATGTGCCCCTCGTACATGGCGACCAGGGACGAGGAGCACTCGACGCGCGGCCGCGCCAACGCGCTGCGGACGGTGCTCTCCGGCAAGCTGCCGCCCAGCGAGTTCACGGGCAAGCGCCTCTACGAGGTCATGGACCTGTGCCTCGAGTGCAAGGGGTGCAAGGCGGAGTGCCCGGCCAACGTGGACATGGCCAAGATGAAGTACGAGTTCCTCTATCACTACTACAAGGCCAATGGGCTGCCGCTCAGGAACCGCCTCTTCGGCCACATCGCGCGACTCAATGCCATCGGCGCGCTCGCGCCGGGGCTCGTCAACTGGCTCTCGAATCTCTCGATCAATCGGTGGCTGCTCGAGAAGATGGCCGGCATCGACCGGCGGCGCCCGCTGCCGGCCCTGGCGTCGGAGACGTTCACGGACTGGTTTGCGCGCCACGCCGCCCCGCCGGCGGCGGACCGCGGCGACGTCGTGCTCTTCCACGATACGTTCCTGACCTACAACGTCCCTGAGATCGGGCGCGCGGCCGTCCAGCTCCTGGAAGCCGCGGGCTACCGCGTGGTGCTGGTGGACCGGAAGTGCTGCGGGCGCCCGGCGATCTCCAAGGGCATGCTCGACGAGGCGCGCGAGCTGGCCAGGTGGAACGTCGCGAGGCTCCATCCGTACGCCGCGCGGGGCGTCGGCATCGTCGGTCTCGAGCCCTCGTGCCTGCTCACGGCTCGTGACGAATGGGTCGATCTGCTCCGCACCGACGAGGCGCGTACCGTCGCGCGGCAGAGCCTGCTGCTCGAAGAATTCCTCATGCGCGAGCGGGCCCGCGGGCTCACGCTGGCCTTCGCCGGTAACGGCCGCAAGGCGCTCCTCCACGGCCACTGCCATCAGAAGGCCATGGTCGGCACGGCGCCGACGGTGGCCGCGCTCAAGTGGGCCGGCTTCGACGTGACCGAAGTCGACTCCGGCTGCTGCGGCATGGCCGGGTCGTTCGGGTTCGAGCGCGAGCACTACGAGATCTCCACCTGGCTCGGCAATCGGCGGCTCGCGCCCGCCGTCAAGGCGGCGTCCGCCGACACGGACGTCGTCGCGCCCGGCATGTCGTGCCGCCAGCAGATCGACCACCTGACGGGTCGCCGGGCCAAGCATCCCGCCGAGGCTCTCTGGTCGGCGCTGAAGCGCTGATCAGAGTCGGAGTGACCTCGCCGCTGTAGATCCGTTTGATATCGACGATGCCCGTTTCCATGGGGCCGTGGGCGGCCGGCGCTCGTCGTCCCACACCGGGCGGATGAGAGCGCAGCGCCGCAGGTGTCACGGTAGGATGGCGCCGTGCCCGCCGCTCTTTTCAGCGCCGCCGCCGTCTTGCTCGCTGCTCTCGTGAAGGGAGCCATCAGCTTCGGCTTCCCTCCGCTCGCCACGCCACTGCTCGCGCTGGTGATGGACGTCAAGAGCGCCATCGCCGTCCTCATCATCCCCAACATCGTCATGGACGCCGTGCAGCTCTTCCGCCTCGGCGACTTCGGCGGCGTGGCCAGGCGGATGGCCGTGTTGCTGGTGTTCGGTGCGGCCGGTACCGTGCTGGGCACCTGGCTCCTCGTGCTCCTGCCGGCCAGCGTGGCCACGTTCGTGCTCGGCGCATTCGCCCTCGTGTTCGTCGCCCTGAATCTCACCCGTCGGCAGCCCGTCGTGCCCGAGGCGTGGGCGCGCTGGCTGGCCCCGCCGGTGGGTGTGATCGCCGGCGTCATCGGCGGCGTGACGAACGGCCCCGGTCTGCCCCTCGTGATGTACTTCTACTCTTTGCGGTTGTCCAAGCACGACTTCATCCGGTCGGTGGCCTTCACGTTCGTGGTTTACAAGGTCATCCAGGTCGGGGCGGTGGTCTGGTTCGGCCTGCTCACGTGGCGCCTGCTTGCGGTCTCGCTGGCGCTGACGGTCGTGGCCCTGGGCGGGTTCCGGCTCGGACTGATCCTGCAGGACCGGCTCGAGCCGGTGACGTTCAATCGCCTCGTGCTTGGCTTCCTCGGCGCGCTGGGAATCTGGCTCGTCGTTCGCGCGGTGCGCTGATCAGACGCCGGACAGCAACCCGAAGATCCTCCGCACCAGCTCCTCGTGGTCCTCGATGTTGTTCTTGAAGATGCGGAGCTCGCGAAGCTGGTCGAGGTCGGCGGTGCGGAACGGGTCGCCGGGCGAGATGCGGCTGAAGGGCAGGGCCTGAAAGCAGGAGCGACCGGCCGGAGGGCGATCGGTGACGAAGATGAAGTAGAGCGACGGCCACTGCCGGCGGGCGAGGAAGAACACCGACTTCTCGCCGCGCTGGTTCTCCACCGAGATGAACTGCTCGACCGACGGCCGGTACTTCACCTCGATGAGGATGTCGGAGCTGCTCTCTCCGTACTCGCCGGGGATGGTGGCGCGGAAGTTGGGGGAGAAGTCCTCGCGGCCGAAGCGCAGGGGCGTCCGGCCGGCCGGGAACGGCTCGACCTGATACCGGGCGCGACGGAAGATCGACTCCACCAGCGCCTCGGCGATCCTGCTCTTGGCCTCCAGGAGATCCATCCCGCTCGCCCCCAGGCTGCCGGTCAGGCCCGTTGCGGGAATCATAAGCGCGTCGTCCCGACTGATGGACCGAAAATCGGCGCGGTGGTAGCATGCCCGCCGCAAGCGACCGAGGCTCGAGACAGGAGGCTTTCATGGCGGACGACACGACTTCACTGACACGGCGACAGGTCCTCAAGGCAAGCGGCTTGACCTTCGCCGGCTACGCGATGGCGCCCGACCTCGCGCTGGCCGAGGCGATCAAGACCGATACGCAGGGCCTGGTGGCGGGCGAAGCCGAGGTGCCGATCGGCGCGTACAAGCTGCCCGTGTACGAGGCGCGGCCGGCGACGGGCTCGAATCACCCCATCCTCCTCGTCATCTCCGAGATCTGGGGTGTCCACGAGTACGTCCGCGACTCCACGCGGCGCTTCGCCAAGGAAGGCTTCTACGCCATCGCCCCCGAGCTCTTCAAGCGCGAGGGCGGCGTGGGCCACATGAGCGACATCCCGGCCATCCTCAAGATCGTCCTGGCCGTCCCGCGCGAGCAGGTGCTGAGCGACAGCCAGGCCGCCATCGACTTCGCCAAGACGCGGCCGGGCGTGCGCGCCGATCGCGTCGGCGTGACCGGGTGGTGCTGGGGCGGTTCCACCACGATCCAGATCGCGGCGGCGCTGCCGGACATCAAGGCGGCGGCGGCGTGGTACGGCCCGCCGGCGCGTCCCTACCCGGGCAAGGACGGTCCCGTCACCGGGTTCGACGTGGCCAAGGACATCAAGGCGCCCTTCCTCGGGCTCTTCGGCGAGAAGGATCAGAACCCCAAGCCAGAAGACGTCCAGCGCTTTGGGGCGATGCTCAAGGAGCACAACCGGAACGTGGACGTCGTGATGTTCCCGGCCGGCCACGGCTTCCACGCCGACTACCGGCAGTCGTACGACCCGTGGTCGGCGACTCAGGCGTGGAAGCTGTGCACGGACTTCTTCAACAAGACCCTGAAAGCGTAGCGGCTCAGGGCCCGACGCTCTTCTGGCGGATCTCCTGCAGAAGAGCGTCGGGCACCTTCACGAACGACGTGACGACCGCGGGGTCGAAGTGCGATCCCGCGCACCGGACGATCTCGGCCTTGGCCGCCTCGAACGAGATGGCCTTGGAGTACGGGCGGTCGAAGGTCATCGCGTCGAACGCGTCCACGACGGCGAAGATCCGCGCGCCGAGCGGAATCTGCTCCTCCCTGAGGCCGGTCGGGTACCCGTTGCCGTCCCACCGCTCGTGGTGGCAGTAAACGATCGGCACGGCGCCCTTGAGGAACGGGATGTTCTCGATCAGGCGCCGGCCGATCTCCGGGTGCGTGCGCATGATCGTCCACTCGTCCTTGGTGAGCGGCCCCGGCTTGAGCAGGATGGCGTCGGGAATCCCGATCTTGCCGATGTCGTGGAGCAGGACGCCGTGGGCGAGGTCGGCCAGCTCGTCTTCCGGCACCCCGTGGGCGCGCGCGGTGGCCAGGGCGTAGCCGTGGACGCGGCGGGAGTGCGACTCGGTGCCGACGTCGCGTGAGTCGAGCGCGGCCCCCAGCGATTCCAGCGTCGCTCGGTAGGTGTCCTTGAGCTGGCGGTAGGCGAGCTGGACGTCGCGCGTCGCCTCCTCCACGCGCCGCTCCAGCAGCTCCTGGTACTGCCGCCGCTCGATGAGGAGCTGGCGCCGCTCGAGCGCCCGGTCGGACGCGATGAGGAGCTCCTCCACGTTCACCGGCTTCATGATGAAGTCGGAGGCGCCCAGCTTGAGGCTCTCGATGGCCGTGCGCACCTCGGGCGCGCCCGTGAGCACGACCACGGCGGCGTCCTGATCGAGGGCGCGCACCGCCGCCACGAGCTGGATGCCGTCCATCACGGGCATCTTCAGATCGGTGACGGTCAGCGGCGGGCGGGAGGCCTTGAACAGGGCCAGGCCCTCCTTGCCGTCACCCGCCTCCAGGCAGTCGTAGCCGGCGGAAAGGTAGATCTGTGACAGCACCTCGCGGACCTGAACGTCGTCGTCGACGATCAGGACCTGGCGATGGTCAGCGGTCAGGGCACCTGCTCCGGCGAGTCGGTGGCCGACACTTGGTTCTTGCCCGCCCGCTTGGCCGCGTAGAGCGCGTCGTCGGCAGCCCGCACGAGGTCCTCCGACGTCTGCGCTTCTTCGTCGGGCAGGCTGGCGATGCCGAAGCTGGCCGTGATGCGCTTGCCGTGGGAGAAGGGATAGGTGGAGACCACCTGGCGGATGCGGTCGGCGTAGAGCCGCGCGCCGGCCTTGGACGTCTCGACCAGCAGGACCACGAACTCGTCACCGCCGTAGCGCGACACCACGTTGATCCCGCGCGAGTGCTTCATGAGGATCTGGGCGATGTCGCGCAGCGTCTCGTCGCCGACCGCGTGCCCCAATTCGTCGTTGACCGCCTTGAAGCCGTCGAGGTCCATGAGAACGACCGAGACGGGATGGTTGAACCGGCGATGCCGCTGCATCTCCTCTTCCAGGCGGATGGAGAAGAAGCGGCGATTGTAGAGCCCGGTCACCTCGTCCTTGAACGAGGTCTCCTTGAGGCGCGCGTTGGTGGACTCGAGCTCCTTGTACGCCTGGTCGAGCCGGCTGGCGAAGCTGTTGATCTCGGCCGCCTGCTGCTCGATCGTCTCCAGCATCTTGGCGAACGACGACATGAGCGTGCCGACCTCGTCCTTGCGATGCTCGAGCTTCTCCATGCGCCCGGCGTCACCGAGCATCTCGCCCAGCCGTCCCACCGTGCGCCCGAGATCCCAGATGATGTAGCCGCCAGAGACCATGGCCAGCACCGTGAAGAGGATGAGGAGCTGGAGCGCGTAGAACTTGGTGGTGTCGTTGGGGTCGAGATCGGGCAGCACGTATCCATGGGTCACGTAAGCCAGAATCAGGAGGGGAACAACGGCTGAAAGCGCCAGCGCCAACAGCACCTTCCGTCTGAGCCGCTGTCCTGCAAAGGCGACATCGGACGACGCCGGCATACTTCGGCATTATTCTGTTGCCGCTCTTTCGTGTCAATGTCAGAATTTCCCGCGGATGGCCATCGTCGCGCCCGATAGGAAAATCGATTGTCTCGGGCTGTTTTGTCCGATGCCGATTCTGAAAGTCCGTGAGTCCATGATTCGCATGACCCCCGGCCAGGTCCTCGAGATGCTGTCCGACGACCCCGCATCCGAGGCCGACATGAAGAGCTGGACCACCCGTACAGGGCACGAGCTGCTGGCGATCGAGAGGGATGGCGCGGTCTTCCGGTTCCTCGTCCGAAAGACCAAGTAACGGCGGGGCCGCCGCCCCCACGCGGGTCTACCTCGACTACGCGGCGTTTTCGCCTGTCGATCCACGGGTCGTTGCCGTCATGCGACCGTTCTTCGAGGGCGGTGTCGGCAACCCTTCGGCGTCCCATTCACTGGGACTCGAAGCCCGCGCGTCGCTCGACGGCGCCCGGGCCAAACTGGCCCGACTGGTCGGCGCCACGCCCCCCGGCGTGATCTTCACCTCCGGTGCCACCGAGGCCAACAATCTCGCCATCAAGGGCCCGGTGTCGCGGGGTATCGGTCGTCACGTCGTCACGTCGGCCGTCGAGCACATCTCGGTGATCAACGCCTGTCGCGATCTCGAGAAGCACGGGGTGACCGTCACCTACGTGGGCGTCTCCGCCGACGGCCGGGTGGACCCAGCCGAGGTGGGAGACGCCCTGCGACCGGACACCGCGTTGGTCTCGATCATGGCTGCCAACGGCGAGATCGGCACGCTCCAGCCGCTGCGCGAGATCGGTCGCATCACGCGGTCGCGAGGGATCCCGTTCCACGTGGACGCGGTGAATGCCGCTGGGCGCGTCCCGATCGCGGTGGACGAGTGCGGGATCGATCTGCTGACGGTCTCTTCCAACGACCTCTACGGTCCCCCCGGGGCCGGCGCGCTCTGGATCCGCCAGGACGTGAAGCTGGCGCCGATCGTGCTCGGGGGCGGGCAGGAGCGCGGCTACCGATCGGGGACGGAGAACCTGCCGGCCATCGTCGGCATGGGGGTGGCCGCGGAGCTGGCGCGAGCCGAGCTCTCCACGGAGGCGACGCGTCTTGCCGCGTTGCGCGATCGTCTGCTCACCGAGCTGCTCGAGCGCGTGAAGGGATCGCGCATCACCGGAAGCGTCGGCGCCGCGCGGCTGCCCCATCACACGAGCCTGGTGGTGCCGGGGGTCAAGGCCGACAGCGTGCTGCTCGAGCTGGACCTGCGCGGTGTCGCCGCCTCCTCGGGCTCGGCGTGCGCGGCCATCACCGGCGAGCCGTCCCACGTGCTGCGCGCGATCGGCTGCGATCAGCAGGCGGCCGAGGGCTCGCTCTGCTTCACGTTGGGCCGATGGACGACGGCCGCCGAGATCGACTACGTCAGCGACATGGTGCCGGCGGTGGTCGATCGTCTGCGCCGGCTCGCCTCCTAGTGCGGCTCTTCCTCTTCGACATCGACGGCACGCTGGTGACCGCGAAGGGCGCCGGGCGGACCGCGGTTGGGCGCGCGCTCACCGAGGTCTACGGCACCACGGGGCCGCTCGAGGCATTCGACTTCCGCGGTCGCACCGATCCGCAGATCGCGTTCGGCCTCATGCGTGCGGCTGGCTTGCCCGACGACACGATCCGCGCGGGACTCGACGCCTGCTTTGCCGCCTACGTGCGCGAGCTCGACACCGTCATCGGCGACGGTAGCCGCGTCCAGATCATGCCGGGCATCCCCGAGGTCCTCCGACTGCTCAGCGAGCGTGACGACGCCCTCGTCGGCCTGCTCACCGGCAACATCGAGCCGGGAGCACGGGTGAAGCTGCGGCCGACGGGCCTCTGGCCGCTCTTCCGCGTGGGCGCGTTCGGCTCCGACGACGCCGAACGGCGCCGCCTGCCGGCGATTGCGTGCGCGCGGGCCCGGACGCTGACCGGCCGCGATTTCCCGTTCGAGCGGGTGACGATCATCGGCGACACGCCGCTCGACGTGGATTGCGCGCGGGCGTGCGGCGCCCGGGCCATCGCGGTGGCCACGGGCCTGCACTCCGGCGACGAGCTGGCCGCCTGCGAGCCCGATCTTCTCTTCGGCGACTTCTCCGACGTCGAGCGCGTGCTGGACGCATTGCTGGCCCGACCGTCAGGCGCCGGAGGCTCTGAATGATGCTCGCGATCTTCCTGCACGTCCTCGGCGTGGTCGTCTGGATGGGCGGCGTGATGTACCAGGCCCACGTACTGCTGCCGATGGCCCGGCGGGGCCACGTGGCGGCGTTCGCGCTGGCGGCTCGCCGCGCACGGCCGGTCGCTTGGTCGGCGCTCGCGCTCGTGGTGCTGACCGGCCTCTACAACGTCACGCGGCTGGGGCCCCTCGATCGCGTGATGCAGTCGGGCGTGGCGATGCTGCTGGCGGCCAAGCTCGGGCTCGTGCTCGTGCTGGTCGCGCTCGCCGGTCAGCGCGATTTTTCTCAGGTGGCGCGATTGAATCGGTTCGTGGCGGACGGAGGTGATCCGACGCCTGCTCTGCGCGCGATCGCCTGGCTGGATCGCATCGCGCTGCTCCTGGGGCTCGTGATCATCTATATGGGGTTGGCGATCTCTCGGAGCTAGCTTCGCCGGCTCATCACCTCAGCGGCGGCACCCCCAGACCTTCCGCCAATTCGTTGCATTGTGAGACCAGCGCAGGCGCCAGCGGGATCCCATCGTGGCGGCGCTTCGCCTCGCACTCGGCCTCGGGCTCGCCGGCGATCCAGATGCGCGTGTAGCCGTCGGCCTTGGGCGAGCTCTTGAGCGCGTCGAACATATCGTCCATGTCGCGCTTGAACTCGGCCAGCGGGCGGAAGCGGGCGGGATCGATGGCGGCGAAGCAATGGTCCACGTCCTGGACGCGGCGCTCCTGCCGGTCGGTGCGGTAGAACAGATCGCCGTAGACGGCGCCGCTCATCACGCCGGAGAGGATGTCCACCATCACGCCGAGGCCATAGCCCTTGTGGCTGCCGAGATCGCGGGTGCCGCCGAGCGGCGTGGCCAGGCGGTACGTGAGCGCCACGGACGGATCGGTGGTGGGCGTGCCGCCCTCGTCGAGCGCCCAGCCCGATGGAATCGGCTTGTTCCAGCGCGAGGCGACCGAGAGCTTGCCGATGGCCACCGTGGTCGTCGCCATGTCGAGCACGAACGGCGCGTGGCGCCCGGCCGGCGCCGCGAACGAGATCGGGTTGGTCGAGAGCATCGCCTTGCGCCGAACGTCGGCACCATGGCCACGTAGGGTGAGTTCGTCACGCTGAGCCCGATCATGTCGGACTCGAGCGCCATCATCGAGTAGTTGGCGGCGGCGCCGTAGTGGCCGGAGTTGCGGACGGCGACCATGCCGGGACCGTACGTGCGGGCCTTCTCGATGCACGTGGTCATCGCCTGCGTGGAGACGTAGTGGCCGAGGCCCTTCTAACCCGTCGAGCAGCCCGGTGGCCGCCTCGTCGCGGACGACCGTCGGCTCCGCATCCATCCGGATGTAGCCGGCCTGCCACAGCTCGTGGCAGCGCGGGAGCATGCCGATGCCGTGCGAGTCGACACCGCGCAGGTCGGTGCGGACCATGAGCCCGGCCGTCACCTCGGCGATGGGACGCGGCATCTTCATCGCCCCGAGCGCGCCGGCGATGAACTCTCGCAGTCGAGTGTGGCTGACGCTGATCGCGGTCTCGGCCATGGTGGGCTCCCCGGTCCTAGAGTCCGGTGATCTTGATGCCGGAGTTCTTGAGCTTGTACCGGCGGTTGACGGTCGCCAGCACCGCCGTGATGCCTTCGAGCGGCCCGGCGTTGGAGAGGCCGCCGGCGTCGATCGCGCGCAGGCCCAGCGAGCGGCCGAGCTCGACGACGGTTTCCTTGGCCGCGGCGTCCTGACCACAAATGAGCAGATCGCAGTTGATGGGCTCGTCGATCTCGGCCAGCTCGTGGGCGGCGATGTGATGGAACGCCGCGACCACCCGGGCCTCGGGCAGCAGCGCCTGGGCCTCCTCGGCCGCCGAGCCGGCGGGCGGAGGCGTGAACAGCCGCGGGCCCCCGAAGGTCAGCGGCACCACGGTGCTGATCACGACCTTGCCGCTACACGCGGCGGCGACTTCGGGCAGCGTCTTGGCGAGGCCCAGCGCCGGCAGCGCGATCACGACGATGTCGCCCAGCTCGGCCGCTTCGGCATTGGTGTGGCCGACGATCGGGAGCTTCTTGGTGATCTCGCGCAGCTCGGCGGCCTTGGCGTGGGCGCGCTCGGCGTCGCGCGAGCCGATGATGATGGAGTGGCCGGCCAGCGCCCAGCGCGTGGCCAGGCCGGCGCCCTCCTTGCCGGTGCCGCCGAGAATTGCGATGTTCGCCAGCCGGCCCTTCGGCGGCACGATCATGGTCATCTCCTAACGGAACAGATCGCGCGCGGGATCGCGCAGTAGCGGCTTCGAGCCTTGCTCGCCCGGCGGCAGCTCGAGGCCGCGGACGATGGCGACCGGGATGCGGGCGAGCTTGCCCATGACCAACTCGGCGGCGCCGGCCACCTCGTCGGCCAGCGCGAGGATCGTCGCCTGCAGCTCGCGGCCGGCCGGATCGCGCTGGCCGAGGTAGCTCTGGAGCGGCGCGATGCCGCTCACCCCGATGGCGATGTTGGTCAGGCCCTCGCGCCACGGGCGTCCGAACGTGTCGGCGACGATGACGGCGACGTCACCGCCGGCGCGCTCCCGCAGGCGCTCGCGCAGCAGGCGGGCGGAGCGGTCGGAGTCCTCGGGCAGTAGGGCCACGCATTCGCGGTCGACGTTCGACTGATCGACCCCCGCGTTGGCGCACACCCAGCCGTGGTGCGTCTCGGCGATGAGGATGCCGCGGTCCATCCGCACGATGCGGCGCGACTCGCGCAGGATGACTTCGACCAGCCGCGGATCGCGATCGAGATGCGCCGCCATCGAGAGCGCGGCCGGCGTCGGCGTCACGTCGGTGAGGCGCAAGAGGCGGCCCTCGGACTTGGAGACGATCTTCTGGCTGACCACGACCACGTCGCCGGCGGCGAGCGGTGTGCGCTGGTGCGCGGCCGCGTCCACGATCAGGCGGGCGAGGTCGTCGCCCGGTCGGACTTCGCCGATCCCCTCCACGCCGATGACCTCGTAACGAGGCGCGCTCATCGGCGGCGGGCCGTCGCGGCCAGGCGCGCGGCCACGTTCCAGCGGGCGAGCAGGCGGCCGCTCTCGGTCGCGGTGCCCTCGGCGGACAGGACGGAGAGATCCTCGGGGCTGTCGATGTCCACGCCGAGGCCGGGAAGTCGAAGCACCTGGGGCGTCAGGCCACGTTCGCGGGCGGCGGCCAGATGATTGTCGAACGACGGCTCGCCGAATTCGAGTGGCATCGTGGCCGGGGGCACCAGCGCGACACCGTTGGTGCCGAGGCCGGAGCGCGACGGCGTGAAGACGGCCGCCGCGGGCGGACAGGCGGCGGCGACGAGGGCGCGGATCTCTTCCGCGGTGACGAGCGGCACGTCGCCGGGGATCGTGACGAAGACGCGAGCGTCGGCCTTCGCCGCGTGCTGCTGGGCCAGGGCCACCGCGGCCGTGTGGCCACGATTCTCGGGCTCGCCGAGGACCTTGGCGCCGAGGGCGCGGGCGATGCCGGAGACCTCGACGTCGCGCGTGACCACCCAGACCGCGTCGAGCTTGGCGCCGCCGAGGGCGCGCAACACGTCGCGCAGCATGGCCCGCGCGAGCGCCGTGCGCTCGTCGGGAGCGAGCGCCTTGATCAGTCGCTGCTTGGCGTTGACCAGGTCCTTGACGGGCACCGCGCACACGATCATGGGATTTGCCGTCGGGGCGATCGATCGCGGCCGGGACGGGCCCAGCCGTCGGCAGGGCCTCCGGCGCCCGACGTTCGGGCGGACGCTCCGCACTCCAGAATGACGCGCGCGAGCGCGACTTCGTGCGCGTGGTCGGTCATGATGATGTCGGCGACTACCGGTACGACGCTGAGGTCCTGCACGGCCGGCGCCAGCGTGGCGTCGCGGGTGTCGAGGACGAGCGCATCCAGCCAGTCACGATACGCCTGGACGACGCCGAGGGGCGAGATGGGTAGGCCACGTGCGCGCATCAGCGCACCGGCGGGGCCGCTCACCGGCGCGTCGCCGACGATAGGACTCACCCCGATGACGGGCGCCCGAGTGTCGCCGAGCGCCGCGACGATTCCCGGCACGGCCAAGATGGGGCCGATGGACGTCACCGGGTTCGACGGACAGACGACCACGAGGTCGGCGCCGGCGATCGCGTCGAGGACGCCGGGGGCCGGTCGCGCGTCAGCCGCACCGGCGTAGGCGACATCGACCACGGCGACACACGCCTTCTCGCGGACGAAGTACTCCTGGAAGTCGAGCCAGCCGTTCGCCGCCCCCGCGAGGTCCCCCGCCCCCGCGAGGTCAGGAGTCAAAATCTTCGTGCGGACCGGGTCGTCGCTCATCGGCAGGATCCGCGTGGCGACGCTCTGGCGGCGCGCCAGCTCGGCCGTCACTGCCGACAGCGGCTCGCCCGCGCTCAGGCGCTCGGTGCGGAACAGATGCGTGGCGAGATCCCGATCGCCGAGGTTGAACCAGGTCTCGGCCCCGAGTGTGGCCATCGCGTCCAGACAGTTGAAGGTCTCGTCGCTGAGGCCCCATCCCCGCGTGATGTCCAAACGCCCCGCCAGCGCGTACGTGACGCTGTCGAGATCGGGAGAGACGTGCAGGCCCCAGATCCGCGCGTCGTCGCCGGTGTTGACGACGACGGTGAGATCGGCCGGCGGCAGGACGGCGACGAGACCGCGGATGAGCTTGGCGGCGCCGGTGCCCCCGGCGAGGGCCGTGACGCGCATGACGATGCTACGAGCGCGGTGACTCGCGCAGTGTCCAGAGCGCGGTGCCGCCACGCCACGCGTAGAGGCCGGCGCCCGGCCGGCCGGCGAGCACGCTCGGCAGCGTGCTCTCCGGAACCGGGATGAAGCCGAAACGAACCCAGACGCGGTCGAGGCCGAGAGGGCGGGTGAAGACGGTGTCGACGCCGAGGGCTGTTGCGTGGTCGAGCGCCGCCGCCACGAGCTGGGCGGCCGCCTCCAGCGGATCGTCTTCGGTCACGACGACGGGGCCGTGAAACATCACCGCCCGTTCGGCCGACTCGGCCGCCAGGGCCCCGACGAGGCGGTCACCGCCGGTGAACACGCCCCACGCGAACGCGATTCTGTCTTGCGCGGGCCACGGCACGGCCGCGAAGTCGAAGAGGGTACGCGCGGCCGCGGCGTCGGGCAGGAGCCGATAACCCAAGCCCTGCCAGACGCGCGGCAGAATCGCGGAGGCCAGCGAGGGGGTGGGAGCGGTTCCGACCCCCGGAGGAGGGGAGCCCGACGGCGGGGCGGGGGCCCGCCTACTTCTTGCCAAGCACCGTGTCCTTCAGGCTCTTGGCGAGACGGAACTTGCACACGCGCTTGGCCGGGATCTTGAGCGGCTCGCCTGTTTGCGGATTGCGGCCGATGCGCGCCTTGCGGTTGGCGAGCACGAGCTTGCCGAACCCGGGCAGTACCCACCCGTTCTTCGCTTCCTTGCAGGCCAGACCCAACGTCTCGTCGAAGAGCTCGGCGATCTGCTTCTTCGGGAGGTTGGTCTTCTGCGAAAGATAGGAGAGGGTCGCAGACTTCGTCATCATCTTCGCCACGGGCATCCTCCTGTTCGGGGGTGAAAGTCAACGTGCCGTGAATTAATACCACAGGCCTCCGTACACGGCTACCCGCGCGTGAATCGGAACTCGCCCGAGGCGATGAGACGGCGATACGAACCGAACCGCGCTTCGGCGTCGTCGATGGCGTCGAGCGGCGACGCCTCGTCGTCGAGCGTGTCGTAACGGTGGAGGAGGCCGTAGAGCGTGTCGCGCTGGGCCGGAATGCGTCCGGCATCGCGGGCGAGCCGCTTCAGCTCGGCCGGCGGCACGAGCTGGCCGAAGCCGGCGCCGGCCGACGTCGAGATCGACTCGTTGATCAGCGTTCCGCCGAGGTCGTTGGCGCCGGCGGCGAGGAGCAACTGAGCCAGCTTCGGCCCTTCCTTCACCCACGACGCCTGGATGTTGCGGAAGCTGGCGCCCAGCATCACGCGAGCCAGGGCGTGCATCTTGACGACCTCGATGCCGGTGGCCCCGGGACGCACGCCGGCCACCAGACGCTTGGCGTACATCGGCGCCTCGGTGTGGATCAGCGAGAGCGGGACGAACTCGGTGAACCCGCCGGTGTCCTTCTGGATGGCTCGGAGTAGAGCCATGTGTCGGACCCAGTGGGCGGGCGTTTCCACGTGACCGTACATGATCGTCGAGGTCGTGCGGATCCCCAGCGCGTGCGCGGTGGTGATGACCTCGATCCACTGCTCGACGGTGATGCGGCCGCGGGCTATTACATCGCGGATCTCCTGGTCCAGAATTTCTGCTGATGTTCCAGGAAGTGTTCCAAGTCCTGCGTCCTTCAGTTCCATCAAGTATTCCTTGATGGGAAGCCCGGAGCGGACCGAGCCGTAGAGGATTTCCTCGGGCGAGAAGGCGTGCAGGTGCAGGTCGGGTACCTGCCGCTTGATGGCGCGGCAGAGGTCGATGTAGTAGCGGCCGTCGAGCTTGGGCGGCAATCCGGCCTGGATGCACACCTCGGTCGCGCCGAGCGACCACGCCTCCTCGGCGCGCCGGACCACTTCCTCCACCGGCAGGAGGTAGCCCTGCTCCTCGCGGTGATCGCGGCTGAAGGCGCAGAAGGTGCAGTGCTTGATGCAGACGTTCGTGAAGTTGATGTTGCGGTTGACCACGAACGTCGCCACGTCGCCCGCCTGGCGCCGGCGCAGCTCATCGGCCACCAGGGTGAGCGCGTGGAAGTCGCGGCCACCACACTCGGCCAGGACGAGCGCGTCGGCGACGGAGACGTCGTCACCGTCGAGCGCGCGGCCGAGAATGCGGCGGACGTCGGCCGACGCCCAGTCGAGCGTGAGGTTACCAGTGGCGCCAGTACTCATGGGATTCCTTTACGAGGCCGTCGGCGTCGATCAACGCACCGACACGCGGGCGCAGCCCCTCGGCCAGGAACTCCGGACGCGTCGCGTACTCGGGGTAGATGGCGAGGCGCTCGCGGAGCGTGAAGCCGAGGCTCTCGGTCGCGCGCCGGAGTTGGGGGATCAGCGGCCAGGGCGCTTCCGGATTGATGTGGTCGATGGTGAGCGGCGAGATGCCACCCCAGTCGTTGAGGCCGGCGGCCATCAGCCGCGGGTACACGCCGGGCGAAAGGTTCGGCGGCGCCTGGATGTTGACGTCGGGACCGAGGACGAGCCGCGCCACGGCGAGGGTGCGCAGCAGATCGTCGAGCGACGGCTCGGGATGCCCGTGCATCGGAATGCGCGGCTTGGCCCGGAAGTTCTGGATGATGACTTCCTGCACGTGGCCGTAGCGCTCGCGGAGGTCGCGAATCGCGCACAGCGCGTCCACACGCTCGCCCGGCGTCTCACCGATGCCGATGAGCAGCCCGGTGGTGAAGGGGATCTGGAGCTTGCCCGCCAGCTCG
>WNEY01000662.1_pt1 | contig 29993 bp, 28 predicted proteins | sample 5400531 | NCBI WGS metagenome assembly WNEY01 (sample SAMN13153338, study PRJNA577476) | soil metagenome | isolation source: 200 cm saprolite under Douglas fir tree site 1 | place: USA:California | collected 2015-04-18
TGAAACGCTAACCCAGCCGCCTCGCCGCAGCGCTGCAGCGCGGTGAGTTGCGCTGCGGACGCGCCCGCCAGCAGGCCGCCCAACATCACGGAGGCGGTGATCAGCTTCGCGGTCTTGTTGCGATGAATGAACTCCAGATCTTCCAATGTAGCGGCGGGCTTCCGCCCGCCTTCCAGATCCGCGACCTGCCCACCGATCATGCCCGTCGAGTTGATCGCTTCTGCCACGACCTCGATCGCCTTCACCTGGCCCGCGCGCGCCAGCCAGGAAAACGCCTCGGTCAGCAGCGCGTCGCCGGTGAGAATCCCGATCGCTTCGCCGTAGACGACGTGCGTGGTCTTGCGGCCACGGCGAAGATCGTCGTTATCGAGCGCGGGAAGATCGTCGTGCACAAGTGAGTAGGTGTGGATCAACTCCAGAGCCGCGAACGGAACGAGGAGCGGCTGGGCATTCGCGCCACACGCTTCTGCTGCAGCGATCGCCAAAATGGGACGAATACGTTTGCCGCCGCCGAGGACGGCGTAGCGCATGGCCTGATGAATGACCGCCGGCGGCGTATCTTTGGGGGGCAAGCTCGCCTCCAGGGTGCGGTCGACTTGCGCGCGCCACGCCCCGAGGTACTGCTCGAGCGTCACAGCCCCTCTTCCGTCGCCGCGTCCTCTTCGACGTCCTCATCAGGTTCGAACGGCTCGGTCACCGGCTGTCCCTTGGAGTCGGAGAGGATCAGCTCGATCTTCTTCTCCACCTCTTCGAGCTTCTGATTGCAGAAACGCGACAGCCGAATTCCCTTCTCGAACAACTGCAGCGATTCGTCGAGCGGCAGCTCTTCACTCTCGAGCCGTTTCACGATCTGCTCGAGCTCTTCGAAGGCTTTCTCGAACTCATTCGATTTCGTGCGAGGCATAGTTGTCAGGCCAGACGGATTCGACGCCCATGGTCTTCGCGTCGACCGTACACTCCAGGCGACCCTTCTTGAGCTGCACTTCAATCGGCTCGCCCACGTGGACCGCCGCGGAGTCCAGAATCGGCTTTCGCCGGTTGCGTGTGCGCGAGAACGCGATGGCATAGCCGCGCGAAAGCACCGAGAGAGGCGAAACGGCATTGAGCGTGGCGACAATGGCTTCGAGTTGCCGGCGACTTCCGATCACGCGCGCCGGGAAGCGAGCCAACGGATCGCGCGCGGCGCTGAGGCGCGCGCGGAGCGACCGAGCGCGCGATTCGACGACGCGATAGAGCATGACGCGCTGCCGATTCATTCGCTCACGCCGCGAAGTGAGGCGGCTTTCGATGATGTGGCGAATCCGGCGGACGTCGTGCTCCACTTGCGTGCAGATCTCGCTCTTCGCCCGGACGACGATTTCCGCGGCAGCCGACGGCGTCGGAGCGCGCAGATCGGCGACGAGATCGGAGATGGTGAAATCCGTTTCGTGACCGACGCCGGAGATCGTCGGAATCGGGCAGGCGGCGATCGCGCGCGCGACGACCTCCTCGTTGAACGGCCAGAGATCTTCGAGCGAACCGCCGCCGCGGCAGATCAGCACCACATCGTGCATCTGCCATCGCGAGAGATGGCCAATGGCCGTGGCGATCTCGCGAGCGGCCGCACTCCCCTGCACACGCACCGGATAGATCTGCAGCCACAGACCGTCGAAACGGCGGCCGAGGACGTGAAGGATGTCGCGGATCGCCGCGCCTGTAGTACTGGTCACTATAGCGATGCGCTGCGGGAGTGCGGGGATCGGTTTCTTCCGCGCGGCGTCGAACAATCCTTCTGCGGCGAGCCGGCGTTTCAACTGCTCGAAAGCGAGCTGGAGCGCGCCCAAACCGGCGGGCTCTGCCGAAACGGCGTTGAGCTGGAATTCTCCTTTTTGCTCATAGATGTTCAATCGGCCGCGGACGATCAGTTGCAGGCCGTTCTCGATGCGAAAGCGCAGAAAGCGCGCATGCGAGTCAAACAGCACCACGCGCATCTGCGCGCGGCCGTCCTTGATCGAAAAATAGCAGTGCCCCGCCGAAGATCGCGTGAAGTTCGACACTTCGCCTTCGACGGCGATGTCGCTATAGCGAAAGAGGTCGAGATTGATCTGCCGGATCAGCTCGCCAACTTTCCACACCTGCTCGGCCATCGCCCGAGTCTACCAATTTAGGCAAGGTGATTGCTCTTCCCGTTGCAGCCGATAGGCACAACTAAAGGAGTTCGAGAGATGAAAGCACACACGCTTTTGACAAAGGCAGCGGCCGGCCTCGGTACGGTCGCGCTGGCCCTTGCGCTCAGCGCATGCTCGCATCACAGCGCGACAGCGGGCCAGGACTACGGCAACATCCGCACCGAGCAGACGGCGCAGCAAAACACCAGTAGCGATCAGGCGATCGCTGCCGCCCCCGCCCCCGCCAATACGCAGGGAGTTTCTGGCACAACCTCCACCCCGGCCATCATTTCAGGCCCGGCGAAGGTTGACGAAAGCGGCCGCCTGTACACCAGCAGCTCGGTAGGCAGCGCTGGCAACGCATCGGGAACTGGCCTGAACACGAACGTGAACATCATTCCGAAGGCGAACAACGGAACGGTCACGGTTGCTGAGACGCCGATTCCTGTGGTCGTGGAAACCCCACCGCCGGCGCCAGTCGTAGTTGAGACACCGCCCCCCGCTCCACCCGTCGTAGAGGAGACTCCCGCGCCGATGACTTCGAGCGTGACGGAGACAACCACAACAACCACCCATCGCCGGATGCGCAAGGACTAAAGTACGTAGAACCGGCTTTCAGCCACATCAGGGCGCGCTGTGGCGCGCCCTTTATTTTTTCAGCGCGCTCGTCCGCGCCAGCGGCCGTCCGAGGACTTCCAGCAGATCGGGCTTCCCTGTCACTCGCTCGAGGTGCGGATAGCGGATCCCGCCGGTGTAGGCGATTCTCGCGGTGGTGTAGAACTCACCCGCTTCGACGATCAACTCGATGGGCGTCGTGGAGGTCGGCGATGCCTTGATGACGTCCCGGAGGGCGTCGCTGGAGAACTTGCGCCCGTTCACGGCGATGATTCGCGAGCCGGTGGCGATTCCCGCTCGAGCCGCGGGGGAGTTCGGAATCACGTCGCCGACGCTGCCGGTGTCGCGAACTGCAAAGCCGAGCGAATCATTCAGGTCGATCGACTTGTGGGCGTGCTCTCCATGCTGGATCGCCAGATTCGGTTGATCGTTGTAAACGAGCCGCCAGCCGGCGTTCTCGATCCCGCCGAGCGGCGGCGTTGGCGACATCGATGTGAGCCGCTGATTGAGAAACGATCGCCAGTCGTACGCCGCGACCGAATTCAACGCGTTGACGAGATCGTCGAATGTGTACGGCCGCATCTCAGCATGGCCGCTGCTGCCGCCGTAGAACGCGCGGCAGAAATCGTCGAGCGAGCGCTTGCCCGCCGTCAGCGAGCGAATGGTCATGTCGACGTCGAGCCACAGCAGCGAGCCCTCGGGATAGAAGTCGACGCTGCGCCGCTGCGACACGCCCACGTTCCCACTGCCATAGAGGACCTGCGCGGCAACCGCCGTGTCGATGAGCGGGCGCCAGGTGCGCCCGACGTGCTCCGTCATTTGAGCGGCATTCGCGGCGACCAGATCGCGGAACTCTTCAGCGCTCAGCAGCCCGCTGCGATAAGGAAGAAGCTCGCCAAGGTAGTTGGTGAGGCCCTCGTAAACCCAGAGCAGCTCGCCGGTCATCGGTTTTTCGTAACTGGAAACCGCGAGGCCGGCAGGTCGGCGATACTTTCCGTTCCACGAGTGCACGAACTCGTGCGCCAGCAGCGTGCTCACCCACTTGCGCGCCTCTTCATCGGTGATCGCGTTCTCATTCGTGCGATCGTCACTCGACTCATGATGTTCCAGTCCGAAGTGTTCAACCTGATTGCTCAGCGTGAACAGCCAGTCGTAGTGTCGATAATGGTTGGCGCCGAACAGCGCAGTGGCCTCGTCGACCAGACGCGAATACCGACTGACGAAATCCGAGGGCGTCTCCAGTGCAAAGGCACTCTCCGATGCGAGGTTGATCGTGTGCCGCAATCCGGTTCCGTTCGGGATGTCGAGTTTTTTTAGATTGGCGCCCATCTGCACCGGCGAGTCGATGAGCGTGGTCAGTGACACGGTCTCGAAGCGGATGTCGCCGCCGCCCGTAAGCGTTTCCAGCGCCGTCGCGTACTTCCAGTTCGACGGAATCCGTAGCGTGGGCTCGTACTGCAGCGCGTCGCTGCTCGATGTCTGTGGATAGAGAAGCACAGTGTTCCAACTGAGGACCGCCAGGCGCGGTGAAGCCGACGCGCCGGCAGTGAAGTTGGTTCCCGGAGGGGGGAGCAGATAATCGAGATCGACATCGATCGCGTTCGCCCCAGGCGGCACGTCGACGTGGAACTCGTACATCTCCACCGGATCGCGCTGCCAGGCGATCGTCGACCCGTTGGCCGAGAATCGCAGGCCGCTCAGGCCCACGATTGGACCCGTTGGCCCATGCTCGCCAGGAATCCATTTCGCATAGAAAAGCGCGAGCGGGCCGGGACTCGCCGGGATGTTCAGATGCGCGTGAAGCACATTCGAGGGCGCTTCGCTCGCATCGACGCGAATCGTAATCGGAGCGGCGGCAAGCGAAAGGGCGAGGAGACAAAGACCGACAGCGATTGCAAAACGGCGCAAATGACACCTCCATAGTTCGCGGACCGCGGACCGCGAACCGCGATTCTATTCGGTCAGCGGTCCCTGCGCCCGCCCATCGATGAATTGCTGGACCATCGGATTGGCCGAGCGCTGGAATTCCTCCGGCGTGCCCTGTTCGATGATTTGGCCGTTGTGCAGCATGGCCACGCGATCGGCAATCTTGAAGGCCACCTTCATGTCGTGCGTGATGCTGACCGTCGTGGTATTCAGCGTGGCGTCCATCTCGCGAATCAGCTCGGCGATGACGTCGCTGATGACCGGATCGAGCCCCGTTGTCGGCTCATCGAAGAGGAGGATCTCCGGCGCGAGCGAGATGGCGCGCGCGAATCCGACACGTCGCCGCATCCCGCCCGACAGCTCCGAGGGCCGCTTCGTCTCCACACTGTGAAGATGAACTTGCTCCAGGCATCCGTGCACCCGCGCATGGATCTGATCCTCGGTCATCTTTGTGTGGCGGCGCAGAGGGAAGGCGATGTTCTCGAAGACATTCATCGAGTCGAAAAGTGCCCCCTCTTGAAATGCCATTCCAAAATGGCGGCGAAAGCGATAGATCTCTCGAACTTCCATGCAGCAGAGATCCTCGCCCATCACGTAGACGTGTCCGCCGTCGGGCTGCATCAAGCCGATCATGTGCTTGAGCGTGACGCTCTTTCCTTCCCCCGATCCTCCGACGATCACCACCGATTCACCTTGTTGGATATCGATGGACATGTCGCGCAGCACCGGCTTTCCGCCGAGCGACTTCTGGACGTGCTGCAGTGAGATGATCGCGCCGTTGTTGTTTGACATCAGAGGAGCAGCTTCGTGAGAAAAAAGTCCGTCAACAGAATGATCAGCGACGCGCTGACCACCGCCCGCGTCGTCGACCGCCCCACGCCCTCCGCCCCGCCCACCGTGTAGTAGCCGCGCACGCAGCCGGTGAGCGTGAGGATCAGACCGAACGTGCCGGCCTTGATCACACCGCTCCAGAGATCCTGCATGTTGATGAATTGAAATGTGTTCTGCTTGTAAACCACCGCATTGACGCCCAGGAGCTTGACGGCGACGAGATAGCCGCCACCGATCCCCAGCGCGTCACCGAGAATGACCAGGAATGGCAACATCACGATTCCGGAAATCACGCGCGGAACGAACAGATACTGCACCGGCTCCGTAGCGAGCGCTTTCAACGCGTCGATCTGTTCGGTGACGCGCATCGTCCCGATCTCCGCGGCCATCGAAGAACCGACGCGGCCGGTGACCATCAATCCGACGAGCACCGGCGAGAGCTCGCGCAGCATGGAGAGCGCCACGGCGCTGCCGACAAAACTCTCCGCGTGCACGCGATGGAAGCCGGTGTACGTCTCCAACGCGAACACCATGCCGGTGAACATCGTGGTCAGGAAAACGACCGGCACCGACTCCACGCCGACGCGCACCATCTGGCGCAGCCACTCATCGACTTCAAACGGCGGGCGTGCCGCCCAGATGATCGTGCGCCAGAGCATGCGGAACCAGAGGCCGGTCTGTTCGAACAACCGGAGGAATACGAGGCCGATGCTCTCGAGAATGCTGGTCATCGATAGAGGCGCGGAACTCGCCTGGATATACGACAGAAGACTTCGTAGGAGATTGTACCGGTGCGCTGCGCCAGTTCTTCGGCCGTGATGGAATCGCCGAGGAGGATGACTTCGTCGCCGAAACGGGCATCCGGGATGTCGGTTACGTCGATGGTCACCAAATCCATGGAGACGCGGCCAACGACTGGCGCGCGGTGGCCGCGCACGAGCACATCGCCATTGTTCGACAAGCGACGATCGTATCCGTCCGCGTAGCCGACGGGAAGCGTGGCGATGCGGCTCGGTCGCTTCGTGACGAACGTCTTGCCGTAGCCGATCGCATGTCCGGGCGGCAGATCCTTGAGGCGGGCGATCTCCGTGCGCCAGCGGAGGAGCGGTTCCAGGCGCGTCGAGCCGGCATCAAGCGCCTCGGCGCCAAAGAGTGAGACGCCGACGCGCACGAAATCGCCCGGCTCGATCAGGCCGCGCATCGTCGCCGCGCTGTTCGCCAGATGGCGGCGTGGTGCAGAGATGGCTGCACTCATCGCGCGAAACTTCGCGATCTGCTTCTCGGTGAAAGGATCATTCGGATCGCTGGCGTTCGCGAAATGCGTATAAATGGCTTCGACGCGCAGGCGCGGTGTTGATCGAATCATCTCCAAAACGCGCGGCAACTCGCTCTCGGTCACGCCCATCCGCCCCATGCCGCTGTCGAGCTTCAAGTGGATCGCCACGTCGCGGTCGCGTGCGACGCGGCAAACAGATTGGAGCTCTTCCGGACCAACGACACCGATCGTCACTCGATGATCGAGCGCGATCGGAACCTGCTTCTCGTTCAGCGGGCCGAGAAGCAGCAGAGGCAGCTCGATTCCTGATTGACGAAGCTCGAGTGATTCTTCGAGAAGAGCCGTGGCGATCATGGCCACGCGATCGGGACGGCATCGCTTCGCCAGCTCGACCGCGCCATGGCCATACGCGTTCGCCTTGAGCACCGCAATGAGCTGCGATCCCTTCGGCAGACGCTTGGCGATCGCCTCGACATTGCGGGTGAAGGCCGCCAGATCGATCTCCGCCCAGGTCGGGCGAAGATCACGCGCTGTAGACATCAATATTCTGGCCATTGATCGGCCTAGAGCGGTCTGATGCAAGAAACAGGATCACCTCCGCAACTTCTGCAGGAGTCATATCGGCAGGCGCACCTCCGCTCACGGCTGCCCACATCGGCGTGTCGACCGATCCCGGGCTGACGCAGTTGACCCGAATCCCATGCTCTTTCAACTCGACGGCGAGCGACTCGGTGAGGGAGATCAGCGCGGCCTTGCTCGCGCAGTAGGCGGAGTACCCCGGAAACTTCTCCGGACCAATGACGCCGCTGATCGAGGAGACGTTGACGATCGCGCCACTGCGCCTGAAGATCATGTTCTTGACGGCGCGTCGCGTCGTCAGGAACGCCCCTCGCACGTTGACCGCGAAGACGCGATCCCAATCACGCTCGGTCATGCGCTCGATGCGCTTGTCGACAACCGTGCCCGCGTCGTTGATCAGAATGTCGCAGCGGCCGAATCGCGACTCGGTCTCTGCAAACACGCGCTCGACGGATTCCGCGTCGCTGACATCGCCCGGCACCGCAAGCATTCGACCCTCGTGCTTGCGCGCAAGACTCTTCAGCTTGCCGGCCGAGCGGGCGAAGATCGCGACCATTGCGCCGCGCTCCACGAGCATTTCCGAGGTCGCGCGGCCGATGCCGCTCGACGCGCCGGTGACGATAGCCACGCGGCCTTCGAACTCTTGGGCAGGCATATAATCCGCGCCGCGCAGGCTACCCCAAAACCTGCTGCAGTGAGGAGCGTGCAATGAATCCTGAGGTCAACAACTGGCTTCAACTCATCTTCCGCTGGGCGCATGTCGTCGTCGGCGTCATCTGGATCGGCCACCTCTACTTCTTCAATTGGGTCAACGGACCGTTCCAGGCCAAACTCGATGGGCCGACCAAGAAAATCGTCAACCCCGAATTGATGCCGCGCGCGCTGTTCTGGTTCCGCTGGGGTGCGGCGTGGACATGGATCACCGGAATCCTTCTGGCGGTGCTGGTCTACTACCACGGCAAGGTCGTCTTCGAGGATCCGACTTCACCAAGCTCGAACTCGTGGCTGTGGCTGGCGATCGTGCTCGTCGCGCTCGCCGTCGGTTTCGTCATCTACAACGCGATCATGAAAGCGCTGCCGAACAAGGTGGCCGGCGCGGCGATCAACCTGGTGATCTTCGCCGGCGTGTACCTTTTCCTCGAGTACGTCGGTCATTTCAGCGGCCGCGCGCTTTACGTTCATGCCGGGGTGATCTTCGGCACGATGATGGCCCTCAACGTGTGGATGGTGATCTGGCCGTATCAGAAGCGGATCATCACCGCAACAAAACAAGGAACGGCGCCCGATCCCGCTCAGGTGGCCACCGCCGGACTGCGGTCGCGGCACAATACGTACATGTCGGTGCCGCTGATCTTCACCATGATCAGCAATCACTATCCGACCGTATACGGCATGCCGCCCTTGCAGCGCGATCTGACGCTGGCGGTGATCATCGCGGTTGGCTTCCTCGTGGTGCGTTGGCTGTACGCGAAGGCGCCGAAAGTTCCGGGATTCTAGAAGCTTGCGCCTCCTCCAGATCGACGCCTTCACCGACCAGCCGTTCCGCGGCAATCCGGCCGCGGTCTGTCTGCTCGATCGCGAGCGTGATGCGGCATGGATGCAGAACGTCGGCACGGAGATGAACCTCTCCGAAACGGCATTTCTGCTGCCGCGATCCGATGGCTGGTCGCTGCGCTGGTTCACGCCGGCGGTGGAAGTCGATCTCTGCGGTCACGCCACGCTTGCCAGCGCGCACGCGCTGTGGGAGGAAGGAATCCTTCCTCCCGCGGACGTCGCGCGGTTTCACACGCGCAGCGGACTGCTCACCGCGAAGAAAGCCGGCCACTGGATCGAGCTCGATTTCCCGGCGACGCGCGAGAAGAAGTCGGATGCTCCCGCCGCTCTGCTCGAAGCGCTGGGCATCGCCTCGCCTCGCTACGTCGGGCGAAACAAATTCGATTACATCATCGAGGTCGGCTCGGAAGAGGAAGTACGGCGGTTGCAACCGAATCACAGCATGCTGCGGCAGATCCCTGTGCGTGGCGTGATCGTCACCAGCCGCGCGTCCAACGGCGATTACGATTTCGTTTCCCGATTCTTCGCCCCCGGCTCCGGCATCGACGAGGATCCGGTCACCGGCTCGGCGCACTGCTGCCTCACGCCGTACTGGTCCGAGCGGATGAAGAAAAACGAATTGACCGCGTATCAGGCGTCGTCGCGGGGAGGGACGCTGCGCGTGCGGCTCGACGGCGATCGCGTCAAGCTCGCCGGCCGCGCCGTGACCGTCCTTCGCGGCGAGCTGACGGTCTAGTGCTCCACATCCATCCGGCGATCAACGTGGCCATCGTGCGCGAGCTCTTTCTCGAATACGCCCATTCCCTCGAAATCGACCTCTCGTTCCAGGATTTCGATCGCGAGATCGCCACACTTCCCGGCGATTACGACCCCATCCTGGTCGCGCATTGGGACAGCGAGCCGGCCGGATGCGTCGCTCTACACCCGCTAGAGCGGCCACTGTGCGAGATGAAGCGCCTCTATGTGCGGCCGGCATTCCGCGGGCACGCAATCGGCCGGACGCTCGCGGAGAGAGTGATCGTCGCGGCCAGAAGTCGCGGCTACGCGCGGATGCGGCTGGACACACTGCCGACCATGCGGGAAGCGATTCCGCTCTACCGCTCTCTTGGATTTGTAGAAATTCCGTCGTACCGCTTTAATCCCATCGAAGGATCGAAATTCATGGAGCTCGATCTGCGGTCATGATGCTCCGAGCGCTTTTTCTCATCACCTTCACGGCTGTCTCTCTGCAGGCTGGCACGATCACCATCACGGTCGACGCGGCGAGGGACCGCCACGCGATCAATCCGGCAATTTACGGCGTGGCATTCGCCACTGCCGCTCAGCTTCGCGAATTGAACGTTCCGCTGAACCGCTGGGGAGGCAACTCGAGCACGCGCTACAACTGGCAGCTCAACGCGTCGAATCACGCGCAGGACTACTTCTTCGAGAGCATCGGCGGCGATGACGCCGAGGCGTTCATCATCAATACGCGAGCCGCCGGTGCGGAGCCGATGATCGCCGTTCCGATGATCGGATGGGTCGCCAGGCTCGGCCCGAACGGCGAGAAGCTGGCGAGCTTTTCTGTCGCCAAATACGGCCCGCAGCAGGAATCCGATCCGTTCATGCCCGACGCCGGAAACGGCATCAAGCCGAATGGACTACCCGTTACGGGCAACGACCCTCACGACGCGAACGTCGCCGTTGACTCGCTCTTTCAACAGGCCTGGGTGCAACACATCACGTCGCGCTTTGGCGGCGTGCGCTACTACCTGCTCGACAACGAGCCGAGTCTGTGGTTTTCCACGCACCGCGACGTGCATCCGGATGGCGCGAGGATGGACGAAATGGCGAGCCGGATGATCGATTACGCCGCACACGTCAAAGCCGCCGATCCCAATGCGATCGTCGCCGGCCCGGAAGAGTGGGGATGGTTCGGATACTTCTACAGCGGCTTCGATCAGCAGTTCAGCGAACAGAATGGTTTCACCCGTTTTCCGGACCGTGAAGCGCACAGTGGCGCGGAGTACGTCCCATGGCTTCTCGATCGCCTCCGCGCAGAGGAGCAGGCGCGCTCGACACGGCTCCTTGACGCCGTAAGCATTCACTTCTATCCGCAAAGCGGCGAGTTCAGCGACGACATGTCCACTTCGATGCAGCTCTTGCGGAACCGATCCACCCGATCGTTGTGGGATCCGAATTACGTCGACGAATCGTGGATCAGTGACAAGGTCAAGCTGATTCCACGGCTGCGCGCCTGGGCGGAAACATTCCGGCCCGGTACGCCAATCGGCATCACCGAATACAACTGGGGCGCCGAAGGACATATCAACGGTGCGACAGCGCAGGCGGACATCCTGGGCATTTTCGGCCGTGAAGGCCTCGATTTCGCTGCGCGATGGACGACACCCGATCGCGGGAAGCCGGCTTACAACGCCATCCTCATGTACCGAAACTACGATGGGCACGGATCGACATTCGGCGACGTCAGCGTGAATGCCAAGGTTCCGAATCCGGATGCCGTGGCCGCCTTCGCGGCCATTCGTTCCTCAGATCAGGCGATGACGGTGATGGTCATCAACAAGGCCATCTCGGCGACGGTGAATCTGCAAGTCTCCAACTTCAGCAGTGTGGCCGCCGCGGAGCGATGGGAACTGACATCCACAAATGTCGTTACCAGGCTAAAAGATGTCGCTCCGTCGGCGCTGATCGACCTTCCTGCTCAGAGCATCACCCTGCTGGTCATCCAGTCAAACGTTCATTCGCGGCAGCGGGCGGTGCGCCCTCGATGAATATTCGAGAGATGCTGGAGAAGATCGAATTCGACACGCTCGCTCCGCGTGCGGCCAAGAGTGCGGAAACGCGCGGGCGCGATCGCGCCGAGCCGGAGGACGATCTCCGCCCGTCGTATCAGCGCGACCGCGATCGCATCATCCATTCGAAAGCCTTCCGCCGGCTGAAGCACAAGACGCAGGTGTTCCTCGCGCCCGAAGGCGATCACTATCGAACCCGCCTCACGCACGTCCTCGAAGTGACGCAGATCGGCCGCACCATCGCCAAGTCGCTCCGCCTCAACGAAGTCCTCACCGAAGCCATCGGCCTCGGCCACGACCTCGGCCACTCCGCGTTCGGCCATGCCGGTGAAGCGGCGCTCAACAAGCTCGTCAAGGGCGGGTTTGATCACTACCGGCAGTCGGTGCGCGTCGTGGAAGTGCTGGAAAACGATGGCCGCGGTCTGAATCTGACGATCGAGGTTCGCGACGGAATCCTGAAACACTCGAAAGGCGAAAAGGGCGAGTTGCTGCGCCGCCGTCCGAAGTCGCGCGCGCTGACGCTCGAAGGCGACATCGTGCGCATCTCCGACATCATCGCCTATGTGAATCACGACATCGACGACGGCATTCGCGCGGGATTGCTCGGCGAGAACGACATCCCCAAAGAGATTCGCACGGCGCTCGGCCGTACCGGAAGCCAGCGCATCGATCGCATGGTGCGCGACGTGATCGCCTCAACCCTCGCCTGTGACTACGCCGCGATCATGATGTCCCCCGAGGTCCTGCAGGCTCTGGAGGAGTTACGCACTTTCATGTTTCAGAACATGTACCTCACTCCGACCGTGCGCAACGAGTTCGAAAAGGCGCAGTGGATTCTGACGACGCTCTTCGAATACGTCACGGCGCATCCGGAGCAATTCTTCGGAGAGAAGCCCGAGGAGCCGATCGAGCGGTTGGCCATCGACTTCATCGCCGGGATGACCGACCGCTACGCCATCAACCTGTACGCGCGATTGTTCGTGCCGCGCGCGTGGGTGTGAGGTTTTCAATGTAGAACGGGCTTCAGCCCGTTCGGGCCGAGCTGAAGCCCGGCCCCACATTGTTAACCGGCTGCCATGGGACAAGGTTTGAAGATCGACCAGTCAAAGGCCTCGAGATACTTTGGGTCACGCCGCTGGCGAAGTAATTCGGCGTGCGCCGTTTTGTAAACGTACGTTCGCAGCGCTTCGATTAATTGCCAGATCGAGAAGTTCAAGAAACGTCGTCGTACGGGGCCGCAGCCACGTGGCATTGCCCGATTCGTTCTGCAGCCGGTCGCGGCGGGCCTGCGGAGTTTCCAAAACCCTCGGTAGGGAAATGTAGTTGTGGAACTCCCTTTAAATTAGGACGTAATCTTCGATACGATCTACGACGCCATATGCGGAGACCAATTGCAATACTTCTGATCGCTTGGGTTGGTCAACCAATTTTTGCGACGGAACTCACTCCGACCGCGAACGTCCATACCGTGGAGGCGTCTACCTTGCTGGGACAACGTACCGTTCCCAGCGGCGCGGTGGTCACGGCCTCCGCCTTCCGACGCGCCAACAACGCCCATGCACTTCGCATCCAAGTTGAGGATCAGGGATTCTCCGAGGCAGCCATCATCGGCGTTTCCGACCACACGATCGACATGGGCGGATTGCACATACGCGCATTCAAGCGCGGCGAAGATCCATCCGCTCTCGGTGTCGACATCACTGGCTACGGCGAGCACGTCGTTATCACCGATCTCGGAAATGGCACGGCAGAAGACAAAGCGGCAGTCAAGCGACTGCGCGAGAAGATGGACAACTCCTCCGCAAAGGATCGCCTCGCTCGTTACCGTGCTACTCTGCTCGAAGTCCTTCGGCAATCAGCATCAAGCGATGCAGTTTCTTCAACGACACACACGTCAGCGCCGCAGCGCACACTGCCTGCAATCGCCTTGGACGTTACCACGGACGGCTTCTGGACCGATTGCGTCAATCCATGGATCGCTATGGTCGTCGATGTCGCGATGGTTGTCGTCGCGTGTTCACCAGTAGACGCCTTCTGGGGGTGTCTCTGGGCGATCGCGTGGATGACCTACGACGTGCCAATTGAGGCGGCATCGTTCGCATGCAACTGCCTGGGGCTCTGCTAGAAATGACAACAGCCATCCTTTTCTTAACGCCGTTGAGCCTGCAGCCGATTGCTAATTCGTTGCGCGCGCTTTTCGGCGTAGTTGCGTTTGCACGTCTGAGGCGCCCCGTCGATACGCCTCGGTATCGACGAGAATTCATTGCATGGATCGTGCTTGTACCTCTCACAGCTCTGCTCGGTCTATCCTCATGGATCGAGCACCCCGACCTCAGCAACTGGGTAGCCTTCGGTAGCCTTGCGCAAGCAATTTTCAATTTAGTGATGGTCGGAGTGCTCTGCCTGCGGCGGCACGTGCACGGTCCGCGCTGGAGCACACCTGCCACATAAGCAGGAGTCACTGCCAGAGGGTGTGACACGTTCGTCCCGGCTTGCCTCCGCCTCCTTCCGGTTTGTCGTGGCTCGGCCCGCGCATTTGCTCTACGCTTCTTTCAGACCCTCGCCGCGAGGCCCTTGCGTTTCGCTAACCCTTCACCTCCATCTGGTTGGGTAGAAGACTTTCCATTCCGAGCGGTCGATCATGCTCGGCCCAAAACGAAAAACGCTCCGATCTCTCGGAGCGTTTTCTCTGGCAAACAGGGATCAGCCTACTTGCGTCCGGTTTTTCCGGCACGCCGGGGCGAGTTGACGGCGTCCCGCAGGTCCTTGCCCGCCTTGAAGCGGACATTTTTCGAGGCAGGAATGGTGATTTTCTCGCTCGTGCGCGGATTGCGGCCCTCGCGCGCTTTGCGCTGCGAAACGTTGAAGCTGCCGAGTCCGGGGATCGCGCAGCGCTCGCCGCGCTGGCATGAGTCGGAGATGTAATTCACGAACGCATCAAACGCAGCCGAGGCCTCCTTCTTGGAAATGCCGGCCTGCTCGGCAATCGCGTTGATGACGTCACCCTTTCCTGCCATAAGAAGTTTCCTCCTGTTTGAATGCGAAAGAGAAAAGATGTTTCGCGGGTTCGGTGCGACAATCTAGGTGAAGGATGTAGGTTTGTCAACGGCCTTGCCCGGCGATTTTTCTTCATCCGCTGGCGATGATTTCTCCAGGCCGTTCCTCCGCAGAAGACGAAGAGTTTCCAGATACCCGCGAACGACGGAAACAACCTGAGCGTGGCTCCAGGTGAATGGCGACACCGACAACGGCGCTCCGGTGAACGGGTGAATCTGTTCCGGCAACACCAATGACGGGCGGGCTTTGGAACGCACCCAGCGCACGAGATCGAGCGCGGATTGCAGCTCGGCAATCGATGTGGCGCGCGCGATGGCGTGCTCCGCAAGCCACAGCGTGCAAATGAGCCATGGGTTGCCGGGGACACTCGCGCCGCCGTCCGTGATTTGCTGGTAGGCGTCATTTTCGTAGCGTGCGACGCCGCCGACTTCGGTTTGCACCCACAGCTTCTCGCGGATGGCGCGGATCGTCCCCTCGACCATCGCACTCTCCGCCGGAAACGTGCCAAGGTAGAACGTGGCGAACGCCGAAGCGTCGATTGTCCGATCGAGCTGCAGCGCTCCATCCTGCACGGTCAGGCCTCGCGCGAAACGTCCTTCATCCTCGATCCACAGGTGCCGAACCATCGCGTCGCGGATCTCTGCGGCCACGGCGAGATACCGCGCGCGGCGTTCCTGCTCATTGAACAGATTCACCAGCTCCGCGGCTGCGTTCATCGCGGCACACACGGCGGCGCAGGTGAAGGTGAAGACTCCGTGGCGCTCCTCCCATATGTCGAAGCTCGGGAGCGGCAGCCTGGTCGTTGGATCGCGAAATCCGATCATGAATTCGACCGGCTGCAGCACCAGGCGCTTGTACACAGAGCGGATGAAATCGAGATCGCGGTTGCGATCGTAGTGACGCGCGAGGAGCCAGACGACCAATGCGGTCTCGTCCTCCTGGATTGGCAACTGTTTCCTGCCGTCGCGCAGCCACGGATTCCACGACGGCGCCAGCGACCCGTCAGGCGTGTATTTGTGGAGGAAGTAGCCGTCGTTGCTGATGGTGTCGTTGGCGAATGTCAGGAACCGCCGAGCCACTTCCGGAAAGCCAGCGCGATCGACGGCGTCCGAAACGAATGCCGCGTCGCGAGGCCAGACGTACGAGTAATGATCGTTGTGGCCCCACTCGATATCCGAATCGCATGCGGCGACGATGCCTCCGTCACGGTCGCAATGCGCGCGAATCACCAGAAGCGATCGTCGATAGAGCTCGATGATCTCGTCGGGCAGATCGCGCAGGTCTTCACTGGCCTTATTGACCCACGTGTACCAGAGAGAAGCCGTCCGGGCGATGACCTTTGACGGTGTCTCTTTGACGATGCCCTGGTCGAGCTGTCGAACATCGCCGTAGCGAACGCCGGCGCACACCCATAGAAATGCGGTCGCGTTTCCGTTGGGCTCGACGTTCAGAGTGACGGAGATCATCGAGTCGACCGCTCCCTGCTGAATCGCATTCATCGACAGCTGCCCATCCTCGGCATCGCGCCAGGTTCCCTCACTTTCGCCGATCCCGCTGCGTCCGCAGGCATACTCCGCGACCCCCGCCGCTTCCTCGGTCGCGGCATTGATCAGGAAGTACCGCTTCGCTTTGTAGTGGATGATGCTGCGCGAATCGGGATCGAACATCGCCGTGTCGCCGCTGGCACTGCCGTAGAGGTTGAAATCGTGGTGGAAGAAAAGTTTGACCGTGCGCGCATCGTCTCTGAGATTGCGTACCACGATTTTGCGGACCCAGAAGTTGGCCTCGGCGTCGACAATGTCGTAACAGCGAAGCCGAAGTCCGAGAGCGTCGTTCTGGCAGTGGACGTCGGTGACCAGCGTCTCCCGCAGGTAGGTGAGCGTGCGCTGCCAGGCGTCGCTCTCGACCCAACTGAGCGTGTCGTCCGCCCAGACGCCAAAGCGAGACGGCGCGCCGGCGTGGTTCTCCTGGCCGACGTGCGGAAAGTAGATATCGGCGAGGCGATACTTCGAATCGAATGCGACGACGAGCGAACCGTTGCCGATCAGCAGGTCTCGAGGCATTGATCTGGGAGTTTATCCTGATGTGAAGAGGAGAGCGGCCGTCCCGGCCGCAGTCGGCGGGCGTCACGCCCGGCGACTGATGGCGGTCGCGCGAGACGCGCGTCCGCTGCGGGCGAGACGCCCGCTCTCCTATCGTCGCAGCACGAACGCCGTGAACCCGTCCGCGCCTGACTCCGGCGTCAGCCGAAGGACGCCATTCTCGACCCATTGCCTTAATTCGGGGTTGACGAAATCGGCCACGTCCGCCTGTTGCAGCCCGGCCACGATCGCGTCATTCTCCTCGGGCTCGAGCGAGCAGGTGGAATAGACGACGGTCTTTGCGGCGAGATCGCGAGCGGACGCGAGCAGCTCACGCTGCAGCAAAGCGAATTTGGCGAGATCGCTCTCGCGCAGGCGCCACTTGATCTCTGGATTCTTGCGGATGATGCCCGTCGCGCTGCACGGCGCGTCCAGAAGCACGATTTCGAATCGCTTGCGAAACGGCGGCTGACGTCCGTCGCTGACGACGATCTTTCGCGAGCGCCCGATCAACGGACGAATACGTACCAGTGAGAGATCATTGCTGACCACGTTCGCGCCGCGCGCGGCCATCACGATTGTCTTGCCTCCAGGGGCGGCCGCGAGATCAAGGATGTCGCGGCCTGTGGCGGCAGCGATGTCGGCAATCACCCCGCTTCCCTCATCCAGCGCGTAGCCCTCGACCTCCGCGCTCGATCCGTGGAGCTTGTACATGCCCGGGACGAGCCGCGAGGGCTCCGCGCCCCCCGGTGGATTCGAGGTGAACACATCCGGATACGAGAGCTGCTGATTTGCTTCAGCGATCGCCGCCGCACGCTCCGCTCCGTACATCCGCGTCCAGCGATCGAGAAGCCATTGCGGATGTGCGGTTCGCGTTGCGAGATCCTTTGCCAGAGCGCGCAAGTCTGTTTGCGAGGCGCGGCGCAGGATCGCGTTCACGAATCCGCGAGCGCGATTTGCATACCGCCCGGCGAGATCGACCGATTCCGACACCGCCGCATACGGCGCGACGTCCATGAACATGAGCTGATAGATGCCGATGCGAAGAATATCCACCACATTCGGGTCGAGCTTCGACAAGGGTCGGGCGGCAAGCGTTTCAATCGCGTGATCGAGACGCGATCGCCAGCGCAGGACGCCGAGGACCAGGGTGCGAACGAAGCCGGTCTCCTCCTGCAGGAGGATCGACGCGTACGCAGATTCGCGCTCGATGCGTTGGAGAAGATGGAAAGCGCGTTCGCGCTCGTTCATCGGCAGTTTACTCCGGCTCGTTCACGAAATTTTCGCTCCCACCCGCCACCCCGCCCGGCGCGCAAAGTCGATCGCGCGCTGACGCGACTTTCCGGGGTGCTGCACTGCGATGAGCTTGATCGCTCCCCCTCCCGCGGCAACGGTCACACCAGCGTCATCGATCGAAAGAATCGCTCCCGCTTCGGCGTCACCCGACGCCGGCTCGATCTCGATCAGTTTCAGATCGTCTGTGTAGACGCCCGGCCAGGGATCGAACGCGCGAAACTTGTTGTAGATCGTCGTCGCGGGGTCACTCCAGCGGATTTCTCCTTCCGATTTCTCAATCTTCGGCGCCAGCGTGGCTCGCGTGTGATCCTGCGGCGTCTCTCGAACGTCCGGCGATGCCAGCGTTCGCAGCAGCGCATTGGCACCAAGACGTGCCAGGCGCTGGGACAGAGCGGGCGCGTGTTCGTTCGCAACGATTGGCGTTTTCTCGATCGACAGGATCGGACCGTGATCAAGCTGCTCATCGACGCGCATGATGGTCACGCCGGTTTCGGTCTCGCCGTGTTCGATCGCGCGCTGAATCGGCGCGGCGCCGCGGTACTTCGGCAGGATCGACGCGTGCACATTCACAAATCCCCTCTTCGGAATCTGCAGTAGAGCGAGTGGCAGAATCTTGCCGTACGCGACGACGACGCCGATGTCGGGATGAACCGCTTCAATCTCGGCCAATACATCGCGAATCTTTGCCGGCTGAAGCAGGGGCAGTCTGAGCTCGTTTGCCTTTCGCGCGATCGCCGGGGATTGCAGCTTCAGTCCGCGGCCAGCGCGCTTGTCCGGCTGGGCCACGACCAGCGCGACCTCGTGCGAGCGCACGAGTGCCTCGAGCGTAGGGACAGCGAATTCGGGAGTGCCCAGGAATACGACGCGCAACGGGGCGGAATTGTACGGGTTGTCGCGCGAAGCGCGCCTTAAGGCGGCGTCGCCAGATGTGTTCCCGTCACTGCCGTCGACGTGGTCTGCGTCGCGTGCTGGCTATTCGCGGCAGGCGGCCCGAGCTCGGCCGGCGCCTGATCCTTCAGCGTCGTCGTCACTGCTGTTGCCGTCGTCGGTTTTCGGGTGATGTTCTTTCCCTCCACGCCTTTGGTTGGCTCGGGCGCCGCCGCCGGCATCCCGTTGACGGACGGCGATTGTGCGGAGCTGGTCACCGGGTGCGTCATCGCCGGAGGGTTGTTCTGATAGTCGCGCGGAGGCGCCTCGCGGTTGCAGGCAACGGCCAAGACGCTGAGAGCAAGAAAGATCCGCATCGATACGGATGAGTTCAATGGACGTGCCATGGCATAGAATCCCGCCCATGCGAAAACTGCTTGCGATGACCGTTGTCCTCCTCGCCACCGCCGCCGTCGCCCCTGCGCAGATCGCCGAGGGAGATCAGCATTGGGCGGCACGGGCGGAGGGGCATCAGAGCGGCCGCGCGAAGGCGATGCACACCGATGCGGCGATCGCCGCGTATCAGCGCGCCGTCGCGCAGAATCCAAATGATGTCGAGGCGCGCTGGAAATTGCTGCGGGCGCTCCGTTTCAAAGGCGCCTACGTCGCAGCGACAAACGACGAAAAGAAGAAGATCTACTCCACAGCGAAAACGGCAGGGGAAGAGGCCCTTTCGCTGCTCGATCGGCAACTCTCGGCGAAAGGTCTTCGCTCAGTGACCAAAGCGACCGAGAAGGAGGTCGCCGACGCGGCGAAATCGATCTCCGGAGCAGACGAAGTCTTCTTCTGGGACGCTGTGAATTGGGGCGAATGGGCGCTGGTGTACGGGAAGATGGCCGCGGTCAGGGAGGGAGCAGCGGGCCGGATCCGGCGCGAGGCGACCATCGCCATGCTCATCGATCCAAAGCTCGAGGGCGGCGGTCCCTCGCGCGTCTTGGGACGCCTGCACGATCAGACGCCGCGCGTTCCGTTCATCACCGGTTGGGCATCGAGCCGCCAGGCCATCCGGTTTCTGAATGAATCGCTGAAGATCGATCCAACGAACAAGATCACCCGCGTTTTTCTGGCCGAGGCGATGGTCAACAACGACTCGGACACAAAGCCGCAGGCCGTCCAATCGCTTCGTGAGCTTCTGAACACGCCGAACGATCCGGCGTACGAAGTCGAGCAGGCGGCGGCGCAGGATGACGCGCGCGCGTTGCTCAAGAAGTGGGGAGCGTGAGGGCGGCGATCAGACCGCCCGTGGCCAACGTTTCCACTCCTTGAAAACGCAATCCGCCGGCGGCCTCTGACTCAAACGGCAAGCGTAGTTTCTTGAGCGTGGGCACCGAACCGCCGAGCTGTTTCCACGCTGCCTCCTTCGCGCTCCAGAAGTGCAGCATGCGATGGGCGATCGTGCAGCGCTGCATCGCTTCGACTTCATCCTCATTCAAAAAGTGATGGGCTGCGGACTCCGAGATGTTGCGAAGCGCCTGCACGTCGATTCCGATCGGACGGACATCGACGGCCGCTGCGCCGTAGCCACCGGAATGTGAATAGGAGACGCAGTGGCCCGATGCTCCGCGGTGCCGCAGCTCTTTCTCCGCAATCCGGCTGAGCATCCATTCGCGGCGCCGCTTGGGGCGCTTGAACTGAGCGAGCTGGTCGAGCGTGAACCACGATTCCGGATCGGCAACGCCGCTGATGATCATCGCGCGATTGCGCCAACTCTCAGGCAACGTGACGCTGTTCATGGCTCCTGCGATGGAACAGCGGCAAGAAACTGCGAGTCGCCGTTCGGCTCCACGATCGACGCGTAGCCGACGGCGATTCCGCCGGCGATGGTCATCCGGACAGTCATGGTCTCATCGAGCGGAACTCCGAGGAGCCGTTCGGCATCGCTGAGGACATACAGCTCGTCCTCGCTCAGGACGCGTTCGATGATGCGTCCGACCCGTTGCCCCATCCGGTTCCGGACGATGATGCGGAATGTTGCCGGAACCTCGCCGATGTTCACCAGCCCGAGATTCACGCGCCTCTCCGTGCCCGAAGGGATTGCAGCGATGATCAGCTCCTTCGCTGTGTCGCGGATGGACATCGGCGCGATGACCGACGCGCGTGCGTTGTGTGCGGCGTCATACGTCTTCACCCGCGCCACCGGCGGCACATCTCCTCGGTATTCGATCCACAGCGCGCCGCGCCCCTCCGGTCCATTGAACAACGCGCGAGTGACATCCTCCCAACGAATGCTCTGTCCCCGGCCGAGAACCACGGTGCGGTCGGCATGAAAATCGCCGGCCACGTAGCGCAGCGCGAGCGACATCCGCTCGCTGAACGGGTTGTGCAGCATGAGATCCGACTTCCAGTACGTATCGTTCGCGCCGGGCACGCTGCCGACCGACGGAAAGACGAGTCGCGCACGTTCGCCAAGAACGCCGAGCTCCTCGAGCGACGGCAGCCGGATCTGGCGCATGTAGCCATCCAGATTGAACCGCAACGTCCCGCTCTTGCGCGTCCACACTTCCACCCCCCACGTCGAAGCGGCGTAGCTATAGCGATCATTAATGTAGCTGGCGACCGCCTGAGCGCGGACCGAATTGTCGATTCCGTCGAACACGTCGAATTGCTGCGGCGAGCGCCGGATGACGATCGCCGGCTTGGCACGCTCGAGTGACAGAATGACCTCGCGCTGAAACTGCGGCGGCGAGAGGATCGGCACCTGGTAGAAGCGCGTCGGATTCGGGCGGTCGCAGAAGAAGTAAAGTGCGGGCTGATTGGAAAAATCGAAGATCGGAGTGCCGCGCCGGCTGAGATCCGTAACGAAATAGCGGACCTGATCGATGCGATGGCGAATCTCCGCGGCCGAGGGATCGAGGAAGCCGATGCCGCTGACGCGACCAAGGTAGTGCGTGGCGTCATCGAGGCGGGAGTTGGCGATGTCCGGCACCCAGAGCACGACGAAAAACAGCGGCAGCAAGGCCACGGTGGCGATTGGTCCCGCCGCCCGCCACAGAAAGACGAGAAGAATGAGGATCATTGGGCCGATGAGAAATGCGGAGAAGTACTGATGCTGGAAATCGGCGCGGCCGAGCGCGCTCCGCTGCGTGAGCAGCGCGAACGCGGTGAGGGCCACGAGCGCCATGTCGAGCCGATCTGTCTTTCGCTGGATGGGATTGAGCACGAAGCGAAACTTCTCGTAGAGAAAGAAATCGGAGATCGTGTGCAGGTTGAGCTCCTTGCGAAAAGTGGTCGTCAGATCCGGAAACGGCAGCGACCACACCGCATCAATCATCCTCGGCACCACCATAAAGGAGATCGCGAAGAACGCGTTCCATGCGCCCCGCATCGCCAGATAGATCAGAAACGGCGCCGTTCCGAAAACAACGCCGAGGATGAACACGCCGATCGGAACCCATCGCCGCAGCACGAGCAGCGTCAAGACTGCTCCTCCGATCGCGTACAAGCCGATATCGAAACTGAAGAAGAGTGCGACGCCGGCCGCGACCCCGCTCAGAACGAAGAGAGTCCGTGATCCACGCCGGATCGCGGCGATCAGCAGCGCCAGGACAACGATCTCAAAGAGAATGCGTTCGTTGTCCACTGTGGTCACCGCGCCGAGCATGACCACCAACGCCGACAGGGGAATCGAATCGAAGATCGCCATGCCGAGGTACCAGAGCGCGGGGGCGGCGAAGGAGCCCAGAACGGCGGGCCGTGCGAGCACGACATCGACGCTGCGGCCGAACGACTGCATCAACCACGCGTCGAGGAGGCCGTCGCTGAGCAGGCCATGCAAGACGAAGACATCGCGATACGGCACCTTGCCGCGAAGGTAATCGGATGCCGGGCCGAGCGACTCGCCGCGATGGAAGAGATCGATCCACTGCGTCAGCGCCGCGGTCGACGCGTAGCTGACGCAATAGAGGAGCATCGGGATGATCGCGTAGGCGGCGGCAATCCTCACGGCGCGCGGATCAATGGCGGCCCTTCCGCGAAGGGCGATGAAGATTGCCGCCAGCACAAGAACCATCACCATGGAGATCGCGAACTCTCCGCGAACGAACGCCAGCGCCATCGGCGGCAGGGCGACCAGCGGCAGCGCGGCGATCGACAATCGCTGCAGCGCAACCTCCATGTCCGCGCCGATCGTGAACATGGCCATGCGTGCGATGAGCAGGAAAGCGCACCAGAACAGAGCGACGAAGAAGGCGATGAACACACCCTCCAGAAAGAGCGTAGGAATGTGCGCGATGCGCTTGCCGACGGCCACGTATCGAAACAGCACCCACGCCAGCGCCTCGACAATGACCAGCGTGTGATACGGCCACATCTCTCTGCGCAACAGGCGCCGCAGCCACAGCGTTCGCTGATGAAGAATGACCACGCGCGGTCCAATCTGGGACGCAAGCAGCGGGATCAGGACGGGCCAGCCCCATTTGAAAGTCGTCAGGTAGAGAAACGGCGCGAGAAAAAACGGCGCGACGAAGAGCAGCGAGACGAGATCCTGCGACCGGCGATCGCGACACAGGCGACGAAACGCATCGAGCTGCTTCGTGCCCAGCCGATCGAGGGCAATCGTTGCCGGCGCGATGATGATGAAGAAGAGCAGCGCCGCGGCGTAGTCGTGCAGCTTCGACGCGCGCTCGACGGTCACGCGGCCCACCGCGACGGGCGGGGTGGGCGGGAGGTCGCGCAAAAGCAGCGTCAGCGAGAGAAAAACGCCGACGGCGAACGAAAAGGCTGCAACCCACACGAGTCCGCGGATCGCACGGCCAGTTAGTTCTTCATTGCGCGGCACGCGCGCAGTATAGCGGCCACAAGTGCGGGCACTGTCGCGCTCTCCGCTTCGATGTCCGCCTCGCGGCCACGCCGCCGAATCGCCTCGCTGGTCGTCGGCCCGATCGACGCGAGCAGTGCGCGATCGATGACGCTCGGATCCGGCAGCAGCTCGAAGAAATTGTCGACCGTCGATCCACTGGTGAAGGTCACCATGTCGATGTCGTGCAATTCGGCGGCAGCGGAGGACACGCGCCGGGTTTCGTAAGCGACGGCCATGTCCACTTCGCCGCCGCGGCGGCGCAGCGCGTCCATCAAGTCATCGCGCCCCTGCGCCGCTCGAATGACCGCCGTGCGAATTCCCTTCTGGTTCGCCTCCAGCAGCGGCAGCAGCGCGTTGGACTGAAACTTTGCCGGCACGAGATCCGGCTCGATGCCGCGCGCGCGCAGATTGTCACCTGTCGACTCGCCCACCGCCGCGATCATCACGCCCGCCAGACAACGCGCGTCCTTCCCCTGCTGCCGCAGACGTTCGAAGAACGCGTCGACACCGTTTGTCGACGTGAAGATCAGCCACTGATAGTCGGCAATGGCAGCGATCACACGATCGAGAGACTCGAACGAAGCCGGCGGAGTGATCTCGATCGTCGGAAATTGCACCACCTCCGCCCCCGCGTCTTCGAGCAGTCGCTTCAGTTCCGAAGCTTGCTCGCGCGCGCGTGTGACCACGACACGTTTTCCGAAGAGCGGCTTGGATTCAAACCAGTTGATCGACTCGTGCAGCGCCACCACTCCGCCCACCACGATGAGTGCCGGGGTGGCGATTCCAGCGGCTCGCTGCTCGATGTTCTCCAGCGTGCCGGTCACCGTGCGCTGCTGCGGCGTGGTGGCCTTCGAAATGATGGCGATCGGACGCGTCGCGGGCGCGCCATGTTCGCGGAGCTTTCGTGTGATCGTGGCCAGGTTCGCGACACCCATAAGAAAAACAATCGTGCCCGACAGCCGCGCGAGCGCTTCCCAGTCGACGCCAGTCGTCTCATCGCTTTCATGCGCGGTGACCAGAGTGACCGACGTGGCGTGGGCGCGATGGGTGACCGGAATTCCGGCGTACGCGGGACCGGCGATCGCGGATGAAATGCCCGGCACGATCTCGAATTCGATCGAGGCCGCCGCAAGCTCCTCGGCTTCTTCGCCCCCTCGCCCGAAGACGAACGGATCGCCCCCTTTCAGGCGAACGACACGCTTCCCCTGGCGTGCCTTGTCGATCAACAGCCGATTCGTCTCCTCCTGCGGGACCGTGTGGGCGCCGGCGCGCTTGCCGACATAGATCAGTTCTGCGGTTTTCGGCACCAGCGCGATGATCTCCGGCGCGACGAGCGCATCGGTGGCCACGACGTCAGCCGTGCATAACAACTCCGCGGCGCGAATCGTGAGCAGATGCAGATCGCCCGGGCCGGCGCCGACGAGGAAGACCTTGCCGTTGGCCGTTGGCCGTTGGCCGTTGGCCGTCACTCTGTCCCCTCGGCCAACGGCGAACGGCGAACGGCCAACTCCTCGGCTCCCGCGGCAACGAGCGCCTCATAAACGGAGTCGATCAGCTCCTCCGGATCGGTGCCGCTCTGCCGCAGGCGAATCGTCCGGTTGCCATCGATTTCTCCAAAGAATGCGCGGATGGTGATGCCGTCGCCGACCGTGGCGTGAACAGCGACCGCGGAGTAGCAGTCGAGCAGGTCACCGAATTTCTGCAGAACGCCGCGCTCGAGTTTCGCGGCGAGCGCGCTCGGCGGATGATTGATCGACGCGGCAATCTCGTGCGCGCGGTCAGTCAGGGTCTCGATGACCACGATTCCCTGGCCGGCGGCGGGAATCATTTCGTCGAGCGAAAAGTGCGAGGTGATCTCGCTCTGGCGGCCGAGCCGCTCGAGGCCTGCGCTGGCAAGGATGGCCCCGTCGTACAGACCGGCGCGCAGTTTGTTGATCCGCGTGTCGACGTTGCCGCGAATCTCCTCCACGCGCAGATGGGGAAACAGCATCCGCAGTTGCGATCGCCGGCGCGGCGCGCTCGTGCCGACCGTGGAACCTTCCGCCATCTGATCGATTGGAACGCCCTCGAGCTGAACCCACGCGTCCCGCGGATCTGCTCGTTCCAGGAATGCGGCGAGCGCGAATTGTGGCGAGACAATCGACGGGACGTCCTTGAGGCTGTGCACAGCGAGGTCGATCGCATCGCTCGCCAGGGCCTCTTCCAATTCTTTGATGAACACGCCCTTCCCGCCGATCGAGGCGAGCGATGTATCGGGGCGCTTATCGCCGGTGGTACGAATGGGGACGATCTGCGGGCGATATCCTAGGTCCTCGAGCCGCTTGCCGACTTCGTTCGCCTGCCAGAGAGCCAGTTGGCTGCCACGCGTGCCGATGCGGACCGACGCGCTCATCGCAACCCAAAGATCTTGCGAATGGTCTCGCGGAGCGACTCGCGTTCGTGCGGCTCGGCAGCGGAGTCCTTGAGCCTGAGGATCGGATAGTGAAGGATCTTGTTGACCATCTGCGTCGTCAGCATCTCGATGGATTCGCGCTGCTCCGCGCTGATCGGACCCAGCTTCCTCAGGCATTTGTCGAGCTCCGCGGCACGAATCGCTTCCAGGCGCTGCTGCAACTCGAGAATGGTCGGCACGACGTCCTGGGCGACGAGGCGCCGCCTGAAATTCTCCATTTCCCGCGCAACGATCGTTTCCGCATGCTCCGCCTCTTGCTGGCGCAATTCCCGATTGGAATCGGCGACCTGTTGCAGATCATCGATGTTGTACAGGTACGCGCCGTCCATCTTCGCCACGTCCGGATTGATGTTGCGTGGCACCGACAGATCGATGAGGAACAGCGTGCGCATCTTGCGCGAGCCGAGCGCGCGCTCGACGTGGGCCGGCTCGATCACATAGTGCGGCGCGGAGGTCGAGGCAATCACGATGTCGCATGTCGCAAGATACGGCTCGATCCCCTCGAAATAGATCGCCTGTCCGCCAAAGCGGGACGCGAGCTCTTGCGCGCGTTCGTGCGACCGGTTGGCGACGAAAATCTGCTTCACCCCGGATCCATTGAGATGCTCGGCGGTCAGCTCCCCGATTTCGCCTGCCCCGAGAAGCAGCGCCTGCAGGCCGCGAAGATCGCCAAAAATCTTCCGCGCCAGCTCAACCGCGGCATAAGGAACCGAAACCGCGAGCTCGCCGATGCCGGTATCCGTGCGTACCTTCTTGGCCACACGCATCGTTTCCTCGAAAAGCCGCTCGAGGAGTCCATCGAGTGATCCGCAGCTCTGCGCAGCCAGGAACGCTGCTCGAACCTGCCCGCCGATCTGCGGCTCACCGACGACCATCGAGTCGAGGCCGGATGCGACGCGGAAGAGATGCCTGATCACATCCTCGTATCGCAGCACGTAGAGATGCTTCTCGAGCGACGCGCGATCGACTGAGCCCCGCGTGCTCAACCAGTTCACGATGGCTTCGATGACGTCCTCGCTGGCCGCGGAGACGATCACCTCGACACGATTGCACGTCGAAAGCAGCGCCACTCCGTCGATGCCAGCGAGTGACCTCACCTCTGCCAGCGTCTCCATCTGCTGCGCCTCGGAGATATCCAGCCGCTCGCGGACATCGACGGCAGCCGTACGGTGATTGAGTCCGACGAGAATCAGCGCCATCCGCCCTCCCATGCCGGCGGGCGGCGGGCGGCGGGTGGCGGGTGGGAAGGGCTGCGCGAGAAGCCCGCCGCCCGCCTACACATGATGGATCCCCAGCATGGCCACGACGATGGCCACGAACGCGCAAGCGGAGATCACCAAAGTGCGGCGCCCGCTATACGCGCCGCTGATGTACGACTGCAGGAGAATGGCGAAGAGGACCCAGGCGACGATCCCGCCGAGCGCCTTCACGCGCAGCTCGATCAACTCCGCCGTGGTCCGATACGACCAGAGAATTCCGGCGAGAATGCCGAGGGTGTAGATGCTGAAGCCGACGGCGAGCGTGCGGTAGCTCAGCGTGCGGCAGACGTTCAGACTGGGAATCCATTCCCACAGCGCGCCGCGCTGCTTCGACTTCAAGGATCGGTCCTGAACAAACGCCAGCGTGCTGAAGGCCAGGCCGACGAGCAACGCGGCCACTCCGACGGTCGACAGCAGAATGTGCGCTGTGAAGAGACCCGAGCGCAAAGCCGGATCCATCTGCGCGAATGGTTCGTGAACGACCGCGGCGATCGTCAGAAGCATCAGGACGAGCGGATAGACGAAGAACGCCGCAGCGTGAACGCGATAGCGGAAGAAGAGAACCAGCTCCGCGAGGAACACCGTCCAGGCCACGAACGACGCTGCTTCGGGAAGATTCGTCAGCGGCGGATGTCCCGTGCGCATGCAGATCGTTCCGATCCACACCGTGTGGCTGACCCATCCTCCCAGCATGAGCGCCAATCCCACGTGCTGCATCCGTCGCTCGCGCGTGAAGAGCGATAGCAGCGCGACGAGAGTGCCGGCAGCGTAAAAACCGAGGGCGGTGTACAGAGTAGCGTTAGGGCTCACGTCAACAGCTTCTTGCAGAAGACGACTTTGTCGTCTTCGATCCTATAGAAATCCTTGATGCGCGAGATTTCGTCATAACCGCTGCGTTGATAGAACCGGATCGTCGGCGCATAACTTTCTTTCGACGACGTCTCGATCAACAGCATCCGCCCGCGGTGTCGCCGCACTTCGTTTTCCACGAAACGCAGGAGAACCTGTCCGAAACCCTGTCCCTGCTGCTTCGAGTCGACGGCGATCCAGTAGAGATCGAAGACGCCGTCGGCCAGCGGCGTGGCTCCAAAACAGACGTATCCCTGCACGGTCTTGCGGGGCCCGCTGTCGGGTTCCTCGAGCACGTACACGAGGTATTCGCCGCGTTCGGGATGATCGAACGCCTGATCGACAAGATCGATCGCGCAGCGCACCTCGTCGGCATTGAAGCGCGCTGTGCCTACCAGAATCTCGTGAATGCGGTCGCGATCTTTTCGCTCTGCAGGACGAATCTTCATCGGCTGCGACGTGCGCAGGCCGCAATGATAAGGGCGTTGAGAAGATCTGAAAATAATATTCCAGCAGCATCGAGCGCCTTCCGAAATCCGCTTCCCAAACCCAGGTCCGGATTCGGATTGATATCGACGATGTAGATCACGCCGGTGTGCGATTGCTGTCGCAAATCGAAGCGGACGGTCATGTCCGTGCCGAGCAACTCCACGGCGGTCAGACAGATACGCTCGATGACGGCACGGGTCGCGACGTCGATGCATGCCGGCGTCCGATTCTTTGTCGCCAGATCTTCGGCAGATCCGTTGGCCCATTTCGCTCTCCAGCCAACGACCCGCTCGACCGGCGCGAGGTGGTCGGCAAATACGACCTCACCGGTCGGAAGGAGCTTGCCGCAGTAGACCGACTGGTTCAGCTCTCGCCCTTCGATGAATTCCTCGATCAGTGCAGGTTGACGATATCGGTCCGTAACGTATGCGTATCGCGCGTTGAGCTCCGCACGCGTCGTTACCACTGCATGGCTGTCGATGCCGATGCCCGCGTCTTCTAGCGACGGTTTGACGATGTACGTCCCCGCTGGTGCTTCGGACGGACAGGTGTATCCGCGTGGAGTCGGTAGACCGCTGGCCTGCAGGAGACGCTTGACCAGGATTTTGTCGGTGCAGAGCGCGACGGCAAGGGGATCACACGACGTGTGCGCGATCCCCAGCATCTCCATCGCCAGCGCGAAGCTTGTCTCATGCCTCGGATCGCCAAGGACGCCTTCGCAGTAGTCGACGACGACATCGAAGTCCCGAAGTCTTCGCAGTGCGCCCTGGATGTCGCAGCGCACCGGAACCATTTCCGCGCCGAGCAGCTCGGCTGTCTCGCTCGCGCAATCGATGACTTCCTCTTCTCCGAATCGCTCGAATTCATTCAGATTCGGCTTGAGATCCGAGTCGTCGTTGTAGACAACCGCTATGCGGCCCACCGCTCCTCCGCGCTCTTCATGATCCCGGCGATCAACTGGTCGTACGTCCAGCCAACGCCTTTCGCCAGGATGACCAGATCGCTGTGAACGGGATGGACGCCGGGCAAAGGGTTCACTTCGACAAAATTCGCTACGCCGTCACG
>WNEY01000779.1_pt1 | contig 29945 bp, 25 predicted proteins | sample 5400531 | NCBI WGS metagenome assembly WNEY01 (sample SAMN13153338, study PRJNA577476) | soil metagenome | isolation source: 200 cm saprolite under Douglas fir tree site 1 | place: USA:California | collected 2015-04-18
GGCGACGTTCGGCGCGGTCGCTGTGGCTGTCCGGGCAAGAGCTATCTGCAGACCCGGCCCCGTGCGAAGGGGACCAAGGGTGAAAAATAGGCGTCCGCCGTCAGGCGCCAGCGCAACGACGTCCTCTTCTTTCAGTGAGACCCATGACGATGACGAGGCGCGAACGGCGTGATGTCGACAGCCATGCTTTGCATCCATGCATCGCAACCTCTCCTTTCTGAGCTGCCAGTGTTACGGTCGTTCCTGAAGGTCCCGCCGCGAGGCTACCGGTCGTCATCGCGTTCGTCGTCGTCGCCGCCGGACCGCAATCCCGCCTGCCGGCCATTCCTGCCCACCTTCAGGAGCGACCGATCCCGCGACGCGCACGTCCAACTCGCTGCGTCGTTGACGTTGCCGCCGACGTAGCGAGCCTTCTCCGGGAACTTGCAGAGCGGCATCGTCCGGTCGACCACGCCGCTGGTCGAGTGCGCGGCGACGAGCGACTCGGGCGCGATGCCTTGCTCGACCCAGTTCTCGATCGCCGTGAGCGAGTCGAACGTGTTCGGCCCGGGGCCGCCTCCGCAGTGCTGCGTGTTCGGAAGCATGAACAGCCGTACCTGCTCCTGTGCTTCGCGGTAGCCGCCGCGCTGCGCAGCAAGCGCCTCGTAGAACTGCACCGTCTTGTAGGGCGTGATGATGCTGTCGCTATACCCATGCCAGAGGATCAACTTGTGGCCCTTCGCCAGGTATTGCCGCAGTCGCGAGGGCTGATCCACGATGTTGCGAGCGAGGTTCGCATAGAGGACGTCGAGCGCGGAGTCCTGGAAGATGCCGTTCGTCTCGACGACGCCCGTCATCAAATTCACCGGCTGACCGTAGAAGCCGAGATTGACGATCATCCCGAAGCTCAGGCCCCAGTTGCCCGGGCCTGCGGCCAACGTGCCCCAAGGTTGGGTGCCGGTAGGATCGGTGGGCGGCGTCGGTCGCTCCTCGGACCCGACGCTGGTGCCGAGGCCGGAGACCGGCGAGCCGGGATAGATGAACGCTCCGTCGTCCTGCACGACGGGCCTGATGATCAGCTTCAGCGCGTCGGCCTGCGCCTGCGTCAGTGTCGCAGGCACCAGGCTGTCCGGGTTGAAGGAGCACACGGCCGGGTTCTGGATGAGGCCGTCGGCGACGCCGTCGGCGGCATCGCACTGAGTGGTGACTGCCGCATCGATGACCGGATAGGCCGAGGGTGGAATCCACGCATTGACCAGCGCCTTGACGTTCTTCAGCACCCAGAGCTCGGTGCCGAGCGGATCCATCCACGGCGCGCCCGAGACGGTGCCCTCGTAATCGTCGGGATAGCGCATCGCCTCCATCAAGCCTTCCTTGCCGCCGTTCGAGCAACCCGTGAAGTAAGAATGCGCGATGCCCTTCGCTTTGTAATAGGCGAGGACCAGCCGCTTCGCGGCGATCCCGACCTGGTGCCGGGAGCGGTAGAAGTAATCGACGAGCTGCGGCTCGTTCGGCACGCCGGGCGACGTGAACGCGAACGTCGAGCCCACCGACGACGGGTGGCCCGAGTCCGTGGAGGCGGTGGCATAGCCCTTCGTCAGCTCCAGGGCGCTGCCGCGCGAGGTCGAGCCATCGAAGCCGCCTCCGCCGTTGAATACGAATTTCTGGTTCCAGTTGTCGGGCAGGTCGATGCGGAACGCGGACGTGCTCGGCCCTGCGCCTTCGCCGTCCGTAGCGACCGTGCCCAGGATGTCGCAGAATTCAGGCAGCCCCGCCGCGGCAGGCACGTCGATCGCCGACGTGACCGTCATGTTCGGGATTGCGAGGCTGGTGAGCGCGGACACGGAACAGTTCGGCAAGACCGCGTGGGCTGGAAACGCGAACAGGCCCAATCCGAGCAGCGATGCACAGCTCAGGACGAACGCTGATTTCGAGACCATTGGTGCTCCCTCCTGTTCGGTTTGCGCCCGGACTCAATCGTCGTTGTCGTCTCCAGCGAAGAGCGAGAGGTCGATGGCGTTCCCCATCACGGCGTATCCGGCGTCGTTCGGGTGCAGGTGGTCGCCGCTGTCGTACGCAGCGAGCATGCGCGTCGGATGCGCCGGATCCCGCATGACGGCGTCGAAGTCGATGACTCCGTCGAATTGGCGGCTATTGCGGATGAAAGCGTTCAGGGCAGCGCGTTTGGGCTCGACCGCCGCGTCGTAGTACCCGGCGCCTTCGAACGGCAGCACGGTAGCGCCGTAGATCTTCGCGCCCGCCTGGTGGACACGGCGGATGATCTGCACGTATCCCGCGATGATCGCATCGGCGCTCACGTTCGCGAGCGACACCCCCGGCCCGAAGATGCCGGGTGGCAGCTGCGAAAAGCCCATGTCGTTCGTGCCCTCGAGCAGGATCACGTACGCGAGGCCGCCCTGCGTCAGCGCATCCCGATCCAGCCGCTTCTGCGCGTTGGGCCCGATCACGTCGTTGAGCACGCGGTTCCCGCTGATCGCCTCGTTGAGCACTGACACGTCGCGCGTGCCGCGGTGCGAGAGCAGGCGGCGAGCGAGAACGTCGGGCCAACGCGCGTTCGCGTCGGTGGTCGAGTTGAACCCTTCGGTGATCGAATCGCCGAACGCCACCACCGCTCTCGCGCCTGGGCCGCGGACGACTTCCACGCCGCTCAGCCAGTACCAGGACGTGATGGTGGACGCGACCGGCATCGTGCCCTGCTGCGTGAAATCGCCGGAGGGCGAGACGTAGGACGTCTGGTGCGCGAGCGTCAGCTGGGTCGAACCAGCCTGGCTGTTCGGAACGTAGAGGCTGATCGCGAGGTCGTCCTGCGCCGCGACATCCAGGACGACGGGATCGCTGATGGCCACCGCCCCGGGAGGCACGCTGATGGAGCCGGAGCCGCCGAACCGCAGCGTCCTGGGCGCTCCACCCCGGACCGACGCACCCGTGGAGCGCACGCCAACGCTCGCGGCGCCGATCAGCAGCGTGTCGTCGCCCGTGGCGTTCGAGAAGCGGACGCGGACCAGGTTGCCGCCGATGGTCACGCGCACCACCTCGCGAAGGGTCACGTTGGAAAACGTCGCGGGCGGCACGCTCGGGAATGTGGCCTGCATCGCGGCGCTCCACGTCCCAACCCAGCGCGCGGGGTCGCGGTCCGCCCGGACAGGAGACGAAAGCAGCGCAAGGGCGGCGAGGGACGCGAGCGATTCGCGGAGGAAGAGCCTACGGGAGAAGCGGAACCTGGACATGGGCATGAACCTCCTTCGGCGCGACCGATGCGTTTTGGGCGATTGGGCGATCAAGCCGCAGCGAGTCGAGACCAATGTCCGCTGCGGCTCGAAGTCGATAAGGACCTGAAATTCCTCCGCTTAGAAGGATCCGATCGATCGGTTCCCGTGCCTTCAACTGGGCAGGCAACCGACCTGCGTCTCAGAGCTCCTCGGAACTCGTGCGCGGAGGATCCGCCCTCGCCCCTCGCCAGCCCCCATGCTATGGCAGCGCGCCATGGAACCCGGCGCCTACCTCGCTCATCTCCACCAGCAGACGGAAGCGTTGCACGAGCAGGGATTGTTCAAGCGCGAGCGCGTCATCGAGGGCCCGCAGGGCGCGGTGATCCGCGTGCAGGGCGGGCGCGAGGTGTTGAACTTCTGCGCGAACAACTATCTCGGGCTGGCCGATCATCCGCGGGCCGTGAAGGCTGCTCAGCAGGCGCTAGACCGCCACGGTTACGGAATGGCCTCGGTGCGCTTCATCTGCGGCACCCAGGACGTGCACAAGGAGCTGGAGGCGCGGCTCACGCGCTTTCTCGGCACCGAGGACACCATCCTCTACTCCTCGTGCTTCGACGCCAACGGCGGGCTGTTCGAGACGCTCCTCGAAGAGGGCGACGCGGTGATCAGCGACGCCCTCAACCACGCGAGCATCATCGACGGCGTGCGGCTCTCGAAGGCCCAGCGCCTCCGGTACGCGAACAACGACATGGCCGACCTCGAAGCCAGGCTGGTGGAGGCGAAGAACGCGCGCGTCCGCCTCGTCGCGACCGACGGCGTCTTCTCCATGGACGGGATCCTCGCCAATCTGAAATCGATCTGCGACCTGGCCGAGAAGCACCAGGCGCTGGTCATGGTCGACGACTCGCACGCGGTGGGGTTCACCGGCGAGAAGGGGCGCGGGACCCACGAGGCGTGCGGCGTGATGGGCCGCGTCGACATCCTCACCGGCACGCTCGGCAAGGCGCTCGGCGGCGCCAGCGGCGGGTACGTCTCGGGGCGGCGGGAGATCGTCGGGTGGCTGCGGCAGCGGTCGCGCCCCTACCTGTTCTCCAACACGCTCGCGCCGTCGATCACCGCCGCGTCGATCGAAGTCCTCGAAATGCTGGAGGGGACCTCCGAGCTCCGCCAGAAGCTCCGCGACAACGCGGCTTACTTCCGCGCGGGAATGACCGGGCTCGGATTCAAGCTCGTCCCCGGCGGCCATCCCATCATCCCCGTCATGCTCGGCGATGCCAAGCTCGCGACCACCATGGCCGACCGGCTCCTCGAGGAGGGAATCTACGTGATCGGCTTCTCCTTCCCGGTGGTGCCCCGCGGCCAGGCCCGCATCCGGACGCAGATCTCGGCGGCCCACGAGCGGGAGCACCTGGAGCGGGCCCTCGCCGCGTTCGGCAAGGTCGGCCGCCAGCTGGGAGTGATCCAGTGAAGGCGCTGGTCAAGGCGGAGCGCAAGCCGGGCCTGTGGCTTCAGGACGTCCCCGTTCCCGAGCTCGGGCCCAACGACCTGCTCATCCAGGTGCGCAAGGCGGCCATCTGCGGCACCGACATCCACATCTTCAACTGGGACCCGTGGTCGCAGAAGACCATCCCGGTGCCGATGGTCATCGGCCACGAGTTCACCGGCGAGGTCGCCGCCATCGGAAGCGCCGTGACCGGCTTCGCCAAGGGGGAACGGGTGAGCGCCGAAGGGCACATCACCTGCGGCCACTGCCGCAACTGCCGCGCCGGCAAGCGCCACCTCTGCCGCAACGCCGTCGGCCTGGGCGTGCAGCGCGCCGGCTGCTTCGCCGAGCTCATCGCCGTCCCCGCGGTCAACGTGTTCCGCGTCCCGAGGGAGATTCCCGACGACATCGCCGCCTTCTTCGACCCCCTCGGCAACGCCGTGCACACCGCGCTGTCCTTCGACATGGTCGGCGAGGACGTCCTGATCACCGGCGCCGGGCCGATCGGCATCATGGCAGCGGCGATCGCTCGGCACGTCGGAGCGCGCCACGTCGTGGTCACCGACGTGAACGACTACCGACTCGGCCTGGCCCGCCGGATGGGCGCCTCGCGCGCCATCAACGTGAACGACGCCTCGATCGAAGGCACCATGAAGGAGCTCGGGATGACCGAGGGCTTCGACGTGGGGCTGGAGATGAGCGGCAACGGGACGGCCCTGCGAGGGCTGATCGCGGCGATGAACCACGGCGGCCGCGTGGCGCTGCTCGGCATCCCCACCGGCGAGGTCGGCATCGACATGAACCAGGTGATCTTCAAAGGCCTGGTGCTGAAGGGCATCTATGGCCGGGAGATGTTCGAGACCTGGTACAAGATGACCGCCATGCTGATGAGCGGCCTCGACGTTTCACCGGTGCTCACCCACCGCTTCGCCGTCGAGGACTATTTGAAGGCCTTCGAGACGATGCGCTCGGGGCAGTCGGGCAAAGTCGTCCTCGAATGGGCGTAAGCAATCGCGCGTACGCGCCTGACGTTAGACCGGTTACTACCCTGCGCTGAACACCTCGCTGACGCTCGCGGCGTGCTTTCCCGCGAAGTCCGGGAAAGCCTCGGGGTGTACGCACGCGGCCATGATCTCCAGCGACTCGACGATCCGTGGGCCAGGCCGGTTGAAGTAGGCGTTCCCGTCCGCCACGTAGACTCGCGCCTCCCAGCCGCGCGGCAGCGCCTCGCGCAAGACGTCCAGCTCCTCCAGCGTGCGGCCCAGGGGGAACCCGCAGGGCTTCACGATCACGACCTCCGGATCGAGCGCGGCGAGGCCTTCGCGGTCGAGCGTCGGCGCGTACTCCCCAGGGTGCGTCACCAGCGGCTCGCCTCCGGCGAGCGTGACCAGCTCCGGCATCCACATCCCGCCGATCATGACCGGCGCGATCCATTCGACGGTCACCACCCGGGGCCGCCGCCGCAGCAGCGCGGCGCGGCGCGCCACCTCGGCCACGCGCGCGCGCAGGTCCGCCACGATCCGCGCCCCGCTCCCTCCGTGCCCGATCGCCTCGCCCACGCGGGCCAGGTCGCCCCAGATGTCGTCGAGCCGCATCGGGTGCAGGTTGACGATCGCCACGTCCTTTTGCGCAAGGCGCGCGACGGCGCTGCGGACGTCGTCGAAGGACACGGCGCACACCTCGCACAGGTCCTGGGTGACGATCACGTCGGGCCGGGCTTCGCGAAGCCGGCCCAGGTCGATCTGGTAGATGGCGAGGGCGTCCCTGAGCACGTCGCGCACCGCGGCGTCGATCGCCCGGCTCGAGGGAAGCGGTCCGATCCGCGCGGACGTGAGGACGGGGACCTCCTCGACGCCCGGAGGGAAGTCGCACTCGTGGGACCGGCCGACCAGCTCGGCGCGCGCGCCGAGCGCGCAGACGATCTCGGTGGCCGACGGCAGCAGGGAAGCAATGCGCACCGCCGCGAGGATACCCCGCGGCGGACGGTTTCACCGCGCGGTCAGCGGCGGTGGTCGGACACCAGCCGATCCAGCGCCTCCTGATCGCCCGGGGAGAGCCTCTCTTTTGGAGGCGCCTTGGCGGCGCGGTCGTGCTCCGGCGCGGGCTCTTCTGGCGAGGAATGGTCGTCCCAGCGGTCGAGGCGGTCCCGTGCGCGGGCGAGCGGCTCGGTTCCCTTGCGCCGCGGCTTGCGGGGCGCGGGATCTCCGGGCACCCGCTCCTTGAGCCACCTCCAAGCGCCGGCGGCCTCGGACGCGACCTCGTCCGGCAGCCCCTCCCGCTGCGCCCGCTCCCAGAGCGTCGCCCCGTCGAGCGGCAGCAGGAACAGCGCCGCGGCGGCGGCGGCAGCGCACAGCATCACCACGATCCCGAGAAGGCGGCGGAGACGCCCGAGGAGCATTGCCACGATGATCGCCCCGCCGCACAGAAGCAGCAGTTTGGCCATGCGGGAGAAGTGCCACCAAGTGGTTGGGTAGGCGACTTTTCTGCCGCTTCACCCCCGATCTCCGCACGATGGACGCGGCCGGGCTGGCGCTGCCGGTGGCGGCTGCGCACTGGCAGCGCCGCTCCTGAACCCGAGACGGATCCAGGAGCGGCGAAAAAGCTCCTTACTTCGAGGCGCCGGCGGCAGCCTTCAGCGGCGCGGCCTTCGCGCCGGCCGGGTCCATCTTCGACGCGCCGTGGAAGAGCGCGCCCTTCTCGATGACGAGCGACGGCGTCTCCAGATCGCCCCGCACCTTCCCGGTGTGGTGGATCTCGACCGCGGTCTTCGCCTTGACGTTCCCGTTCACCTCGCCGTGGACGGCGATGGTGCCACAGGTGATGTCGGCGTCGATGCGCGCCGCCTCCCCGACCACCAGCACGTCGTTGGTGACGATGGAGCCGATGAACCGGGCGTCGATGCGGACGGTGCCTTCGAAGGTGAGCTTGCCCTCGAAGCGCGCCCCGCGACCGAGAAGCAGATCGCTGCCCGGGGCCGGGGCCGGCGCGACCGGGACCGGCGCGACCGGGGCCTCGGGGGCCTTCGTCACGGCGATGGCCTCCTGCCGCTCGGGCGTGGGCTGGGCCAGGGCGACGCTCGACTTGCGATCGTTGACGGACGTTTCAGCGTTGTTCCAGAGCGACATGAAGCCTCTTTTTCGCCGGTGGACAAGCAAGCGAGCAGGCGCCCGGCGCGGCAGCCTGCTCCCTCTCCTACCCACCGCCGCGCGGAGGTATTCCGGCGATTTGGCCGGGCCCGAGATGAGCAGGTCCAGGCGCATCGCCCGGAAACGCTCGACTTCGCGCGCATGGCCGAGGTGGTGAAGGGCCTCCACTGCGCGGTGCAGTCGGTGGCGCGCCGCTGAGCTACCATCGCGCCGTGCGAGACGGCACCGCCGACGTGGTGGTGGTCGGCGCCGGCGTGATCGGCGCCAGCGTCGCCTGGCACCTCGCCGCGCTCGGGGTGCGCGACGTGCTGGTGGTGGACCGCGCCGCGGCGCCGGGCGAAGGCAGCACCGGACGCGCGACCGGCGGCTTTCGCGCTCAGTTCGGGACCTCGATCAACGTGCGCCTGTCGCTCTTCGCGCGCGAGAAGCTTCGCCGCTTCCGCGACGAGGTGGGCGCCGATCCCGGATACCTGCCCTGCGGGTATCTGTGGCTGGCGCGCGCCCCGGGCGAGCTCGACATCTTGCGCGCCGCGCAGCGGGTGCAGCACGAAGCAGGGCTCGCCGAGGCGCGGATGGTGGAGCCGCCCCGGATCGTGGAGCTCAATCCGGCAGCGAGCCTGGACGGCGTGATCGGCGGCGCGTTCTGCCCGTCGGACGGCTTCCTCCGGCCGCTGGACGTCCTGCGCGGGTACCTCGACGGCGCCCGCCGGCTGGGAGCGCGGGTCCGCCTCGGCGAGGAGGTGACGGCGCTCCCGCGCCGCCCGGGCGGACCGATCGAGAAGGTGCGGCTCGCCGGCGGGGAGATCGCCTGCGGCACGGTGGTGAACGCGGCAGGAGCGTGGGCCGCGGCGCTGGGCCGCCTGGCGGGAGTGGAGGTGCCGGTCGCGCCTCTCCGCCGCCAGGTGGCGTGCACCGTGCCCTTTCCTGCGCTGCCGGAGGACATGCCGATGACCCTCTGGCTCGGCGACGGCTTCCACTTCCGCGTGCGAGACGGACGCGTGCTGCTGCTCCGGCCGACCAAAGGCGCCGCCGATCCCTTCCGCGCCGGGGTGGAGGACGCGTGGATCGACGAGGTGCGCTCGATCGCGGCGGATCGCGTCCGGGCGTTGGCCGGAGTGGAGATCGATCGCGCGCGCTGCTGGGCCGGCCTGTACGAGATGTCGCCCGACGGGCACGCGCTGCTGGGCCGCGCGGCCGGTTGCGAAAATCTGATATTGGTGAACGGCTCCTCCGGGCACGGCGTCATGCACGCTCCCGCGCTGGGGGCCCTCGCCGCCGAGCTGATCGTCCATGGCGCGCCGCGCTCGCTCGACGTGCAGGCGCTCCGGCCGTCCCGGTTCGAGGAAGGCGCCCCAGCCGGGCGTCCGCATCCAGGAAGACGGCTTCCCAACTCGACCCACGGCCGCGCACGCAGAACCGCAGCGGCCGCTGGTACAGCTCGCCGACCAGGCAGCGGGCCTGTTTCCACTGGCCGGCGATCGACACCGCTCCGCGCTCCCCCCAGCGCTGGTGTGCCTTGGCGACCGCCGCCTCTTCATCCATCAGGGGGTGCGGGAGCACGACGTCAATTTGTGAACGTCGGCTGGAGGCAGCAAGCACCGAGTCGACGGACCCTCGCCTGTCCGGCACAGTGTCCGGGTGTCGCTGCGGAGCAAAGTGAAGAACGCGCTCGACGAAGCGCGCATCCTGGTGCTGGGGACCCAGGTGCTGCTGGGGTTCCAGTACCGGGCGTTCTTCGAGCCCGCCTTCGACCGGCTCCCGCGCACGAACCAAGATCTGAGACTCGTCGGCCTCGTCCTTTTGCTCGGGGTGATGGGCCTGCTCCTGGTACCGGCCGCGCGGCACCGGCTCGTCGAGCGCGGTGAGGACACTCCGGAGTTGCACCGGTTCACGATGAACGTGATGGGCCTGGCCCTGGTTCCGTTCGCCGCTGCGCTGGGCCTGGACCTGTTCCACGCCGGGTGGACGCGGGGGCCGCGCCTCGGGGTGGCGCTCGGCCTGGCCACCTTCGCGGTGGCGATCGCATTCTGGCTCGGGATCGCGCTCGTGTTCGGCCATCGCCCGCCCCGTGCGGAGAAGGAACGAGGCGAGATGAAGCTCGAGGACAAGATCGTCCAGGTGCTCACCGAGGCGCGGATGGTGCTGCCCGGGGCCCAGGCGCTGCTCGGGTTCCAGCTCGCCATGACGTTGATGGAGGGATACGAGCGGCTCCCGGACTCCTCGAAGGACGTCCATCTCGCGGCGATCTGCGCGATCGCGCTCACCGTCGTGTTCCTCATGGCCCCGCCCGCCTACCACCGCATCGTCGAAGGAGGCGAGGACACGGAGAGGTTCCACCGGTTCGCCAGCTGGATGGTGATGGCCGCCATGGTCACCCTGCCGCTCGGGTTCGCCGGCGAGCTGTGGATCGTGGTCCGCAAGCAGACCGGCTCGCTCGCGGCTGCGCACGCGTCCGCGGCCGTGGCGCTGCTCTTCTTCTACGGCCTGTGGTTCTGCGCGATGCTCGTGCTGCGCGCGCGCCGCCTTGCCCGCGGCGCCTGAAGCGCATCCCATCAGGTCCGCGCTGTGAAAGACGTAGCGCCGCCCTATGGGCGACGGCTAGCTCTTCTTGTGGTGCAGCGGGCAGGCGTCGAGCGCGGGCGCCGGGTCGAGCGCGTCCTTGCCGTCGAGCACCTTGGTGATCTTGCCGCCGGAGTCGATGACGAAGGTGACCCGGTCGGCGTACGTCTTTCCCTTGTATTGCATCTCGACTCCGTAGGCGCGCACCACCTCGCCCTTCGGATCCGCGAGCAGCGGGAACGGCAGCTTCAAGCTGTCGGCGAACTTCTTCTGCGTGTCGAGATCGTCCATCGAGACGCCCAGGACCTGGGCGTTCTTGTCGGCGAACCGCGAGGCGATGTCGCGGAACGCCGACAGCTCCTGGGTTCAACCCGAGGTGAAGGCCTTGGGGAAGAACGCCACCACCACCGACCGGCCGCGCAGGTCCTTGAGGCTCACCTGCTTGCCGCCGGACGACTCGAGGGTGAACGAAGGCGCCGTCTGTCCCGGCTCCGGACGGGCGGCCGCGACCAGGAACATCGCTGCGAGAAGGGCGTGTGTCATGCGCGGCTGCATATACGCAAGCGGCCTCTTGCGCCACCCTGCTGTTCGCCGGCACCCCTGACGGAGGTCGGGCGGCCGAGCGGGCGCTCGTTGCTCCGGTGAGTGGGCTTCGCGTGCCTAGCTTCCTCCGGGGGGTCGGATGGGGGGTCGGGTCCAGCCCAGGGACCTGGAGCGGCTGTCGAGCGCCGTATCGCCGCGGCGCGCGGAGGCGCTCGCCGCCTGGAGCGCCGCGGTGCGCGAGGCGGCTCGGGCGCGCGGACGCGAGCCCTTGCTGCTCGAGCTGGGGCCGGCGCTGTTCGCGCATCTACTGGAGGACCCTTCCACGCTGGAGCTGCCGGCCGGAGCCGATCCGGCGCAGGTCTCCGAGGAGCTGGCGCTCCTTGCCGAGGCGCTCGAGCCCTTGCCTCGCTCGGGGGCCCGCGCAGCCGCTCGCGCCGTGGCCGAGCTGCAGCGCGCCGCCGCGGAGCAAATCGCGCGGCGGCGGCAGCAGGCGATGCGCGCGCTCGATCGCGTGCTCGCCGCGCCGGATCCGGAGACGCTGCTGGAGGCGCTGCTCGAATCCGCGCCTTCGGTCGACTCTTGCGCGCTCCATGCCGCTCGCGAGGGCACTCTGCGGCGGGAGGCGGCGGCAGGCCTGTCGCGCGACCTGCCCGATGCGCCGGACGCCCTGGTGCAGCTGGCGGCGCGTGTCCGCGAGCCGGTCAGCGCCGGGGACGCCTCGCAAGAACCGCTGCTCGAGGGATCGCCCGTGGCCGCGGCCGGCCTGCGCACGCTAGCCGCGCTGCCGCTGGTCGAGGGCGACGCGCTTGCCGGCGTGCTGGAAGCGGGATCGCGGACGGCCTGGCAGCTCGGCGAGCTGGACGAGCTGCTCCTGCGTGCCGCGGCCGCGCGCGCGGGCCCGCTCCTCGCCCAGCAGCAGGCGCGGCAGCGCATCGCCGAGTTGGAGCGCCGCCTCGCCCTGCAGAGCGAGCTGGCACGGATCCTCTCCCAGTCGGCGTCCACCGAGGAGGCGATGCGCGGCGTGCTCGGGGCAGCCTGCGCGCACCTCGGCTGGGACGCGGGGGCGGCCTGGGTGCTCGAGCCCGATGGCGCGCTGCGCTGCCGGGCGACCTGGTCGCAAGATGGCTTCCCCGCGGAAGTGCTGAACGAGCTGTGCGCCGGCCCGGGCGCGGACGGCCTGCCGGGGCGAGTGGTCCGGTCGGGCGAGCCGCTGTGGAGGTCCGATCTCCCCGACGCGAGCGACCTGTCCCGATCGGAGGTGCTAGCCGGCAGCGGCCTTCGCACCGCGTTCGTGGTGCCGATGGGCGTGGGCCGCGAGACGCTCGGCGCGCTCGAGCTGTTCTCGCGCACCCGGCAGGAGCCCGCGGGCCGGGAGCCGATCGAGTCGCTGGGCCGGCAGGTGGGGCAGTTCCTCCGCCGGGCCCGCGCGCAGGACGAGGTCCGGCAGAGCGAAGCCTTGAAGGCGGGCATCCTCGCCTCGGCGCTGGACGCCTTCGTGGCCATGGATGCGCAGGGCCGTATCGTCGAGTGGAACGCGGCCGCTGAGCGCACGTTTGGCTGGAAGCGGGAGGAGGTGGTCGGGGTCCCGCTCGCCGAGGTGATCATCCCGCACCGGCTGCAGGCGACCCATTCCGAGGCGCTCCGCAAGCACGTCGAGACCGGGCAAGGCGGGGCCCTCATCGGCAACCGGGTGGAGATGCCGGCCATGCACCGCGACGGGCGCGAGTTCCCGGTCGAGCTGGGGGTGACGCGGATCGACCGGCCCGGCGGCGCGCTCTTCACCGGAGCGCTGCGCGACATCACCGACCGCAAGCGCGCCGACCGCGCCGCCCGGCGAGTCACGGAGACGTTCCAGGCCCTCATCGAGGCCTCGCCGCTGCCGATCATGGCGCACGACGGCGACGGCAACGTGCTCATCTGGAACCGCGCCGCGGAGGAGGTGTCAGGATGGAAGCGCGCCGAGCTGCTGGGGCAGCCGGACCCCTTCCTCCCCGCCGAGGCGCACGTCGAGGCGCAAGGGCTCGCCGGCAACGGCGGCCACGCGGCGACCGGGATCGAGGTCCGGCGCCCGCGCAAGGACGGGACGCCGGTGGACCTCTCCATCTCCGTCGCTCCGCTGCGGACTGGCCGCGGCGGGCGGCCGGGCACCATCGCGATCGCCGCCGACATCACCCAGAGCAAGCGCGCCCAGAGCGAGGCCGAGGAAACGGCCCGCTTCCGCGAGCATTTCGTCGGGATCGTCGGCCACGACCTGCGCAACCCGCTCACCGCCATCCTGACCGCAGCGCAGCTCCTCCTGCGCCACGGAGGGCTGTCGGACCGGCAGGCCCGCACCGTCTCGCGCATCGCCGCCAGCTCGGAGCGGATGGCGCGGATGATCGGGGACCTGCTCGACTTCACCCGCAGCCGGCTGGGCGGCGGGTTCCCCATCCAGACCCGGCGCATGGACCTGCGGGAGTTGTGCCAGGCGGTGATCGAAGAGCTGGAGCTCGCCTATCCGGAGCGCACCGTCGAGTTCGAGGCCCGCGGCGACGCCTGGGGCAACTGGGACCCGGACCGCGTCGCGCAGGTGGTCTCGAACCTGGTGGGGAACGCGCTGCAGCACAGCCCGGAGAGCGGCACGGTCCGCGTCGACCTGGGCGACGAGGGCGACCGGGTGCTGCTCGAGACTTCGAACGCGGGGCCGCCCATCCCGCGCGAGGTGCTGCCGCACATCTTCGAGCCCGGCCGGCGCGGGCCGGCCGGCCGCGGACGCAACGAATCGAGCGGCCTCGGCCTGGGCCTCTACATCGTCCAGCAGATCGTGCTCGCGCACGGAGGCGAGATCTCGGTGCGTTCCTCGGCGGAGGAGGGGACCATGTTCACCGTTTCGCTCCCGCGCCGTTCCCGCGCCCTCCCCTGAACTGCGTTACGATGGCTCGCGGTGCGGTTCCTCTCGCGCGAAGGGCGCAGCAACCTCGTCCAGTACGGGCTGCGCCGGCACTTCTACACCGACGTGTACTACTCCTGGCTGCGGGTGCCCTGGCGCGTAGCCCTGGGGGCCGTGACGGTGCTGTACCTCGTGGTGAATTGCCTGTTCGCCGCGGCCTACCTCCTGGTCGGCGGCGTGGAGAACCTGGGTCCCCGTTCGTATGCCGACGCGTTCTTCTTCAGCGTGCAGACCATCGCCACGATCGGGTACGGGCACATGGTGCCGATCTCGCACGCCGCGAACGCGCTGGTCACGCTGGAGTCGCTGATCGGCCTCATCGGCGTGGCGATGGCGACGGGTCTCATGTTCGCCAAGTTCGCCCGGCCCACCGCCCGCGTTCTGTGGAGCGATCGGGCGGTGGTCGCGCCGTTCGAAGGCGTGCCGTCCCTGATGCTCCGGGTCGCCAACCAGCGGGCCAACCAGGTGGTCGAGGCGCAGATCCGGGTCACCCTGCTCCTCTCGGAAGAGACCAGCGAGGGCATCTCCATCCGCCGGAACATCGACATGCACCTGCGGCGCAGCCAGTCCACCGTGTTCGCGCTCAGCTGGACCGTGGTGCATCCGCTGACCCCGGACAGCCCCTTCGTGACCCACACGCGCGAGCAGCTGATCGAAGGTCAAGCCGAGATCATCGCCTCGCTGACCGGGCTCGACGACGCCTTCAACCAGACCATCCACTCCCGCCACTCGTGGTCGATGGACGAGATCGCCTGGAACGCGCGCTTCGTCGACATCATCGGGACGCTCCCCGACGGCCGGGAGGGAGTCGACTACCGGCGCTTCCACGACGTCCTGCCGCTGGAGTAGCAGGCGGCGGGCGGCCGGCCTTGACCGGGACGCAGTCCGTGGGCAGCCTCGCGTCATGAGATCGACCTGGGGCGCCGCAGCGATGGGATTCGCGCTCGCCTGCGCCTGCGCGAGCAGCCAGACCGGCGCGACGGGGAAGGGCGCTCCTTCCGCCGCGCCCCCGCCGGCGACGCCCACCACGTCCGGAGCCGCGCCCGCGGCGACGGCCGCTCGCCGGCCGATGACCGCGGCGGAGGCGGCGGACGAGGCGCACGAGGAATGGAGCCGCTCGCGCGGCAGCGGCGGCGACTCGGCGCGGGCGAACCCGGACGCGGGGGAGCGCCCCGCGCCTCCGCAGGCGAGCGGACCGGACGATGCGCCGTGCGCGAACGACGCCGACTGCACGCTCACGCGCGTCGCCCCGGGAAGCTGCTGCGCCAGCTTGTGCTCCCCCCGGGCGGTGACGCGGCGGCGCGGCGCCGAGCTCGAGCAGCGCAGCGCCGGGTGCCGGGGCTGCGTCGAGCCGCTCTGCCGCGATCCCGGGCGCGTCGAGGCCACCTGCAGCGCCGGCCGCTGCGTCGCGCAGCGGGCGGCCTCGCCGGACTAGCTGCCGGCGTAGTTCGTTCAGGCCGCCGCCGGCGCGCGGCCGTTGGTGGCGCCGCCGCCCTGCCCGCCGCGCAGCCCGGTCCACAGGGCGCTCACGACCAGCACCAGGAGCACGATGGCCTGCGAGAGAAGGCCCTCGCGCGTCGCGTACACCCCGAGGGCGCGCACCTCGAATCCGCCCCACACGGTGAGCGGAACCAGGCCGACCTCCTGCAGCGCGCGCACGCCGTTCCCCACCATCAGCACGGCGAGCAGGCAGAGCAGAACACCACACGAAAGCAGCAGGGGACGCGGCTTGAGCCGGCGGCCGAGCTTCTGGAAGGCAGCCACCAGCGCGACCAGCGCCAACAGGCCCACCGCGGCGCCGAGCGCCACCGACCCGCGTTCGCCGGGCGATTCGAGGAGCAGGCCGCGGAAGAAGAGCACCACCTCGAACATCTCCCGGTAGATGGCGGCGAAGGCGAGGCCGAAGACCACCAGCGCGCTCCCGGCCTGCAGGGTGCGCGTGGAGAGGAACGACACCAGCCGCCTGGCGCTGGCGGCGGCGAGCAACCAGTGGCTCGCGTACAGGAGCAGCGCCGCGGTGACGAGTTGGAGCGCGCCTTCCACCATCTCGCGGCTCGCGCCCGAGACTCCCAGCAGCGCTCCCGAGGCCCACCAGGTGAGCGCGCCCGCGCCGAGGGCCGCCGCCCAGCCGAAGTGCACGGCGCGCGCGTCGCCCGTCCGCCCCGCCTTGCGCAACAGGGCGAGCAGCGCAGCGACCAGGAGCGCCGCCTCGACGCCCTCGCGCAGCGCGATCGCGAGCGCGGCCAGGAACGCGACCAGCGCGCCACCCGGCCCGCGCACGTCCGCCTTCTCCAGCAGCGCATCGAGGCGGGCGGCGGGAGGACCCGGATCGCCGGGACCGCCCTTGCCCGCGGAGCCGCCCGGGCCGCCCTTTCCCGGTCCGCCGTCCAGCGCGACCCGCACGGCCAGGAACTCGCGCTCGATGTCGGAGACGAGCTGCGCGTCGCGCGTGCGCAGCCGGGGCTCGTGCGGCTCGAAGTGGTCGAGGTACGCGGAGATGAGCGTCCGCTTCGCGCCCGCCCGATCTCCGGAGGCCGCCTGGGCGAGCGCCTTCTGCACCTCGCGGCGCGTCTCCGACAACCCGGAAGAGGCGTCGTGCGCCTCGACGAACGGGCCCGCCCGCAGCGCGCCCAGCGCCTGTTCCTGGTCGCGCGGCGAGAGCCCGGCCGCCGCCAGCCGTAGAAGCAGCGCCTCGTCGGGCTGGGTGGCCAGCTCGCGGTAGTCGGTGGGCAGCAGCGCGGCTCGAGCGAGCCGCAGGCCGCGCTGGGGGTCGGCCGGCGCGGGATGGGCCAGCGAGAGCACGAAGTAGGCGAGGTCCCAGCGCGCGGCGTCGTCGAGCGCCTCCTCGTAGCCGGGCATCGCGGTGCTCGGGACGCCGTACGTCGCGGCGCTGAAGACGCGTTGCGGGCTCGAGCCGCGCACCTCGTCCGGCGCGGCGAACGACGGCGGCTGCGTGGAGAGCTCCAGCTGCTCCTTGGGCGGAGCGTGCCCGCCCGCGCCGTGGCAGGCCGCGCACGCCTGCGCGTAGAGCTGCGCGCCGCGGGCGAGATCCGGCGGGCGCGGCGGCAGGAGCGCAACCCGGAAGCGCTGGGCGATCTCGTCGCGCACCGCCCGCGCCTGGGCGGTCACTTCCGGCGGAGGTGCCCGCGCTTCGATCCGGGCGCGCAGCGCGTCGAGCCGCTCCGCCAGGTCCGCGCCCTGCGTCCCCGCCTCGTCGCGCAGCTCCTGCGCGGCCTCCGACACGAAGCTCTGCTGCTCGGCGTGCTCGTCCGGGGAGAGCAGCTCGCCCGAGGGACCGACCGCGCGCGGGTAGTCCCCAGCCACGTAGTCGAGCAGCGCCACCGCGCGGCGCAGGTTCTGCCCCGGCTGCGCCAGCACCGGGGCGGCGGCGATGAGGGTGAAAATGAGAATCAGTCTCAACACCGCCGGACAGGATACTGGCCGGACGGGCGGTTGTCACTCCCCCCCGAACCGTGGCAAGCCGTCGCACTCACATGCCCTTGAGACTGCCTGGCTTCTTCCTGCGCACCCGCGACGACGGCGCCACACACTCCGAGGCGGCGCACATCCCCGGCGGACGCTCGGTGCGCGACCTGGTGTTCGGCGCCAACGACGGCCTGGTGGCGGCCTTCGCGGTCGTCTCCGGCGTGCACGGCGGCGACGTGTCGCCCCACATCATCCTGCTCGCCGGGATCGCGGAGCTCATCGGCGGCACCATCGCGATGGGCCTGGGCGCCTTCCTCGCGGCCAAGTCCGAGCGCGAGTACATCCTCTCCGAGCGGGCCCGCGAGGAGTACGAGGTGGAGCAGTTCCCGCACGAGGAGCGGCGGGAGGTGCGCTCGATCTTCGAGCAGAAGGGCTACCGCGGGCAGGCGCTCGACACCATCGTCGAGCACGTCACCGCGGACCCGAAGTTCTGGGTGGACACCATGATGACCGAGGAGCTGGGGCTCTCGGTCGCCCCCACCACGCCTCCGCTGCGGTCCGGCCTGGTGGTCGCGCTCGCCTACGCCGTGGGCGCCGCCTTCCCGGTGCTGCCCTACGCGTGGTCCTTGACGGTGGACCGCGCCTTCGCGCTGTCGATCGCGCTGACGCTGACCGCGCTCTTCGGCGTCGGCGCCGCCAAGACCAAGATGACCGGGCGCCCCTGGCTGCGCAGCGGGCTCGAGTCCGTCCTCGTCGGCGCCATCGCCGCCGGCGCCACGTTCTTCGCCGGCCGGCTCGTCGCCGGGGGGCTTGCATGAGCGATGCTCCCGAGCGGGAGCTGTCGCGCGCGCTCGAGCACGGACTGCGCGATGGCTTCGCCGAGCGCGGCAAGACCGCGCTGCACCTGGCCGAGCTGCTCCTGGACGCCGTGGACGAGGCGCTATCCCTGGCGCACGGCAGGGGCAGCGCTGCCGGCCTGGAGCTGCTCGCGCAGCGGGCGGACGTGTACGGGTGGGACGGTCCGCCCGGCTGGGACGAGGTGCTGGCGCGCGGGATCGGCGAGCGCGGCGAGCTGGATCCCGGCGCCGCCCCCCTGGGTGGCCTGGGGGAGTCCGGCGACCGCGAGGGCCAGCGGCAGCTCGCGGCCGCGCGCGTGCGGACCGAGGCGCAAAGGCTCGTCGCGCTGGGCCGCGAGGCGGCGCAGCTGGGCGCCTCCTCGGGCGCCTCGGCCACCGAGCTGGTCGCGCACCCGACGCTGCCCCCGGGCGGGATCCTGGTCGCCACGCACGCCTCGCTGCTGCGGCTCCTGGCGCTCTCCTCGGTGAGCACGCTCCTGGAGCTGCCCGAGGACCTGCAGGCGGGCCCGCTGCCGCCGCCGGCGCTCGAGGCGATCCTCGCCGAGATGGACGCCCGCGCCGCGTCCGGCAGCGACTTCGCGGGCGCGCAGGACGAATGGCTCGCCCGGCTGCTGCGGGAGAACTCCTCGGCGGCCGAGCCGTCGTTCCGCACCTTCTTCGCCGGCGTGTCGCAGGTGCTGCGGCTCGCGCTCTCGCTCCGCGCCTGGCGCGAGCAGGCGCGCACCGGGCGGCTCCCGGCCGACCTCGAGAGCGCCGTCGGCGCCATCGGCGCCTGGCAGCCGGAGCGGTGGCAGGCGCTGCGCCACGGAGTCCCGGCGGCGTGGGTGCGCGAGCTGTGCCCCGCGCAGCCCGACGCGCCGGCGCTCACGCGCCTCGCTCATGAGTGCGACCTGGCCCTGGATCTCGCCGGCAGGTTGTGGACCGCGCGGGGCCTCTCGCTCACCGGATTCGCCGCGCTCGCCACCTTCCTCTTCGCCCGCACCTGCTCCGCCCTGGCGCTGCGCGAGGAGCTGGGCTGAGGCGTCGCGGCGAAGCGATTGGCGGCGGCAGGCGCGCCGCGTTACCATCGGCGCGAACGGAGGTCCACGATGCCGGCCGATCCCTGGAGCACCCCCACCTCTTACGAGACCAGCGCCTCCGCCGAGGCGACCTTCCTCGCCAAGGTCTACCGCTGGATGGCGGCGGGCCTCGCGCTGACCGGCCTGTTCGCCTACGCGGTGGTGACGAGCCCGGGGCTCCAGCGCGTCATCCTCGGCAACCCGATCGTCTTCTTCGGTCTGCTGATCGGCGAACTGGTCATGGTCGCCTTCTTCACGCGCGTCGTGCAGCGGGCGACGTTCGGGACCGCGGCGGCGATGTTCCTCGCCTACTGCGCGCTTTCGGGGCTGACCTTCTCGGTCATCTTCCTCGCCTACACGCGCGAGTCGATCGCCACCACCTTCTTCATCACCGGCGGCACCTTCGCCGCGATGAGCGCCTACGGCACGCTGACCAAGAAGGACCTCACCGGCTGGGGCCAGTTCCTCATGATGGGCCTCATCGGCGTCCTCATCGCGCTGGTGGTCAACATCTTCCTCCGCTCGGACGCGCTGGGGTTCGTGCTGAGCTGCGCGGGCGTGGTGGTCTTCACCGGCCTGACCGCCTACGACGCGCAGAAGATCAAGGGATACGCGCACGCGGGCGACGAGCGGCTGGCGTTGCACGGCGCGCTCACGCTGTACCTCGACTTCATCAACCTGTTCCTCATGCTGCTCCGCCTGTTCGGCCGCCGGCGGTAGCGGCCGCCCCTGGGGCGGCCCTACGCTTTTCACAGCGCGGACGTTATGGCATACGCTCCAGCCGTGCAGGCCGAGGCCCGGCCGCAGGCGCGGTGGGACCGGGGCGCCTTCTTCGACGTGGACGGCACGCTGGTCAAGACCAACGTGGCGCACGCGTACGCCTACTACGTCTTCAACCGCGGAACGGTGCTCGGCGCGCTGGGACGGATCGTCAAGGGCCTTCTGATGGCGCCGCTGTACAAGGCCGCCGATCTCTACAACCGCAAGGTCTTCAACGAGCTGTTCTACCGATCGTACCGGGGCCTCAGCGAGGACCGGCTGATCGAGCTGGCCGACCGGCTGTGCGAGGACGTGCTCGCGCCCGCGGTGTACCCCGGCGCGATGGACATCCTCGCCGAGGCGCGGCGGGGCGGCTGCAAGATCGTCCTCTGCACCGGCGCCATCGACATCACCATGCGCCCCCTGGTGCGGCTGCTCGGCGCGGACGACCTGATCGCCAACTCGCTCGAGTTCGTCGAGGGGTTCGCCACCGGCAAGGTGATCCCGCCCATCGTGGAGGGCGCGCACAAGGCGCGGCGCATCCGGGATTACTGCGTCGAGCACGGGCTGAAGCTGGATCTGTCCCACGCCTATTCCGACAGCCTTTCCGACTACCCGATGCTCGCCGTGGTCGGCCGGCCGACCGCCGTGAACCCGGACCCGCGCCTGCGGGCCCACGCCCGCGCGTACGAGTGGCCGATCCTGGATCTCCGGTAGGGCAAGGGCGTTCCACACTCGTTCGCCGCTTCACAAAGCCCCGTCGCCAGGCGGGGTTGCCGGCGGAGGGGCGAGCGCCCAGCTTCCGGCCATGCGGAACTGGTGCGCGGCGGCAGCGGTCTGTGCGTTCCTTGCGTGCTCGAAGAGCGGGGGCATCCAGCCGATCGACGGCGGCGTCGACGGCGGGCCCGGCGGCACCTATCCGCAGGACCGCCCGGCGGGGTACGTCAACCCGATCCCCGCGGAGAACGCGCTGCCCGGCGACCCGGGCTGGGCCCTCATCCGCGGCGACGGCGCTCCGTCCGGCTCGGGCGCCGCCAACCGGCCGGTGCACGTCGAGGCCTATGCGGATCGGGTCTCGGCCAAGGCAGGCGAGAGCCTCCAGGTGATGGCGAACATCCCCGCCACGGCGGGCGGCACCATGGGCGTGCGCTGGGCGCTCTACCGCCTGGGCTGGTACGGCGGCGCGGGCGCGCGCAAGCTGGCCGAGGGAGCGGCGAGCGCGGGACCGCAGCCGGCCTGCCCGCCCGACCCGGGCACGGGCCTGGTCCAGTGCCATTGGTCGCCGACGTTCACCGTCCAGGTGCCGGCCGACGCCGTCAGCGGCCTGTACCTCGTCCGCATCCTGCGCGACGAGCCCTTCCCCTACGGCACCTACGTCCCGCTGGTCGTCAAGGACGACCGGATGAGCGACCTCTACTTCCAGGCGAGCGTCACCACCTACCAGGCCTACAACCGCTGGATGGGCGAATCGCTCTACGACGACCAGCTCGGCCTCTCCAGCCGCTTCGCCGTGAAGGTCAGCTTCGACCGCCCCTACATCCACGACTACGGCGCCGGCCACGTGCTCCGCTACGAGGCGCACATGGCCAGCTTCCTGGAACGCAGCGGCTACGACGCCAGCTACACCACCAACCTGGACGTGACGCGCGAAGGCATGGGCTCCCTCCGGCGGCACGGCGCGTTCCTCAGCGTGGGGCACGACGAATACTGGGACGGCCGGCAGCGCGACGCGGTCGAGTCGGCGCGCGACGCCGGCACGCACTTCTTCTTCTTCGGCGCGAACGCCGCGTACTGGAAGGTGCGGCTGGAGAACCCGGGCGCCGACGGGAACGCGCGACTGATGACCTGCTACAAGGTGCGCCCGCAGACCGACCCGCTCGCCGGCGATCCGGTGCAGCGCACCGGCCGCTACCGCGACGCGCCGATCAACCGTGACGAGGAGGCGCTGGTCGGCACCATGTACGAGGAGCAGGTGCTCTTCGGACAGGCGTGGGTGGTGCAGGGCGCATCGAGCTTCGTCTACGAGGGCACCGGGTTCCACGACGGCGATCACGTGCCGGGGCTGGTCGGCTACGAGTACGACCGCCGGTTCGAGAACGACACGCCCGGCCCGGCGACGGTGGTGGCGACCTCGCCGGTGGTCGACATCTTCAACCGCCCCGGCGCCTCGGACGCAGTGGTCTACCGGGCGCCCAGCGGCGCGCTGGTGTTCGGCGCCGGCTCCATCTACTTCCCGCTCGGAGTGGACGACTTCGCCACCGGGCCGTACCACGGCAAGCGCGACCCGCGCATCGAGCGGATGGTCGCGAACCTGTTCAAGTCGGCGCTCGGTCTGTCCGTGCCGGCGCAGCTCTCGACGCCCCGCGCGCCGCTGTACGGCCAGCCGCTGGCCGCGTGGGCGGCGTCGGTGGCGACGCTGGCGAGCGCCCTGCCGGGTCCGAGCAGCCTCGCGCAGCTTCCCGACGGCTCGTTCGTCTACTCCGATCCGCGCGGCCACCAGATCCACCGCGTCGGTCAGAGCGCGCCGTACGCCGGCACGGGCATCCCCGGCTCCGATCGGCAACCCGTCTCCGGCGACAGCGCCCACTTCGCGAACCCCTCGTCGGTGTGGGCGGACGCCGCCGGCAACGTCTTCGTGGCGGACACGCTCAACAGCTGCGTCCGGAAGATCGGCGCCGACCCGGCGCGCACCGTGACCACCTTCGCGGGGAGCTGCACCCTGTACGGGTCGCAGGACGGGGTCGGGACCGCGGCGCGCTTCAGCTACCCGATGGGAATGTCGTTCAGCTCGAAGTGGGGGCTCCTGGTCGGCGACCAGCAGAACCACGTCGTGCGCGCGATCGATCCCGCCACGGGCGCGGTCAGCACGCTCGGCAATCCCGGAGGCGATCCGGACACCGACGGCCTCCCGGCGAGCCAGGCGCTGTTCCCGTTCCCGACCGCCGTGGCGGCCGCGGACGACGGCCGCATCTTCGTGATCTGCTCCAGCCCCGGCGTGCGGCAGGTGAAGATCAAGGTGATCGCCGCCGACGCGCAGCGCACCGTGACGACGCTGGCCGGCGGCCCCACCGACGGATATCAGGACGGCGCCGGCGCCTCCGCGCTCCTGCAGCCCCAAGGCGGCGCGGTGTGGGACGGGACGGGGCTGCTCTTCTCCGACCCCGGCAGCCACCGCATCCGCCGGCTGGTCCCCGGGATCGACGCGGCGACCTCCATCGTGCAGACGGTGGCGGGCAGCGGGAGCCCGGCCATGGCCGACGGCTCGGGCGGCTCCGCCGGCTTCGGCGTTCCCCTCGGCCTCTTCCGCGCCGCGGACAAGACGATCTACGTCGCTGACGGCGCCGGCGCGATCCGCGCCCTCCACCCCTGACCCGAGCCCGCTGCAGATCCCGACGCGGAACTGACGAAAAGCGTTTCTGGGGAGCGCGGAAGATCCGGAAGGGCGGAAGGTTTGGTTGCGCTCTCGATCGAACGCGCGCGCACGATCGGAGAAAAACCAAAATTCTTCCGCGCTTCCGTCCCTTCCGCACTCCTCTGAAACGCTTCTAGTCACGCACCGCGCCGTGCGCGGCCGCCAGGACAGGTTGACATCGGCATCGCGGCTCGTTTATTATTGGTCGTATGGTAAATAATGCGTGGCTGGTCGGGGCGGCGGTGCTGGCGGCGTGCAGCGGGCGCGGGAACGGCGCCGCGGAGCTGCAGGGGGTGGTCGAGCTGCACGAGAGGCAGCTCGGGTTCGACGTGCAGGGCCGGCTGGCGCAGCTGTACGTGCAGCGCGGGCAGCGCGTCGAGGCCGGCCAGCTCCTGGGGGCGCTGGACGACGCCCTGCAGCGGCCGGTGCGCGACGCGCGCGCGCAGGACGCCGAGGCCGCGCAGGCGCAGCTCGACCTGCTCCGCTCCGGCACGCGCGAGGAGGACGTGCTCGCCACCGAGGCGCAGCTCCGCGGCGCCAGGGCGGCCGAGACCACCTCCAACGAGCAGCTGCAGCGGGCCCGGCGGCTGCGGCAGACGGGCGTCGTCCCCCAGGCGCAGCTCGACGACGCCGAGGCGCAGGCGGCGCATGCGCGCTCGGAGCGCGAGTCGCTCGAGCAGCGCCTGGCCGCCCAGAAGAACGGAGCCCGCGCCTCCGAGCTGCGCCAGGCCAAGGCGCGCGTCGATTCCGCCCGCGCGGCGCTGGCCGCCGAGGAGGCGCGGCTCGCGCGCTCGGTGCTGCGCGCCCCCGCCGCGGGCGTGGTGCTCGACACCACCGCCGAGCCCGGCGAGGTGCTGGCCGCCGGGACGCCCGCGGTGATCCTGGGCGAGACCCGCCGCCCGTACCTCGACGTGTTCGTCGCCCAGCAAGATCTCGCCGGCGTCCGCGTGGGAGCGGCCGCGACGGTGCGCGTCGACGCGGCGCGCGAGACCTTCCGCGGGACAGTCTCCGACGTGGCGCGCACGACCGAGTTCACCCCCCGCTACCTCTTCAGCCCTCGCGAGCGCGCGAACCTGGTGGTGCGCGTCCGGATCGACGTGGAGGACCCGCGCGAGGAGCTGCACGCCGGCGTCCCGGCGCTCGCGCGCATCGAGCGCACGCCCCAGCCCAGCGAGGCCCGGCGATGAGCCCCGCCCAGCTTTCCACCGGAGCCGAGCCGATCATCGTGACCGAGCACCTCTCCCGCCGCTTCGGCGACTTCGTCGCGGTGAAGGACGTTTCGCTGCGGGTGAACCGCGGCGAGATCTTCGGAGTGTTGGGGCCGAACGGCGCCGGCAAGTCGACCACCATCCGCATGCTGTGCGGGATCCTCGACCCCAGCGGCGGCCGCGGGACGGTGGTGGGCCATGACGTGGCCACCGAGGCGGAGCGGATCAAGGAGCGCATCGGCTACATGACCCAGCGCTTCAGCCTCTACGAGGACCTCTCCGTGCACGAGAACCTGCGCTTCTACGCCGGGCTGTACGGCGTCACGCCTCGCGTCCGCGCCGCGCGCGTCGAGGAGGTGCTGCGCAAGATCGGGCTCGGCGGGCGCCGCGACCAGATCGCCGGCACCCTCTCCGGCGGCTGGAAGCAGCGGGTGGCGCTGGCCTGCGCCACCATCCACGAGCCCCCGCTCCTCTTCCTCGACGAGCCGACGGCGGGCGTGGACCCCGTCAGCCGCCGCGAGTTCTGGGAGCAGATCCACGACCTGTCCCGCGTCGGCACCACGATCCTGGTCACCACCCACTACATGGACGAGGCCGAGCGCTGCCACCGGCTCGCCTTCATCTTCCGCGGGTCCGTGCTCGACGTCGGCACTCCCGAAGAGGTGGTCGCGCGGCGCCGGCTGCGCTGCGCCGAGCTGGTGGTGGAGACGGCGGCGGAAGTGGCGCAGTCGCTCCGCCGGCTGCCCGAGGTCGACGAGGTGGCCCACTACGGGCACGTGCTGCGCCTGGCGACGGTGGGCGACTTTGATCCCGAGCAGGTGGCCGCCCAGGTCGCCCGCCGGCTGGGCGCGCGCGTGTCCCAGTCGCGGCCCGCGCGGGCCACCGTGGAGGACGCGTTCGTCTCGATGGTGCGCCGCGAGGCGGCGCGGGAAGGCAGGGCCGCATGAGCACCGCCGCCGCGGCCACGGCCGCCGCCGACGTTCCACGTGGAAGACCCGTTCAGATCGCCGCTTCCCTCTCCCGCCTCTGGTCGGTCGCCGTGAAGGAGCTCCTGCAGCTCCGGCGCGACCGGCTCACGATGGCGATGATGGTGGCCCTGCCCGTCATCCAGCTCACGCTGTTCGGCTACGCCATCGACACCGACGTGCGGCACGTCCCGACGGTAGTCTACGACCAGGACGGCTCGGCGCGCTCGCGCGACTTCGCCCGCAGCCTGCAGGCGACCGGCTTCTACGACCTGAAAGGCGAGGTGCGCGGGTACGACGAGATCGAGCGCGCCCTGCGCTCGGGCACCGCCCGCGTGGCGCTGGTGTTCCCGCCCCGCTGGTCCGCCGATCTCCTGGCCGGGCGTGCCGCTCCCCTGCAGCTGGTGGTGGACGGTTCCGATCCGCAGACCGTCTCGAGCGCGGCCAACACGGCGGCCGGGCTCGCGCAGGCGCGCTCCCTGGAGATGCTCGTCCGGCGCTCGCCTCTGGCCGCGCCTCGCATCGAGCTCGCCACCACCACCTGGTACAACCCGGACCTGCGCAGCGCGGTCTACATCGTGCCCGGCCTGGTGGGCGTGATCCTCACGATGACGATGGTGATGATCACCGCCATGGCGATCGCGCGGGAACGCGAGCGCGGCACGCTCGAGCAGCTGATCGTCTCGCCCCTGCGCCGGGGCGAGCTGATCGTCGGCAAGATCGTCCCGTACGTGGCCATGGGCCTGTTGCAGATGACGCTGATCCTGCTCCTGGGCCGGCTCCTGTTCGGGGTCCCCGTCGCGGGCTCGCTCGGGCTCCTCTACGCCTTCGCCCTGGTCTTCATCGCCGGGAACCTCGCCCTGGGCCTGTTCTTCTCCACGCTCGCCCAGACCCAGCAGCAGGCCATGCAGATGTCGTTCTTCTTCCTCTTGCCCAACATCCTCCTCTCCGGCTTCATGTTCCCCTGGGACGCGATGCCGGCGCCGATGCAGTGGCTTTCGCAGGCCCTGCCGCTGACCCATTTCCTTCGCATCGTGCGCGGCGTCGCCCTGAAAGGGAGCGGGTTCCTCGACCTTCTCCCGGAGGCCCTCTGGATGGGAGCGATCCTGGTCGCGCTGCTGGTGTTGTCCTCGCTCCGCTTCCGGAAGAAGCTCGCCTGATGGCGCGGCCCCGCTCGGACATCGCCCCGCGCATCGTCCACGCCGCGCGCGACCGCTTCTTGAAGCACGGCGTGGACGGCGCCTCGCTCCGGGAGATCGCCCGCGCCGCCCGCACCAGCGTGGGCATGGTGCACTACTACTTCCCCACCAAGGACGACCTGCTGCTCGCCGTGATCGAGGAAGTGTACGCCGCCCTCTCGGCCGACATCCGCAAGGCGCTCGAGCCCGACGCCAGCGTTCCGGACCGCCTCCGTCGCCTGTACACGCGGATCGCTTCCATGAGCGACGAGGAGTTCACCGTCATCCGCATCGTCCTGCGCGAGGCGCTGGTTTCCTCCGGGCGCCTGAAGAAGGTGTTCGCCCGCTTCACGGCCGAGGGAGCGCACGTCCCGCTCATCGCCGGCACGGTCCTGGAGGGAATCCAGTCGGGCGCCCTGCGCGCGGACGTGAATCCCCTGGTGCTGATGGCCGCCACCGCGGCCCTCGGCTTCATGCCGGTGCTCGCACGACGGCTGGCACAAGGCGCCCTGCCCGATCTGGAGCTCCCCCCGCCCGCCCAGATGGCCGAGAGCCTCACCCGGGCGCTGCTGGACGGGATCGGCGGCCCCGAGGTGCGCCGGAAGGCCGATCTCGGGTAGAACCGCACGTCCGGAGGCTTTAAATGCGCTCGCTGGACCGCCTACGCCAGAGCTACGACGAAGACGCGCAGGTCGTGATCCAGGATCGGAAGTCGCCGCCGCGGCTGCTCTTTTCCGACACGGAGCTGCTGCTCGAGGAGGTCCCGATCGGGACCCGGGTGGTGTTCCCCAATCCGCCGATCGAGCCGCTGGCGAACTGGCGCGCGGCCATCCGCTGGGCCATCAACCACCCCGAAGGGTGCGACCCGCTCCACGCGCAGCTGCGGCCGGGCATGAAGGTGCTGATCGCGCTCGACGACATCTCGCTGCCGCTGCCGCCGATGCGCACGCCCGACGTGCGCCAGACGATCCTCGAGATCGTGCTCAACCTCCTCGCCGACAGCGGCGTGGACGACGTCCATCTCCTCATCGCCAACGCGCTCCACCGCCGCCTGACCCCGCGCGAGATGGAGCGCATGGTCGGCCCGAAGATCTTCAACGCCTACTACCCGGACCGGTACACGAACCACGACGCCGAGGAGCCGGGCGGGATCGTCGAGCTGGGCGAAACGGAGGCGCACGAGAAGGTGCGCATCTCGCGCCGCGCGGTGGAGGCCGACCTGGTCATCTACTGCAACGTGAACTTCGTCCCCATGGACGGCGGCCACAAGTCCGTCGGCACCGGGCTCACCGACTACCTCGGCCTGCGCGCGCACCACACGCCCCACGCCATCCGCGGCAGCAAGTCGTACATGGAGCCGAAGCACTCCGCGCTGCACGGCTCGGTGGACCGCATCGGCCGCGTGATCGACCAGCAGATGAACGTCTTCCACATCGAGACGTGCCTGAACAACCGGATGTACGACGGTCCGCTCTCCTTTCTCGGCAAGCGCGAGGAAGATTTCACCGACCTGGACCGCACCGCGCTGGCCGGCCTGCGCTGGACCTTGGGCAAGACGCCTCGCGCGCTGCGGCAGCAGATCTTCCACCGCGTCCCCGCCGCCTACGGGCTGATCGCGGTCGCCGCCGGCCGCACCGAGCTGGCGCACGAGAAGATCCTCGAGGCGTGCCGGCGCCAGTGCTTCGTGAAGGTGAAGGGCCAGTCCGACATCCTCATCTGCGGCATTCCCTACATCTCGCCTTACAACGTGAGCTCGATCCTGAACCCGCTACTCGTGCAGGTGATGGCCTGCGGGTACTTCTTCAACATGAACCGGGGCATCCCGCTGGTGAAGAAGGGCGGGACGATGATCCTCACCCACCCCTGCATGGACGAGTTCGATCCGGTGCAGCACCCCAGCTACATCGAGTTCTTCCACCGGCTGTTGCCCGAGACGACCGACGCGCTGGAGCTGCATCGCAAGTACGAGCGCGAGTTCGCGCAGAACCCCAGCTACGTCCACCTCTACCGGAAGGGCAACGCCTACCACGGCGCCCACCCGTTCTACATGTGGTACTGGGGCGAGAACGGCCGGCAGCACCTCGGGCAGATCATCGCCGTCGGCGCCGAGAACCAGCACGTCCCCCGGCTGATGGGGTGGGAGCGCGCCGACACGCTGGCCGAGGCGGTGGACATGGCGCGTGGACGCCAGGGCCGCACGGCGCAGATCACGCTCATGCACCACCCTCCGATGGTGATGACCGAGGTGGCGGTCTCGGCCGAGGAGGCCACGCGCCTGCTCGGCGAGGCCGAGGGGCGGCCGCAGGGCGGCGCGTCGCACAAGCCCGGCGTGGCGGCCAAGGAACAGCCGTGACCGAGCGGGTGCCGCACCTCGGGCCGGCGGCGCCGCCGGACCTGCAGGCCGTCGCGCCCGAGTCCCCGGATCCGATCGATCTGTCGGACGCCTTTCGCGGCCGCGAGATCCTGCTCACCGGCGTGACCGGTTTCCTCGGCAAGGTCGCGCTGGTCATGTTGCTCGACCGCTATCCGGAGATCGGCCGCGTGCACGTCCTGGTGCGCCCGCGCGCGGGCGGCAGCGCGGAGGACCGCTTCTTCGGGAAGGTCGCTTGCGCGCCGCCCTTCCGCCCGCTGCAAGACAAGCACGGCGAGGGCTTGGGCCGCTTCCTGCGGGAGAAGTGCACGCCCATCGCAGGCGACGTCGCCGAGCCGCTCCTGGGTCTCTCCGAAGAGCAGGTGCGCAAGCTCACCGGCAAGCTCGCCTGCGTGGTCAACTGCGCCGGCCTCGTCACCTTCAACCCGTCGCTCGAGCTCGCCATCTCGGTGAACACCGAGGGCGCGCGCAATGCCGCCGAGCTGTGCAAGCGCACCGGCGCGACCCTGGTGCACGTCTCGACCTGCTTCGTCGCGGGCACCCGGCGCGGCCCGGTGTTCGAGGACGAGATGCTGGTCGGCAGCTTCCCCAAACAGCACGCCGAAGGAGAAGGCGAAGACCTGCCCGGCGCGCGGTTCTCGGTCGACGCGGAGCTGGCCGACGTCCATCGGCTGGTCGCGCGCCTGCGCGAGCAGGCCGACGACCATTCGCTGCAGGCGCGGTTCCGCGCCGCCGCGGTGCGCCGCCTCGAGTCCGAAGGCCGGGACACCTCCGACGAGAAGGCGATGCGCCTCGCCGCCGGGCGCGAGCGCAAGTTGTGGCTCTCGCAGAAGCTGATCGAT
>WNEY01000479.1_pt1 | contig 29808 bp, 13 predicted proteins | sample 5400531 | NCBI WGS metagenome assembly WNEY01 (sample SAMN13153338, study PRJNA577476) | soil metagenome | isolation source: 200 cm saprolite under Douglas fir tree site 1 | place: USA:California | collected 2015-04-18
GACGGCGCGAGACCCGTCAAGGCGGCGCGTGCCGACTATGCCGCGCACTATCGGCCTGCCGCCGGGACGCCGGCCGCCGGCGGGCGGGGCGCGGCCGATCGCGAGGCGCTCGCGAACCTGCGGTCGCTCGGCTACATCGCCGGCGGCGAAAGCGACACGGCGCCAGCGGCCGCGCGCGGATCGACGCGCACCGCCGGGTCGTACAACAACGAGGGCGTCATCCTGAAGGAACGTGGCAAGCTGCCGCAGTCGATCGAGGCGTTCGAGAAGGCGCTGACGCTCGATCCGAATCTCGCGTCCGCGCAGTGGAACCTGAGCGACGTGTTGTACGCGATGGGACAGGATCTCGATCGATCGGACCTGCTGCTGGTGCGTGCCTTCGGCGGTGGAATGCCGGACGGGGCCAAGACACTGATCGGCCGCGCGATCGCGTATCAGCGGAACGGCGATGCCGCCCGCAGCCTGCGGCTGATGAATGCCGCCGTCGCGGCGAATGGCCGCGACCCCGAGCTGTGGCTGTTTCGCGGCCGCTACCGGATTGAGAGCGGCGACTGCAGGGCCGCTGCGCAGGATTTCGATCGGGCGCTCGCGCTCGCGCGGGACAACGCGAGCGCGTTCGGCGCCTCCGGGGTGGCCAAGCTCTGCGCCGGCGACCGCGCCGGCGCAAGGCGAGCGTTCGAGCGGGCGCTCCAGCTCGATCCGTCGCAGACGAAGATCCGCGAGTATCTAGCAACCCTGGACCGCTGACAGTCAGGAGGTCGTCGATGCGTCATCTCATTGCCGCGGCAATTCTGATCACGTTCGCCGCCACACCGGCGTTCGCGCAACCCACGCGCGAGCATCCGGAGGCGATGCGCCATCTGCGCGTCGGTCAGGAGAACCTGCGTGCCGAGCAGTGGGATCAGGCCGAAACCGAGTTCAAGGCGGCGATCAAGCTGGATCCGCTGCTCGAGCTTGCGCATTACGGTCTCGGCCAGACCTACATGGCCATGAAGCGGTTCGACGAAGCGGTGTTGGCCTACAGGAACTGCCGTGACGCCTTCCGTCGGCTGGCGGGCAACGCCGCGACCGGACAGTTGCGGGACGAGCAGCGCGTCCTCGAGCAGATCCAGCAACTCGAGGACCAGAAGGCACAGCTTCAATCGAAAACCTACACCGCCGGTTCGCTGCAGGCCAATGCCATCGTCCGCCTCGATTCGATGATCGGGGAGCTGCGTGCGCACCGGTACCAGAACGTCGATGGCCGCCAGCCCGAGACGCCGACATGGATCTCGATCGCGCTCGGAAGCGCCTACTTTCGCTCAGGCGCGATGGCCGACGCCGAGCGCGAGTATCACGCCGCGCTGGCCGCCGATCCGAAACTCGGCGAAGCCCACAACAACCTCGCCGTGGTCTACATGCTGACCCGCCGATTCCCCGAGGCGGAAAGCGAAATAAAAGCCGCGGAGAAGGCCGGCTTCAAGGTCAACCCGCAGTTGAAAGAGGATCTGAAGAAAGCGTCGTCGCGCCGGTGACGCGCGTGGCGTCTCATGCTGCACTATGATGCAGCAGTCCAGGCGCGCTGCCGTCTAGCAAACGGCGGTGGTTCCACCCGGTCGTCTCTGTCCGGGTTCGCCATTGATTGTTTTGTTTTGCACCACCAACGAGGAGGAGGGGATTCATGCGCGTACAAACAGCGGCGGTTCTCTTTGCCGTTCTGATGACGGCATCCGCGGCGGCCGCCCAGGAACAGCGCGGCAGTATCGACGGCGTTGTGAAAGATACGTCCGGCGGCGTTCTTCCGGGCGTGACGGTCGAGGCCCACAGCTCGGGCAGCGGCGTGCTCACCACCACCACCGACCTGAGCGGCTCGTATCGCTTCCCGTCGGTGCTGCCGGGTGCGTACGAAATCACGGCTACCCTGGCGAGCTTCAGGCCTTCCAAGGTCTCGAACGTCGTCGTCTCGCTTGGCTCCATCAAGTCCGTCGACTTCTCCTTATCGCTGGCGGGCGTCAGCGAGGTGGTGACGGTGACCGGCGAATCGCCGGTCGTTGATGTGAAATCGAGCGCGCGCGCCGCCAACATCCGTGCCGAGCAGATCGAGCTCCTGCCGCACAACCGCGACTTCTCGTCACTGGTCGTGCAGGCGCCTGGCGCCAACCAGGAGTTCAAGTCGAACGGCATCATGATCGATGGCTCCTCCGGGGCCGAGAACCGGTTCATCATCGACGGCATCGAGACAACCGACATGATCGGTGGCGCGTCGGGCAAGGACCTGCTCGCGGATTTCGTCGAAGAGGTGCAGGTCAAGTCCACCGGTTATCCGGCGGAATACGGCGGTTCGACGGGCGGCGTCATCAACGTCCAGACCAAGAGCGGGACGAACAACTGGGGCGGCACCCTGCTGGGCGTCTACCAGGGCTCGAACTTACAAGGCTCGCCCAACCCCACTCTGCGCGCGGTCTTCGGTGTTCCCACCCAGGCCGAGTACCACACGTATGCGAAGGACGACTACGCGCGGTTCGAGCCGGGCGGGACCCTCGGTGGACCGATCGTCGTAGACAAGGAGTGGTTCTTCGCCGCCTATCAGCCGTCGAATACGAAATACACCCGCACCGTGAACCCGAGCACGACTGGCATCGCGAGCGCGACGCCATCCACGACATCGCAGACCCAGCTGGTCCAGAATTTCTCGGCGAACACCACGAATCAGTTCGGCAGCAAACTGCGCACGCGTGTCGCGTTCAACGACAGCTGGCAGAAGAACTCAGGTCTGCTTGCGACGTTGATCGGCAGCGACAGCCCCACCACCTCCTACACCAAGGGCACGCGGTACCCGAACTGGTCGCTCTCCGCCACCGCGGACTACATCGCCAACTCCAACTTCACCATCGGGGTGCGTGGGGGCCGCTATCAGAGCGACGTGATCGATTTCAACGTCAACGATACCGTCCGATTTGTCTTCGCCGATGGCACGACCAACGTTGGCCAGCCCGGTGTGCCAGCGTCGGAGCAGCGCGGTGCCGGCTACAGCAACGTGCCTTCGAACAACGGTATCGCCACCGACAAGCAGACGCGTAATTTCTTCCAGGTCGACGCGACGTATTACGCGCGCATGGGCTCCACCAACCATCAGATCAAGGGCGGCGTGCAGATCGATCGCCGCGCCAACGACGTCATCAACGGCAACCTCCAGAACGTGATTCAGATCCGCTGGAACACTCCTCTCAACGGCAGGCAGGGCGCGTTCGGGTACTATGAAGTCGTCAGCGCAGGCCCGACGGCGTACCAGCAGGGGTTCGCCACCACGGGTAACGTCCAGTCCAATGTGAACGGCGTCTTCGTGCAGGATACGTGGGCCGTGAACAGCCGGCTGACGATCAACGGCGGCGTTCGGACCGAGAACGAGAACGTGCCGACCTACTCGCCCGGCGCCGGCATCGTCCCCAATCCGATCAGCTTCGGATGGAAGGACAAGATCGCCCCGCGCGTCGGCTTCGCCTACGATCTCATCGGCGACGGCAGGGACAAGGTCTACGGCTCGTGGGGGATTTTCTACGACATCTTCAAGCTCAACCTGCCGCGTGGATCGTTCGGCGGGGACAAGTGGACTTCGTACTACTACACGCTCGATACGCCGAATTTCGAGACGCTGCGCGACTCGCCCAGCTGCCCGCCCACGTGTCCCGGCACGTTCCTTTCGAGCGTCAACTTCCGTCTCCCATCGCAGACGCCGGGGCTCGACGTCGAGCAGCAGGGCACGTTGAAGCCGATGCGGTCCCAGGAGCTGTCGTTCGGCTTCGAACGTCAGCTCAGCACGCAACTGGCGACCTCCATCCGGTTCGTCCACAAGCAGCTCGATCGCGCCATCGACGACATCGGCGACCTCGTGGGCGCGGGCGACGAGGCCTACATCATTGCCAACCCGGGCGAGGGTCTCGTCGCTAAATACGACATTTCCAGCGGCACGAGCCTCTTCGCGCCCCAGGGTGCGACGAACCTCACGCAAACGATGCCGAAGGCGACGCGGAACTACAACAGCCTCGAGTTCGGCGTCACGAAGCTGATGAGCAACAACTGGACGTTCCACGGCAGCTACATGTGGAGCCGGGACGCGGGCAACTACTCGGGCCTCTCCTCGTCCGACGAAGTGGGTTTGGGGGGCGGCCGCAACTTCTCGACCAACTCAGCGACCCCGACCGGCCGCGACAACCCGAACAACTCCAGGGACTTCGACTATCCCTCTATGTCGTTCGACGGGCAGGGCCAGGTGCTGGACGGGGTCCTGGACACGGACCGCACGCATCAGGTCAAAGCGCAGGGGCTCTACGTATTCAAGTGGGGCACCTCGGTCGGACTGAACGCGTATCTGATGAGCGGCACGCCCATTACCCGGCAGGTGCCGATCATCGCGCCGGACAACTACCCCATCCGGTATCTCGGCCGTGGCAGCGAGGGCCGGACGCCGGTCTTCTCTCAGGCCGACCTGTTCGTCGCCCACACCATCAAGATGGGCCGTCGCGGCCTGGAGCTCAGTGCGAACGTGCTGAACCTTTTCGATCAACGCGCGGTCGTCAACCGGGTCGGCACGATTCGGCGCACCGGTGCGATTCCGCTCGGTCCCGGCTATTACACCGAAGCGGAGTTCTACGCTGGCAAGCTGAATTTCGATCAGTTGATTGCGAAGTCGGTCGCGGATGGCAAAATGACGCTGAATCCGCAGTTCGGAATGGCCAGTTTTTATCAAGCGCCCATTCAGGCCCGCCTCGCCGTGAAGTCGCGGGGCGTTTTCGATCGTGTGTTCCATAGCCTTCGTGATCTTCGTGGTTTTGTCGCAAGAGCGGTTCATCTCGTCCGCGCTATGATGGACGGACTCGAGGAGCCTGTGCACATGAAGTGTCGGATCAGGACGATCGCGGCAGCCGCCGCATGCCTCGTGGCGCTCGCGTACGCGTCGCCCGCGCGCGCCCAGGTTTTCACGGGCCGCATCGACGTCACGATCGAGGATGCGAGCGGCGCGCGTGTGCCGGGCGCCACCGTCGAGCTCGCCGGTCCGATCGCACAGACCCAGGTCGCCGACTCGCTCGGGCAGGCCCATTTTCTGAATCTGCCGGTCGGCGTCTACACCGTCAGGGCTACCATCACGGGGTTCAACCCGTACACCAACGACGACGTCCAGGTCCTCAGCGGCTCGAGCACGCTGCTTGCGGTGAGGCTCAGCGTCGCCGGCACCGCCGAAACGGTCACCGTCACGGCAGCCTCGCCCGCGGCCGACGTCAAGCGCGCGACGACGACCACCAACGTGACGCTCGACGAGCTCCAGAATGTGCCGAGTGCGCGGGATCCCTGGGCGGTGATGCAGACGGTGCCGACGGTCTATCTGGATCGCGTCAACGTCGGCGGCTCGGAGTCGGGACAGCAGTCGAACTACAACGCGAAGGGCGCCCAGAGCACTGACAACACCTGGAACATCGACGGCGTGCCCGTCACCGACATGGGCGACAGCATCGTCCGTCCGCGGCACGCCACGGGCTCGTCGGCGTTCTACTACGACTTCGACAGCTTTCAGGAAATGGCGATCACGACCGGCGGTGCCGACGCGCAGAACCCGACGTCAGGCGTCCAGCTAAACATGGTGCTGAAGAAGGGCTTCAACACGCCGCATGGCGACGGCCGCTTCTATTTCGAGAACGGGAGCCTGGAGTCGGTCAACATCTCGCCCACGCTGGCCGCGGCGCTGGGCGACGCGACCGGCAAAGGCAACCGCACCAACAGGTACGACGACTACGGATTCGACCTGGGCGGTCCGTTCCTCAAAGACAAGGTGTGGGTCTGGGGGACGATGGCGAAGACGAACATCAACCTGCTGACGTTGACCGGGACCCCCGACGACACCGAGTTCGTGAACTACGCGTTCAAGGCGGACGGCCAGTTGAACAAGGCGATCCGGGGGAACTTCACGTACTACCAGAACAACAAGGTCAAGGAAGGACGCGACGCCGGCCCCACGCGCCCGCCGGAAACGACGTGGAACCAGACGGGGCCGACGAAATACTACAAGGGTGAGGGAACGTTCGTGCCGTTGCGGAATCTGTTTGCGTCGGTGAAGGGCGCGTACGTCGACGCCGGCTTCCTTCTCGAACCGGGAGGCGGCCTTGACCTCGATTACTACATCGACGACGGCGGCGTGGCCCACAAAACGTTCTATGAGTACCAGACGAAGCGGCCGCAGCATTATTTCGGCGGTGATGCCAGCTACTTCTCCGGCGTGAACGAGGTGAAATTCGGCGTCGGGTGGCGCAGGACCGCCGTCGATACTCAACAGAGGTGGCCGGGCAGTCATCTGGTGGCCACCTGGGACGGCTATCCGAACATGCTCGTGCAGGTCGCGCGCAATTATCACTCTGCGACCGAGGGTCATTACCTCAACGGCTACATCACCGATACGATCTCGCTCAACCGGCTGACGCTCACCGGCGGCATCCGCTTCGATCGACAGGTGTCGTCGCTTGGCGCAGCCTCGGTGCCGGCGGTGACCGGTTTCGAGACGATCCTGCCGGCTCTGAACACGCCGGCCATCGAGGGTGTCTTCAGGTGGAACAGCATGACCCCGCGCGTCGGCCTCACCTACGCGCTGGACGAGCCGCGCAAGGCTATCGTGCGCGCGAGCTACGCGATGTTCGCGTCACAGCTCCCCGGATCGATCGCCGCGTTCGTCTCGCCGATCCAGTACTCGTACGCGTATTACAACGCCGTCGACAGGAACGAGGACGGTGTCGCCCAGGTGAGCGAGGTGCTGGTCAACCAGGGCCTTCAGGGATTCTACGGATTCGATCCGAGAAACCCGGCGCGGCTGTCGTCCGTGAACCAGGTCGATCCCAACATGACGGCCCCCATCACGCACGAATGGCTTGTCGGCTTCGACAAGGAGCTGACGCCGTCATTCGGCCTGAGCGCGACGCTGACCTATCGGTCCATGCAGAATCTGCTCTGGACGCCCCTGGTCGGCGTGACCCAGGCCAACTACACGCAGAACTCCACCTTGAGCGGGACGCTGCCCGAACTGGGCGCCTTCAACGTGCCGCTCTATGGGCTGAGCCCGGGTGCGGTTCCGGCGGGCGGAGGAAAAATCTCGAAGAACCGCGACGGGTACCATCAACGCTACCTGGGGCTCGAGTTCAGCGCGACCAAGCGCCTGTCCAACCGATGGATGGGCCGGTTCGGCTTCTCGACCAACGACTGGCGCGAATACTTTGACGATCCCTCGAAGGCGATCCTCGATCCCACGCGAGCGCCGGCGCCCTCGTCGACGTGGCCGTTTGCCGGACCGCAGGTGGACGGCGGGCCGGTCGTCCGCGCGTCGAGCGGCAGCGGCAAGAGCGGCATCTACATGGTGGCTCCTGCATATCAGATCATCGCCAACGGGATGTATCAGGCGTTCTGGGGATTGAACCTGGGCGCGAACTTCGTGACGCGTCAAGGCTACGTCGAGCCGTTCTTCAGGAGCAATGTGGCCACCGGCGATCCCCTGGGCCGCAAGACGGTGTTGCTGGTGCGCAACGTCGACGATTTCAGGCTGCCGGCGGTCTCCACGTTCGACTTGCGCCTCGAGCGGCGCTTCACCTTCGGCCAATCCCGCCTCTCACTCGATGTCGACGTGTTCAATCTGTTCAACGCTGGAACGGTGCTCGGCAGGCAGTACGACGCGCGCCTCGAGGGTGTCACCGGCTTCGGCCAGGTGCTCGAGATCATGAACCCGCGTATCGCAAGGCTGGGAGTTCGGTACACTTTCTGAAATTTGGAATTTGGAATTTGGAATTCGAGTACGAATTCTGAATTCTGAATTCCTAATTCTGAATTCCTGATTTCCGGGCGCGTCGCGCCTCTGCTCGGACCGCGTCGGCCTGGACTCGATTGCCGAACATCGTGTGCAGCCGGATGGCGAGCGCGAAGCTCTCGGGCGTCGGCGTGCCGCGCGTCATGTCGTTGAGGACGCGCGAAGCGGCGTCGGGTTGACCGCTCGCCTGGTAGAGCATCGCCAGCCCGCCGCGGGCCCGCGTGTTGTGGGGAAAATACTTCAGCTCCTCGAGGAACTCCGCCTCGGCCTCCTGATAACGCTCCAGGCGTCCGAGCGTATCGCCGGTGTAGAAATGCAGCTCTGTGATTTGCAGCGTGCCTGACTTCCTCAGCTCCGCGATCGCCTGCATGAAGAGCGGCAGCGCGTCGGCGTACTTCCCCTGGTCGTAGAGCAGCCGCGCGTCGATGTAGATCGGCAGGGGGAGCGTCGGATCCGCCTCGCGCGCGAGCGCGGCGTGCTCGCGCGCCGCCTCCGTGTCGTGCCTCGCCAGCGCGATTTTCGCGAGCATTTCGTGGGCCGAAGCGCGCGCACGGTGATCGGCGGGTGCTGCCATATCCACCGCGAGCTGCGCGTGGTCGCGTGCCTCGTCCAGCTTGCGCAGCTTGAGCAGCGCCGCCGCCGCGCCGATGTACGCCGCCGGTTCGTGCGGCTTCAGCTCGATGTAGTGCTTGTAGGCGTCAACAGCCTGGTCGAAGCGGTCGACCCGCGTCGCAAACACCGCGAGCTGGCTCCAGACGTCCGCCATCTCCGGATCGTCGCGGAGGATCTGCTGGAGGAGCGCGATCGCCTGAGGCCATTTCCGCTGGCCGGCGAAGTCGACCGCGGCGCGATACCGTTCGAGGATCTCGCGCTTGTCCTTGGGATCGGGCAGCAGTTCGCCGGGTCTCGGCGACAGGTCGGTCGGCGCGCCGACGTAGCCGAGCGCCTGCAGCCGCTCACGCGCGTCCGGCGGCACCTCAGCAGGGACGGGGATCGTCGCTCCGGCGGCCACGCGGTCGAGGGCTCTCCGCAGCGCCTGACGCGCCTGCGGGCGCTCGTCGGCGATGTTGGCGTGCTCGTGCGCGTCGTGCTGCAGATCGTAGAGCTCTTCGCGCGGCGCCTTCACGTAGCGGTAGCGGTCGTCGGTGAGCGCGGTCAGCTCGCTCCAGCCGAAGTGGTAGCGAGCGTACAGCGCTTCGGCATACACGGAGGGCGCCGGCAGGGTTCCGGTGCCTTCGAGCACCGGCTTGAGCGACCGCCCGCGGAAGCCGCCCGACCCTGGCGCCTTCACGAGGTCGAGAATCGTCGGCACGAGATCGATGTGCTGCACGAGGTCCGCGACCCTGCGGCCCGATCCGGTGTTGCCCTCCTGCTTGACGACGAGCGGCACATGGATCGCTTCGTCATAGAGGAACAGGCCGTGCTCCTGCTCGCCGTGGTCGCCGAGGCCCTCGCCGTGATCCGAGAGGAGGATGACGGTCGACCGGTCGTACAGCTGATGCGATTTCAGGTAGCGCACGAGACGGCCGACGATTTCGTCGGCGTACGCAATCTCCCCGTCGTACGGATCGTAGTCGGCGAAGCGCTCCGGCGGCGCGTACGGCTTGTGCGGTTCGTAGAGATGGAGGAACAGGAACGCGCGCGAGGTGCCGATCGTGTCGAGCCAGTGCTCGGCGATCGCTTCCGATTCGGCGCCGTCACGCTGCACCTGCCCGATGGACAGCTCCGGCGAGCTCGGCGCCATCTCGTCATCGAAGAAATCGAAGCCCTGGCTGATCCCCGTCTCTTTCCGCAGCACGTACGAGGAGACGACGCCGCCGGTCGTGAAGCCGCGGTCGCGCAGCATCTGCGGCAGGAGGCGCTCGCCACGCTTCACCGTGAAGCCGACGTTGTCGCGCACGCCGGTCTCGAACGGCAACTGGCCGGACAGGAGCGCCACGTGCGCCGGCAGCGTCTGCGGCGCGTGCGAGTACGCACGCTCGAACACCACGCCGTCGGCGGCCAGCGCATCGATCGCCGGCGTGCGCACTTTCGTGTAGCCGTATGCCGGCAGATGATCTGCTCGAAGCGTGTCGATCGAGACAACGATGATCGGGCCGCTGACGGGCGCCGACGCGCGGGCGTAGCGCCACCCGCCGACCGCGGCCAGCACGGTACCCAGCGCTGCGAAGAAGACTATGAAGGTGAAGCGCAGAGGACGCGACACTTGCTGGTTCGGTGTTCAGCGTTCAGGGTTCAGGGTTCAGCGTTCAGCGTTCGGCGTTCTTGTTCCGGGTTCTAGGTTCTTGGTTCCAAGTTCGAACCTAGAACCCTGCACCCTGAACCTATTTCTTGAGCTGCTCGATCACCGTTTTCGCCTGCGTGGCTTCCGGCGACATCGGATCAGTCGCGATCACTTTCTCGAGCGCCTTGATCGTGGCCTCCTTGTCGCCCTTGTTCAGCTGAACCAGCGCCAGCTTGAACAGCGGCTTACCCCATGACGGATCGGTTTCGGCGGCCTTCTGATACCAGGTCGCCGCCTCGTCGGTCGCGCCTGTCGCAAATTTCACCTCGCCGAGGTTGTAGAACACTTCACGCGACGGCCTCAACCCCTGGGCCGCCCTGGTCAGCGTCTGTTCGGCCGCCTTCAGGTCGCCCTTCTCCAGGTTCGTCATGCCGATGCCGACGATCGCCTTGTCGTTGGCCGGGTCGACTTTCAGCAGATCGTTGTAGGCGGCGATGGCGCCGTCGTAATCCTTCTTGTTGCGCTGCGCGGCGGCAATCTGCAGGTTGATGACGCTGAGCGACGGCGCCTTGGCCATGATCGCGCGGTACTTGGCGATGGCATCATCCCACTTCTGCGAGTTGTAATCGGCGTCGGCTGCGGCAAGCTCCGTCTGGAGATCTTTCGCGGCGAGGCTGCCGAGCGCGCCCGTCGGGGCGGCGCCGCCCCCCTTCTTCAGCGTGAACGTGAGCGGCGGATTGGGCTGGCCGATCGTCTGGACGTTCAGCTTCCCCGACTCGGGTGCAAAGCCCGGCGCCTGCGCGCTGAAGGTCCACTGACCCGATTTCAACCCGATGATCGAGAAGCGGCCCTTGTCGTCGGTCGTCGCCGTGAAGCTGCTCGGCGACGCGTTCGGATTGTCGGCCGTGATCGTGGCGCCTTTGACCGGCTGGCCGGATTCGTCCTTGACGGTGCCGCCCACGCGGCCGGTCTGCGCGGCGGCGCGGGCCGTCAGTGCTGCGACAAGCAGCGCTGCCAGCACGCCTCTCGGAGCCCGACCGAGTAATGCTTCACGGGCTCCGAGTAGCCGCGCTTCGCGCGGAACGACTTGCGGATTCGCGCCGTTTTTCGCCGGCGGAGCCGGCCTACTAGGAGCGTGTTCACATCCCTCGGACACGCTCCTAGACAGATGAAGACGCTGACGCATGCTCGAATCCCCCTGTAAAGCGTTCAGTATATATTGAATCCGGTGAAACGACGCCTCGCCGCGCTGACCGTAGCGGCTCTCATCGTCGCGGGTCGAGCCGATGCGCAAACGCCTGCGCCCACCTCCGAATCGCGGGCCGGCTTCGCTCCCATCGGCGACCTCGTCGAGGCCGCGATCACGCGTCACGAACTGCCGGGCGCGGTGATCCTCATCGGCCGCGGCGACACGACCGTCTACCATCGCGCATTCGGCCAGCGCGCGCTGCTGCCGTCGCCCGAGCCGATGACGGAAGACACGATCTTCGATCTCGCGTCGCTCACCAAAGTCGTGGCGACGACGACGAGTGTGATGAAGCTGGTGGAGGAGGGGCGCATCCGCCTCGCCGATCCGGTCGCGCAGTTCATCCCCGAGTTCGGCAAGTACGGGAAGAACGGGATCGCGATCCGGCATCTGCTGACGCACACCTCCGGATTGCGGCCCGATCTTGAGCTCGAGGTCGAGTTCAGCGGCGCCAACGAAGCGATCCGCCGCGCGATCGAGGAAGTGCCGGCCGCGCCGCCCGGCGAACGGTTCGTCTACAGCGATATCAACTTCTTCCTGCTCGGCGACATCGTCCGGCGCGTGAGCGGCGAGCGGCTCGATCGCTACGCGAAGGCGCAGCTGTTCGACCCGCTTGGCATGAAGGACACCGCGTTTCTGCCGCCCGAGTCGTGGCGATCGCGCATCGCGCCGACCGAAGCCTGCCGGCCGCTTGCGTGGCCGTGCGGAGGCCCCGGCGTCCCCTTCCTGCGCGGCACGGTGCACGATCCGACGGCGCGGCGGATGGATGGCGTTGCCGGGCATGCGGGGCTGTTCAGCACGGCGGCCGACCTGTCGCGGTTCTGCCGCATGCTGCTCGGCGGCGGCCGTCTCGGCGGTGTCCGCATCCTCTCGCCGGCGACGGTGGCGCGCATGACGTCGCCCTCGACGCCATCAGAGATGCGGACGGTGCGGGGTCTCGGGTGGGACATCGATTCGTCGTACTCGTCGAACCGCGGCGAGCTGTTCCCGATCGGATCATCGTTCGGACACACCGGATTCACCGGCACCTCGCTCTGGCTCGATCCGGCGACGAAAAGCTACGTGATCTTCCTGTCGAACCGCGTGCATCCTGATGGCAAGGGCGATGTGACGGCGCTGCGCGGAAAGGTCGCGACGGTCGCGGCAGCGGCGTTGATCTCGGCGGCGGACGTGGCATCCAGCGCGCTCGGCGCACAAGCCGTTCAGGCGAGCGGCGGCCGCGAGGGCCGCGCGTCGGCCGTTGTAGCGCGAAGGCTTCAGCCGGGCGATCTGGCGCAGGCACGAACGCCTGAGCGGCTCGCGCGCCACGACGCGGTCATGACCGGCATCGACGTGCTCGCGGCCGAAGGCTTCGCGCGGCTTCGCGGGAAGCGCGTCGGGCTGCTGACGAATCAGACCGGACGATCGCGCCAGGGCGAGAGCACGATCGATCTGCTCGCGCATGCACCGGGCGTGACGCTCGTGGCGCTCTTCAGCCCCGAACACGGCATCCGCGGCGTGCTCGACGAAGGAGTCCCGTCCTCGCGCGACGAGAAGAGCGGCCTGCCGATCCACTCGCTCTACGGCGCCACCCGGCGGCCCACCGACGCGATGCTCGAAGGCCTCGATACGCTGGTCGTCGATCTGCAGGACATCGGCGCGCGTTTCTACACGTATCCGGCAACCGTGGCATACGTGCTCGAAGAAGCCGCGCGGCGCAAGCTCGCGGTCGTCGTGCTGGACCGCCCCAACCCCGTCGACGGCTTCGACGTCGAGGGACCGCTCCAGGATCAGGCCGCGGTCGGGTTCAACGGGTACGTCCCGATGCCGATCCGGCACGGCCTGACGATTGGCGAGCTCGCGCGACTGTTCAATGCGGAGAGGGCCATCGGCGCGGATCTCACGGTAGTCGCCATGAAGAACTGGCGGCGCGACGACTGGTTCGACGACACCGGTCTGACCTGGGCGAATCCGTCGCCGAACATGCGCAACATGGTGGCGGCCACCGTGTACCCGGGCGTCGGCGCGATTGAAGGCACGAATGTCTCCGTGGGCCGTGGCACCGACACGCCGTTCGAGCAGCTCGGCGCCCCGTGGGTCGACGGCCCGGCGCTGGCCGCGGCGCTGAACGCGCGCGCGCTGCCCGGCGTCCGGTTCTACCCGGTGACGTTCACGCCGGCGGCCGGCGCGAAGCTGGGCGGTGAGGCGTGTCACGGCGTGTTCCTGATCGTCACCGACCGCGATCGGCTCCGTCCGGTTCGCGCAGGCCTCGAGATCGCGTCGGCGTTAGCGCGGCTCTACGGCCAGCAGTTCAGGCTGGAGGACGCTGCGCTGCTGTTCGGGTCGGCGTCGATGCTGCAGCGGATCCGCGCCGGCGAGGATCCCGCGGCGATTGCGGCGGGCTGGGCGGCGGACGAAGCGAAATGGCGCCTCACGCGGGCGAAGCACCTGCTGTATTAGTTAGTGCACACCGCTGAGACAGTGCCCGTTTTTTCATGGTGTCTGACACCAGATTAGAGCAACCACGTGGGCTGGTAGAGCAGCACGTACACGAGGACGCCGGTCACCGACACGTAGAGCCAGATGGGGAACGTCCAGCGCGCGATGCGGCGATGCTGGGGATACCGTGCCTTCAGGCCGCGCGACAGCGTCACGATCGCCAGCGGCAGCACGGCCGCAGCGAGCGTCACGTGGGTGATGAGAATCGTGAAATACAGCGGGCGCACGAATCCCCGGCGTGTGAAGGGCACCGATCCCACTTGCGCGTGGTAGATGATGTAGCAGACCAGGAACAGGGACGAGGTGGAGAACGCGGCAATCATCACGGCCCGGTGCTGCTCGATCCGCCTCGCGCGAATCAGCGCATACGCGATGACGAGCAGCACGCCCGAGATCGCGTTCAACGTCGCGTTGACCGCGGGCAGGTCATGGATTGACAACATCAAACGCTCGACGCTCGCTCAAGTCTCGACGCTCACCTCTGAACAATGAAGTCTCAGTGGACGGGACAGCCACGACGTCCACGTTCAACCGCACAGAGCGCGCTGTGACCGCAAAGAAAACATGTCTCTCTGCGTGCTCCGCGCTCTCTGCGGTTTGCATTTGTCAAGTGCTTTGAGGCGCTGACAGTTGAGACTTGAGCGTTACAGCTTGTTCGCGATCATGACGATCCAGATGAGCGGCAGATACGTGATCGATCCGAGGAACAGCGCGCGCGCGGCGGCATCGCTGCGCGTCGACGCGAAGCGGGCCGCCAGCACCAGCAGCCCGACGCTCAGGACCAGCGCCGACGCGAGATAGATCGTACCCGATATGCCGGCGAGGGCCGGCGCCAGGCTCACGGGCACGAGCGCGGCGGCGTACGATACGGCCTGACGTCCCGCGCGCCCTCCCTCGGGATCGATGACCGGCAGCATCGGAAAGCCGGCGTGGCCGTAGTCGTCGCGATACAGCCACGCGATCGCCATGAAATGCGGCATCTGCCAGAGAAACACGATGGCGAACAGCGTGATGCCGCCGACCGCGATGCCGCCGTGCGCCGCGGTCCAGCCAATCAGGGCGGGCAGCGCGCCCGGAATCGCCCCGACGAGGGTCGCGAGCGACGTGCGCCGTTTCATGGGCGTGTAGACCGCGAGGTAGATGACGAGCGTCGCGAGGGCGAGCGCGGCCGACAGCCGGTTGGCGCGCGCTGCCAGCAGCACGAGCCCGGCGGCTGACAGCGCCAGACCGAAGATTCGCGCGTCGGCCGGTGTCACGCGGCCGGAAGGCAGCGGACGCAGGCGCGTCCGCCGCATCAGCGCGTCGGTGTCACGCTCGTAGAGCTGATTGAGGGCCGCCGCGCCGCCGGCGACGAGCGCGGTGCCGGCGACCGCCTGGATCATCAACACCATGTCCATGCCCGCCGGCGCGCCGAGGTAGAACGCCGCGGCGCTCGTGGCGACGACGAGGAAATTCAGGCGCGGTTTGGTCAGCGCGAGGTAGTCGCCGAACACGCCGGCCGACCGGCGTGCCGCCGGGATCGCGATCGACGCCACGTTGACCGGCGCGTCCTTCACGCGCGCGCTCCAGTACGTTCAACGGCGCAGAACACCGACAGCGCGGAGATCAACGGTTTTCCTTTCTCTTCGTCCGAAGCGCGCTCTGCGGTTCCTGGTTCACGCGCGCGCGCTTCCACGTTTGATCGCAGAGGACGCCGAGACCGCAGAGGAAAAACCAAGAGTGCTCTGCGCATTCTGCGTGCCCTGCGGTTCCTCTCTTTGCTGTGCGAATCGCACGCGCCACGTTCGCAACGCCAGCACCAGCGAGGTCGTCAACACCAGCGCGCCGCAGACGACGTGCACGCTGTTCGTCAACGGGTCGCGGCGGCTGATGATCGTCAAGGCGCCGAGCGTCACCTGTACCGCGACGAGGAGGATCAGCACGAGCACCGGCTGCGCGAGCTCGGCGCGATCGGTATAGCGCCGCCATGTGTACACGGCCGTCGCCACTGCCGCCGCGGCCACGACCAGCGCACCGGCGCGGTGGGCGAAGTGGATGGCGATCGCGGCGGACCAGTGATCCGGCACGACGTGGCCGAACATCAGCGGGAAATCCGGAATCGCCAGCCCCGCCCCCGTATGCCGCATCGTCGCGCCGACGAGAATCTGCAGGTAGATCAGGACCGTGGTTGCCGTCGCGAGGTGGCGGAGAGTCGGACCCACGGGTCCGCCCGGGCCGACACGCGGGTCGGCCCCTGCGGCGTATCCGGCGATCCATCCCGGCGACGTGAAGAGCGCGATCGCCACCGTCATGCAGAAGAAGATTTCGGCCAGGGCGGCGTGCGCGGTCGACACCGCCGGCGGCAGGAAGAACAGAACGGTGAGGCCGCCGAGGACGCCCTGCGCGATGACGGCGCCGAGCGCGGCGACGCCGAACCAGCGCAGCCAGCGCCGCGAATCGGCGAGCCAGATCCACACCGCGAGGATGATCGTGAGCAATCCGACGGAGCTCGCGATCAGCCGGTGGCCATGCTCGTAGAAGATGTTCGCCACCCACATCGACGGCGGGAACGTGAACATGTTCCAGCCGTAGCTGGTCGGCCAGTCGGGCACCGAGAGGCCGGCGTCGTGACTGGTCACGAGGCTGCCGGCCAGGATCAGGAGAACCGTGCAGGCGGTTACGAGCTTGGCAAATCTGTGAAGCACTGGAACAACTAATGGCTGATGGCTGATGGCTGATGGCTAATGGCTGATGGCTAATGGCATGTGGTCCATCTGCCCTATGCCATCAGCCCTGAGCCATAAGCCATGGCGAGTGTCAGTTCGTGGTGGTCACTCCAGCCGGCGCCTTGAAGGAGAAGGTGATTTCCTTCGTTTCCTTCGGGCCGAGTGTGACGCTCTGAGGCGTGGCGCCGAGCTTCTCGTGCCACGCTTCGATCGTGTACGTTCCGGCCGGCAGATCCTTCAGCTCGAACTTGCCGTCGTCCTTGGTGACCGCGTAGTACGGGTGGTCGAGCACGCCGACGTAGGCGTTCATCCAGCCGTGCACGTCGCACTTGAACGGCACCATCACCTCCGGCTTGTCGAAGGTGTGCGTCATCTTCATCCCCTGGATCGGCTGGCCGGTATTGAATTCCGAGTTTTTCTTCGGGAGCGCATGGATGTTGTGCAGGGTCGGATCGCTGTTGAGGATCTCGAGCGGCTGGTTGACGCGCATGCCGAACACGTGCGGATGATAGCGGCAGTCCTTCTGATCGATCCTCGCCGTTTCCTTCGGCGCATCGTACACGTAGTTGCCGAGGCCGTCCTTGACATACACGAACACGTTGCCGAGCGTCTTGCCGTCGCTGCCGACCACATAGGCTTCCTGGAACTGGGGGGTCTTGTTCTGGGTCACGCAGACCGGATCGGCGTTCATCTTGATCGGTTCGTTCTTCGGCGCCGTGCCGTCGAGCGTCACCACGCCCGTCACGCTGCCAGCCGACGCGGTGTCGACGCGCTGGCCGGGAGGCGTCGCCCCGGGAGACGACGGCTCCGCCGACTTGTTCGATGTTTCCTGACTTCCGCCGCATGCCGCGAGCGTCGCCGCGAGCGTGATCCCGAAAAAAGCCACCCGAGCGTTTCGTAGGCGCATTGACGTCTCCTAAACAGAAAAGATAGTAGGCAAAAACAACTGTGTATTCTACCTTGCTTCCTTCAGCTTCCGCTCGACGCGATCGGCAATCCAATGTGGATCCCACCACTCGACAGGGTTCACCATGCGGCCGCCGACCAGCATCGTGAAGTGCAGGTGATCGCCGCCGGCGAGGCCGGTCGAGTCGCTGCGGCCGATCTCCTGGCCGCGCGTGACCGTATCGCCGACCTTCACATCGAACGACATCAGATGGCCGTACAGCGATTGCACGCCCATCCCGTGATCGATGATCACGCAGTTGCCGTAGATGCCGAGCCAGCTTGCGTTGAGGACCGTGCCGGCGTTCGCCGCCGCCACCGGCACGTGCGCGGTGACCGCGAGGTCGAATCCCAGGTGGGTTTGACGATCGATCTCTTTGCCGTTGTGGAAGTACGTCCTCCGGTCGGCGAAGCGCGCCTCGACCTGCGAGTTGCCGAGCTGGACGAACGGCCCCTCCCACAGCAGCCGGGGCGAGGTCTTCGCGGCCAACGCCGCGATCTGGTCGGCGTTGATCCGGCGAAGATCGCCGTTCACCTTCAGGAACGCCGCGAGCAGCTCCGGACTGTCCTGCGGCGGCGGCGCCATCTTCAGCTCCGGCGAGTGTTCGACGATGTCGGGCACCGTCTTGTTCATGAACTTGTCGTCGATCTCGATCCGGCTTTTCTTGAACGGCTTTTCGAACACGTTGTCGACGAACGTGGCCTTCGCCTGATTGCCCGCCTCGTCGCGCGCGAAGGCGGCGATCGGCGTGTCGAGCCCTTGATCGTGGAGCAGGGCGAAGAACGCGATCCTGATCGACGGGTCGGCGTTCGTCACTCCGGCACCCGACGCGGGGAAGCCCGCGTACTCGACGTCGCCGACGCGTACGCCGGACGCGACGTCGGCCGGAGTCACCTTGTAGACCACCATCTCCGATCCGCCGTGGTTCACGTAGTGCTTCGTCGACAGCACCGCGATGCGGGGCGGCTCCAGGCGCACCTGGAAATCCTTTGTGACCGTGCTCGTGAGCTGGCGCAGGTTGAGCAGCGAGGGCCGCGTCGCGGTAACGACCACGCGTGCCGGCCCCGACTGCAGTTCCGGCACCGACTGCTTGCCGATCGGCCGCGACACGCGCAGATGATTGCGATCGATCTGCGTCACGGTGGCCGTCTGCGCGCCGAGCGTGAAAAGCGTTATGGCGCGGCCGTTCTGCTCGAGCGTGATCGTCAGCGCGCTGAGCCGCGCATTGGGCGCCTCGGCGGTCACGTCGAGCGAGGCCGCCTGGCCGACGAAGCGATCCGGTTTGTCGATCGCGAGGCGCGGAGGCGTGCCGCGGCCGGCGGCGACGTAGAGGATTCCACCCGCGAGCAGGGCGACGACGATCAGTACGGTGAGCCAGCGCAGCATGGAATCATGATATCCCCGGATGCGGGATCGCGACGCGGGGCGCGCGGCAGTTTGACGCTCCGCGTCACGACCGACTAAAATGCGAGGTTCGTAGCGGCGAGGGGCGGTATCGTCTAACGGTTAGGACGGATGGTTCTCAACCATCAAATCGGGGTTCGATTCCCCGTACCGCTACCACAAAGAGTGCACCCCGACGATTCCAGCGAGCATCCCTTCGAGCGCAGCCTCCTCTTCGAAGTGATACGTTCTCCCTCTGGCGTGAACCTGAGCGGCCCGGCGAGCACTTCTCGCAGTCCACACGCGCGGAATTCCCGTTCGGTCGTCGACCGTCTTCTACAGGTCGACCCTCCCGCTTACAGACGCTCTCGGAAAGTGTGACGCGTGCCGCGAACGCCCCCCCGTCGTCCATCTGCTCACCTCACCACTGGGAGCGTGTCCGAGAAATGTGAACACGCTCCTAGTAGGCCGGCTCCGCCGGCGAAAAGCTCCCGGAATTTGCAAGTCGTTCCGCGCGAAGCGCGGCTACTAGGAGCCCGTGAGGCGTTACTCAGACGGGCTCCTAGAGAGCGGCAATTGCTCCGTGCGATTCTGGAAGGATTGTCGAATCGTAAGATCGCTCGACGGGACGGCGTATCCGAACAGACGGTGAAGAACCAGTTGACAGTGCTGTACCACAAGTGCGGCGTGCGAAACCGTCTGCAGCTCGCGGTCTCGGCGCAACGGCGACGCAGCAGGCGGCGGAATTAGTACTTTCGTACCTTGTTTGAAAGCTATCCGGTTCCGTCGAACACGACAATCTGCAAGCTGCTGTCGTACGCGCTGCAGTACGTCAGCGGACTGCCTGAGAGCTCGTTCAAGGCCGCGATCCTCGCGGCGATTAGAGAGGAGATTGCCGAGCACGGCTGCTAGCGTCACGGATGGGTCGACCCTGCCGCCGGCCTGGGTCCGACGGGGTCGACCCTTCACGTCAGGCGTTTCTGAACCTGAGGCTCCAACAATCATTTCTATGTTGACCCCACTCGAGTCGTCCACGGCAGCATGCTCAAGAGGGGAAGCCGCGCTTGCACAACTGGCCGATGCCCCACCGGGTTACGGCCAGCCGAAAAGCGCGATGTCGGCTAATGATCGATGCGCCGGTTGATTGATGCTGACGCAGCGCCAAAAAACCAGCTTTTACCAGCATTCCTCAGCATTTTCCTCAGCCTTCAGCGCCGATTGCGGCGTGAAGATCACCCTGGCGGCCCTGTCTCTGGCGCTCCCGCTGACTGGCGAGCGCAAGGCGTTTCCGGTTGTGCAGACACGTTTCAATGAGGAGCTCGGACAGCTGTCGCGAGACGGCCGATGGATTGCGTCTATCGTCGCAGGCGGCTCCATCGTCATCGGCGGGCTGCAGGAGTACGACGTGAGCGCCGACGGTCAACGTTTGCTCATCAACATGACAGTCAGCGAGGCAGCCGCATCGCCAAGGTCATCAACGAGAGTTACGGCGCGCGTCGCGAAGATAGCGAAGGAGATTCTGGTCATTCCAGTGATCGTCGCGATCGTCGGCACCCCGGGCCCGTACGAGCGTTCGCGGTGGCTACTGAACAGGCGGTCCCAAGCCGATGCTAAGGATCAGGCGTGATGACCGACGACAAACACGAAGACGGACTGATGATTGATGTTCGTTTATACGGTGCTCGAGGCGATGGGGCCTCCGACGACACAGCTGCAATTCAAGCCGCCTTCAATGCTGCCACCAAGAACCGCCTCGGCGCCACAGTGATCATCCCTTCTGGCGCTTACAAGATCACCGGCACCTTGACGCTGGTCGACGTGACCGGTCTTGTTGTGATAGGCAGCGGCGGGCGCACCAGGCTCCGGTGGGCAGGTAACGCGACAGATCCGCTGCTGCAGCTCTCATCTGTGCAGAACAGTCGCTTCGAAGATTTCACCATCAACAGCTCGAGCGCAGCACCGCTCGCGATCGGCATCCGTATGATCACGCAAGCCGGCGCCTTGTTTGTGAGCCGACACAACGTGTTCAGACAACTCGACTTGGACGGCACCAACGGCGGGCTTGGCAAAGGCGTCCAGATCGGGGGCGGCGTCGACGCGAATAATGACTTCCATCGGTTCGAGGATTGCGCCGTCAGCAACTACGCTGATGCCGCCTTCGCGCTCGAGGGCGCGCAGGTCTACGAGATCCTGTTCGATAACTGCCTCGCCGTCGGCTGGAACGCGGCGCCGGCCTCCGCCGGCGTTCGGGCACTGGCCGGCAATTTCCACTGGCGCGGTGGGGGCGCTGGCAATCATACCGACGCCGACTTCGTGATCTGGAGCTCGAACAGCGCGTTCGATACGATTGAGAATTCGACCTTTGAGAGCAGTACTCGGTGGCTCCGCACGATGGGGCCATCGGGCGCCTTCCTCGGGATGCGCCTCGAGTCTTGCCGCTGGGCCGGCAACGCGCTTCACGCCGACGGCATCGCGATCAACTACCAGTACCCAGGGCCGCTGGCTATTCGCGGCTGCTATTTCGACTCAAGCCCGGCTCGCGAACTCGTCATCGAATGGAACCCTGGCGGCGTGCCAGCGGTCCGGAACTTCATGTTCCAGGGCAACTACGTGCGTGCTGCCAGCTTGCGGTTCTTCGGGTACTCCCCGACCCTCGAGCAGGGCACTACGATCATGACGGAATAAAGGCACCGTCATGGTGATCTTAAGAAGGCTGGACAGCCGCGCGCCGACTGGTCTGCCCTGAATCAGTGCAAAACGGTGAAACCCGAAAAAAACGGCGGTGAGTTGAGTGTTTGAGGGCTGGTTATCCACAACATTTCCACAGACCAGTGTGCATGCTCTTCTCGCCAACAGGGTCTCGTGACCTAATCATTCGACGGCAGTTATGTCCGTTCGGGTACCAAACCGTGATAATGCGTCTGCAAGTTTTCCACAGCTGCGGACCGTCCAGCCCGACGCTTGCTCGACGTGAACTGGACGGTCGTGTCCGAGCCATCCAGCCGCGGACCGTACGACGGGAAAGCGACATTAGCTTTGTTTGGGCGGCGGTGCGACGCACCACACGTGCGAGCACAGGCGGCAGACGAACCAGCGAAGCGGAGATCCGGACGGGCGGTCTTCACGGACGCCCGCCGTCTCGTTGCACCGTGGGCAGCGCGGCGGGGCGTCAGGCGTGTGGGCCATTCGGCGTCGAACGTGGTGTACTGAAAGTATAAGCGCTCTTGGTAACACGGCGAAGGCCGAAGCGCGATGCCGGTTTCACCTTGGGACATGAAGGCGGGTTGTTGACCGATGGCCTTTGCAGTCGCCCGACCGGCGCGCTCAATCGCGGTCTCGCGACGCGGGTGCCAGATCATGTTCACTTCTGCACAGATTGCGGGTCGCTGTTCCCGGTAGACTCCTGGCCGTGTCTGGGGCCCGCCGATACCCGTGGCGTCCTGACGTTCCCCCCGCCAAGGTCCAGTCGGACGAAACACTGCCCCCGCCAGATGTCCGCGGTGCGAGTCGATGAGAACGCTGCTTGCGTACGAGCTCGGGGGAAAACAGTGTCACGTCTGCCACGCCTGTTGTTACGTGTGGGACGGCGATAAAACGTCGCCGCCCACTCCAGTGAACTGACGCTGGGTCATGAGCGCAAGTCGAGGTGACGCCTGCGATGGAAGCGGTACTCGCCGATCACGTCTGGTCGATTGGGAAAATCGTTGGACTGCAAGATTGAGCCATGAAACGCATCCGGCGATTCGGGATCAGTTGGTGGCAGGTGAGCGAAACGGAAATGCCTTTTTCAAACCGATCGGTTACCGCCGGCCGGGTGGATTGAGCGATGCTGCACGCCTTTCGGGATGACGAACGACGACGGATTACCGTGACCGCGAGCGGCACCGTGTCGTTCGTCGATCTGGTCACCTTCCTCGAGCGTCAATTGGCCGGCGACGCGTGGAGATACGCCGTGCTCCATGACGCGCGAGCGGCGACGACCGATGTGACGGCGCAAGACCTGAGTGAGGTCGTCGGGCACATCGACGAGATCGCCACGATTCGCGGGCGCGGTCCGGTGGCGGTGGTCTCCACGCATGAGCGATACCTCACGACGGCAAAGATTTATGCAGACATGCTGAATCTCGGGGGCGGCCGCATCGCTGTCTTCAGCAACATGATGCAGGCGTCGGATTGGCTGGACCGCCAGATTGGGGACCTTGTCTAGCGTCTGAGCCGACCGAGGCCGCGAATCTCGATGTTTTCGGCATCACCGTCCAAACCCAATCCGCTGGAGCAATTCCGTGAATCGCGGGTCGGCTCGGAGGCCCTCCCACGTTGAGTCAGGTCTCAACGATTCGGCCTTCAGCCACACCAGGCTCTCGTCGCGGCTCTAGTAGCATTCCTCGAGCAGTCGATCGCCTTGTGATCTACAACCTCACGATTGCCCCCTAGGCACGTTGAGCGCCGGCGCTTGGGGCCGGCCAGCTCGGCTCCCTGCAAAGCCGACAATCCACCGTACATCCCACCGCGCAGCCGCACTCTAGCTCATCAGAACGTGTGCAATAGTGTACATTTATGACCTATTATGACTGTTATTGTCATATATAAATCGTAAATGTAAGGTATCCTTGATGACCTGATCAGCTGGGCCGTATCACCCCAAAAGCATCACTGGAAAAAACCTCTTATGAATGCTGCACGTGCCTCGTCCGGGCGAGCCTTAACGATCGTCGTCTTGATGCTGTTGATCGTTCTCTCGAGAGATACGGGCACACAAGGTGTCTGGACCACTATGGCCCCCGATCCGCACGCCAAGGTGAGTCCAGCCATCGCCGAGATCAACGGGAAGCTTTACGTTCAGGGGTTCGACCAGGACGCCGGCGGCAATCAAGGCAGTTTCGTGCCCCGGCTCAGCATCTACGATCCTGCTTCGAATACCTGGACCATCGGTGCGTCGCCGACTCTGATCCGCGCGTTCGCCAACGCCGTCACGATCAACGGAAAGATGTACGTGGTCGGCGGCTGCGTGATGTCGGATTGCAGAATCGGCGTGACGAGCGCGAGAGCGCTTGAAATTTACGATCCCGCCACCAACACCTGGTCGAACGGCGCCCAGATGCCGACGGCGCGATTCGGCGCCGCTGCTGGTGCCATCGGCGGCAGGCTGTACGTCACCGGTGGAACCACGGACTGCCCGCCATGCGGCACGACGAACGTCACCGAGATTTACGACCCGGTCGCGAATAGCTGGACGACGGGGGCGCCGATCCCGGCCACGCGCGAACTTGCATCGGGCGCGGTCGTCAACGGGCTGTTGTATGTCATTGGCGGCTTTCAGCGAAACCCAGCCAACACCCTGACAGGCGTCGCCGTCGGCACCGTGTCTGTGTACGATCCGGTTGCCAATAGCTGGTCGACGCGATCGTCAATGCCGATCGTTCGCGCCGGCGCCGCCATCGGCGTGATTAACGGAGACATCTACGTCGTCGGTGGAGCCAACGTGTCGGTCGCGCTCGCGGCCAACGAAAGCTACAACCCCGGAAGCGATACCTGGACCGAGCATGCGCCGATGTCTGTGGCGCGGACCTACCAGTCCGGCGGCGTCGTCAACTCGACGCTGTACGTAATCGACGGCACCAACGGGGCGCAGCTCACCACGAACGAAGCGTACACGCCGGCCGATCTGGTTGCGCCGACCACATCGGCGACACCGTCCATTCCGCCGAACGGCTTTGGCTGGAACCGGTCCAACGTCACGGAGACGCTGAGTGCCACGGACAACATGGGTGGCACCGGTGTGCAATCGATCACGTACAACCTGTCCGGCGCTCAGGGTGGAAGCGGTACGGTGCCGGGGAATTCGACCGCGGTTGTGATCGCGAACGAAGGTACGACGACGCTCACCTATCACGCGACCGACGTTGCCGGAAACGTCGAGCCGGATCACGCGGTGACGATCCAGATTGACAAGACGGCGCCATCGCTCGGCGTTCCTCAGACCCAGTTCGCGAACGCCACATCGAGCGCGGGCGCGGTCGTCAATTTCGTGCTCAACTCGTCGGACCTGCTCAGCGGCCTTGCAGGTCCGGCGATCAGCACACCGAAATCAGGCGGTGAAACCTTCCCGCTCGGCACCATCGTCGAGACTGCAACCGTTCAGGACAAGGCCGGCAACACGACGACGGCGACATTTAACGTGACGATCTCGCCGTCGCGGCCGTTCATCCAGATGTTCGGCGGCAATTTCGTCGCGGATGGCAATTCGCATCCTGCGACGGCGACGGCGAGGGACTTCTTCGGCGCTCCGGTCGGCGGGAGCTTCACCTTCTCGTACGTGCCGGGTGGATCGTCGGTTCCGGCCGCCGCAGGACACTACTCGGCGACCGCCGCCTTTACGAGCGTCGATCCCGCGTTCACCAGCGCGGCCGTGTGGACGACGATGGCGTCCGATCCCCACGCCAAGAGTAGTCCTGCCGTCGCGGAGATCAACGGCAAACTCTACGTCCAGGGGTTCGACCAGGACGCTTACGGGAACCAGTCCAGCTTCGTTCCACGGTTGAGCATTTACGACCCGGCGTCGAACACGTGGACGATCGGCGCCTCCCCGAGCCTCATCCGCGCCTACGCGAACACTGTGGCGATCGACGGCAAGCTGTATGTAGTCGGCGGCTGCATCATGTCGGACTGCAGCTACGCCACGAACACGCTGGAAATCTACGATCCCGCGCACGACACCTGGTCGAATGGCGCGGCCATGCCGACGGCGCGATTCGGCGCGGCCGCGGGTGTCATCGGCGGCAAGCTGTACGTGACCGGCGGAGACTTCCCGTGGTACACCCCGACGAACGCGACGGAGATCTACGATCCCGTGTCGAACACGTGGACAACTGGCGCGGCAATCCCCATCTCCCGTCAACTTCCGATGAGCGCGGTCGTGAACGGTGAGCTGTACGTCATCGGGGGTTACCAGGGCAGCCCCGTCAACGGTCCCGTCAATCGGGTAGACGTGTACAGCCCCGGCACCGGCTGGTCGACCCGCTCAGCGATGCCGACAGCCCGGTATGGAGGGGCCGCTGGCGTGATCGGCGGACAGGTCTACGCCGTCGGTGGATGGGGGAACGGAGGCACTCTCCTGGCCACCAACCAGAGTTACGATCCGGCCGGCGACACCTGGACTGAGCAGGTGCCGATGCCGACTGCGCGGACGTACACCGCTGGGGGGGTCGTCAACGCGAAGCTGTACATGATTGACGGTTACGGCGGGACCCAACTCAGCACGAACGAAGCCTTCGACCCGTCGCTGACCGCGGTCATCAGCATCACCCCCGAGACGACGCCGCCAGCAACCGTCGCCACGCCATCGCCCGCCGCCAACGCGGCCGGATGGAACAACAGCGATGTCACGGTCACGCTGAACGCGGCCGACAACGCCGGCGGCAGCGGCGTGCGGTCGATCGTGTACTCGCTCAACGGCAACCAGAACGGTGGTCCCTTCACCGTCACCGGCAATTCCGCTTCGGTATCGATCGTCGCCGACGGAACGACCACCATCAACTATCACGCGGTCGACGACAACGGCAACGTCGAGCCCGACCGGGCGCTCTCGTTGCACATCGACAGGACGGCGCCCGTCCTCGGTGCTCTGCCCAATCTGACCGCGACGGCGACGTCGAATGCCGGCGCCACCGTGACGTTCACCGTCCCCTCGTCCGATGCGTTGAGCGGCGTGGCGTCGACGAGCGTGTCGCCGCTCCTGAGCGGGACGACGTTCCCAATCGGAACGACGCACGAGAGCGTGACGATCTTCGACGTCGCCGGCAACAGCGCGGTCGGCGGCTTCGACGTCACCGTCAATCAGACCGATCAGGTGTGGTCGGTCGTGGTGACGCCGTCGACGCCCAGCATCAACGTCGGAGCGACGCAGGCCTTCACTGCCACGGGGACACGTGTATCCGGTGCGACCAGCGCGCTGAGAACCGTTGACTCGTGGGCATCGCGCGCCGCCCTCGCGCAGGCGAGCTATGGTTTGGGTGCCGCGGTCGTCAACGGACAGCTCCACGTCATTTCTGGCTATTACACGCAACGCGTCGCGAGATATGACCCGGCGGCCAACAGCTGGACGAACCTGGCAAATCTGCCGGTCGCGCCTCTCCAGTACTTCGGGACGGCCGTCATCGGCACGAAGATCTACGTAGTCGGTGGCGACAAGGGCGGGAGCGGACAAGTCGCGACGCTCCTCGCTTACGAGACCACCACGAACAGCTGGATCACGAACCTGCCGTCGATGCCGGGAGGCGTCCGCTATGCCCTTTCGGCTGCGGCACTGAACGGAAAACTGTACGCAGTCGGCGGCGTCGACTCATCTGGGCAGTACACCGCCCGCGTTGAAGTCTTCGACCCGGGAACGAACAGCTGGTCCACATTGGCGACGGGATTGTCTTCGGCGCGAGTGGCACCGGCCGTCGGCGCCATCGGCGGACGGTTGTACGTGGCGGGCGGCAACACGCCCGCCGGCGCCGTCGGAACGCTCGACATCTACAATCCGAGCACAAGTACGTGGACGACCGGTGCCTCGATGCCCAATCCTCGCGACAACCCGGGCGCTGTGGCCGATGGCCAACTCTGGGTGGTCGGCGGCGGCGCGAGTCCGGAAGACCTGGTTCATTCGTACAGCCCCCAGACGGACACGTGGACGCAGCACGCGAATCTTCCGACCGGCCGTCACGCCCTGGGCGTCGCCGCGGACGAGGTGTCGGGCAACATCTTTGCCGTCGGCGGTTACAACGGGGGTTTCCAGAGCGCGCTTGAAATGCTCCAGCCCTTCCAGGCGACGTGGAGTACCGGCACGCCGGGCGTGGCCAGCATTACCGCCGCTGGCGTCGCCACCGGTGCCGCCGGGGGCTCGAGCGTCATCACGGCAACCACGCTCGACGGCATCAGCGGCAATACCACGCTGACCGTTGTATTGAACGACACGACGGCGCCGACAAGTACGGCGACGTCCTCGCCCGCGCCGAACGGGAGCGGCTGGAACAACACCAGCGTGACGGTGACAGTGAACGCGACAGACAACGCGGGCGGCAGCGGCGTGCGGACGATCACGTCCGTAACCACCGGCGCCCAAAACAGCGGCGGCACGACCTTCGGCAGTTCCAAGAACGTCACGATCTCGCCCGATGGCATCTCGACGTTCACGTATCACGCGACCGACAACGCCGGAAACGTCGAGGCCGACAAGTCTGTCACCATCAAGATCGACAAGACGCAGCCGTTGCTTTCGGTTCCCAACAGCGTGTCTGCCACGGCGACATCGAATTCGGGCGCCGTGGTCACGTTCAACATTTCCGCATCTGATTCAGGCAGCGGCGTCGACGCGGTCATGAGCGTGCCGGCGAGCGGATCGACCTTCGCGATCGGCACGACCAATGTTCAAGTCACCGCCGTCGATCTCGCCGGAAACCGCGCGACAAGGAGCTTCACCGTCACGGTCACGCCCGCGCTGGTGTCGATCTCGGTCTCGCCGTCGACCGCCACGATCGATGTCGGCCACAGCCAGGGGTTGCAGGCCATTGGCCACTTTAGCGACGGATCCACGCAGATGTTGCCGTCGGGCAATGGCAGCGGTGGACAGGGTGGAGGATCACTGTGGAACGTCACCTTCGCGTCGGGAATCGGACTCGACCCGGCCACGTGCGGCACGAGCAGCCAGGGAAATTTCTTCAACAGTGAAGTGATCGCCGCGGATCCCTTGACAGGAACGATCACCCCCACTGTCTGGGAGCCGGGGAATCCACTCGTCCAGGTCGTCGGCGGTCACATCACGTCCAGCCAGATCAGCTTCACGGTGACGTGCACGACGTCGTCGGCGACGGGCGCGTTCTCGGCGGCGTGGAATGGAAGTGGTTACGCCGGTACCTACACGGACTCCGGGGGTCACACCTCGGCGGTGACGATTTCCGCCCATGCCAGCGGTGGCGGCGGTGGTGGATCAGTCGTACCGGCCAACGCCACCTGGCAGATGCACTTCGCGTCGCTGCTCAACACGAGCGCGTGCACGGGAACCAATGCGAGCAGCTTCAACAGCCAGGGCATCTCGGCGACCGCGGGCGCCGTGCACACCAGTTGGGGGAACCCGGCGATCGTCCAGGTGGACGGGACTGTGACTGCGCAGCAGATCAGCCTCGCGCTCGGGTGCATCCCGTCCAACGGCGCCGTCGGCTCGGTCAGCGCGACGTGGACCGGCACGCGGTACGAAGGCACGGCCACGCTCAGCGGATCGACAACCCTCGTGAGCATCGTCGGCTGGTCGACGAAGGCGCCGATTCCGACGGCGCGCTCGCTCGGTGCGGCGACGGTCAACGGGATCGTGTATGCGCTGGGCGGCGGCAACCCCGGTGTGGCCCAGCCGGTCGACGCCTACAACCCGGCGACCGACTCGTGGTCGACCGTTGCGCAGATGCAGACGCCTCGCGAGGGCGCAGGCGTGGTGGCGCTGAACGGCAAGATCTACGTGGCCGGCGGACACGTCGCCGGCGGCGCAGCATCGGGCGTGTTCGAAGCATACGATCCGGCGACCAATTCGTGGAACGCCGTGCCGCTTCCGCCCATGCCGACCGCGCGCGCGCATTTCGCGCTGGTGGCCGCCGGCGGCAAGCTCTACGCGATCGGCGGGGACACGGGGTCCAACAACGGCAACTCGACCGCCGCTGTCGAGAGCTTCGATCCGGCGACCAGCCAGTGGACCGCGCGGGCTGCGATATCCGCGCCGCGCAACTACATCGTCGGCGGCGCGTTGAACAGCGAGACGATGATTGTGGTCGCCGGCAGTTCGAACGGCGGTCCGTCGACCGAGCTGTACGACGTCGCCACCAATACCTGGACCACGGGTCCTGCGATGCTCACGCCCACTGGCGGCATGGCGGCGGCAGTCGTCAACAACGCGCTCTTCGTGTTCGGCGGCTTCGGCGGCAATGGCGGGCTGACGCTCGCGCACATGTTCCGGCCCGCTGCCGGCTCGCAGCCGGCGGG
>WNEY01000276.1_pt1 | contig 29751 bp, 30 predicted proteins | sample 5400531 | NCBI WGS metagenome assembly WNEY01 (sample SAMN13153338, study PRJNA577476) | soil metagenome | isolation source: 200 cm saprolite under Douglas fir tree site 1 | place: USA:California | collected 2015-04-18
TCAGCCACTGGTAGGCGGTCGCCGCCTGCCCCTGCGGAATGCGACCCAGGTTGAGCGCCACCGTCATGTCGACCGAGCCTTGCTCGATCGGATTGTTGCCGAGCTCGCCATCTTCCGCGTCGCGCCAGGTTCCCTGGGCGCCGCCGACATCTTTCTTGCCACAGGCATAACCGTCCAGTCCGATCCGATCGCCCACCTGGCCGCAGGCGGCGAAGCAACGCTGGCCCTTGTAGGCGACCAGACCCTTGACCGCCGGGTAGTACATGACAGTGTCGCCGACCTCGGTGCCGTAGATGTGCCAGTCGAAATGAAAGAAGAGTCGGACCTCTCGCTCCGGCCCCTCATTGAGGACTCGCACCCGCCGAAGCAACAGGTCGCGACCCAGGTCGACGGCATCATTGAAGGTCAGGCTGACCAGGAGGTCAGGGTGTCGCAGGGTGACGTTGGTGACCAGCGTGTCCGCCATGTACACGAGGTTGCGGGACCACGCGGGGTCGTCCAGCCAGGTAAACCGTCCATCCACCCAGATCCCGAAGCGGCACGGTTCGCCGCTGGTGTGGTTCTCCTGGCCGACGCGCGGATAATAGATGTCGCGCAGCTGGTAATTGCGATCGAAAGTAACCAGCAGGGATCCGTTGCCGATCGGCAGGTCGCGAGACACGTCGGCCCATTATCGGGTGCCGGTCACCAACTTGGGCGATCGCGAGACCCGTTGTTACGATGTCATGCGTGCCGAGCGCGGCCAAAACCGACACCCTGACGATCCAAACGGGCAAGCGGGCGGATGCGATCGAGATCACCGACCGCGTACAACGCGTGGTCCGCGAGAGCGGGGTCGAAACCGGCCTCTGCCAGGTCTACGTGCCGCATACGACCGCGGGCGTCTTCATCAATGAGAACGCCGACCCCGACGCCCTGACCGACATCCTCGACACGCTCGAGGCGCTCGTGCCCTGGGAGAACGGCTACCGGCACGCTGAGGGCAACGCGGCGGCGCACATCAAGGCGTCGCTGGTCGGCACCTCGCAGACGGTGCCGGTCCGCAACGGGCGACTTATGCTGGGACGCTGGCAGGGCATCTACTTCGCCGACTTCGACGGCCCACGCGAGCGGCACTTCCAGGTCACGGTTCTCGCATGAGCGCGCTCCGGTATAAGCGGCCCCGGTGTGGACAGGCCGCGTGATGGAAAAGCGCGCGATTAAGTTCAGGAAACGGTCCTGTTGACGGTCAGTGAAAGGCCGTAACCAGGCCGAACATGCCGGTATATACTGGCTAGATTCTTTAGCCGGGGAGACGCATGCTTACCAGCATCAAGTCGGTCGGCAGCTATGTTCCGTCCGGCATCCTGACCAACGCCGATCTCGAAAAAATGGTCGAGACCTCCGATACCTGGATCCGCGATCGGACCGGCATCCTGGAGCGGCGGATTGCGGCCGTCAACGAAACCGCGACGGACCTGGCCGCCGAGGCGGCAAAGGATGCGCTGCGGGCCGCCGGCTTACGCCCGGAGGACACCGACCTGATCGTGTGCAGCACGTCCACCCCCGACTCGATGTACCCCTCGGTTGCGTCGCGCGTCCAAGAACGCCTGGGCGCCCACGGTCCGGCGTTCGACGTGCAGGCGGCCTGCACCGGCTTTCTCGTGGCGATGAGCGTGGCCGATCGCTTCGTCAGCAGCGGCGAGTCGAAGCAGGCGATCGTGATCGGCAGCGAGACCCTGACCAAGATCCTCAACTTCAAAGATCGCGGCACCTGCGTGGTCTTCGGTGACGGCGCCGGCGCGGTCGTTCTCGGACCGGGCGTCGACGGTGCCGGCATCAAGTCCTGCGTGCTCGGTTCAGACGGCTCGGGGGGCGATCTGATCTACGTCGCACCCGGCGCCGACGGTCCGGAGGGACGCGGCCGCCCGGAGATCCGCATGGATGGGCGGAGAGTCTTTCGCTTTGCCACCGAAATCCTGGCGCAGGCGACACTCGAGGCGCTTGACAAAGCGAATGTCCGGTTGGAGGATGTCAAGCTGATCGTTCCCCACCAGGCCAATGCCCGCATCATCGAGGCGGCCGGCAAGCGGCTCGGGGTTAGCACCGACGTCATGGTCAACGCCATCGCGAATTACGGCAACACATCGACCGCCTCCATCCCGCTGGCGCTCAAGGATGCGCTGGCGGCCGGCCGGCTGAAGCGCGGCGACAATCTCGTCCTGGTCGGCTTCGGGGCCGGGTTGACCTGGGGTGCCTGCGTGATCGAATGGGAAGGCGCGCCCGTCAGGGTCGCGGCCTAACCCATGTTTCGTCCCAAGACGCGGTACGTCGCTCTGCCGTCGCCGCGAGCCGGCGTCGGCGAGGAAATCGATCGGCTCATCTGTCCCAAGTGCGACACCTCGCTGGAGCCGGCCCGCCTGACCGCTGCGCTGGGCGTCTGCTATCGCTGCGGCTATCACTTTCGTCTTCGGGCGCCGGAGCGCATCGCGATGCTGGTGGAGCCCGACTCGTTTCGTGAAGAGGACCAGGCGATCACGGCGACCGACGTCCTCGGTTTCACCGATTCACAGCCCTATGCCAAGCGGATCGAGCAGAGCCGCGCCACCACCGGCGCCAACGAGGCCGTGACCTGGGGTGAGGCGACGCTGGCCGGACATCGCCTGGTCATCGTCGTCCTGGACTTTGCGTTTATGGGCGGCAGCATGGGCGCCGCCACGGGCGAGAAGATCACCAACGGCATCGAGCGCGCTGCGCAGGGCCACCTGCCGCTGCTCATCATCTCGGCGTCGGGCGGCGCCCGCATGCAAGAGGGCATGCTCTCGCTGATGCAGCTGGCCAAGACCTCGGCCGCGCTCGGCCGGCTGGGCGCAGCCGGCGTGCCCTACATCTCGTTGCTGACCGATCCGACCATGGGCGGCGTCACCGCCAGCTTCGCCTCCCTGGGCGACGTCATCATCGCCGAGCCGGGGGCCATGATCGGCTTTGCCGGCGCGCGCGTCATCCAGCAAGCGACGTACGAAACCTTGCCTGACGGCTTTCAGACCGCGGAGTTCCTGCTGGCGCACGGCATGATCGACCTGGTGGTGCCGCGTCAGGAGTTGCCCGCCGTCTTGCGCCAGCTGCTGGATCTCTATGCCCCGACTGCGGCCGCCCCCGGCCTCCAACTGCAGCGGCAGGCCAAGAAGACCGCATCCCCGGCGCCCGCCGTAACCCGGTGAGCGACAACGGCAGCGTCGCCGCCGCCACCTGGGAACAGGTCGAGCTCGCCCGCCATCCGGAGCGTCCCTACGCGCTCGACTACGTCCATGCGATCTTCAGCAACTTCTTGGAGCTCCACGGCGACCGCGTCTTCGGCGACGACCACGCCATCATCGGGGGGCCGGCCAGCTTCGACTCGAAAACCGTCATGGTAATCGCGCAGCAGAAGGGCCGCAGCACCTCGGAACGCGCGATGCGCAACTTTGGCATGGCCAACCCGGAGGGCTATCGCAAAGCGCTGCGGCTGGTCCGTCAGGCCGAACGCTTCAAGTTTCCGATCGTGGCTTTCGTCGACACCTCGGGCGCCTTTCCCGGTGCCGGCGCCGAGGAGCGCGGCATCGCCTGGGCGATCGCGGAAAACCTGGTGGCCCTCTCGGCGGCGCGCGTTCCTATCCTGACGCTCGTGATTGGTGAGGGCGGCAGCGGCGGTGCGCTCGGCATCGGGGTCGGAGATCGGCTCCTGATGATGGAACATTCGATCTACAGCGTCGCCATGCCCGAGGCCTGCGCCTCGATCCTCTGGCGTGATATCGCCCGCAAGGTGGAGGCGGCCGAGGCACTGAAGCTCACCGCCGCCGACCTGAAGCGGCTCGGCCTGGCTGATGAGATCATTCCCGAACCGCCGGGCGGCGCGCAGAACGATTACGGGCAGGCGGCCGACGCGGCCGGCGCCGCGTTGCGCCGCCACCTCAAAAGCCTAGAAGCCATCGCCACCGACAGGCTGGTCGAGGAGCGTTATCAACGGTATCGGAGGATCGGCGCCACCTCCTGAGACTGCTACCGTAGAGTCACTGCCGTGGCAACGGAAGCAGTAACCCAGGCCCCCGCCCGCAAACGCGAGCGCCTCGACCCATCGGTATTTCGGCTGCCGGTCGAGCGAATCCGCGAGGGCTATTACAGCGACGTCTATTTCAATCGCACCGTTGACGTGCTGCGTGCGGACAATCGGCATCCGCAGGTTCTGATGCAGGTCTTCCAGAAGCAGCAGGCCGTGATCGGCGGCATGGATGAAGCGATTGCCATCGTCAAGCTCTGCTCCGAGGATTTCTCCCAACTGCGCGTGCACGCACTCTACGACGGCGACGAAGTGGGGCCCCGGGAGACTGTGATGACGATCGAGGGAGACTATTCCCTGTTCGCCCGGCTCGAGACCGTCTACCTGGGCGTCCTCACCCGCCGCACCAAGGTCGCCACCAACGTGCGCCGCGTGGTCGACGCCGCCAAGGGCAAGCAGATCATCTTCTTCCCCGCGCGCCACGATCATCACCTGGTACAGACCGGGGACGGATACGCCGCCTACGTCTCGGGCGCGATCGGCGTCTCCACTGATGCGCAAGCGGCCTGGTGGGGCGGCAAAGGGACCGGCACTGTCCCCCATTCGTTGATCGCCGCCTACAACGGCGACACCGTGCTCGCGGCCCGTAAGTACGCCGAGTATGTCGACCCGTCCGTGAACCTGGTGGTCCTCGTGGATTTCGAGAACGACTGCGTCCGCACTTCGCTCGAGGTGGCGCGGGCGCTGAAGGACCGCTTGTGGGGCGTGCGCCTGGATACGTCCGAGACGATGGTCGACGCCAGCGTGCAGAAGCTGATGGGCGACTTCGACCCCCGAGGTGTCAACCCGCAACTCTGCCAGCTGGTCCGTCGCGCACTCGACCGCGAGGGCTTCCAGCAGGTGAAGATCGTGGCCAGCGGCGGCTTCAACGTCGACAAGATCGCGCGCTTTGAACGCGAGCATGTACCGGTCGATGCCTACGGCGTCGGCAGTGCCTTCTTCCAGGGCAACTTCGACTTCACCGCCGACGTAGTGATGGTCGAGGGACGGCCGTGCGCCAAGGTCGGTCGCCGCTACCGGCCAAACCCGCGGCTCGAGCTGGTCTAGTAGCCGTGCCCAACGTCACGATCGTGGTCGACGTCCTCAACGGCTTTTGCAAGCGGGGCAACCTCGCCTCCCCTCGCTGCGATGCCGCCATCCCGAAGATCCGCGAAGTCATCGAGGAGCGCCGCCAGGCGGGTGACCACCTGATCTTCCTCGCCGATACGCACGACCCCAACGACCGCGAATTCGAGGTTTTCCCGGTGCACTGCGTGCGCGGGACGATCGAGTCCGAGGTGGTCCCCGAACTCCAGCCACTCCTCCACGACGCCACCTTGATCCGCAAGCGGCGGTACTCCGGTTTCTTTGAGACCGACCTCGACGAACGGCTCAGGGCGGCGCAGCCGGAGCAGGTAACGGTCGTCGGCGTCTGTACCGACATCTGTGTTCTTCACACGGTGGCCGATCTGCGAAACCGCGACTACCGGGTCATCGTGCCGGCCGCGGCGGTCGAGACCTTCGACGGGCCCGGGCATCCGGGCGACGAGGTGCAGCAATGGGCGCTGGCCCATATCAAGGCCGTCCTTGGCGCCCGTGTCGTCTAGGCTTCGATCCACGCTGGGGGGCTATCCTGAGCCTAGCGTTATAATCTAACCCGTCAACGTGAATAGGACATACCCGGAAGCGTCCGGATCGCTTTGCCCCGCGTGTGGGTCCCAGTTCAAGCCCGACAGCCGCTTCTGCTCGAACTGCGGGCGAAGGGTCGCTCGATCGGCTCGTCGGCTTCAGCTCCGGCCCTGGATGGTGCTGCCGGCGGTGCTGCTCGCGCTCCTGCTCGTGGTGCTTCCGGGCGTCCTCTACGTATGGGCCGGCCTTCCCTCCACCGCAAACCTCAGTACCGCCCGCCTGCCACTCTCGACCCGCATCTACGACCGGACGGGAACCATCCTGTTGGCCGAGATCCACCAGGGATCCGAGCTGCGCCACATCGTGCCCTTGCGGCAGGTCGCACCGGCAATGCAGAAGGCAACGGTCGCCGTCGAAGATCGCACGTTCTACCAGCACGGCGGCCTCAACCTGCTCCGGACCGGGCAGGCCGGCGTCGATGACCTGCTGCACCTTCGCTTCAATCAAGGCGGCAGCACCATCACCCAGCAGCTGGTCAAGAACATCTACCTCTCGGGAGATCGCTCGATCCTGCGCAAGGTGGACGAAGCCATCCTCGCCGTCGAGATCGAGCACCAGTACTCGAAGGCGCAGATCCTCGAGGCCTACCTTAACCGCGTCTACTACGGAAACCGGTCCTATGGAGTCGAGGCCGCGGCGCAGACCTACTTCGGGAAACCTGCCAGCCAGCTCTCGCTCGGGGAAGCCGCGTTTCTCGCCGGCTTGCCGCAAGCCCCGACCGAGCTGGATCCCTTCAGCAATCTGAACGGCGCGAAAGCCCGCCAGCACGTGGTGCTCGACGCCATGGTTCGGACCCACGACATCACGCCGGCCCAGGCTCGAACCGCGTCCGCGCAGGCGCTCACCCTGCAGAAGCCGTCGACGTCCGACGACGTCAAGGCCCCTGGCTTCGTGCACTGGGTGGCGGCGCAGCTGGAGAAGACCTACGGCGAGGAACTGCTCAAGAACGGCGGGCTGACGGTGATCACCTCGCTCGACTGGAACCTCCAGGCGATGGCCGAACGCCAAGTTCGTGAGAAAGTCATGGCGCTCCAGGGCCAGCACGTGACCGATGGCGCACTGATCGCGCTCGACCCGGCGACCGGCGCGGTGCTGGCGATGGTCGGGTCAGCGGGCGGCGATGTGCCGGGCGGTCAATACAACATGGCGATCATTCCCCGGCAACCGGGGTCGTCATTCAAGATCTTCACCTACACGGCCGCTATCGAGTCACAGAAGTTCACCATGGCCTCGTGGGTGCTCGACCAGCCGATCAAGGTTCGGCTCGGCGATGGCAGCACCTACACGCCACACAACTACGACGGCAACTATCACGGCTGGCAGCCGATTCCGTATGCCCTGGGCAACTCGTTCAACATCCCGGCCGTGAAAGTCGAAGTGGGCACCGGCATCGATCACGTCGTCGACGTCGCGCGGCGGATGGGCGTGGAGACGCTAACCCAACCGGCCACCAGCTATCAACCGAGCCTGACGCTGGGCGGCTACGAGGTGCCGCTCATCGACATGGCCGCCGGTGCCAGCACGCTCGCCGCCCAGGGAACCTACCGGCATCCGCAAGGCATCCTGAGCATCGTCGCGCAGGGCCAGACCCTCTACCGATTCGACCCGAGACTCAACCACCGGGCGGCGCTCAGCCCGCAGGTGAGCTTCATCATGGCGGACATGCTGTCCAATGACCGAAACCGGAGGCTCTCGTTCGGTTCCAACAGCGACCTGGTCGTCCCGGGCCACCATGTCGCAGCCAAGACGGGCACGACCGATGACTTTCGCGACAACCTGACCGTGGGCTTCACGCCGAACCTCGCGGTCGCCGTCTGGGTCGGCAATGCCGATCACAGCCCGATGCTCCACGTTTCCGGCATCGTTGGCGCCGCCCCCATCTTTCACGGCTTCATGACGCAGGCATTGAGCGGGCAGCCCGACAGCTCGTTTGCCATTCCGGACGGCCTGCAGGCGGTCAACATGAATGGATACACCGCCTACCTGCTGCCGGGGACGGACCAGGTGGCGCAGTCGCAACAACCTTCGGGGTGCGATGGGGACTGCAACGGCGGCGGGGGCCGCCACAAGAAGCACGGCTAACAAGGCCGACGAACGCGGGCGAGCTACGCTATGCCTACGGTCGTTCGCGCGTCGCGCTCGGACCCGTGGATGACGGCGTCGCGCGGTTACCCTTCAGCGATTCGATTTCGGTTTTCAGTTCCGCGACCTGTCGTTCCAGACTGGCGATTTGATCGCGCGTCGCCACCGGCATCGAGGAGCGCATGCTCTCCGAGACGCGGCGGCTGAGATCCTCGCCGCGACGACGGGTGTTGGATGCGAACTCCTCGAAGCGCCGGCGCCCCTCCTCGCGGCTGACGTGCCCCTGGTGCAGCCAGGTATCGACCAGCCGATCACCCTGCTCGAACGCCCAGCTCGCGGCGCCCAGCATGATGGTGAAGCCGTCGCGGACGACCTCGCGAACGCGCTCGCTGCCTTCTGAGTGTTGATGCTCGTGCGGATCGGTATGCTCTGCCATGCGCTAAGTTTAGGGCTACGCCATGCCCATCTATGAATATCGCTGCGCGGACTGCGGCAAGCGGCCGTCCATCTTTTTCAGGAGCTTTGCCGCGGTAGAAGCGGCACCGGCCTGCCCGCTCTGCGGCGGCGTGCACCTGACGCGCCTCATCTCGCGTACTGCCCAGGTGCTTTCCGAGGACAGCCGGCTCGATCGGTTGAGCGATAGCGCCGACCTGTCCGACGTCGACGAGAACGACCCCAAGAGCATGGCGCGCTGGGCGAAGAAAATGGGACAGGAAATGGGTGGAGACGAGCTCGGCGAGGACTTCGACCAGGTGGTCGACGAGATGGGAGACGGCGAGTCCAACGGCTCGGGCGGCTTCGAGGACGATGAGCTGTGACCCGGGCCCGCATCGACCGCATCCGCGGCCGCGAGATCCTTGACTCGCGCGGCAACCCGACCGTCGAGGTGGACGTGCTGCTCGAGTCCGGCGAGCTGGGCCGGGCCGCCGTTCCGTCGGGCGCCTCGACCGGGGCGCACGAGGCGGTCGAGCTCCGGGACGGTGACCAGCGCCGTTTTCGCGGCAAGGGCGTGCTCCAGGCCGTGGGCCACGTCAATGACGAGATCGCCGGGACCCTGCGTGGCGCCGACCCCGCTGACCAGCGCGCCATCGATGAACGATTGATCAATCTCGACGGCACCGCCAACAAGTCACGGCTGGGCGCCAATGCGATTCTCGGTGCCTCGCTGGCGGTGGCACGGGCGGCGGCGCTGGCGGCACGGCAGCCGCTCTTTCGCTATCTGGCGGGCGATCGCCAGCTGGTGATGCCGGTGCCGATGATGAACATCCTGAACGGCGGCAAGCACGCGCAGACCAAAGTCGACTTCCAGGAATTCATGGTGGTGCCGGCCGGCGCGCCGAGCTATCGGGAGGGGCTTCGCTGGGGCGCGGAGGTGTTTCACGCGCTCAAAGAGAGCCTGCACCAGGTCGGACTCAGCACTGGCCAGGGCGACGAGGGCGGATTCGCGCCGGAGCTCGATACTAACGAGAAAGCGATGTCGTTACTGGTCGATGCCATCGAGCGAAGCGGCCACCGCCCGGGTGAGGACGTCTTCATCGCGCTCGATCCGGCTGCCTCCGAGTTCTACCGTGCCGGACAGTACGAACTGCAGGGCGAGGGTCGAACCCTCGATCCCGGCGAGCTGGTCGATCGCTGGGAGGCGTGGGTCGATCGCTACCCGGTGATCTCCATCGAGGACGGACTGGCCGAGGACGACTGGGACGGCTGGCGCCAGCTCACACAGCGGCTCGGCAAACGCGTCCAGCTCGTGGGCGACGACATCTTCGTCACCAATGTCGTGCGCCTTCGCCACGGCATCGAGGAAGGGATCGCCAACAGCATTTTAATCAAGGTCAACCAGATCGGGACGCTGACCGAGACGCTGGAAACCATGGCGACCGCGGCGCGCGCCGGGTACTCGACGGTGGTATCGCACCGATCCGGCGAGACCGAGGACACCTTCATCGCGGATCTTGCCGTGGCCAGCGGCGCCGGGCAGATCAAAACAGGTGCGCCGTCACGGTCGGAGCGAGTCGCGAAGTACAATCGGCTCCTACAGATCGAGGAAGAGGTGGGTATTACCGCACAGTATCCGGGGCGCGCCGCTTTTGTCGGCATGTCTGGGTCGCGGGTCCCCGGTGTCTAGGCGCGTCCCTCCGCGCGGATTCTTCGAGGGCGGGGAGTCACCCTTCGGGCGCCTCCCAACCGAGCCGAGCTTCCCCACCATCCGCGTCTCGCGTCGCGCGGTCTTCTGGATCATCGGCATCGCGCTGGCGCTGCTGATCCTGTTCCTGCTCAAGCCGTTCGCGACGCTCTACACCGATTTCCTATGGTTCCGCGCCCTCAACTACGGCAGCGTCTTCGGCGTACGCTTTACCGCCCAGATCTGGTCCTTCTTCATCTTCGCCGTCATCTTCTGGGTGATCGCCGGAGCAAATGTCGTGGTGGCGCTCAACTCCAACGCCGGCCGGCGCCTGTCGTCGATCGGCATCCGCCAGCAGCCGCTGACCGCGCCGTCGACCATCCTGGCCCTGCTCGCCGTATTCCTGCTCGGCCTGATCTTCGGCCGGGTGGCCGCCGGGCAGTGGGAAACGATTCTGGCCTTCTTTAATCAGAAGCCCTTCAACGTCCAGGACCCGATCTGGCACAAGGACGTCTCCTTCTACGTCTTCACCCTCCCCTTCTACCGGTTCGTGTGGGGCTGGCTGTTGTGGGTCGTGATCCTGATGATGCTGGTCGTCGGCGGCCTCTACGCATCAAGGACCAATCTGCAGAGCTTCGCCTTGCCAGCCCGGGCGATTCGGCATCTCACGGTGCTGGCGGCGGCGTTTGCCGCACTGCTTGCGATCCACTACCGGCTCGATCTGTATGAGTTATTGCTTAGCAAGCGCGGCTTCGTCTACGGCATCGGCTACACGGACCTCGCTGCCCGCATTCCGGCCTACTGGATCATGACGGTGCTGATGGTGCTGATCGCCATCGGCTTGCTGATCAACGCGGCCGGAGCACGTCTTGCGGCGCTGCCCGCTGCTCTGGTCGCCTGGCTGGGCGCTGCTTTCATCTTGGTCGTGGTCTTTCCCGGCATCATCGAGCGATTCCAGGTGGCGCCCAGCCAGCTCCAGCGGGAGACGCCGTACATCAAGAATGAAATCGACTTCACGCGGCAGGCGTTCGGACTCACCACGATCGCCGACCGGCCGTTTACGCCCCAGGACACGCTGACCGCCGATAAGGTGGCGAACAACCCGCAAACGGTTCAGAATGCGCGCCTCTGGGATCCCCAGCTGGCGCTGCCCTACACGCTGGAGAACCTCCAGAGCCTTCGGACCTACTACCAGTTCTACCCGAACGAGGTGGCGGTCGACCGCTATCAGCTCGGTGACCAGTATCTGCAGCTCCTGCTCGCCGCCCGTGAGCTGAACCCGGACAAGGTGCCGGCAAACACCTGGGTCGCCCTCAAGTTGCAGTACACCCACGGCTACGGCGTGGTCGCGGCGCGCGCCAACGAGGCCACCCCCCAGGGCGATCCCGTCCTGACGCTCCAGGACATTCCGCCGGCCGGCGTGCCGCCGGTGACGCAGTCCGGCATCTACTTTGGCCGCCACACCTCGAACTATGTGTTGACCGACTCCAAGCAACCCGAATTCGATTACCCGTTCACCACCGACCAGTACACGGAGTGGAAGGGCACAACGGGCGTGCCGCTGTCGTCGGCGCTGAGGAGCCTCGCCTTCGCCATTCGCTTTGGCGACGTCAACCTGCTGATCAGCCCCCAGCTGACAAGCCAGACCCAGGTGCTTTTCAACCGCGCCGTCCTGGACCGGGTCAGCGCACTCGCGCCATTCCTGCAGTTCGACCAGGATCCGTACGTCGTCGTGGTCGATGGCCGCATCTACTGGATCCTGGATGGGTTCACCACCACCGACCACTACCCATACAGCGAGATGCCGTCCGACGATGGCGGTCCGTTGACGGGCGTCAACTATGCGCGCAACTCCGTCAAGGCAGTGGTCGATGCCTACGACGGCACCACGACCTTCTATCAGATCGACACCAAAGACGCGATCGCCAACACCTACGCTTCCATCTTTCCTGGCCTCTTCAAGCCGTTCAGCGCGATGCCCGCCGGGCTGCAGGCCCACATCCGTTATCCGCGCGACCTTTTCAACCGGCAGGCCGAGCGGTTCACCTACTACCACATGACGGATCCCACAGTGTTCTACCTTCGCTCGGATCTCTGGAACATCGCCAAGGAGAATTTGTCCCAGGGCGGCGGCGCCTCACCGATACGGCCCTTCTACGTCATCAGCCGCCTTCCCGGCGAGCCCAAGGAAGAGTTCCTCACCATCTTGCCTTACACGCCCAACGGCAAAACCAACATGATCGCCTACCTGGCGGCGCGCTCCGATCAGCCGGACTATGGCACGCTCTTCGATTTCCGTTTCCCCAAAGACAGCCTGGTCGTCGGCCCGCAGCAGGTCGAGGCCAACATCGACCAGGCGCCGCTGATCAAGTCGCAATTCGCGCTGCTGAATGCTCCGGGTTCAAGTGTGATCCGTGGCAACCTGCTCGTCCTTCCCATCGAGACGTCCCTGCTCTATATCGAGCCCGTCTACCTCGAAGCGACCAACGTTGCCAAACCGCAGCTGAAGAAAGTGATCGTCGCCACCGGCCAGAACGTGGTGATGGAAGACACCCTCGACAAGGCGCTGGCCGCCCTACTCGGCCAGGCGACGCCGACAACCCCGCCAGGCGGTCCCACCACGCCACCCAGCGGCACGGTGGCGCAGTTGATCGCGTCGGCCAAGACCCACTACGACCAGGCGCAGAACGACCTGAAGAACGGCGACTTCACCGGCTACGCCCAGGAGATCCAGACCGTGGGGCAGATCCTGCAGCAGCTGGCTGCGCTCCAGCCGGCCACCCCCTCGCCGAGCGCCTCCCCTAAAGCCTCCCCCTAGACGCAGCCGTCAGGTCGCTCGCCTGAGTGAAAAAGGGCGCTTGCGCGATGGCAAGCGCCCCATCCAAGGCCCCCGGAACCTTCGTTAGTGGCCTCCCGGCAGCGTGTCGGCGACGGCGAGAACGACGGCGGCGACGGCAACGAGCAGGGCGACGAATCGGTTCATGAGCAGGCTCCTTGACGGCAGCGGGTGCTCCGACCGATTGGGCGGAATTTAACACCCGGTTGCACGCGGTGTCAATATACTTTCGGTAAGTGGTGTAGTGGAGCTATACTTCCTAGTGGTTTTATGAACTCGGTCGGTGAGCGTCTCCGACAGGCGCGCCTGGCTCGGGGACTGACACAGGAACAGCTGGCGCGTGGGGTGGCGACCAAGGGGTTCATCAGCCAGGTCGAGTGCAACCGAGCCACGCCCTCCCTCGCCAAGCTCCGCCTCATCGCCGAGCGCCTGGGTATGCCGCTCGGCCACTTCACCGGGGATCCCTCACCGATGGAGCTCACCTATCTGCGCAAGAGCGCCGAGCTGGCGATCAAGGCCAAGGAACCGGCGCACGCCCTCGCCCTCGTCGACGAAGCCGGCCCGCTTGCCCTGACGGCCAACGAACGCGCCGACCTCCAGCGGATCAGGGGCATGGCGCTCGACACGCTCGAGCGCTTGCCGGAGGCGCTCGTCGCGCTCCAGACGGCCGCCGCCGATGCGCCTCCCGACGACCCCGAGCTGAACGGTGCGATCTACACGGAAATTGCCACGGTGCTCAATGAGCAAGAGCAATTCAACTTCGCCGTCGAGGCCGGGCGGCGCGCCCTGCACTGGCTGGACCGTGCTAAGCACGCCGACCCGGCGATCCGAGCCCGGGTGCTGACCAACCTCGGCCGCTCCTGCTGGGGTCTGGGACAGCTGGAGCAGGCGCATCGCTTCTCGCTCCAGGCGCTGGAGGCGGCAACCGACGCCGAGAGCCTGTTCCGAATCGCGAATGCGCATATGTCCCTCGGCGTCACCGCTCGGGCGAAAGGGCTTTTCGATGAAGCGATCGAGCACTGCAATCGCGCCCTCGAGATCCACGCCCGAATCGGGCAGGAGCGCGCGGCCAATCGAGTTCTAAACAACCTCGGCGATGTGCATTACGCCGCCGGACGGAAGGCGGAAGCCTGGGAAGCCCAGTCGCGCTGCCTTGCGCGGGCCCGCGAACTCAGCGATGACTTCGAAATCGGCGTCGCCGCCAGCGCGCTGGCCCGCTACGCGCTGGATGCGGGAAAGGACGCGGACGCGTTGCAACTCGCTCGGGAGAGCCAGCGCGCCGCTGAACGGTCACAGGATCATCTGCACCAGGCCCTCGCGGCTGCGATCGAGGGAGCCGCCGCTGAGCGGCTCGGTCACCCGATGGTCGCCGATCGGCGCTTTAGGGCCGCGACCAGCATGCTCCGCGACCGCGAGGCCGCCGGAAAGCTCAGTGAGGTTTGCGCCATGTACGCGGAGGTGCTTCATCACCGTGGTGAACAGGACCGCGCCTTCGCCGTGATGCGTATGGCGGCGGAGCGTGACTTCAGCAAGCTGTCCGCGCTCCTCAAGACGGGGACGTGAGGGACCTCCAGGCGCAAGGTTTCATGGCGACGGTGCTGGTGGCCGACGACGAGGACACCAACCAGCGAGAGCTGCGCACCTCGCTCGAGCGTGGCGGATACCGCGTCATCACGGCCGGCGACGGGGCCGCGGCGTTGCGCAACCTGGCCGCGCACGAATGCGACCTCGTGCTTTGCGAGGCGGTGCTCCCGGATATGGATGGCTTCGAGGTCTGCCGCGCGATCAAGCAAGCGCCCGCCACCCACGACATCCCGGTGGTGCTGCTGATGTCCAGCGATGACGAGGTCCAGCGCGAGCGGGCCATTCAGGCGGGCGCCGATGACGTCGCGGTCAAGCCGGTGGACCGCGCCCGGCTACTGGCCCTGGCGCGCGTGCAGCTCCGCATGGCCGGGCTGAACCGGCAGCTCAACAAGCTCGAGAGCGCGGTTGTCACCCTTGCTCGCGCCGTCGAGGATCGTGACCACACCAGCGTAGGCCTCTCCGAAAAAGTCGCCCACTGGGCGATGCGGCTGGGCACCGCCCTCGAACTACCGGACGACCAGCTGACTGTCCTGTATCGGGCTGCGCTCCTCCATGACGTGGGAACCGTGGGCGTCCCGGTCGACGTCCTCTCGAAGGAGGGTCGCCTCGATCCCGGAGAATTCAGCCAGGTGAAACGCCATCCGATCGTTGGTGAGGAGATTCTCGCCGCGCTGCCGAGTGCCGAGCAGGTCCTGCCGGCAGTCCGACACCATCATGAACGGGTCGACGGCGCCGGCTATCCGGATGGACTGGGCGGTGAAGACATCCCCCTGTTCGCTCGCATCATCGCAATTGCCGATGCCTTCGTGGCGATGAGCAACGATCGGCCCTACCGCCCGCGGCGTTCGCGCGACGAGGTGATCCGCACCCTTCGGCAGGGCGAGGGCAAGCAGTGGGACGCCGCGCTTGTCGAGCGCTTCCTGCGGCTGGTGGACGAGGCCGACGCGACGTCGCTTCCCGAGGCGCACACCGCCGGTTAAAGATCGTCATCTCGGGCCGGACCGTCAGGCCGATCGGGCATTCGCAGGAACCCGTTGACTCGGCGGCTTTGCCAGCCAGCGCCCATCTCTTCGCTCGAGCGTCCACCCCTCTTCATGCAGCATCCGATGGTGGCGGCCGCAGACCAGGGCGAGGTTGGGCAGCGCCGTCTTACCGCCTCGGGTCCACCAGGTCAGGTGGTGCCCGTCACACCAGCTCGCCGGCCGGCTGCAGTGGTTGACGACGCAGCCACGATCGCGAGCCACCAGCGCGCGGCGGGTGGGCGCGGGGATCCGCTGGTGCGCATGGCTCGTCTCGCTCTCCAGCTCCGCCTGTCCGAGTAGCCAGCTCACCGAGGCGTCGCAGGCGTGGCGCTGCGCGGTCTCGATGGGAATCGCTCCGACGCCTTCCAGCTGTGCGGGCGGCGCGCTCGGAAGTCCGGCGAGCGTCTCGGCGCTGGCGGTGATGACCAGGTGTGGCCGCTGGCCACCGACGGTGCCAAGTTTGCTGCCATCGAGGGGCCGGCGGGCGAGCTCAACCATCGCGTCCGCGCGGCGCTGCCCCGGGGTGCGGTCGTCATCTTTCCTCGGCGGTGGCATCAGCGCGCCGAGCGCAGTCTTGAGTGTCGCGCCACCCTCGGCGTCGAGCAGGCCTTCCAGGTGGACCAGCCCATCTTTGACGTCGCTGATGTGTAGGTAGCGACGCGCAAAGGCGCGGTTCGCCTCGGCCAGCGCCGCCGCGTGATCGACGCGATACTCGAACGCCCGGGCGACGTCGGCGAAGCGACCCGGGTCCATCGTTCCCGCGGCCTTCAAGAGACTCGCTTCTTCGCCCTTGACCGCCGCCGCGCCCACTTTCTCGGCGGTGCGCGCCAACAAGGCCACGTGCTGGTAGCCGACGTCCCCGCTGGCGAAGGCCTGACGGGTCTGCGGCAGCTGCTCCAGCTGGCGCGCTATCGTGACCCGCTCCATCGCGGCCCCGCCCGAGAGCTTCGCCTTCCAGCGCAACCAGTCGATCAGCGAGACGGCACCGTCGGCCTTGTACTCGCCGGACTTGTCGAACCGTCGCAGCCCTCCCGCAAACGCGGCCTCCAGCTGCACGACCGACTCCCGGATCCCGACCAGTTCGTCCCCGAGGTCGTTGTCGTCGACTTCGCTGAGCCAGGCGGGGAGCCTTCCAATCAGGGCCTTCAGTTGCGCAAGTGGACTCCGGTGACGATCGCCTGACGCGGCCATACTTCCATCGTGAGGCACGGTTACGACAGCTGTATGTCGCAAATTTTGGGTCGACCAAGAATCTCTGAGCTAGTCGCGCGCGGCGGCCCCCAGCAGGCGCTCGACAATCACGCAGTCCATCCATCTTCCATCGAGTTGCGCATGCCGGCGATAGGTTCCGACTTCGCGAAACCCTAGCGCGGCGCATAGCCGGCGGCTCGCCACGTTCTCGGGGAAGATGCGCGACACCAGCTTCCAGAATCCGCGACGCTCGGCCTCCGTGATCAGCGCTCCCAGGGCTAATCGGCCCACCCCCTGCCCGCGCGCGGCGCGAGCAACGTAGATCGTGAACTCCGCCACGCCGGCATAAGCGGACCGGGGTCGGTACTCCGATGTCCACGCGAACCCGAGGACACGAGTGACGTCCTCGACGACGACTGCCGGATATCGATTGGCTCGAGCATGCAGCAGCCCCTCGACCACCTCGGCCGTTCGCGGCTCGGTCTCAAAGGTGGCCGTGCGGTCCTCGATGCCCCGGTTGTAGATCTCGGCAATGGCGGGGGCGTCGCGCAGCTCGGCCAGACGGGCTTTTAGCGCCGTGTTCATGTTCTCAGCGTCCTCTCATCGGGCTCAGCGTCGGCACTCATCCAGAGGCGCGATGCTGAATCCAGCAATAGCCGCCTCCGGCGTGGAAAAGCCGGCGTAATAGCCGCCTCCGGCGTGGAAAAGGCGGCGTGACGATCAACCGGATATGAGCACTCTGCATTCGCTTCTCGAGAACGCGGCGGCGGCAGGCAGCCTCTATGGCTGGCGGATGGATGCGATCCTGGTCGGCAGCATGCTCTGGGCCCTGACCGCCGGCTCCGCGCAGCTCCGGCTGGCGATCAGCCGCTAGTCGCGCCAATCTTCCGGCCGGTCGACATCGTCGCCGATCGCTTCGGCGAGGCTGACCTCGATGACGGCTTCCGGGTGTGCGTTCACGACGACCTGGCCTCCACGATCGCCTCGTAACTCCATCAGGTCAGCGAAAAATCGGCGATCGAACACCGGCGGGTTGCCACGGTGGTCGCCGAAGCGAGGCACAACGATCCGCCCGGGCGCGAACGCGCGCACCAACTCCTCGACGGCCTCCGCCGTCAGATAGGGTTGGTCGGCGACGCCGATCAACACGGCGCTGGTCGCTTCCGGCAAGGCGGCGAGCCCAACGGCGATCGAGCGGCTGATTCCGTCTTCAGGCTTCGGGTTCTTTACCATCGTCACGGGCAGCCCGGCGAGCGCATCACCGAATGCAGGGTCGTTCGAGACGACGGCCACCACCGGCTCCAGACCGGCATCCAGGAAACAGCGCGCGGTTTTCCGGACGAGCAGCTCACCCCGGTAGGGCTGGAGCAACTTTTGGCGACCGAATCGAGTAGATAATCCCGCGGCGAGCAGGATCCCGGCGATCAGGCGAGGGCCGCGGCCTTCAGCTCCTGGTCGACGCAACTCGCAAACCGCTGGGCCATCCGCTGCGCCACTTCTTGCACGATGCCGGTGCGTCCGAACTGCGCCACCACGCCGCTCACCGCCAGGTCGGTGTTCATCACGACACTGGTCCCCTTCTCGCTCGGCTCGAGTTGTGCCGTCATGGTCGCGGAGGCGCCGCCCCGTCCGCGGGTTTCGTTGCCCGCTGCCTTCACGCTCACGGTGTGCGTCGTCTCGTCCTTGCTTTCGATGGTGATCTGGCCTTTGTACGAAACGCCGATCGGACCCAATTTGACCTCGACCTTGCCCTCGTAGGTCTTGTCATCGATCACCTGGGTGAGGGATGCGCCCGGGACACAATGCGCGATCTTCGGTACATCCAGGAGGTAGGCCCAAGCGGCCTCAACCGGGGCTCCCAGCTCGAATCGCGTCGTGATCACCATGCCTCTAGCCTACCGATTTCGTTGGCCTGGTGCCGGGGGTAGAGATAAGACGGCCGGCACCTTGCGGTAGCCGGCCTCGAGCGCCTGTTGAGCCGAGTCTACGTCAGGACACGGTGATCGGCGTGCCCGGGTCCACCAGGTGGATCCAGGTGAGGCCGGGCGGAAGGTGCATCGGCTTGCCGTCGGCGCCGAGGATCTTCAACGGTAGCTCGGTATCGGTGAGATCCCACTTCGCCGTGTAGCGGTGGCCCTGGGTGAAGACATCGGCCGGGCCGGTCCCCTGCAGGTCGAAATCGACGGCGGGCGCACCCAGCACGTCGGTGAAGCCCGCGTCGTGGTGCGCCACCTGGATCAGGATCACGTTCACCGGCTTGATCGGCTGGCCGGTGTTCTTGTCGATCAGCGGTCCCAGCTCGGTTCCATAGGCGTAGGCGTTATCCGCGGCGGAGTAGGTGTACGTGACACGATGGAAATTCGTCTGGTCGAAGACGACGCGGTTGGCCACCGCGGGGGCCGGGCTCGCGGGCGGCGAACCCGCTGTCGGCAACAGATAGGTAACGCGCGGCGCGTACTTCTTTAGCCCCTGGGCCAGGCGGTCCCCGTCTGTATAGAGGTTGTGCGGTGCACGGCGGTTCGGGTCGCGAGCGAAATAAATGCCGCCATCGCTGCTCTCGCTGAGCGCGGGGATGTGCTGCTCGGCGATCGTTTGCAGCACCTTCGCGTTGGCACCGGAAAAAAAGATCACGCCATCGTAGGCGTGCCAGAGGCGGATTGTGACTGGGCGGGCGCTGCGCACCGGCTCGATCCGCTGGCTGCCGGACGGCGTGAAGTAGATCACCGTCATGCGGGTGATCCCACCTTCGGCGAGGTACTCATAGACCAGGTCGGCCTGCAGCAGGCCCGATTGGGGCCGTGCCAGGATCGAGTTCTCGATTTGCACCATGGCCGGGCCGGGACGGCTCGGCGTTGGTGTCGGGGTCGCGACCGGCGCGGCCGTCGTGCCACAGGCGGCCAGCAGGCTCAAGGCCAGGCTGCTCGCGAGCACGGAGAAACGTCGATTCAGATTCTTCATTGGCAGCATCAGTATAAGAAAAGGCGATAGTGTAGCCCCCGTCATCGTGTGGTACGTTCCAAGCGATGCTGCCGCACGAAATGCTCCAGAGCCAGACGCAGGTCGAGCGCTCGCTGCTCAGCCGGACGATGGGTTGGCTGGCACTATCGCTGGCCCTGACCGCCGGCGGAGTCTACGCGTACTACGCCGGCGTGGCGCCGTCGTTTAACCCCTTTATTTACTTCCTGATCGCGATTGGCTTGATCTTTGGAATCCAGGCGGCCGCCCGGCGAAATCACACGCTCGCGGCCGGTTTGCTCGCGGTCTTTTCCGTTGTGGAGGGCCTCTTCATCGCGCCGGTGCTTTCGTTCTATCCAAGCGACGCGGTTGTCAACGCGCTGCTGGGTACGGTTGGAATCTTCCTGGTGGCGGCCGCCGTCGTCTATCTGACCAGCATCAACATGGCGGCCTGGGGCCGGTACCTGCTCGGAGCCCTACTCCTCGGCATTCTCGTCAGCCTCGCCACGTTGTTCTTCCACTTGCCGGTGAGCCAGCTGGCGATCAGCGTATTTTTGGGTGTCGTCTTCGTCGGGCTGACCTTCTTCGACTTCTGGCGGGTCAAGGCGGAGCGCGCGGGCGACAACAACTCGCTGCTGTTGGCGCTCAGCCTCTACCTGGACTTCATCAACCTCTTCCTCATCCTGCTCCGCATCTTCGGCGGCCGCCGAAACTAAGCGGCGCTCCCTCGGCGGGGCCCGCTGACTTGCCTAGGCGGCGATGCCTATCTTGCGCAGCGCCGGACCGAGTTCGCGCAGGTCGCGCTTGTGGCGTTCCCGCCAGTCGAGGATGAGGTCGGCAAAGGCCGACTTCGACATCCGCTCCCGGCGAACGGCATTGGTCTTCGGGTCCGTGATCTCCAGTTCCACCCAGACGACTCCGGACGAAACCAGGCGCGCGGGGTAATCGTTCTCTTCGATCAACCGAATCAGCTCAAGCTCTCCGAGCATTTCCATCCACCTCGACGAAAACACGTTTCCGACGGCTCTTATTCGTACCCAACGAGGATTCCCCGCAAATCCGTCACTCTTTGAAATCAGGCCGTGGCCGGATGCCGGAAGACGCCCGGTAAACTGTGGTCGTGCTGGCCGATCTCCACATGCATTCCACGGTCAGTGACGGCTGGCGCGATCCCGACGAGGTGGCCCACCTGGCCGCCGACCACGGCGTCCGGGTGATGGCGCTCACCGATCACGACACCTTCTATGGCGTGGGCCGGGCCCGCGCGGTGGCGCACCGTCGCGGCCTGGGCTATGTGACCGCCCTCGAGGTCACCACCTTCCCGCCCAATCAGATGCGCCACATCCTCGGTCACGGCGTCGACCCCAACCATCCCCGGCTGCTCGCCATCCTCGATCGCACCCAGAGCGTCTTCCGCAAGCAGACGGAGGCCTGGATCAAGGTCCTGAACGAGCAGGGGATCGGTCGAGAGCTGGGCCTTTCCGCCTTTGCCTACAAGCCCACCGTGATGCCCGGCGCCGTGCTCAAGCTCGTCCTGCAGCACGGCTTGATGACCGAGCCGGATGCCTGGGCCAGCGTGCGCAAAGCGGTCGATTTCATGGCGCCCGATTTCTACGCCCCCCTCCCCTCCCCGCGCGAGGCGATCGATGCGATCCACGCCGCGGGCGGTCTGGCGGTGCACGCCCATCCCGGCTCGGTTCCCGACCAGGACCTGATGAAGGAAGTGCTGCCGATTCTCGACGGTCTCGAGGTGTACACCCGCCGGCATACAGCGGCGCAGATCCCCGTCTACGAGGAGCTGGCCCGCCAGCATGGTCTGCTGATGACGGTTGGCACCGATTATCACGGCTTCAACGGCGACGACTACGTGGCTCCGAAAACGATGATCGATATCCGCTACCTGGAGAAGCTGGGCTCCCGGGTCGAGTGGCCGGCGGTGGAGCAGGCGAGCTGAGCCCGACGCTCGTGGCCGCACCGGTGGCCGACGCACGGGGGGCGCTGCTCGAGGTGGGCGGCCGCGAGTCAACCGGCGTTGCCGCTGCTATCGAGGGCCTGGCATCGGTGCCAGCGTTCCAGGTGATGGCCTCCGCCTCGCTGGCGGCGCGGCCGCAGTGGGCGGGACTCGTCGACGACCTCTTCGAGCGACCCCTGTTGAAGAATGCGAAGGCGGGCCTGCGTAATGCCCTGATGTCCACGCTGACCGGCGACACCCTCTACCGAAACGTCTTTTTCTCTTTTGCCGACGCCGTCATCCTCTGGCACTACGGCCACACCCAGGAACGCACCGGCAGCGCGAGGCTCGATGCCACTTACGACGCGTTGCAGCGGCTGCTGGCCGGCGCCGACGCGTTCCTTGCGACCGCACCGCCGACGGTGGAGCCCGACGTCGAATACTTCCACCGCCTGCGCCGGGTCCGGCTGACGCGCGACAACGCCTATCCGGTGCTGCGGCGCGCGGGCCGGCTCCTGGGCGCCGTGGAGGCGGAGGTCACGCAAGAGAGGCTGCACGCCGTGCGAGGCAGCATGTTGACCAGCTACGTGACGTTCAGCGCGCAGGTGATCGCGATGTCGCGTGCGCTGCGCGCCGAGCGCGAAGCGATCGACCGCAGCGACGTCCTCACCGGGCTGCGCGCGATCACGACCCTGCTGGCGACGCCGCCGGCTGCATTGGCCGGCTGACCGAGAGCCGGGGGAGCGTCGCCCCGAGGCCGATCATCGCCAGCGCCCCGAGGGCCATCGGGAGCAGCGCGAACCGGAAGTGGCCGCTCCAGTCCCAGGCAAAACCGCCGAGGGCCGGCCCAAAAAATGCCGCCCCGTAGCCAATCGTCAACATCAGACCGGTGGTGCGGGCGACCTGCGAGGGAGCCATCAGCGCGGGTAGACCCAGGTTGAGGATAAACGCCATGCTGCTGCCGGCTCCCGCGATCCCGGCCCAGATGGGCGCGGTCTCCACAGGCGCCAGGATGTAGCCGGCGACGCCGACGACGGATCCGAGTCCAGCGAGAAGGAAGGGCCATCGCCGTCCGACCATCGCATCCGCGGCGATCGTCAACAGCAGGCTGATCGGCAGTTGCATGAAGTTGAGCACCCCGAGCGTGAGCGGAATCAGGTTATGGGCGTGACGCGCGTCGAGCGTGTCAGGGATCCAGGTATTCATGCCGAAGTACACGATGCTCGCGGTACCCATCAAGAGTCCGATGCGCACCATGGGGCCACTGCGCCAGTCGGGAAACCAGGCCGCACCAATTTGGGGACTCGTTTTCATCTTCGGCGTGAACGCCAGCCAGAGCACCAGCACCATGGCGGCGGGCAGAGCCCAAACGGCGAGCGCACCCTGCCAACCAAGCGGATTGATCAGCAATGGCAGGGTGACCGTCGCCGCGATGACCTCGCCCACGAAAATGCCGTTCGTGTAGATGGCGATGCCCCGGCCGATGCGCTCGGGCAACCAGGCCTGCACCAGGCTCGGAACCGCCGGTTGGCTGACGGCGATCCCGAGCGACAGCACCACCGTGAAGATGAAGAGCGCCGCGGCGCTCGGAAATGCGCCACGAAGTGCGCCACCAACGGCAAGGAGTGCCAATCCATAGGTCACCGCCTGGCGCGCTCCAACCCGGCTCACCAGGTAGGCCCCCGGGATCGCGCCGACGGCCATGATCAAGACTGGCAGGGACGTCAGCAGACCGGCTGCACTGTAGGAAAGCGCCAGCGCATGGTGGAGTGCGGGCAGGGTCGGCGGGACACTCAGGACCACCGTGCGCAGGTTGATGCCGACCAGCCAGAGCAGGACCAGGATCAGAAGAGGTGAGAACGGGCGGCCGGGCTTAAAGACCGCCGACGGTTAACTCCTCGATAAGGACGGTGGGGCTGCCACAGAAACCGCCGGCGAACATGAAGCGCAGGTCGTCGGCGACCGCGACCACCTTTTGCAGCAGGGCGATCACGTTGCCGGCGACCGTCAACTCCTTAACCGGCCTGGTCAACTGTCCGTGCTCGATCCAGTGCCCGGTCAATCCGAGGGAAAATTCGCCTGAGACGGGATTGACGGTGTTGAGACCGGAGAGCTGGGACACGTGCACCCCGTTATCGACGCGCGCCAGCAGGGCGTCGCGGGAGAGCTCGCCTGGCGTGAGCACCAGGTTCGACACCCCGACCTCCGGCACGCTCTTGTAGGAGCGAACCGCGCTCCCGGTCGACGCGCTGCTGCTTCGCTTTGCCGTGTAGGTGTTGTGCAGGTAACCCTTGAGGACGCCGCCGGCGATCAACTCGGTGCGGCGCGCCGGCACGCCTTCGCCGTCGAAGGGCCGGCTGGCCAGGCCTTCCGGGAGTCGCGCATCGTCGGTGATGGTGACGATCGGCGCGGCCACCGTTTCCCCGACCTTTCCAGCCAGCAACGACCGCCGCTTGATCACGGCATCGGCGCTGAATGAACTGGCAAGGACGCCGAGGATCATCGCCGCCGCGTGGGGATGCAGCACCACCGGTACGACCGCCGTCGGCACCGGCTTGGCTCCCAGCAACCCGGCCGCGTTTTCGACCGCCTCCTGCACGACGCCGGCCAGGTCCAGCTCCTCCATGTCGCGCCCATGCGTGAAGGCGAAACCCGACTGCATCTCCGAATCCTGTTCCGCGATGGTCTCCAGCACACCGTAGGCGACGGTACGCTCGAAAGACGCCTCGAGTCCACGCGTGTTGTAGATCTCGACGTGGCCGGTGCCATCGCTGTAGACCGCCTCGCTGACGCGGCGCACGCGTGGATCGAGCGAGGTCGCGCGCCGCTCCATCTCGAGCGCAAAGTCGATCTTCCGCTGCGGCTCGACGCGGCTGAGCGAGGGCGATGCCAGGCCCGGGAGCGGCTGCGCGCTCACGGTCTCGGGCAGGACGTTGGCCTCGTCGTCATGGTTGAAGCGGCCGTTCTCCAGCGCCTCATCGACCAGGGCATCGAGCGCCGCGGGCTCGGTGTCGGAGGTGTAGGAAAAGCCGACGCGGTGCCCTAAAAACGTGCGCACGCCGATCCCTCGGCTCTCGGCCGAGACCAGCGACTCGATCTCACCCTTGTAGACGCGAACCGTGAACTCGGTCCCCCGCGAGATATAGATCTCGGCATCCTCGGCGCCACGCGCTTTGCAGCGCGCCAGAACGCGCTCGCCGATCGGGCTCACTGGCGCATCGCGCCGCCGGGAACCACGCCGGTACCGCCGACCGTCAGTTCCGAGATCCGGATGGTTGGCTGACCGACCGACACCGGGACCCCCTGCCCTTCCTTGCCGCAGGTGCCCGGGGCAAGCTTGAGGTCATTGCCGACCATATCGATCTTGTGCAATGCCCGCGGACCGTTGCCGACGATGGTGGCGCCCCGCACCGGCCTGCCGATGCGGCCGCCCTCGATCATGTAGCCCTCGGTGACGGCGAAGACGAAGTCGCCGCTCGTGACGTCGACCTGGCCGGCACCCAACTTCTTGGCATAGAGCCCTTGCGGGGTGGTGGCGATGATGTCCTCCACCGAGTGTGCCCCGGCGGCGATGAAGGTGTTGGTCATTCGCGGGATCGGCAGATGCTGATACGACTGGCGACGACCGTTGCCGGTGACCGGGTGGTTCTGCTGGCCGGCACGCAGCCGGTCGTACATGTAGCTGACCAGGATGCCGTCCTGGATCAGCACGTTGCGGCGGGTGGGCACGCCCTCATCGTCGACGGCCAGCGTGCCCCAGCGGCTGGGCATCGTCCCGTCGTCGATCGCAGTCACGATCGGGCTGGCCACCGCCTGGCCGATCTTGCCGACGAAGACCGTCGATCCCTTGCCGACGAAGTCCGCTTCCAGCCCGTGGCCGCAGGCCTCGTGGAACAGCACGCCGCCGAATTCGTTGCCAACGACGACCGCCATCGGACCCGCCGGCGATGGCGCGGCATCGAGCAGCGCGACCGCCCGCTCGGCCGCGGCGCGAGCGTAGTGCGCCGCCGACGTCTCGTCGAAGAATTCGAAGCCGCGCTGCATGCCAGGCGCCTCCATCGCGGTCTGGATCTCGCCGTTGCGCTCGGCGACCGCGTGCACCATGAGCCGCACCCGAGTCCGCGAATCCATGTGATGGATCCCTTCGGAGGTCGCGACTAAGACTTCCTGGGCGCTCTGGCCGTAGCCAACCGCGACCTGCTTGATGGCACCGCTCACGGCGCGGGCGGCCTGGTCGGCCTCCAGCAGCAGCTCGATCTTCGCCGCCGGCCCGATCGTGTCCGGCGGAACCTCGATGCGCTGCGGCTGACGGAGCGCACCCACCAGTTCGCCGAAGGCAAAGCGTCCCCCGCCGCGGCGCCCAACCTGCGCGGCGAGGTCGGCGGTCTTCAACAGTCCGTCCTCGGAGAGATCCTCCGTATAGACGTAGCTGACGGTGCCTTGATGGATGATGCGCAGGCCCGCCCCGAGGTCGTTTCCGGAGCTGACGCGCTGCACTTTGCTCTCCTCGACGCTGATCGATTGATTTCGCTTTCGCTCGACGAAGAGTTCGACGAAATCGGCACCAGACCGCATCGCGCGTTTGATGACGCTGTCCACGAGGGATTGGTCGAGGATGGGCATCAGGTTGAGTGTACCGACCTTTTCCGTCGCGTTGGCTTTTCAGGTGGGAGCAAGCGCATCAACTCCTCGGCAACGGCGTCGAGTGGCTTGACGTTACCCTCGGCCCGACACAGGATGAGCGCGCCCTCCATGCCCGCCAGGGTGGCCAGCGCAATTGGTTTCGCGCGCGTCGCGGGAATACCGACTGCCTCGAGCTCCTCGGCGAGCACCGCCGCCCAGGACCGAAAGGTGTTGCGCACAACGTTCATCAGGTCCTTCTCGCCTGGACCCGTATCGATCGCGACGCCGGCCACGACACAACCGGCGGTGGCACCCGAGGTCACGACCACCTGGCGCCACATGGCAATGAAGCGTTCCAGGACACCCGACGGGCTCGCGGGGTTACCGGCGCGAAGGTGAGCGAGGACCCTCTCGGACGTCCAGCTGATGGCGTCCACGGCAAGCTGCCTCTTCCCGTCCGGAAAGTGGTGGTAGATCGAACCGCGCGGAGCGCCGCTATCGGCGAGCACATCCGAAAGGGAGGTCGCGCTTACACCCCGAGAACGGATCAGCGCGGCGGCGCTGCGGACCATGCTCCCGCGGCTATCGGTCGCCATCAGTCGCCCTCTTGACTATGACGGTCAGCATAGCGCATACTGCGATGGCGACTATGACGACCATCATAACCACCTGAGGAGACGCCCATGCCCATGATTGATGTCTACGCCGTCGAGGGAACGTTTGCAGACAAGCATGCCCTGGCCAGAGATCTCGCCGCTGCCGTGATGCGGTGGGAACAGGTACCCAACCTCTCGCTGTTCCGCAACAATACCGCCGCGTTCATTCACGACCTGCCGGCCGATTCCCTGTCGAACGTCGCGGGTGACAGCAACTACGTTCGCGTTCAGGTCTTGACGCCAGTCGGCGTGCTCGATCGCAACAAGCAACTCGGCGTCGTCCGGGAATTGACCGATATCGTCGCCGCCGCGGGGGGTGACCCCAAGCTCGCCACTCGAACCTGGGTGTTGCTCACCGAATCACCCGAGGGCGGCTGGGGCGTCAACGGCCACGCCAACACCGGTGCCGACCTTGCCGCGGCCGCGCGCGCCGAGCTGACTGCCATCGCCGCTCAGAAGTCCGCCGGCAAGTAGCGCCCGCCTCCCATATTTCCCCTCCCCCGCTCGCGGGGGAGGGTCAGGGTGGGGGGTAACTCACCGGTTCGCGCACGAGTCCGATGACCCAAAGTCCCAGCACCGTCAGCACGCCGGCGGTGGCGATGAAGACGGAGGCATAGCCGAAGCTGGCCGCCAGCGTTGATCCCAACAGCGGGCCCACCGCGTTGCCAACGGCGGTGGCACTGCTGGTCAGTCCGTAGGCCGAGCCGCGCAGTTCCGCCGGGGTCGAGAGGCCGACCATGGCATTCGTCGCCGGGATCAGGACGCCGAAGAAGATTCCCACGCCGGACCGCAGCAGCAGGAACTGGCCGATGTTCTGGACGAACGCCTGCGGCAAGAAGAAGGCCGCGGCGCCGAAGCAGGCGAAGATCAGGATCCGTCGGTAGCCACTGCGGTCGACCAGGCGGCTGTAGAAAACCGCCGCCAGGGCGGCGAACACCGCCGTCGCACCAAAAGCCAGTCCGGCGTAGAGCTTGACCGGATCGGTGGCCGACGAGATGCGCTCGACGTAGAGGGGGAGGATCGGAAACACGATGGCGGTGCTGAGCTGAACCAGCAGCAGCGTCACCATCAACGGCATCAGGGTCCGCGAGCGAAGACCACGCCCGAGCGTTTCGAAGAACCCCGGCCGCCGTGCGGTGGTGGGCGGCATGTAATGCTCGTGGACGAATTGCCAGACGAGGAGACCGGAGACCGCGAGCATGGCGCCCGCGACGAAGAACGTCCCGCGGATCCCGACCGCCTGCGCAATCACGCCACCGAGCACCGGACCTAAGGCGATGCCGACGTAGACACTCGTCTGCAGCTGCCCCATGCTGGCGGCGAGCCGGTCACGCGGGACGATGGTCGCCACCAGCGCGGTGGCCGCCGCGATCGTGCCGGTGAAGACGCCCTGCAAAATGCGCAGGACGAGGAACTGCTCCACGTTCTGCACCAACCCCATCAGCGCGATGATCAGGCCGCCGACGAGCATCGAGCGGAGCACCATGACTTTGCGGCCGTGCCGGTCGGCGAGCGCGCCCCAGATGGGGCTGAAGATGGCCAGCGAGATCCCGGTGCTGGTGACGAGCGCCCCCGACCAGAAAACGACGGCGCTGTCCGGATGGACGCCGATCTCTTTCAAATAGAGCGGCAGGAAGGGGAGCACGAACCCGAAGGCGAGCATCGCGGTCGCCTGCGCCACGCAGACGACGGTGAGGCTGGTCCTCCAGCTCGGGCTTACGCTCGCCGAGACATGACTCGGCGGCGCAGGCCGCGGCCTAAATCTCAGCCGGCGCCTTTCGCGTAGCTATGGAGCCCCACGATCCAGAGGTTGACGGCATAGAGCGTGATCATGATCGAGATGAAGCCGGCGGTCGCGATCAATGCCGTGCGGCGTCCGCGCCAGGCCCGCAGGCTGTGGGCATGCAGGTAGATGGCATAAATGATCCAGGTGATCGCGGCCCAGGTTTCCTTTGGATCCCATCCCCACCAGCGGCCCCAGGCGTGCTCGCCCCAGACGGCCCCCGCCATGGTGCCGAAGGTCCAGATCGGGAAGCCGAGCAGGATGGCACGGAAGGTGAGCCGGTCGAGGGTCTCCAGCGACGGCAGCCGGGCGGCGATGGCCGAGCCGTTCAACCAGGACTTCACGCTGGCGCTTCGGTCTTTGACGAGATAGAGCGCAGCGAACACGAAGCTCGAAACCAGGATGCCGGAGGAGGCCATCATGCTGGACACGTGGATCTTCAGCCAGTAGCTCTGCAGCGCCGGGACGAGCGGCTCGGGCGATTGATAAAGGCCATAACCGATCCCCATCAGGGCCACCACCACGAAGAGCGCGACGCCGCCGCCCAGTGACGCGACCGGCCAGCGCACCGTCATCAGGAGGAAAACGGTGACCGCGACCAGCGCCAGCATCGAGCTGTACTCGTACATGTTGGCCAGGGGATAGTGCCCGTCGGCAAAGCCGCGCGAGATGATGGCGGTTAGATGGATCGCGGCGCCGGGCGCAACCAGCGCCACCCCAAGCCAGCGAAGCGCCTCGGTGCGGTAGGCGAAGAACGCGAAGTAGAAGAACATACCGCCGACGTAGAGCACCATGGCCGCGAAATAGAGGTGCAGCGAAAAATCGGCCACGCTGCCGGGCAGCCGAGCCAGGTCGCCCCGGACCAGGCCGAAGGCGAGCAGGTAAAAGGCGAGCGGGAGGATTCGCCAGAGGGCCGGCAGACGCCGCTGGCCGGTGGCCGTCACGGTACCAACCGGGTCGTTGAGGGTAACCCGCGCCATCTCAGACGCCGGCTTTGGCCGCGACCTTCAGGCTGGTGGCGACCGGGGTAAGCGGGATCATCTGCATGGCATCGTCGCGGAACCGAACGCGCTGAAAAGTGATGCAGTTCACCGGGCAGTGGTCTTCGCAAATCCGGCAGTTGGTGCAGCGGTCGTAATTGACCAGGATCTTGCCGGCCTTCCCGCCAAACTCTTCACCGAGCACCGTGTTGCAGATCTCGAC
>WNEY01000279.1_pt1 | contig 29680 bp, 25 predicted proteins | sample 5400531 | NCBI WGS metagenome assembly WNEY01 (sample SAMN13153338, study PRJNA577476) | soil metagenome | isolation source: 200 cm saprolite under Douglas fir tree site 1 | place: USA:California | collected 2015-04-18
ACGCCATCGCCGAAGCCGTCGGCGGGCGGGCGATCCACCCGGTCAACACGCGCATCGGCGGCTTCTACCGCGCTCCGCTCGTGACCGAGCTCGAATCTCTGGCAGAAAGACTGCGGCCGGCTCTCGACGACGCCCTGGCAACGACGGCGTGGGTAGCTGGTTTCGATTTCCCTGACCACGGACTTGACTGCGATCTGCTCGCGGTCACCAAGCCGGGCACCTACGCGATCGAGTCGGGCACGGTGAGGTCCGCAAGCGGGCTCGGATTCCCGGCGCAAGATTTCAGCGATCATGTCGTCGAACATCATGTGCCGCACTCGACCGCGTTGCACGCGACCTTCGACGGGCGGCTCTTCCTCACCGGCCCGCTGGCCAGGTACACGCTCGGCTCCGCCGCCCTCACGCCGGTCGCCCGCCAGGCGGCGCAGGCAGCTGGGCTCGGCGAGGCCTGCCGCAACCCGTATCGCAGCATCGTCGTCCGTGCCGTGGAGACCGTCTACGCGATCACCGAGGCGCTGCGGATCATCGAGAGCTACGAGAGGCCAGAGCAGCCCTTCACCCCGGTGCCGCCGGTCGCCGGCGAAGGCCACGGTGTGAGCGAAGCGCCTCGGGGATTGATCTACCACCGATACCGGCTCGATCAGGACGGACGGATCGAGTCGGCGACCATCGTCCCGCCTACGTCGCAGAACCAGGCCGCGATCGAGTCCGACCTGCGGCGGGTGGCCTCGGGCCGGGCTGCACCTGCCGGACGCCGAGCTGACCGCCGCCTGCGAGCGAACGATCAGGAATTACGACCCGTGCATCTCATGCTCGGCCCACTTCCTCAAGCTCCAGATCGACCGCAGATGAAGCCGACCGGTCAGACGATCCTGATCGGTGTAGGCAATCCTTACCGCCGTGATGACGGAATCGGCCCTGCGCTGGCGGCCGCCGTCGCCGCGCTCGACCTTCCCGGTGTAATGGTGCTGATCTCGGACGGAGAGCCGAGCCAACTGCTAGACGCGTGGACAGGCGCCGAACTCGCGGTAGTCGTCGATGCGGCCCACCGTGACAGCGGCACGCCCGGCCAGATCCACCGCTTCGCCGACGACTGCCCGGCCGACGGCGGCTCCAGTTCCGCGAGCACGCATCGCCTCGGCATAGCCGAAGCCGTCGACCTCGGACGCGTGCTGGCCCAACTGCCAGAAAAGCTGGTGGTGTTCGCAGTGGAGGCAGCGGATATCGGCTATGGCGACCATCTGTCACATCCAGTCGCAGCCGCCCTGCCCGAACTCACCCACCTTGTGCTCGCCGAACTTCAGGCGGGACAAACTTGAGGCGGCGTGCTCGATATATCGTCCCATCCAAGCAACATCAGAGCCTCTCCGGTGTAGTTCCTTCCTAGGAAGCTGCTACCTCGTTGCCCCCCTGGTGTAGCTATTCCAGCGGTTCCGGGTCAGCGCTGTCGTTGAGGTCAAGGGAGTTACAGCGCCAGCGAGTCAACGCTGCTGTTGGTGGTGGCCGGACGGCTAGCCGGTCGGGATCAGGTCCGCGACATCGGGGTGAAGTTTCGCGAGTGCTTGATCGAAGGTAGCGAGACGGGCGGAGTAGGAGCGGGCGAGATGTGCCAGGTAGGCATCGGTCACCTGGCGATGACCGATGATCCCGGTGACCGGGATGTCGCTATAGGACGCGCTGTCGGACCAGAACTCGTGGCGGGGGCTGCTGGAGACTTCTTTCAGCATCGCCCGCGCGGACTCGGCGGTCTGGCCTTCGCGGATCAGGAGGCGCATCAGACTGCCCTGAGTGATGGGGCAGGTGGCGAAGCCGGTCGTGGATGCTACGAGCCATGCCTCCGCGTGCGCGTGGTGAACGTGGTCGTCGACCACGAGTGCGATAAGTACGTTGGCGTCTAGCAGCGTGGTCGGCACTTAGTCGTCCTCAAGCGCGCGCACGTCTTCGGTAGTGATCACCCTGCCCAAGTGCACGACGGGAAGTCCGGTCGTGGCGCTGTGCGTCAGCCCGGCTGAGCGGCCCTCTCCAAGCCCGCGCCGCATCAGGAAGGCGACAGTCTCGCTGAGCGTTCGATGGGTGTCCCTGGCGATCGCCATCACCTGTGCGTGGAGATCTGCCGGGAGGTCAACTGTAGTGCGCATACGTACATCATCGCATCAACGCATCATGATGCGCAAGTGTATGTTACGAGTACTGTTCGGCGAGCATTTGTCCGGTTGAGTTGGCGTCGATGTACTGGCCGGTGGCCATGCAAGCGACTGCTGAGTTGCAGGACACCCTGGTCAGGACGCTGGACTTCGCCCCGGCCGGGATGTCGACGGGGTGCAGCACCCACCTCCTGCCGGTCCAGTTCTCCGCGATGCCGCTAGGGCCGCTGGCGGTGGTCTCGATGCCTACGGCGGCGCAGGCGTTGCCTGAGCTGCACGACACGCCGGTCAGCTGGCTGCCGAGCACGCCGCCCGGCGTCGCCGCCTTCTGCGGCGACCACTTCTTGCCGTTCCAGTGCTCGGCCACCGGCGGTGCCTGACCGGCCCATCGCGACGCCGATGTCGGCACGGCGCAGTGCCGGAGCGTCGTTGACACCATCGCCCGTCATAGCGACGATCTGGCCCAGGGATCGAAGCGCGTCGGCGATGCGAAGCTTGGCCTCGGGCGAACTGCGGGCGAAGACGATCTCAGACCCGGACTGAAGCACTTCGTCGAGCTGAGCTTCTGTCATCGCGTCCAGCTCACTGCCGCTGATGACCCGAAGGCTGTCGGTGCCGATAGCGCCGATGCCGACGCTGCGGGCTATCGCGGCGGCCGTCAGGCCGTTGTCGCCGGTGACCACGTGGATCCTGATCCCCGCGTGATGAGCGCGCTCGATCGCGGCCGGCACCTCGGCCCGAGGCGGGTCAAGCAAGGCCACCAGCCCGGTCAGGCACAGGTCACGTTCGCCGTCCTCGCGTCGCTCGGGAAGGCCGGCTCCCGGCGGGAGCTCACGGAACGCGAGCGCCAGGACGCGCAGGCCGCGCTCGGCGAAGGTCGTCATGACTCGTTCGGCCTCAGCCCGATCAGCCTCGGTCATCGGCTGTTGCCGGTTGTCACGCCAGATGGCGCCTGCACGGGCGAGTACTTCCTCAGGCGCGCCCTTGGTGTTCACCGTCAGGCCGCTGTCGGTCTCATCGACGGTCGTCATCAACTTGATGCGCGGATCGAACCGGAACAATGCGCGGCGGTGCCGCTGTCGCTCGGTAAGCCCGATGTCGGCCCCGCACTGGCTGGCCAGTTCGAGCAGGGCCAATTCGGTCGGGTCTCCGGTCGGCTTACCGCCACCGTCGGCCAGGTCCGCGCCGCTGCACGCGGCCGCGACGCCTGCCAGCCTGGCGAGCTGCTGAGGCCGTTGGCGGTCACCTTGCCCGTCCGGGGCCCAGACGTCCGCAACCCGCATCCGGTTCTCGGTCAGCGTGCCGGTCTCGTCGGTGCAGATCACGCTGGTGGACCCGAGCGTCTCGACCGCGGACAGCCGTTTGACCAGAGCACCGCGCCTGGCCAGGTCACGGACGCCGACGGCCAGAGCCAGGGTGATCGTAGGCAGCAAACCCTCAGGCACATTGGCGACCAGCAGCCCGATCGCGAAACTAGCCGCCGAGGACAGGCCGAGGCCTGCGGCGAGCCCGATCGGCAGGAAAGCTAGGCCGACCCCGATCGCGACGAACGCGATGAGCCGCGTCGCCCGCTTGATCTGCCGTTCGGGCACCGACTCCCCGGTGAGCGTGGACAGGTCGACTTCGAGGCTGCCGGCCAGAAGCCTTGCGTCAGCGCTGATGCTCTCGCCTTCGGTGATCAGCATCACATCGCCGGGTACGAGCATCCGGGCATCGATGACCTTCGCTATCCCGTCGCGCCTGACCCGCGCCTGCTCGGGCAGGAACGCCGCCAGCGCCTCGACCGCACGCTCGGCCTGCAACTCCTGCACGAAGGCGAAACCGGCGTTCAGGAAGATCACCGCGACGATCGCGATTCCAAGCCGGGGCGTGCCGCTAACCCAGGCCAGAACCGTCGCCGCGGCCAGCAGCAGCGCCAGCGGCTGGGTGAACTGACCGGCCAGCTCACCGGGCCAGCGGCGGCCCCCGCGCCTGGCTAGCTCGTTCGGGCCAGACACCTCGTACCTGCGAGCCGCCTCCCGATCGGACAGCCCCGCGGACGAACTCCGCAAGTCACGGAACAACTGCGCGACCGGCTCAAGCGGATCCGGGCCCTGGCTCGTGGCGGCAGGTTTTGCCGCGGTGTTTTCGCGGCGGAGTTCCTTGGCACGGGACTCAGGGATCTGGTCGGCATCAGATCCTTCCCCGCCTAATCCGGCTGACCTGCGACGCGCGGACCACCACGACCGGGCAGGCGGCATCGACCCCGACCACGATCCGCCGGTTCGCGAACTTTGACGTGTCCATAGTTCGAGTACACGCCTACGGCCTCGGAGCCGGGAGGGCCGAACGTCCCATACCAGGAGGGACTTCGGCCAACGAGCCATTTACCCCGGCGACGAAGCACACGAGATCCGGCCGCGGTCAGATGTCGGCCGGGATGACCCGCGCGTACGGGTCGGGGTCGACCATCGTGATATTGCCAGCCGACAACCATCTGACGATGTAGGGCGGATGGCCATCCGTACCGAGTACCTTGACGATAGTGGCGACGGCACCAGATCCGGCCAGGAGCTTGTCACCTGCCTGAGCCTTCATGACCGTACCTCCGCATCGCCGTATTACCGCTATCCCTCCAGCCTTGCTCTAAGCCGCCGGATCGCGCACGGGCCAGAACGCCCTCAACGCAGGGACTTACGGCACAGGTTCAGCGGCGCGTCGGCAGGACCACCGGGCAGGCATACGATGCTCACATCCGGTAACACGAGTCGGGAGCGGCCTGTGGAGAGTTCAGATCACAGCCCGATCGTGGTTCCGCGGTTGAGGCTTGATGATCTGCTCAGCCAGCTTCAGCTGCGGCTGCACGAGGTGCTCGAGGCCCGCGACCGGATCAACGCGCTGCTCGAGGCCGTCGTGAGCATCGGCTCCGATCTCGAGCTGGAATCGGTGCTGCGCCGAATCACCGAAGCCGCCGTCCAGCTCGTCGACGCCCGGTACGGCGCCCTGGGCGTGATCGGCGAAGACGGCCAGCTCGCCGAGTTCATTCCGATCGGGCTCGACGAAGCGCAGATCGCGGCGATCCACCACTGGCCGGAAGGCAAGGGCCTGCTCGGCGAGCTGATCACCAGGCCTGAGCCGCTCCGGACGGTAAATATCCCCGCCCATCCGCAATCCTCAGGATTCCCCGACGGCCACCCGCCAATGCGGACCTTCCTCGGCGCCCCCGTGCAGATCCGCGGCACCGTCTACGGCAACCTCTACCTCACCGACAAGCGCACCGGCGAACCCTTCGACGAAGACGACGAAGCCCTGGTCATAGCCATCGCCGCCGCTGCCGGCGCCGCCATCGACAAAGCCCGCCTGTACGCCGAGGCCCGCCGCCAGCAGCGTTGGCTCCAGGCCGTCGCCCAGGTCACCCGGCTCCTGCTCTCCGACGCTGCGATGCCGGAAATCCTCAGCCTCATCACCAACCTGGCCCTCGAACTCGTCGGCGCCGACCTCGCCGTCCTGGCCCTGCCCGCCACCGCCGGCGCCGACCTCATCATCGAGCACGCCAGCGGCCGCCGCGCCCAGGACGCCATCGGGCTAGTCCTGCCGACCGGAGCATCGATATCGGGACATGTCATGGAGACCGGCCAGCCGCTGTCCGTCGATGCCTTCAGCACCGATCAGCGGACCGCGTTCGTCGCCCGTGAGCATCTGGGCCTGGGCCCGGCGGTGGTCGTTCCGCTAGGCCCGCCCGGTGGCGTCCGCGGCGTGCTGACTGTCGGCCGAATCCCAGGTTCGAGACCTCTGTCGGCGGACGCGGTCGACATGATCACCACCTTCGCCGCCCAGGCCGGCATCGGCGTGGAGCTGGGCGACCACCGCAAGGCCGCCGAACGGGTCGCGGTCTTCGCCGACCGCGACAGAATCGCCCGGCAACTCCACGACCTGGTCATCCAGCGCCTGTTCGCCACCGGCATGTCCCTGCAGGCCGCGACCGCCATGATGCCGCAAGGACCCGCCACCACCCGCGTCAGCCAGGCCGTCGACGCCCTCGACGACACCATCAGGGACATCCGCTCATCCATCTTCATGCTCCAGACCCACGCGGCATCCGAGGCGAAAATCGGCCTCCGCGCCCAGATCATGACGGTCACCGACGAAATAACCCCCGGACTTGGGTTCACGCCCTCCCTGCGCCTGGACGGCAGCCTGGATACCGCAGTCGCCGAGAACATCGCCGAGGACATGCTCATCGCCCTGCGCGAAGCCTTGTCGAACGCCGCCAGGCACGCCCACTCCAGCCGCGTCGACGTCACAGTCACCGCCGGAAACCACCTGACCCTCATCGTCCAAGACAACGGAACCGGCATCTGCAACACCAGCCGCCGCAGCGGCCTGGCCAACCTCCGCCACCGCGCCGAAGCACTCGGCGGCAACCTCAAACTCGACCAGCGAGCAACCGGCGGCACCAGACTGGAATGGCGGGTACCACTACCAGCACCCGCGTGATCCCGCGCCCGGAGCGCCGATCACTGCGCCCGGCGACTGTCGTGGGCGTGATCTTCGCCGTCCTTGACCTTCGCGGCGTAGACGGCGGCCTGCGTGCGTCGCTCCAGCCCCAGCTTGCTGAACAGCGCGGACACGTAATTCTTGACCGTCTTTTCGGCCAGGAACATCCGCTCGCCGATCTGCCGGTTAGTGAGCCCTTCGCCGATCAGCTCCAGAATCCGCCGCTCCTGCACAGTCAGCCCGGCCAGCGGATCGGACCGCGTGGCCTGGTCGCGCATCCTCCGCATCACCCTGGTCGCGGCTTCCTGGTCAAGCAGCGAACCCCCGGCGGCGACCGTCCGCACCGCTCCCACCAGGTCAAGCGCGCGGATCTGCTTGAGTACGTAGCCGGCCGCACCGGCCATGATCGCGTCGAAAAGCGCCTCGTCGTCTCCGAACGAGGTCAGCATCAGGCACGCGATCTCGGGCAGCTGCGACCGGATCTCCCGGCACACCGTGACCCCGTCGCCATCGGGCAACCGCACGTCAAGGATCGCCACATCCGGCCGCAGCGCCGGTATTCTGGCCAGCGCCGATTGCGCGGTACCGGCCTCTCCGATCACCGAGATGTCCGGCTCGGCCTCGAGCAGGTCCCGCACCCCGCGCCGGACGATCTCATGATCGTCGAGAAGGAATACCTTGATGGCATCCTTCTCTTCTGAGTTGGTCATTACCGCAATCTCCTGACGGATAGAGGCGCTTACTTGCCGGTGTGCACGATGGCCTGCCTTCAAGATCCTCCCTGTCGAGGCTTCGGAAGCAGAGCACTGTGTACCGGATTGGCAGGGACCTTGGTCCCATACTGCCCGCTACGTCTCAGCCTCGGCCTCGCACGATCACCACGGGGCACTTGGCGTGATGCGTGCAATTCTGGCTGACCGATCCGATCAGCGCATCGGTGAACGTGCCGTGCCCGCGGCTGCCGACCACGAGAAGGTCCGCGTGCGCGGACGCGTCGACGAGCACAGTGGCGGCGTAGCCTTCGACCACGCGCCGCTCGACCTTGACCGCGCACTCAGTACCCGCAGCCTTATCGACAGCCTCGGCGAGCGCCTTCCCGGCGATTGTCCGCAGGTCGATGTCGTAGTCGACGACCATCGGAGCCCAGCCATACCCGCCGGCGGCCATCGAATACTGCCAGGCGATGACGGCTTCCACGGTGTCCCCGGTGAGCTCGGCCTCATCGATCGCCCAGCGCAAGGCGGCCACCGATGACGGTGAACCATCGACTCCGACAACGATCTTCCTAACCGCGGCGCCGGATGACTTAGTCATGTAAATCATTCCCTTCTTTATTGAGAAAGATTGTCCGTGGCTTTTAACGAAGCTTCCGCAGGTACGGATCGGCGGGCTTGACCGGGACGATCCTGATCCGGGCGTCGGCGGCCTGGCAGCCGTCGGCCCGGGCGATCACCGGGTTCAGGTCAAGCTCGGCGACCTCGGGCAGGTCATCGGCCAGCCGGGAGACTCGGAGCAGCACATCGGCCAGCGCGCCGGTATCGACGGCCGGCTGATCCCGGTACCCTTCGAGCAGCCGGGCCGCACGCACTCCCTTGATCAAGTCCGTGGCGTCTGTGTCGGTCAGCGGCGTGAGCCTGGCGCAGTGATCGCCGAGCAGGTCGGTGGCGACGCCGCCCAGGCCGAACACCACGAGCGGCCCGAACACGGGCTCAGTCACGACGCCGATCAGCACCTCGACGCCGCCGTGGAGCATTGGCTGGACCAGGACCCCGGTGAGCTTGTCACCGAACGCCGCCACCAGGTCTTGGTAAGCGCTCGTCACGTCGCCGGTGCTGCGCAGGTCAAGCCTGACCGCGCCGGCCTCGGTCTTGTGCACGAGGCCTTCGGCTTGCGCCTTGAGCACGACCGGGCCGCCCATCGAACTGGCCGCGGTGATCGCCTCCTGCCCGGTGCGAGCTAGCACAGTGGTTACCTGAGGGATCTGGTAGCAGTCGAGCAGCCGGCCGGCCAAGGTCGCGGGCAGCCAGCCACCCTCTGGGTTCGCGTGCAGGTAGTCAGCGACGAGTTCCCTGGCCTCGTCTGCGCGCACGTCGGGCAATGCCGGTACCTGGCCGGGCTGCCGGTACCGCCAGGTGCCGTAGCGGGTGGCGTGACTGAGCGCCTTGGCCGCGCTCTCGGGGTAGGCGAAGCTCGGGACAGCGTCGCCGCCGGTCTGGCTGGCCACCAGCCGGACGTCTTCTGCCTGGTCGAGGACCGCGACGGCGAGCGGCTTCAGCAGCCGGGCGGCGGCGAGGGTCTCGGTGAGGTCGGCCATGGCCGTCGGAACGATCGCGCAGATGACGGCGTCGATTCCATCGTCGGCGGCGACCGCCGCCAGGCAGTCACCGAACGCCGCCGCGCCGATCGCGGCGGTCGTGTCGACCGGGTTCGCTATCGTCGCACCGGATGGGAGGATCTCGGCCAGCCGGGTTCTGGTCGCCTCCGAGATCGCGGCGAGTACCAGCCCCCCGTCGACGCAGGCATCGGCGGCCAGCACCCCGGCCCCGCCGGCGTTGGACACTACGGCGACCCGGCGGCCGGCCGGGCAGGGCTGGCAGGACAAGAACGCGGCCGTGCCGATCAGCTCGCCGAGGCTCTCCGTCGCAATGATCCCGGCCTGCTCGAACAGCGCCTCCCGGGTCACCAGCGGCGTGGCGGCGGCGGCCGTGTGGGACTTCGCCGCCCGCTGGCCGTCGGCGGAGCGACCGCCGACGACGGTGAGCACGGGCATCTGAGCACCGACCCGCCGGGCGGTCGTGGCGAACTTGCGCGGGTTGCCGAACGACTCCAGGTACAAGATCGCCATCCGAGTCTGCTGATCTTGCTCCCACCAGGCCAGCAGGTCATTGCCCGAGACGTCGTACTTGTCGCCGACCGAGACGAACGACGAGATCCCGATGTCCAGCCTGGACAGATGCCCGGTCAGCGACACTCCGATCCCGCCCGACTGGGCTATCAGGCCCGCGGTTCCGTTAAGCGGGCGATCTCGCCCGAAGGTGGCGTCGAGCCCGATCCCGGGAACGGCGATGCCGAAGCAGTTCGGGCCGGCCAGCCGCATGCCGTAGTTACGGCAGGTCGCCAGCAGGCCCGGTCCGGCCGCACCGAGCCCCGAGGTCACGACAACGAGCGAGCGCACGCCGCGCCGGCCGCACTGCTCGGCTACCTCCAGAACCGCCGGCGCGGGTACCGCGATGATCGCCAGGTCCACACCGTCGGGCAGGTCAGAGGCGGAGCGCACGCACGGCACGCCCGCTACCTCATCGGCGTGCGGGTTGACCGGGTAGACCGCACCAGCGAATCCGCCCGCCATGATGTTGCGCAGTATCCGGGTGCCGACGGCGTTCTCCCGACGGCTGGCGCCCACGACGGCGATGGACCGGGGCGCCAGCAGGTGCCGGAGGCTGGCGACGTCGGCGTAGCTCTCGCGCCGTGACAGGGCGTCCAGGTACCTGGCCAGGTCGGGATCGCCGTCGCCGGCCGGAAGGCCGATGACCACCTCGACGACACCGTCGGCAAACTTCCGGCGCACCGGAAGACCGGCGTCAGCGAACACCTGCAGCATCGCCGAGTTCTCGCTGAGCGTTTCCGCGGTAAAGGCGAGGATCTGGTGTTTCCTGGCCACCGAGACCAGGTGATCGAGCAGCAAGGCCGCGATCCCATGGCCGTGCATCTGATCGGAAACCGAGAAGGCCACCTCGGCTTGGTGCGGGCGGTTGATCACCTCGTAGCTAGCGACCCCTACCAAGGTGCCGCCTGACCAGGCAAGCAGAGCCAGATGATCAGGACCGGCGTCCCGGCAGATCCGGTCCGCCTCCCGATCGGCGTTCAACGGGCTCAGGCTGAAGAACCGCAGATAGGTATTGTCCGCCGACATCGCGGCGTGCATCGCGCGCACCGCCTGCGCATCTTCACGTCTCGCCGGCCTGATCCGCACCGTACCGCCGTCGGTCAGCAGCGCGTATGAACCCGCAGCGCTTTCTTGCGTAACCATCTCAGTCCCTCTCGCCGGCCCTAATGTCGCAAGACTGCCTGGCCGGCATCCGGGCCGGCAGGAGCAAACCGGCCCGGATCACCGGGACCTTTGGCCCGGGTTCTGGCTAGAACAACACCTCATCGACCGGACGCCGGACGCTGATCGCCGCCCGGTTCGTGACCCCGAACCTGACCACCAGCTGGGGATAGGCCCCGTCGCAGAACTGCATCCTGATGAACTCGCGTAGCTGCGGGATCTCCAGCGGCTGGCTGTGCAGCGCGACCGCCAGGCCGCAGTCCGTCGCGAACAGCAGCATCCGCTGCAGCGCCTGGCCAGCCGCGACCCACTCTTCAGGCCGATCAGCGGTCGTCGTGAGGATAGCTACGACGCCAGCAGAAAAGGACGGTCGGCCATCGCCGGTCGGCGGAAGCCCCCAGCCGTGACCATGCGCGAAGTCACGCGCGGGAAAGCTCGGCTCGATCCGGTCCGGCCGCGCTGGGTACGCCGTCGCGGGGACGCCATCGCGGCGCGCGCTCCCGGGCGCAGGTGCCCACTTAGCAAGTTCGCGAGCCCGCGCCGAGTTAGCCCGCACCGCGTATTCACCGGCCTCGACGACTGCCGCCAGCGCGTTCCTTTGCGCGTCGTCGCCCTGGGTGAGGAGCTTGGCGCCCCCTTTGGACACCTCACCCACCAGCGCCGAGTCGATTCCTTCTGGAAGCGGCTCGGCGTCGAATCCGCCCCGATGCGTCCGCCGGCGCGGGATCTGCGCGAATATGTCGCGCTCATAGTCGACCGGCGGCACGATCTCCTCCCAGTTGACCTTGGCGACGAGCGTGCTCAGTCCTGGCTCGGGAAACACCCTGACCTTGGGAACAAGCCCGATGTACCGCATCGCCACCCGGGCGGTGAACAGCGCGGCTCCGCAGCTGATCATCATTTCCCGGCCGTCAGGGTCAGACACCGCTAGGCTGCGCTCATCGTCGGCATGGATGCCGACCTCATGATCGGCGCCATAAAACCACCACGGCTGGGTGTTGTGCACCGAAGGCGCATTGACCGCAGCTTCGACAACGAACTGAGCGATCTGCTCGGCCGTGCTGCTGGCGTTGGGCGGATCACCGAAAATCGTGCTGGACTTGTCCATAGCTCCTCCTTAAGTTCATTCTGGTCCTACCAGGCTCCGTACCCGAGGTCGGCCTCGAGCAGCGAGCTGACATAGCCGGCCCGCTCATGAACGGACTCGTTGTCGCCCACCGGGACCGACAGCAGTCCGCGCACCTCCGCCAGGTCGGCGAATCCCTTGCGCGACATCCAGCTAGTCAGCCCGTCGAGCAAAGTTCGCGCATAAGCCGGACCGTGCCGGAGCAGCGCCGAAGCCGTCATCACGACGTCGGCGCCGGCCAGCAGATACCTCGCGACGTCACCGGCGCTCTCGACGCCGGTGGAGGCGGCCAGCGACGCGCGCACCCGGCCGGCGAGCAGCGCGATCCAGGCGCGCGGCAGCCTCGCCTCCGAGGGCGTCGACAGCCCGATCCAAGAGGTGATCTTCAAGGTCTCCGGGTCGATATCTGGCTGCATAAACCGGTTGAACAGCACCAGGCCGTCGGCACCGGCCGCGTCGAGGCGGTGCGCCATCTGCGCCATGGAACTGAAATACGGATGGAGCTTGACCGCTACCGGCACGCTGACCACGGCCTTTACCGTCGTCAGCATCTCGATGTACCGCTGCTCGGTGTCCTGGCCGGGCAGCAGCGGACTGCCCAGCGGGTGATAGACGTTCAATTCGATCGCCGCCGCGCCGGCTTGCTCAAGCGCGGCCGCGAAGTCGGTCCAGCCACCCGGAGTGGAGCCGTTCAGGCTCGCGATCACCGGCACGTCCACGGTCGCGACCGCACGTTCGACCAGGCTGACGTAGCGGCGCAGCCCGCCGTCGCCGTCGGTGTCGATGGCCGACAGGAAGTAAGGCAGTGCCTCGGCGAAGCTCTCCGTTCTGGCTTGGGCCCGGACGGCGTGCTGCTCAGCATCACGCCGCACCTGCTCTTCGAACAGCGAGTACAGCACGATCGCGCCGATGCCGGAGTCCGCCAGTTGCTTGATGCCAGCGATCGTGTTCGACAGCGGCGACGCCGAGGCAACCAGCGGATTCCGCAGCTCCAGGCCAAGGTAAGTAGTCGCGAGGTCCATCAGTGCTCCTCCGTCTGGTTCTTCCTTGCGTCGGCTGGGTAGCGGGCAGACCCGCGATCACACCCGTCACCTCGATACGTGAGACGCTAGTCACCGGTGCGCACCGCTCTTAGGGCCTAAAGTCCGTCGATCTGCCGCCGATAGGCCCGGTAGGGGTTGGGAGGATGGACCGTGTCCGAACCGCGGGTGCCGGAGAAGTCGACGTCTCGCGCCGTGCTCGAGCAGCTAGACGAGGCCGAGTGCCTGCGGCTGATCGGAGCCGGCGGGATCGGGCGGATCGCCTACACGGGCAAATACGACCTGACCGTGCTGCCGGTGAACTATAAGTTCCATGACGGGGCGATCCTCTTCCGCACGTCCGCCGACAGCCTCACCGCTTCCGAACTGCGTACCGGACTTGAAGGTTCGGAATACCGGGTGGCTTTCGAAGTCGACGACTTCAGCCCGGGCAGCCGGGACGGATGGAGCGTGCTCGTGCAAGGACCGGCGCATCACCTAGACGATGAAGCCGAACGGGCCGACGCCCTGGCGGCCGGCGTGGAAGCCTGGCCGGGCGGGGAGCACGATCACTTCATAAAGATCAGCCCGATGAGGATCACTGGTCGGCGAATCCGCCGGGCCGGGCCTTAAGTCCCTTCCGGCCATCACGAAGTGCTCTATGGCGCCAATTGCGATCCGCCTAGGCTGGTTATATGGGGGACTATTCAGATGAGCCCAGCCAGGCGGTAACTGAGCTGCTGAGAGCAGCCGTTGCCGCGCCATCCGAGCACAACACTCAGCCCTGGCGGCTGTGGGCCAGGACGTCGGGAACCGGGATCGAGATCTACGTCGATCCCGCCCGGATGCTGCCTGTCAGCGATCCGCATGGTCGCGCGGCTTACCTCGCCTGCGGGGCCGCGTTGTTCAACGTGCGGGCGGCGGCCGCGGCGAACGGCTTGCGGGCGCGCGTCGCGCTGGTGCCGGATCCGAATCGGCCCCTGCTCGTAGCCCGCGTCGAGCTGACTGGCGGGCACTCGGCGACGCCATCGGACCGCGAGCTCAGCGCGGCCATCTGGGAGCGCTGCTCCAACCGCGAGCCCTACAGTGATCAGGTCGTGCCTTCCGTCATCAGGGCCGAACTCGACGCCGCGGCGAAGTCCGAGAATGGGTTGCTGCACTTCCTCGACGAGAACGAGGCGGCTCGGATCGGCCACCTTTTCGCCGAGGCCGAACGCGAGTTGCTGAGTAACCCTGCCTACCGGGCCGAGCTGACCCGCTGGGTCGGCGGGGACCGCACTGAAGACGGCATCCCAAGCCAGGTAATCGGACCGAGATCGGCCCTCGGCCGCGACCCGGTACGTGACTTCACCCCCGGCCGGCCGCAGCCAGTCCGGTACGCAAACTTCGAAGGCCAGCCTCAGCTGGCCGTCTTGTCGGTGATGACGGACAACCTAGTCGGCTGGATAACCGCCGGGCAGGCACTGGAGAAGGTCTGGCTGACCGCCACCTGGCGCGGCGTCTCGGTCTGCCCGCTCACCCCGCCGCTTGAGACCGATGACGCCTGGCTGGTCAGAGCCAGGCGCCACGGCATCGGCCACCCCCAGATGATCCTGCGAGTCGGCTACGGACCGCTGCTGACCGCCAGGACGCCTCGGCGGCCGACCTCCGATGTCGTGAGCTGGTCTTAGCGGCCTTCACTCAATCCCGTTTGCCAGCCTTAAGACCTGACCGCAAGTGGATCTGCCGGGTGCTCGCGCGGGAGCGGGCGCTCGCGCGAGAAGATGTCCAGATGGCCTGCACCGCGTTCCTTGCCTGGACCGACCGCCTGATTGGCTACAACTTCGGGCCCTCGCACCCGCTTGCGCCGGTCAGGGTTGAGCTGACCATGCGGCTGGCCCGCGAGCTCGGAGTGCTCGACGCCGAGGGTATGACGATCAGCGAGCCCGAGCCTGCCACCGACGCCGAGCTTGAACTGGTGCACGAGCGCGACTACATCGAGGTGGTCAAGCGGGCGAGCGAGCCCGACCGGGGCGTCATCAGCGGCCGGTACGGGCTTGGCAGCGCCGACAACCCGATCTTTCCCGGCATGCACGACGCGTCCGCGCTGGTCGCGGGCGCGACTCTGGCTGCGGCCCGGGCAATGTGGGAAGGCCAGGCTGACCACGGCGTGAATATCGCGGGCGGCCTCCACCACGCGATGGCCGACCACGCCAGCGGGTTCTGCATCTACAACGACCCGGCGATCGCGATCCAGTGGCTGCTCAACCAGGGCGCAGAACGCATCGCCTACGTCGACATCGACGTCCACCACGGCGACGGCGTGCAGGCCGCGTTCTACAACGATCGAAGGGTGCTCACCATCAGCCTGCACGAGCATCCGGCGACGCTGTTCCCCGGCACCGGCCGCGCGTCGGAGACAGGCGGCCCAGACGCACCCGGCTACGCGGTCAATGTCGCGCTGCCCGCCGGCACCAGGGACGCTGGCTGGCTAAGGGCGTTCCACGCCGTAGTACCGCCACTGCTGCGCGCGTTCAACCCTCAGATCCTGGTCAGCCAGCACGGCTGCGACACCCATTGGATGGACCCGCTCGCCAACCTGGCCCTCACGATCGACGGCCAGCGGGCCGCGCACCTGGCCCTGCACAACCTGGCCCACGAGATCACCGGCGGCCGCTGGCTACTCACCGGAGGCGGCGGCTACGAAATAGTCCACGCCGTCCCGAGAACCTGGACCCACCTGCTGGGCGAGGCCTGCGGCCACCCAGTCGACCCCGAGACCCCAACCCCGCAGTCCTGGCGCGACTTCGTTCTCGCGCGAACCGGCCGGACCGCACCAGAGTCCATGACCGAGGGCGCCCTGGCGATCTACCCGCCGTTCGAGCAGGGCTATGACCCGGACAACCCGGTCGACCGCGCCATCCTCGCCACGCGCGAAGCCTCCTTCCCCCTGCAAGGCCTGATGCCCTAGCCAGGACTGGCGGTCTGCGCTGGAGCGGGCTTGGGGGCGAGCCTGGAGGCAAGCCTGGCGCCGATCACGTAAGCGACTACGACGGCCACGATCACGAGCGGCATGACCCGGACGCCGTCCGAGTACAGCAGCAGGGTCGCCAGCAGTACCGAGGTGAGCGGGAGCGTCAGCATGACCGCGGACATCGCGCCGATACCCATCGCGGCTCCGGCGACCGGGTCCAGACCGGGCAGGTGCGAGATCAGCAGGCCGATCGCGGCGCCGATGAACATCGAAGGAAAGATTGGCCCGCCCCGGAAACTGCTCAGCGAGACGACGTAGGCGATCGACTTGCAGGCGATCACCGCGACCAGCACCAGGGCGGAGTAGCTGGCGCTGTGGGTCAGCAGCGGGCCGAGCGCGGACTGGCCGGAGAAGAGCACCAGGCGATCAGACTTGCCAGAACCGGCGGCGAACGCCACCGCCAGCCCGCCGACGACCAGGCCCGCGACCGGCAGCGCGATCATGGTGCGCGAGGTCACGAGGTTCCGCAGGGCCGGCGCGGCCCGCCTGATACCGGAGCCGACCAGCGCGCAAACGAGGCCGATCAGCAGGGCCCATCCGAACTCGCCGGTCGTCGGGCTGCCGACGTGCGGCAGGCCGGGGATCGCCAGCGAGAACGTGCCGAGCCCGGTCCAGTGGCCTAGGCCGGTGAAGATCAGCGAGCCGATACCGGACGCGAGCAGGCCAGGCACCAAGACCAGGACCAGCATCGCCCCGCCCAGTCCGGACGCCTCCATCAGCAAGAACGCGCCGATGATCGGCGAGCCGAGCAACGCGCTGATCGCGGCGAAGCTGCCGCTGGCGGCGAGTATCTTGACGGCCTGGTCGGGCAGCCCGTGCTTGGTCAGCGGCGAGACGCTGACCAGCCGGGACGTGGCGACCGCCAGCCCGCCGCCGAGCGCGATTAGCGGCGCCTCGGGGCCGAGCACGATGCCGAAACTCAGCGTCGCGATCGCGGCCAGCAGCACACCGGGCAGTTGCGCTGGGGTAGGCGGCGGGTGCAGCTGGAATCCGTGAGCGGGTGACGGGCCGCCATCGCCGGGCAGGTACTTGATCGCCAGCGCCACCGCTACGCCGCCGATCGCCAGGATCGGCAGCGGCCACCAGATCGGCGCGGTCGAGTACCCAAGCCCGTGCGGCCAGTGGAGGAAAACCACCTTCTGGAGGTAGTCGACCAGAGCGAGGAACCCGTAGGCGGCCGCCGAGATCGGGATGCCGAGAATTGCCGCGAAGCCGAGTACAAGGAGGTAGCCGCGCGAGCGCAGCAACGCAGCCGGATCGCCCGCAGGCCCTGTCACCAGACGGATTGTGTCCGGCACCGACCCGATCAGGATCATCCCGAGCGGGTGAGGTTGGCCAGCCCGCCAGCCAGGGATGGGTCCGTTGCCGTCAGGCAAAATGGTCTCATGGCTGGTCTGAATGGGTCCGATATGAACAATGCGCGTCCGATTGCTGACCGTTACGTAACCAAGCTGGCCGAGCTCGATCCGCTCATCTCCACCAGGCTGGGCCTGCGTCCAGACGAGGATCGCCTGCCGGACTATTCGCCTGCCGGCCACGAGGCGCGGATGTCCCTATCGAGGTCAACGCTGGCCGAGTTAGCCGCCTCACCAGCGCCGACCCACCCGGACGACCGGCGCTGCGCCAAGCTGCTCTCCGAACGGCTCGAATCCGGGCTGGAGATGAGCGAGCAAGGCGAGCAGCTACGCGCGATCTCCAACCTGTTCGGCCCGCCGCAGGCCATGCGCAACGTCTTCCTCGACATGCCGGCCGAGACCTCCGACGACTGGGCGGTGATCGCCCGCCGGATGACCAGGCTGCCACAGGCACTGGCCAGCTACCGCGAGAGCCTGACCGAGGGCATCAACCGCGGCCTGATCGCCGGCCCCGTCCGATGAGTCGGTGCCGAACGCTACCAGGCCTGCGCGCGGAGATACACCGGCGCGAACCTTGATCTGGCCGAGGCTTACGAGTGGGGCTGGTCGCAGTTCCTGGGTTTGCGTTCGGAAATGCAAGATGAGGCGAAACGCATTGTGCCCGGTTCTTCCGTCGTCGAAGCGATGGCTACACCGGGCCATCCCAGGACTTCGCCCGGCCCGGGCGCACCTGGCTGCCGACGACCGGCCGCACCCGGTTCCCGCTGTGGAGCCTGGTCAGCACCTGGTATCACGAGGGCGTGCCCGGCCATCACCTGCAGATCGCCCAGTGGACTTACCTGGCCACCCGGCTCTCGACCTACCAGACCTCGATCGGCGGCGTCAGCGCCTCCGCGACCTGGTCAGGCACCAGGGCGGCGTTCACCGCTGGTCGACCGGCTATGTCGCCGGGCAGCGGACTGAGTTCTGGGAGGTGGACATGGAGGACGTGGTCGGCGACTGGCCGACCGACGCCGATTTGATCGACTGGTTCGGTGACGGCCTGGCCACGCTGGTGCAGACGCTCACCGATGCCGACCCTGACCTGGTTTGCTTTACGTTCCTGGCCGCGCCCTCGCCGCTGGCCATGTGGTCACGTCGGCAGGCGCACGAAACGACGGTGCATCGGGTCGACGCCGAGCTGGCCGCCGGCTGGCCGCCGGCCGCCCTGCCGGTGCCGTTCGCGGCCGACGGCGTGGACGAGCTGCTGAGCTGCTTCATCACCAGGCCCCGAGGGTCGCTGCGGGCCGATCCGCCCCGGCGGCTGCGGGTCAGCTGCACCGACGATCCCGGCGACTGGCTGATCATGATCGGACCCGACCGGGTGGTGACCAAGACGGTGCCGGCCCGGAAGGACGACCCGGCCGGATCGGCCGCGGTGCTGGCCCGGGGGGACGACCCCCCGGAACCCCCCGAGATCGACAAAGCCTGGGATCACGTCGACTGCCATGTCACCGGTACGTCCAATGACCTGTACCTGGCCTTGTGGAATCGGCTGCCGACCACGGCGCTGCACGCCGACGGAGACGCCAGCGTCCTCCACCTGTTCGGCGACGCGGTGAAGATCCGCTGGTCCTAAGTCGACGCCGAGCCCGGTCCCGGCGCTCTCGGGCCCCTCCCCACCCGCGCAACCTATCCCGCGTATAGCAACGAGCCAACGTAGCGACCCCAGTAGCTGCTGGGGGCCAACGTGCAACGTCCGCAGGAGCATCCCCCAGTCGTGCCACAGAGACGGCCTGCTCTGTCCCGTTCCGCAGCACCGCTGACCCGTGGCCGTTGTGACTCCCCGCACCCCCACGACAGCGTTGACCCGTGGCTGCTGCCAGGGCGACGGTCTGGGGTCAGCGCTGTTCCAGGTTCCGGGCGAAGCGCTGCAGCGCTGACCCGTGGCCGTTGTACACCCCAGTGCGCTGTCAGCGCTGACCGGTGGCCGTTGCGACCGCCCGCAACCCCACGACAGCGTCTAGCAACGAGCGGCCAACGTCGCGATTCCTTCCCCGCCCGCAGTAGCCACCCGCGCTCCGACCGCGCCCACCCACCGCACCGCACCCTCCAGGTGCCGTTGAGGGCGGGCGGGCAGCAGAGTCGGCAAAGGGCTGAATCGGTCGGCGATCCGTGGTAGAACGCTCTCGTTATGCGATGAAGTCGCTGCAGTTGTGCGTAGCGTTTCGGGGCATTATCGATATTTGCGGCGGCGTTCATCGTGCTGGCAGCCGTCCAGGTTCATTATGAACCGATTCGATGGGAGGCCTCATGCGGCATTCCCCGGCCCGACGTTCATTTCTGGCCGGAATTGGCGCTAGCGTCCGCTTAACCGAGCGGCGAGGCGGCGAGCAGCAGCACGGGCGCTCGGCCTCGTTCCCCGCTCGCCGGTCACCGCGCCGGATGTGGCGCCTGGCGATGGCGGTCGGGATGACCGGTGCCGGGTTCTGCCTTGTGCTGGCGGTGGTCGTGCTGGTGGTGGCTCTCGGCGGTGGCGGCCACCAGCGTTATCGAACTACGATCGTGTACGAACCGCGGCCGGTCTCCGGCAACGGGTCGGCTAGCGCCGTGCGCTATGGCCTCGGTCTGCTGGTGGCTCGATTTCACGGCGCGGGGTCGGTGCGAGGCGACAAATTCCGGATCACCCGGCCAGGAGACTGGGGGATCTCGTGGCAATTCAGCTGCGCACAGGGACATCCTGGCAACTTGACCGTGCGCGCCGGCCACGCCGCGACCAGCAACGGCCGAAGCGAAGGCTACGGCAAGCGCGCCGGGAAGGCTGCCAACCAGCCTGGCAGCGGTGGCCAGGACAGCCAGGTCACGTTCTCAGCGAGCGGACATCACGGACGCGGCATGTCCTGGTACACCAGCGATCCCGGAGACCACACCCTCGAGGTCATCTCCGGCTGCAGTTGGGTCATCAAGATCGTGCTGCCAAAGCCCTAGCTCCCGGCGGACGGCTCAGTCGAAGATCGGGTCCCTGGTACGGCTCCGCTTCAGCTCGAAGAAGCCGTCCGTACCGGTCACGAGCAGCACGCCGTCCCAGAGCTTGGCCGCCGCGTCACCCCTCGGGATCGGCGAGACCACCGGCCCGAAGATCGAGGCACCGTTGACCGTGATCACCGGGGTGCCGACCTCGTAGCCGACCCGGTCGATGCCTTCGGCGTGCGAGGCCCGCACGACTTCGTCGTACTCGGTGGATTCCATCGCGTCGATGAGATCGGCGGGCAGGCCTACCTCGGCGATCGCGGCCTCGAACGTGCTGCGGTCCCGCTCGGCCTTCTCATCGTGGAAGCGCCGGCCGATGGCGGTGTAGAGCGGAAGCACGAACTGCTCGCCGTGCTTCTGCTCGGCGGCCACGCAGAGCCTGACCGGTCCCCAGGCCTTGGCCATCGCTTCCTTGTAGCGCTCGGGCAGGTCGTCCTTCTTCTCGTTGAGCACGGCAAGGCTCATCACATGCCAGCGAGTATTTACCGGGCGCACCTTTTCGACTTCGAGCATCCAGCGGGAGGTAATCCACGCCCAGGGACACAGCGGATCGAACCAGAAATCGACCTGGGTGGGTTCCTGCTCGGTCATTCGATCTCCTCACATCTCGGGCTCAGGGCACCGAACAGTCACAACTCGCCGTGCTGATCGGGCATTCCTCAGTTTGGGCATGACATCATGCGAGCGATGACGAGCCACTAGCCAGGGAGTACGACTGTGACCAGCAATCTGACGCGTGCGGAGGCGGCCGAACGAGCTCGGCTGCTCAAGCTCGAGTCATATCGGATCGAGCTTGACCTGCATGGGAGCGAAACCAGCTTCGGGTCGCTGACCACGGTCCGATTCGAGTGCGCCAGGGCGGGCGCCTCATCGTTCATCGACCTGGACGCGATCGGGGTCTCGCGGATCACGTTGAACGGACGGCAGTTGCCGGTCGATGGGTTCGACGGCCACCGCGTGAGCCTGCCGGAACTGGCCCTGGTCAACGAGCTGACGATCGAGGCGCAGTGTGCCTATTCCGACAACGGTGATGGCCTGCACCGGTTCACCGACCCGGTCGATGACCGCGTCTACCTCTACACCAACCTGGAGACCGCGTACGCCAACCAGGTGTGGGCCTGCTTCGACCAGCCCGACCTGAAGGCCACGTTCGAGTTCATCGTGCGCTGCCCGGCCGGCTGGCAGGTCATCTCGACCGAGGACCCGGACCAGGCGGCGCAGCCGACGGACACCGAAGGCGTGGTCGCCTGGCACTTCCCGCCGACCCCGCCGATGTCGACCTACTTCACCGCCGTCGTGGCGGGCCCGTACCACGTAGCGCGAACCGAACATGACGGTATCCCGCTTGGCCTGGCCTGCCGGCAGTCGCTGGCGGGCTACCTGGACACCGATACCGAGGAGATCTTCGAGTTCACCAGGCAAGGCCTCGACTACTTCAAGGCCGCCTTCGGTCGGAAGTACCCTTTCGCCAAGTTCGATCAGATCTTCGTGCCCCAGTTCAACGCGGGGGCAATGGAGAATGCCGGCGCGGTGACCATTTCCGAGGAGCTCATCTTCCGGTCGCGTGTCACCGAGGCCAGCCGCGAAGCCAGGGCCGAGACCTTGCTGCACGAACTCGCGCACATGTGGTTCGGCGACCTGGTGACCATGACCTGGTGGGATGACCTGTGGCTGAACGAGTCCTTCGCCACCTGGGCGAGCATGGCCGCGCTGACCGAAGCGACGCGCTGGCCGCACGCCTGGGCCACGTTCAGCCAGTTCCTCAAGCCCTGGGCTTACCGGCAGGATCAGCTGCCATCCACGCATCCCATCGTGGCCGACATCGTGGACGTCGCGTCGGTCGAGGTCTACTTCGACGGAATCGCCTACGCCAAGGGCGCGGCCGTGCTCAAGCAGCTGGTCGCCTTCGTCGGCCGGGAGAACTTCCTTACCGGGCTGCGGGCCTACTTCGACCGTAATGCCTGGGGCAACGCCACGCTCGCCGACCTGCTCGACGCGCTCGAGCAGGCGTCCGGCCGGCAGCTGCACGACTGGTCGAAGGCCTGGCTCGAGACGGCCGGGGTCAACACGCTGCGGCCGGACTACACCACCGCCGACGATGGCACGTTCACCGGGTTCGCCGTGCTGCAGCAGGCTCCAGATGCTCATCCGGTGATCAGGCCGCACCGCATCGCGATCGGGCTGTACGACCGGGCTAACGACACCGGTACGCTGCGCCGGCGCCAGCGGATCGAGATCGACGTGGCCGGGGAGCGCACCGAGGTACCGGCCCTGATCGGCTCGCTTCGCCCTGACCTGCTCCTGGTCAACGACGACGACCTGACGTTTGCGAAGGTCAGGCTCGATGCGCATTCGCTGCGCACCGCGGTCAACTCGATCGGCGATTTCGACGACCCGATGCCGATGGCGCTGTGCCTGTCGGCGGCGTGGGACATGTGCCGGGACGCCGAGATGGCAGCCAGGGATTTCGTCACGCTCGCACTGGCAGCCGTACGGACATCAGAGAACCCCAACGAGTTGCGGACCGTGCTCGCCCAGGCGACGGCGGCCGTGCGCAGATACGCCGATCCGAGCTGGCGCGCAGCGGGCCTGGCTCAGCTCGCCGGCGAGTTGCGGAGCCTGATGCTCGAGGCTGAACCAGGATCGGACCGCCAGCTCACGTTCGCCAACGCCTTCGCCGCGGTCGCGATCTCCGCCGACGACCTTGAGCTGCTCGCTGGGCTCCTGTCCGGCGAGCGGGTCGTGCCTGGCCTGGTCATCGACACTGAGCTGCGCTGGCGCCTGCTACGTCGTTTGGTCAGCCGGGGCACGGCCGGCGAGGCCGCGATCGAGGCCGAGCGTCAGCGGGACCTGACCGATGCCGGCGACCGGCACGCCCAGGCTTGCCGGGCCGCCATACCCCAAGCGGCGGCGAAGCAGACCGCCTGGGAGCGCATGCTCACCGGCGATCTGCCCGATGCGACGATCCGCTCGGTGCTCAGCGGCTTTGGCTCGGCCGACCAAGATGAACTGCTCAAGCCGTTCTTCGACAAGTACTTCGACGTGGTCGGTGACGTGTGGCAGCGGTGGGGGCAAACCCAGGGGCGGTACTTCGCCGAGCATGGCTACCCGTCCACGGTGATTAGCGCCGAGGCGCTCGATGCGGCCGACCGCTACGTCGAGGAGATGAATCCGCCGGCGCCGCTGCGGCGGCTGCTCTCCGAGGGTCGCGACGATGTAGCCCGGGCACTGCGCTGCCGCGCGCGCGACGGCCAGCAGTCGCGGGCGGTGCAGGCCGGCGGCTAGCCGTCGGACACCGCTGACGGCCGCGCGTCCTGCGCCGTCGCCGCCCGCACCACAGCCCGGACTAGCTCGCAGCCGGGCAGGTCTTCGAGAAGCACTGGCTTGCCGTCGCCGTCGCAGAGCGGGATGCGCCAGTTCGGGTATTCATCGCTCGTGCCCGGGATGTTCTGGGTGCGGCAATCACCGACCGCATCGACCAGCGCGACCCCGACCAGCAGTGCCGGAGTCAGCGCCAGGTGGCCGTACATCCCGATGATCAAGTCCCGGGCAGGCAGGGAACCCTCCGCAGTGCTAGTCCGGGGGGACGACCCCCCGGAACCCCCCGCAGATGGCAGCAGGTGCTCAGCCCGCAGCGCGTCGCGCCATTGCGCGAGGGCCAGCTCCGCGGAAATTTTCTCCTCCTCGGGGTTAGGAAGTAGCCCTAGCTGAGCGCGGACGGTCACTTGATCGCCGGCGGCAAACCCAGCAACGGGCGGAACATCATGGGTGCCGACCGTGGCCATGATCGGCCGCCGCCAGCTGGCCGGCGGCTTCGGCGTCCCGTCGGGCAGCCGCGCGAACCAGGCCATCTCGGTGCCGAGGATGTGCTGGCTGGCAAGGTAGCGCCGGATCCATTCGTCGACTGTGCCAAGATCCTCGCCGATCGCCAGCGCGCTTGCGTTAGCCGCCTCGGCCGCGAGCGTGCCGACCATCATCCGGTGGTCGTACTTGACGTAGGCGCCCTCGACGGGCGAGCAGCCATCGGGAATCCACCACAGCCGCATCAGGCCCATCACGTGGTCGACCCGCAGCCCGCCCGCGTGCCGGAACGACGCGTTCAGCAGCTCGGCGAACGGCTTGGCGCCAGTTCGAACCAGCTGGTGGGGATTCCACGGAGGCTGTGCCCAGTCCTGGCCGCGCTGGTTGAAGCCGTCCGGCGGCGCTCCCACCGACATGCCGCGCACCAGCAGATCTCGGTACGCCCAGGCATCGGCACCGCCCGAGTGGACCCCAACCGCGAGGTCGGTGATCAGCCCGATCGACATCCCGGCCGTCAGCGCCACCTGCTGCGCCCGGGCGAGCTGTTCATCGGCCAGCCACTGCAGCCAGGCGTGGAACTGCGCTCGCTCGGCGATCTGCCTGACCAGGGTCGCGGGCCGGGCCCGGCCAGGATCGGCCAGCTCGGCGGGCCAGCGGCGGGAGTCAGCGCCGTGCAACTCGGCCAGCGCGCACCAGTTCGCCCAGTCGGTCAGCGCGGAACCTTCTCTTCGAGCAAACTCGGTGAAGCTCTCCTCGCGTTCGGCGGTCAGGCCGGCCGACCAGATCAGCTTGAGCGCGCGGTACTTCGCCGCCCACACCCGGTTGCGATCGATTAGGTCTGGTGTGTGGCTGGCGGCCAGCAGCGGTTCGGCCAGCTTGTCGACTTCTTGCCGGCGCGCCGGGGTCAGCCGGGCGAACTCGGGGATGTCTTCGATCCGCAGGTAGAGCGGGCTGACATAGCGCCTGGTCATCGGCAGGTAGGGCGAGTTGCTCAGCGGCGGCGCGGGCTCGGCCGCATGCAGCGGGTTCACCAGCAGGAACCCGGCGCCCAGCTCGCGCGCCGACCAGGCCGCGAGGTCGGCTAGATCACGCAGATCGCCATGGCCCCAGGACTTCCTGGACCGGACGGAGTACAGCTGGATGGTAAATCCCCAGCTCCGGCTCGCCGGAAGGGCTGGCAGCACCGGAGCGGCCGCGTAGTGCTCGGCTAGGTGCGCACTCCCGGAGATCGCGTCGTCGGTCCCGGCCCGCACGCCGAGCGCGTCCAGAATCGCCTCCAGCGATCGCTGCGGCACCTGCACGCGCTGTTTGTGCCAATCCAGGTAGCTGGCTGAGATTCCAGCCGCTTCCGCTCGTCTGATCAGCTCGGCTTCGGTCATCTCCCTATGATCGCGGCTCGCCGCGGCGGCCGACCCGGCAACCACCTAGCTGAGGCATATTTGACTCTTTTTGACCGCCAGGTACTATGTACCGCATGGTAGCTGGTGAAGCCGGGAACCTGGTGGCGCAAATGCGGCGGGGCGTGCTCCCCTATTGCGTCCTGGCGATGCTGGGCGATCAGGAGCGGTACGGCTTCGAATTGGTTCACTCGCTCGGCTCCACCTACGGGCTGGTGACCGGCGAGGGCACGATCTATCCGCTGCTGGCCCGACTGCGCAAGCAGGGGCTGGTCGATACGAGCTGGCGCGAGTCAGAATCCGGGCCGCCCCGCCGCTACTACCGGCTCACCAGCGAAGGGAAGAACGCGCTCGATGAGTTCTCCCGCTCCTGGCAGGACCTGCGCAACAGCGTCGATGCGCTGATTGGCATCGGCGGAGCAGGGCTCGGGGAAACAGGCAAGGCGGAAACGCCATGAACAACTGGACCGGATATAACACCGGACAAGGAGCGAACGCGATGGGCATGAGCAACGACGACGAGCTTGTCAGCGACTATCTGCGGCGCCTTGAAACGGCGGCGAGCGCGTTGCCCGCCGACCGGCGGCGCGAACTGGTCGAGGAGATAACGGTTCACATCGCGGAAGCCAGGGCCGCCAATCCAGACCAGCCGGGAGGCGTGCGCACGATCCTTGACCAGCTGGGGGCGCCCGAGGAGATCGTCCGAGCCGACGGGATCGGCGCGGCTGCGAGTTCGCGGTCACCGATGCCCGACCAGCTTGGAAGGCTTGAGATCGTCGCGATCGTGCTGCTGCTGATCGGCGGCGTCGCGCTCCCCGTCATCGGCTGGGCGGCCGGTGTCGTCCTGCTGTGGCTGTCGCCGCGCTGGGGGCTGCGCGACAAGCTGCTCGGCACCCTGGTCTGGCCCGGGGGCCTGCTGGCGCCGCTGGTCGTCTTCGCCGCGATCGCCACAGCCGCGGTATTCACCGTAGGCCCGGTCTGCTCCACGTCCTCGCCGGGCGGCACGGTCTGCACGAGCCAGACGCTTCCACCGTGGCTCACGATCACGCTCTCCGTCATCGCGATCGTCGCCAGTGTGGTCGGGCCGATCTGGACCACGGTCAGGCTGGTGCGCCGGGCCCGCCAGCCGCTCGCCACGACCGGCGAGACCGACCAGGGCCTGCTGATCTCCCCACTGTCAGCCTGAAGCCCCCCCGGGCCGGCCCGGACAGGCCATGGCCTCAAGGCGATCATGGACTTCTGGACCCAGGATTTCGTCGCTGGGGTATGTCTCGTGGAACCGGGCGGCGGCTAACAGCATCGGTGCCCACCCGATGCTGTTCCGTCCCGGGAAGCTACCGCCTCGGTGCCCCCCTGATGCTGTGGCCGTGACCGGGCCGGGCTGAGCCGGCCCGGTCCTGAGTCCGGGAACCCGGCGGCTGACTGGATCCTGAAGCCCACGCGGGCGACAGGGGACATCGGGGAAAGATCGATGTCGCTCTGGCAGCATCATTCTTTCCCCGATGCGGCCGGAGAACGGCGGATGATCTTGACAGGGGGCCGGCGAAGGGTCTGGCCCGGCGCGCGGACCGATCCTCAGCCCGGCGCGGCCGTCACGATTCCCTCCGGCACCGAAATCTCTCCGGATCAAAGAGAAACCGGATTCGTGATCATGACGGCGGCAGGCGCCCAAACCCGGACCCAGTCTGCTAATGCCGACGCATCAGACGTATGCTGGGCATTGTGACAGCACCGTACAGCCCTACGGTCATTACCGATTCGGGTGCAGCCGACAGTCCAGCCAAATCTGGCGTCGGCGGCACCCGTGGGCTTCGCGGGTTGCTGGGCAGACAGCCTCTGCTGCTAGCCGGCCTCGGCTCGGCGACGATCTCCGCTTCGCCTGTCCTGGTGGTGCTGTCGGCCGCGAGCCCGGTGGCCACGGCGTTCTACCGGTCGCTGATCGCACTGCCTGTTCTCGTCGGCCTCGCGATGATCGAGCGGCGCAAGCACGGCAGCGTGCCATTGCGGCGGCGGCTGGTTGCTGCCTCGGCCGGGATGTTCCTCGCGGTCGACCTGATCTTGTGGACCCACGCGATCGCCGATGTCGGCGCTGGGGTGGCCACCGTTCTCGGCAACCTTCAGGTGCTGATCGTCGCCGGGATTAGCTGGCTGATCTGGAAAGAACGGCTGAACCGGGCCGTGCTGATCGCGCTGCCGGTCGTGATGACCGGCGTTGTGCTGGTCTCCGGCCTGGTCGGCAAGCCGGTCGCGGGTCAGCACCCGCTCGCCGGCATCGTCTACGGCCTGGCGATGTCATTTGCCTACGCCGCGTTCCTGATGCTCTTGCGCCGGTCGTCGGCGACCTCGCCGCACGTGGCCACTCCGGTCGCTGACTCCACTGCGGGCGCGACGCTCACCTCCGGCCTCATCGGCCTGGCCTTCGGCGGTCTCGGTTTGCACCCGCTCTGGCCGGCGATCGGCTGGCTGTCCGTGCTGGGACTGGTCAGTCAGGTCGCGGGCTGGCTGCTGATCGTCTCATCGATGCCTAAGCTCCCGAGCGTGGTGTCGTCGCTGATGCTGCTCCTGCAGCCCGCCGCGTCGCTCGGGCTGGCCGCGCTGGTCATCGGCGAGCGGCCGACCCTGCTCCAGATCCTCGGTGCCTTCCTGACCTGCGCCGGCGCGCTGGCCGCCAGCCTGGCCTCCACCCGGGACATCGATAAGACCGACCAGACCGCCGTCGAAGCAGCGGTCGCCAGCGTCGCACCACCGGCGGCTACGCCCGCCTAGGCTGGCCCGGACCCCTGATCGCGAAACCGCGGCAGCGCCAGGCTACGCGGCGGGTACGGAGTTAGTGCCCGGCCGAGCCACAGCCCGGCCAGCCCCTGCAGCACGCTGACCGCGAGCGTGATCCCGACCCCGACCACCACCATCGCGGGCAGGCCGGCCACCGCGGCGATCGTCCGCGCGGTCGCACCGACCGGCAGTCCCCGCACGGCCGGCACGATCAGCGCGGCGCCCCATCCGGCCGCGCAGATCACCACAACGGCCGGCGCCATCACCCGCAACCGCCACTGCCCGAAGCGCGCCGCTACTCCGGCGATAACCCCGATTATTAGGGGAACAAACCAAAGGGCTTGCATCGCCCCCCAGGCGATCATCGCCAGGCCAGCCAGTCCAGCGCAGAACCACGCGATCAGCGGGCCACCGTGGGATGTCCGCCCGAATGACGGCCTGAACGGCCGCGGCAGGGCTGGTCCGGCGATGCCTTGCGCGGCCATGGCCCCAAGCCGGTAAGAACCGCGCTTACCGAGCCGACTGAACTCTGATCGGCTGAGCTGCTTAGTCATGGCACCATCTCCCATCGGATCTGGCCGGTCGTCTCGCCTGGAGCCTGACCTGGAGTCCCCTGATGGCCGGCCGGTCGCTGTGACGGCGCCGGACTGGCCAGCGGCAGGGCTGGGTAACGGCCGGCCGACCAGGCCGCGATCAGATCCTGGTACCAGGGCGAAGCCGGGTTCTCGCTCTGCCCGCCGGGATAGCTCCCGGTCGCCACCACGTGGCGCTTGCCCGGCCGGCCGGTCCAGCGGACGATCATCCGCCAGCTCGGGCCGGCGCTGGCGACTGGCACCGCATTGACGGTCCACGGGTCACCTCCAGACTGGACTGGCCCGTATCCGAGCCCGGTCGCAGTCACCAGGGAGGGGATCTTGGTGGCCTGCAGTTTGCCCCAGGTCCAGCTGGACGGACTGGCGCCGAGCTTGGCGTGCAGCGAGGCGACAGCGGTCGCGAACGCGGCCCGCAGCACCGAGGCCGCCGTTCCCGGTGGCTCGCCGGGCGGGCTGAACGCGGGGTTGGCCCGGTCCGCCAGCGTCCAGCGCTCGAGCTTGCTGTCCAGGCTGAACTGGCTGGTGGTGATCGCCAAGCCGGCCGGATCAAGGTCTACCGGCACTTTGCCCGACTGCCACCACGGCTCAAATGTCGAGGTCAGATAGTCGCTCCACAGCGTCCACCAGATCGCAGCGGCCGCCGAAGTCTGGTCCATCGAGTAGTCCCAGCCCTTGAGCTGATCCGCCGCCTGCTGCTCCAGCGGCGTCAGCGAGGCGCGGGCCAGCAAGGCCCGCACGCGCGGGACCAGCCGCTCGGCCAGCTCGTCGACCGCGCTCGTCTGCAGGGCGGCGAAGCTATCGACTTTCTGGTGCGAACGGCGGGTAAGGAACGCTAGCTCTCTGGATGCCCGGTAGCCAGGGTCGAAGGAGTGATCGGCTGAGCCGAGGTAGTACGGATAGGCGGCGGTGACCGGTCGCTGGCCGGCG
>WNEY01000568.1_pt1 | contig 29672 bp, 28 predicted proteins | sample 5400531 | NCBI WGS metagenome assembly WNEY01 (sample SAMN13153338, study PRJNA577476) | soil metagenome | isolation source: 200 cm saprolite under Douglas fir tree site 1 | place: USA:California | collected 2015-04-18
GCATCTGATTGCACAACCGTTACGCTAGATTTTGGGTTTTTATTCGATAACGCCTACGATGGTATTGATGAAAGCGAAGCGGCTCAGGAGTTGGGTATGTCTTCCTTGGCTTTTAATGATTGGTTTAAGCCGTTTTCTGATGAGCCTTCCCGGATAGCTCATCCTTATGTAATTTAAGCTGAGTACTAACTATCTGAAACAGCGCAGTTGAGGAACGTGAAGCAGTTTGCCGCACATCCCCACAGCATCTTATGTGTTTTTAGAGAGATATCCAGTTTGCGGACCTCAACTGGGTAATGATAATACAATAAAAAGATACTGACACTTAAATGGGCCAGTGTGCCCCACCGGAGGAGTTCAGACGGAACCGACGGGCATCGAATTCTCTCTCACCAGTGTTGGTCCACTTTCTCGCCCCGCATGGCAAGCTCTATCAAAGACTCCTTGCACTCGAGCACGTGCTTGGCAGTCTTCCCCAGATCGTTTCCACACAGCAGCGCCCGGGTCCACGTGAGTCTCATCATGGCATCCCAGCGAAAGAATGGCCTAACGTGGTGCGCCGTGTCTGTGAACGCCACGACTCCCTGCGCCAGGTGGCCGCTGATTACGGCGTGTCCCCTGAGACAGTCAGGCGTCTGCTGCGAGCTGCTCACGAGAAAAGAGCGGGATAAGCCTCTCATTCCCCTGCCTGTTTGTGGGGACACGTGAGCGAGATGAGAGCAAGCAGGGCTCACTCTGCTCGCCGCCGGTTCATCTGTCTTGCCAGTTCAGGGAGCCCGATACACGCTTCAGCCAGGTCCATAAGCGTCAGGCTTGCTTCTGCCGCATGTTCCCAGGTCTCTTCTTCATGCCCTGTCCGGCTGTGCAGGGACAGGACAACGCTGCGGGGCCATCGGTACAGCAAGAGTGTAGCACAGGAGGGCGGTACGACTACGGGTAGCACCTGGGCACTCGACGGGAAAAGGCGGGAAGCAGAGCCAAGCAAGTGTGGAGTTTGCTCAAGCTCTCCACCTGCATTGCAGGCAGAGGCGAATGGGTTTTCTCGTGCCTGGAGCCACAGGTGTGCTCGTCTGCCATCACACCTGAACCATACTCTTCTTGGACAGCGACCGGAGCCAGCAGTGGCCTCTCCAGGAGAGGGTGGCAAGGTCGGACCTGGGGGCGGGATGCGTCGAAACAAGGCGGAGGTATCTGGGGAGCACCTGGCAAAGGATAGGAAGCAGCCAGCCATCCACGAACACCGTGGTCCACTTCTCCATCTCCGGGAGCATTCAACTGGCCAGGACTCGGGATGCTGACCCGCGACAGCCTGCTTGGATGGCAGGGTGTTCCAGGATCGCCGCTCACCTGGTATAAATCGGCATTTGAGGCCTATTGAACAACTTAAACCGAATTTCGTGCGGCGCTGAGAAAAGGTGTTGCTTGCCTACGGCAAAAAATGTCAACCTCTCGCGAAGGCAGGATGCTCCTCCCTCAGCGCCCTTTAGAACAAGTATACCTGACTATTTGCCTCTGAACAAGTGAGGCAGGAGGTCTACCCAAACGATTCATTCAATAACGAGTCGTTGAATACGGTCGCCATCCACTGTGAAAGAAAACGTCGCCGGTCCAGAATAGCCACCAACGGACTGCACATTTCCCATTTCCCATAAGGAGTCTACGAACGTGTAGGAGCATCTTCAATCGCCCCCAACGCGCGTAATGAAGCCCTCTGGGCCTGCGTCAATCCCTTTGCCCCGCTGATATCCAGTCGCTCGTAGGGTCGATCACGGCGCTGAGTGCGTAACAGATCGCCGCCCTCAAGATCCCAGATGTGGATGGCGCCATCGTCCCCACAACTGGCGAGCCAGTTCCCATCAGGACTCACCTGGAGCCGCTGTACTGTTCCTTGATGCGCCCGGCACACCCGTAGGCATTCCCCGCTGTGCCTGTCCCACCACCGCAGCATCCCATCGCTGCCGCCACTGACTAGGACCGTGCCAGTCGGACCCCAGGCTACTGCATACACGATCCCAGGATGCCCCGACAGGACTTGCACGCGCTCCCCGCTGTGCATATTCCACACGAACAACTCCCCGCCGTCTCCCTGCCCCTGGCTTCCTGCGCCCGAGGCGAGCCACTTCCCATCGCGGCTCCAGGCCACGTCGTTCACTTTGCCTCGGTGTCCTGGGAGTTGCTTGAGCAATCTGCCGTCCGAAGCGTTCCACACAGCGACGCTGCCATCATCACCGGCACTGACCAGCAGCGTCCCGTCTGGACTCCAGACCACTCGGCGGGCAGAGGCTGGCTGTTCGCGGGCGATCCATCGACGGGTGCCGGTGGAGACCTCCCACACCTGGACCTCCTGCCGATAGTTGCCACACGCCAGAAGCTTGCCGTCCGGACTCCACGAAACGCCATAGAAGGAGGTGTAGGGGTCGTCGGGGTCCCTCATCACGCGCACACTGGTTCCGGTGGTCGCGTCCCAAATCTGGATGGCATTATCCCATCCACTACTCGCCAGCCACCTCCCATCGGGACTCCACTCCACCCCAAACACGAGGTAGCGATGGCCGTGGAGCCGTCTGGGTGGTGTCAGGTCCTCCACATCCCAGATGGTCACCAGGCCATTCGAGCTACCGCTGGCGAGCTGAGTGCCAGTGGGACTCCAGGCGAGGTCATAGAGCGAGACCGCGTAGCCCTGCAGGATCTGCTCACACTGTCCCCGTTCCGTTTCCCACACCCGTAGGGTGCCATCGACACTGCCACTGAGCAGTTTCCGGCTGTCGGGCAGAAAAGCGAGCGAGAATACCACCCCAGTATGCCCATGGAGTGCCGCCCGATAGGTGTTTTGCTCCATGTCCCAGAGCCAAATGGTGTGGTCGAAGCCGGCGCTTGCCAGGGTCCGTCCGTCCGGACTCCAGGCCACCGTTTGGACCCGATCGGTCTGTCCGGCCAGCGTCTCGAGGACGCTTCCACTGGGAATATCCCAGAGCTTGATCGTCTGGTCCCAGCTGGCACTGGCAAGCAGGCTCCCGTCGGGGGAAAAGGCCAGTCCCATCCCCCAGTTGGTGTGCCCCTCCAGGATCGCGACGCACGTGGCCGGCCCGCTCTGCTGTCTCTTCCAGAGCCTGATTTGCCCATCGAAGCCGAGAGTGGCGAACAGGTGCCCATCGGGACTCCAGGTGATGGTAAAGATCGCATGAGGATGCGGGAGCGTCTCAAGAAGTGCGCCCGTCTGCGCATCCCAAAGCCGGACCGTCGCATCGGTTCCTCCACTGGCCAGCACGGTGCCATCGGGGGAATAGGCGACCCCAGAGATATAGGTGGTATGCGAGCCTGACCAGAGCAACGCGCCGCTCTCCGCATCCCACACGTTGACCATGCCATCATAACTCCCGCTGGCTAAATGGCGTCCATCTGGGCTGAAGGCGAGCGCCCGGACAACGTCTGAGTGGGCTTGCCAGATCAGGTGCAGCGTCTGCTGAGCCCAGACCCACATTTCTCCTCGCCTGCTGCCTGCTGCCCAGTACTGTCCATCGTGACTGATCGCCACGGCCCAGATGGAACCGAAGGTCGACATCCAGACGCAATCCTGCAGCATTGCCCCTGCCAGTGTTGTATCTTGCATCTCGACTTCTTGCAAATAGGCACTACGCAGCACAAGATGCGACAGGTCCAGGCCACGTAGGTGTCCGCGAAGTTCTCGCAGCAGCGCAAGCAGATTCGCCGGTCCATAGCCCTGAGCGGAGTCTTCCCGTTGGCGAAGCTCGTTGAGCAGCGCGAGCAACCGCTCCTCTAGCGCGGTGCGCAAAGGGTAGGAGCGGCGCAGGCCAGCTAGAATGGGAGCCACGATGAGGCGCTGTTGGGTCTGCCGCACATATTCCTTGCAGGGGGCCAGCTCCAAACCATGCTCGATCAGGCGCGAGAAATGGCCCTGCTTGATCTCGCCGGTCACCTCTGCAATGAGCCGTGTCGTCACATACTCCATCACGACCGCGTGCAGCGTGAAGCTCCCCTGTCGTTGACCCCGCTCAAGAAGTGAACGGCGGTGTAAACTTTCGACCGCTTGCAGCACCTGAGAGCGTGGCAGGGGGACGCTGAGCACGGCCAGTAGCTCCTGCAGGGTCACCGGCTCGCGCAGGATCGCCAGCCACAAGAGCACGCTCTGTTCTAGAGCAGAGATGCGGGCGTACTGCTCATCAAGCAACTCGCGCACTCCGCCGAAGACCACCTCACCTTGCTCCAGGAAGGGGGCGATCTGGCCCTCGAAGAGCTCCACGATGGTCCGCGCTACGATTTTGAGGGCCAGGGGATTGCCCGCGTAGGCCTCGACCAGCCGGAGTTGCTCAGACGTGCTGCCTACGACCCCCTTTTCGGTCAACAACTGCTCGCACGCCTGGGCATCCAGCCGGCCGAGGCGCAAGGCACGCACGGGAGCCCGACTGCCTTCCAGCGGCACGAGCTCGCCCGGTTTCTCCCGGCTGGTCAGCAACCAGCAACTCTGATGCTCGGTCTCGGCCACCCGGCGCAGCACCCTGGCGAATCCCTCATAGCCTGGACGCATGTGGCCGCTCTCCTCCCCTTCCTCCAGGAACGACTCCAGGATGTCATAGACCAGCAGGACACGTCGGCTGCGCAAGCATTCCAACAGGAGACCCTGGCGGCTTTCGAGGCTGGATGAGATGCCGCCGAGCTCCTGTGGAGCCAGGACCTGGAGGCAGTCATCGAGCAAGGCTTCGCAACTGGCGACATCGCGCAGGGAGCGCCAGATGACCACCTCGAAGTCTTGCGCCACGCGGTGCATCACCTGCGTCGCCAGTGCCGACTTGCCAATGCCCCCCTGGCCCAGCACGCTCACCACCCGGCAGCGCTCCTCGATTACCCACTCCGAGAGCAGGTCCAGTTCCCTCTGGCGCCCATAGAAGAGCGTTTCGGCGAGCGCGTCGTCCCAATCGAGGCGTGGCCCGCACCTGGAAGGGGTAGCGAGAGCATGGGCAGGGACAGCGGTCTCCTCTCCGGCCTGGGATGGCGGGGGAGCCTGGAGGTGGGACAGCAACCCATCAAGCCAGACTTCATCGAGGAGCACCTTCTGGCGGGCCGCGTGCCAGAGCGCACGCACCTCCTCGGCCTCACGCCCGGCGGCGAAGGCCTGGCGCTCTATGGCCAGGACCACGAAGTGTTTCAGGTGATCGACAGTCGGATAGGTGAGGCCTCCCTCCCAATCGATCACGGTGCGGCGCCTGAGGCCAAGCAGATCAGCTAATTCGGTTTGCGTCAACTTGAGCTTCGTGCGCACGGTCAGCATCAGCTGCCCAAAGGCATAGTCTCGCTGGTGGTACGAGGACCCCTTCATGGACGTTCCCTTTTCGTTTCCTTCGCACACGTGCTGCGATGTGAAGGCATGTGCGGTGCAAAAGTGTGGCGATGTCCGGTGACTTCGAGTTCACTGCTTAGTATACTACAAAACAGAAGTCTCCTCGCACTGAACGGCTTTGACCTGTTCAGAGGGATCCTGTTTGTCTACACATCACATACTCATTCTGACAGAGAGGGTAACGCTATGCCAATGATCGATATCTACGCCGTTGCTGGTACGTTTGCCGATACGAAGCAACTGGCAATTGATGCGGCCAATACAGTGAAAACGATCGAGGGAGTGCCTGATATCCCGATGTTCCGTAAAAACACAGCCGCATTCGTGCACGAGTTGCCAGAAGGCACACTCGCAAATGTGGATGGTGACGAAAACTATGTACGCGTGCAGGTACTTACCAACGAGGGTGCCCTTGACCGTAACAAACAGTTAGCTGTTGTAGAACAGCTTACGAAGCTCGTGAGCACTGCTGCCGGTGACGAAACACTGAAAGCACGCACGTGGGTGCTCTTAACAGAAGCGAAAGAAGGAGGCTGGGGCCTCTGGGGCCATGCTCACACGAATGAAGAATTAGTGGCCGCTGCACGGGATGAAATCGCGAAGCTGAAGTCTGCGTCAAGTTAACATCGGAATGGGAGAGCGAAAGAACAACACAGCAACTTTTTAGGACGCACCGCTTGCTCACACGCTCATCCGAAGGGTATTCCATCATGAATCAGCACGCACCCGGACACGACTGGATTGCAATCGTCAGAAAACATGGCACCGCCGAATTCGGCAAGGCTTTTGCGCCTCATCCGACTCTTGACGCTTCGGTGCTCAACGGCCCCTGTGTGGGCGTTGAAGCCATCGCGGCTTTCTTCGCTGCCACGTCCGGCGGCATGTATGAAACCATCGAGTTCACGCACGAAACCACCACTGGCAGGAAAACGTATCTCGAATGGCGAGGAAAGGCCTTTGGGAAACATGTCGGCGGAACCACGATTCTTACGCGCAACACTGAGGGGCTGATTGAACATATCCAGCTCTACCATAGCCCCTTGCAAGTGGTCGTGGAGTTTTCCCGCGAACTGGCAAAGCGTCTTCTGGGGAAAGTAGATCAGGCTTTACTGAATGAGGAGCGATAAAGGAACGTTCTTTTGCAGCAGACACGCTGTGCGTCGTCATGCGTCATTGAGGAGCCAGACCCATGAGCAATCGTATTCAGCTTGAACCCGAGGCGCAAGCCTTCGCCAAGGCAGCTGGCAGGGCACCTTGGCTGTCCACGCTTGGCCCCCACCAGGGACGGCTCGCTCTCGATGAGGCGCAAGCGGGTCCGGTCAGCAAGCTGCCGGTCGACATGGAAGACCTGACCATTGCAGACAGTCCCAGCGCGCAGGTGTCGCTGCGCATCCTGCGGCCCCAGCACGCGCAGACTCCGCTGCCGGTCATCGTGTATATCCATGGTGCCGGGTGGGTCTTCGGCAGTCCGCGGACGCATGATCGGCTGGTGCGCGAACTCGCGGTCGGAGCTGGGGCCGCCGTCGTCTTCCCAGTGTACCAGCTCTGTCCAGAGGTGAGATACCCGACCGCCCTCGAGGAGTGCTACATGGTGGCGCGGTGGGTCGGCAGGCATGGGCAGGAACATGGCCTGGATGCCGAGCGCCTCGCCGTGGCTGGCGATAGCGCCGGGGGCAATATAGCGACAGTGATCACGCTCTTGTCCAGAGAGCGCGCGGAGCCGGACATCCGGTTGCAGTTGCTGTTCTACCCGGTCACCGACGCGTCCTTCGATACCGCATCCTACCACCAGTTCGCCGAGGGTTACCACCTGCGGCGCGACGCCATGATGTGGTGCTGGGATCAATACACACGCCACCCGGGCGAGCGCAGCGAGATCACCGCCTCGCCGCTGCGGGCCAGCATCCAGCAGTTGCACGGGCTCCCCCCGGCGCTCATCATCACGGCCGAGGCCGACGTGCTGCGCGATGAGGGCGAGGCCTACGCCAACAAGCTGCGACAGGCCGGGGTGCGCGTCACGGCTGCACGCTTTCAGGGCACTATCCATGACTTCGTCATGTTGAACACCCTTGCGCACACCGCGGCGGCGCGTGGAGCGCTCGCGCTTGCGACAACCTGGCTGCGTGAGGGGTTTTCAACTCGGCCCACATAGACTCTTAACACGACAACCATCGTAACGCGCGAACGTCGTCACATGTAGTGCAGGTACTTCAGGAAAGCAAGAGCAGCGGTGCTGCTCAAGCAATGGAAAAAGGAGAACACGTATGGGCATTTTTGCGTCAAAACGCACCTCAAACAAAGCGAACATTGTCTTAGTCCACGGGTTCTGGGCCGACGGATCCGGGTGGAGCCAAGTGATCCCGACGCTGCAGGCACAGGGCCATTTGGTGCTCGCGGAACAAAACGCGCTCACCTCCCTGGCCGACGACGTGGCCACCACACGTCAGATCCTCGCGGAGTTGGAAGGACCGACGCTGCTGGTCGGTCACTCGTATGGCGGCTTCGTCATCTCTGAGGCGGCCACCGAGGCACCGGGAGTGGTTGGCCTGGTCTATATCTCAGCGTTCATCCTGGATGAGGGGGAGACGCTGCTCGGCTCCGGTGCCCAGTTTCCTCAACTAGAAGTCTTCCATCATCTGCTTGTCAGTGCGCAGGGGTTGGCCTGGATCGATCCCGATGTCTTCCCCCAGAACTTCGCCAACGACCTGGATCCAGCCCAGGCGCGTATTCTGGCTGCGTCTCAGGTGCCTCCCAACGCGAGTATCTTCGAGACGAAAGCCGGGCGGCCAGCATGGAAGTCCTTGCCCTCGTGGTCGCTGTTTGGGTCCGAGGATCGCATGATCCATCCCGAGCAGCACCGCTGGATGGCACAGCGGAGCAAGGCCACGGCGCGCGAGATCCCGGCCAGCCATGTCCCGTTTCTCTCGCATCCTGACGAGGTGGCTCACATCATCCTACAAGCCGCAAACACAGTCGCCCCTGCCTGATTCTTTCTGGGTCGTGCATTTCGGAGCGCCTGCAAGGGGTTCTGCAAAAGCGACCCGAAGCCTCGGGATACACTGCCGAGAATGTTGTGATGTTCGCCGTCAGAACATTTTCATGATACAGGAAAAGACAGAGAAGCCCTGGAGGTCTCTCTCATTGCGAAGGCGAAGGGAAAAAAGTAAAGCAGAACGGTTTCGAAGAGGAAGGAGGAAATGATCCCATGAGTACAGGCACCATCACCACAGCAGATGGAACGACGATCTTCTACAAGGACTGGGGCACAGGCCAGCCCGTCGTCTTCAGCCACGGCTGGCCGCTCAATGCCGACGCCTGGGACGACCAGGTGTTCTTCGTGGCCTCCCACGGCTATCACGCCATTGCCCATGACCGGCGCGGCCATGGTCGCTCCAGCCAGCCCTGGGACGGCAACGACATGGACCACTACGCCGACGACCTGGCGGCGCTCATGGAGGCGCTCGATCTGCACGACGCCGTCCTCGTGGGCCATTCCACCGGCGGTGGCGAGGTGGCCCGCTACATCGGTCGCCACGGCACCGCCCGCCTCTCCAAGGCGGTACTGGTGGGGGCGGTGCCCCCGCTGATGCTGAGGACCGCCTCCAATCCGGGCGGGCTGCCCCTCGAGACCTTCGACGGTTTCCGTGCGAGCGTCACAGGGGACCGCTCGCAGTACTACAAGGATCTGAGCGTCCCGTTCTATGGGGCGAACCGGCCGGGCTCCAAGGTCTCGCAGGGCACTCTGGACATGTTCTGGCTGTGGTCGATGCAGGTCGGTCTCAAGGCGGCCTACGACTGCATCAAGGCCTTCTCCGAGACGGACCAGACCGAAGACCTCAAGCGCTTCGACATCCCCACCCTGATCATCCACGGGGATGATGACCAGATCGTGCCCATTGCCGACTCGGCCCTGCTCTCCTCCAAGCTCGTCAAGGACGCCACCTTGAAGGTCTATCCGGGCGCGCCCCATGGCCTGATGACCACGCACAAGCGGCAGTTCAACGAAGACCTGCTGGCCTTCCTCAGGTCTTAGAAGTGAGTAGGTGACCATTCGTTGATGTGGTGATTTCATCGATCGTTGCTGCCTGGGAGACTTCTCCTTGCATGCATGTAAGCTCCCAGGCAATGCCTTGTGGGTGCGCGGTCTGCGCCTGGTCAATCAGGACGAACCGGGCTTCTGGAAATAGTAAGATGCTGCTGGTGTCCGCAAACCGTAGAACCTGGAGGGAGATCACTAGACAGGAGGACCATATGAACGATCTGCTGGCACAGGTCATTGCTGCACATGGCGGCCTTGATCGCTGGAACACATTGAAGAAGGTGACCGCTACCGTCGTCGCCGGCGGGGGGTTGCTTCCAATGAAAGGCCTCGGTGATCCCCACAATCCTCGTGAGAGGACGGTCTGGCTGCATGAGGAGGTTTCCTACATCAGCCCGTTTGAGCGACCTGACTGGCACATGGTTTTTACACCCGAGCGGGTTGTGATCGAAACCGCTACGGGTGATGTCGTCAGCGAGCGCTCCAATCCAAGGGCTGCTTTCAGGGGCCACGTTCTGGAGACCGTGTGGGATTCGCTTCACCGTGCGTACTTCAACGGCTACGCGATATGGACCTATCTTACGACACCATTCTTTATGGCCATGCCTGGCTTTGAGGTGACCGAAATCGCGCCGTGGCAAGAAGATGGGGAGATCTGGCGCGGATTGCGCGCGCGTTTCCCCGACACGCTTGCTAGCCATAGCAAAGAACAGGACTTCTACTTCGGCGACGATTTCCTTCTGCGTCGGCACGATTACCACCTTGAAATAGCAGGTGGGGCTCCAGTGGCGCAGTATGTCTACGATATGGTGGAAGCCGATGGGATTCGCTTTCCGACGAAGCGTCGTGCCTACCTGCGTGGGCCGCACATGAAACCGATTCACGATCTGCTGTTGATCTCGCTCGATCTGAGCAATTTCATGTTTACGACCGAATAACTAGCGGGCACGCCTAGAGCGGACTCAGGCAGAGGTTTCCTATTTTTCGCTTATCCGGGAGATACCTCTAGCTGCTCTGGTGTTAAGTCAAACAACATGTATCTCTCCCATCCTTGCCTGGTGAGATGGAGAGAGAAGGAAGAAGTATCCATGCAAGCAGCAATTTTTCGTGGAGCCTTTGCTATCCAGGTGGAGCAGATTCCTGATGCGGCCATCCTTGAGCCAACGGACGCCGTCGTTCAGATTACCCATGCCTGTATCTGTGGGACCGACCTGTGGCCCTATCGGGGTCAGGGGCCTTACCAACCTGGCTGGCAAATCGGGCATGAATGGATGGGCATGGTCATGGATGTTGGCTCAGAGGTCCGAACCATCAAGCGAGGAGATCGCGTGATCGCTTCCTATGACTTCTGTGATGGCACCTGTGAGTTCTGTCAGAAGGGTCTTGATAGCGCATGTGTGCAAGGAGGAGTATGGGGCTTTGGACACGAAGGCGGACAAGCTGAGGCGATTCGCGCACGCTTCGCAGACGCCACGCTGGTCGTGATTCCACCCTCCATTGAGGGGGATGAAGCGATGCTCAAGGCCATCCTTCCTCTTACTGATGTCATGGCGGCAGGCCACCACGCGGCAGTGACCGCCGGGGTGCGTCCAGGAGGAAGTGTGGTGGTGATCGGAGATGGCGCGGTCGGGTTATGCGCGACCCTGGCCGCGCGTCGACTGGGAGCTGGGCAGATTATTGCCCTGGGACATCAACCACACCGCCTCACCCTCGCGCGCCAGTTTGGAGCAAGCGAGGTGATCGCCAGCAGTGGCGAACAGGCAACTCAGCAGGTGCTCGAGATGACTCAGGGAGGCGCGGAGGCGGTCCTGGAGTGTGTGGGAACGGAGGAAAGCCTCACGATGGCGGTGAATATGTGCCGTCCTGGTGGCAATGTCGGGTTTGTCGGAGCGCCACATGGGAGCGGACAGCTTCCACTTGGACGCATGTTTTCTTCCAATATCGGCGTACGCGGAGGACTGGCACCGGCTCGAGCGTATCTTCCCGAACTCCTTGAAGACGTTCTTGCCGGTCGACTCGACCCCTCGCCGATCCTAGATTTCACGGTAAGCCTTTCTGAAGTGGCTTCGGGCTATCGCGCGATGGATCAGCGACAGGCCATCAAAGCCCTGGTTCGACCGTAACAAGCAACGGTCCAGGCGGCGAACGAGACAAGTTCCCCGATTCTACCGGGACGCTTTTCTGAACCGATATGAATGTCTTTTTGTCTGCCTACCGCTCAGCATACAAGGCGCTACCGGCTCACTGATACGTCCGATGGCCGTGGTGGCTGAGCGTGAGAGAAAGGATGAGGGAGCATGGCGCAAACTATTCTTGTGACTGGGAGTACCAGTGGCTTTGGTCGTCTGACCGTTGAAACCCTGGCGCGTCAGGGATACGTTGTTTTCGCGGGCATGCGTGCGGTAGCAGGAAAGAATGCTTCTGCGGCAGAAGAACTACGCGCGCTCGCGCAACGAGAAGGGCTGGCCTTGCATAGTATCGAAATGGATGTCACGGATGACGCTTCCGTGGAGCGGGCCATTGCAGCGATTATTGTGACGACAGGTCGTCTTGATGTGGTGGTCAACAATGCCGGAGTGTCGTACGGTGGTCCACTAGAAGCCTTCACCCCTGAGCAAGTCTGCCAGCAATTCGAGACCAATGTCTTCAGCGTCTTGCGGGTGAACCGCGCGGTTCTGCCACAGATGCGTAAGCAAGGCAGTGGTTTGTTGCTGCAAATCGGGTCCATTGTTGGACGGCTGGCCATGCCATATCTCGGCCTCTATGGAGCGACGAAGTTTGCCCTGGAAGGACTCACCGAGTCCTATCGCTATGAACTTGCGCCCTTTGGCATTGACGCCGCCATTCTTGAGCCGGGGACCTATCCGACCACCATCTCGGCCAAACGCCAGGTCGCCGCAGACGCCGAGCGTTTGGCCCTCTATCAGGCCGCTATGAATGCGTTTACGGCGCCGTTTTACGCAGAGAACCGATCCGCGACACCTCCCAATCCTCAGGAGGTGGCCGATGCCATCGCACGCGTTATTGCCCAACCAGCAGGAGAACGGCCATTACGCACGGTTGTCGCGACCGTTGCACAACGGCAGGCTCCCCAGGCGTTGAATGACGCTGCCGCACAGGCCATGCACTCCTTTCTCGAGGCCCTCAATATTCCCGCCGCGGCTCTTGCGTTACAGGGAGAGAAACAGGAAGTGAAGAAACAACTATGAAGCGGACGCCTCCAAGAAGGGAAAGAAAGTTATGACTGACATCGAAACGCGAGACATTGAGCTTCACTGGGACGTGTATGTAACGCCTGGCATTCCCGTTGGCTCCCCCGACCTGCCCCCAGGCAGGCAACAGCGGTTGTGGTCGCCGATCTCTGCTACCCTCATCTCCGGGGAGAGGGACGCCGTGCTCGTCGACGCCTTGCTCACCGTCGAGCAGGCGCGCGCCCTGGTGGAGTGGGTCGAAGCTCATGGCAAGCACCTGACCACGATCTACGCCACGCACGGCCACGGCGACCATTTCTTCGGCGCCAGTACTGTTCTGCAACGATTTCCGCGCGCCCGCCTTGTGGCGACGCCGGAGGTGGTCAAGATGATGCGCCAGCAGGCATCACCGCAGTCCCTCGCCTCGTTTTGGACGCCGCGTTTTCCCGGTCAACTTGCTGATCAGCTTGTGCTGGCCGAAGAACTGAGCGGAAACGTGATGGACCTCGAGGGGCACGAGTTGGTCGTCGTGCCCCTCGGACATACCGATACCGACAACACGACCTGCCTGCATGTCCCATCCATCGGCCTGGTCGTCGCCGGGGACGCCGCCTACAACGACGTCCATCTGCACCTGGGTGAGTCCGACGCGCAAAGGCGCCGCGAGTGGATCGCGGCGCTCGATACGATTGAGGCGCTCCAACCACGTGCGGTGATCGCTGGCCATAAGAGACCTGGCACCGACGATGACCCCAGGATTCTCGAAGAGACCCGACAGTATATCCGCGACTTCGATCGGGTAGCCCAGACGACGACGACGGCGCGCGAGCTTTACGACCAGGTGCTCTCGCTCTACCCGCAGCGGGTCAACCCCGGTGCCCTCTGGTCATCAGCGCGTGCACTCAAGCCGTAGGAAGGAAAGATGGCAGAAAGGTTGCTTGCAGAACAAGGAGGACCAGGGTGAAGACCATGGATGAGGAGCAGAGCAAAGCTGTCCCGGGGCCGCTGGCTTTGGTGCAAGCTCTCGTGAATACCCAGTGTGGACAAGGACGACGTGCGCATATTGAACTAACGAGTCCTCAACAGCTTGGCGCCTGGCTGGTTGCGCATCGGTTGCTGCCCGATGGCACACCGATCACGCCAGGAGATTTTCGGCACGTCTTGCTGCTGCGCGAGGCGTTGCGCAGCCTCTTAGGTGCCAACAACGAGAGAGAGCTGCCTGCGTCGCAGGTCGACGTACTCAATCGTCTTGCCTGCAACGCCCCGCTCACCGTGTGCTTTCAGCATGATGGAGTGCCGACCCTCGAACCGGATATTGCCGGCGTGGATGGAGCGATTGCTCGTCTCATCGGGATCGTGTTCATCGCCATGACAGACGGCACCTGGGCCAGGCTCAAAGTCTGTCGCAATGAGCTGTGCCAGAAAGCGTACTACGATACATCGAAGAATCGGTCAGGGGCGTGGTGTTCGATGGCCGGGTGCGGGAGTTGTCAAAAGGCGCGTGCGTATTGACATCGGCGCGCAGCACACACAGAGGGAGAACCAGAAAAGAGAGTCGGTTCATTCAATTTTCAAGCAATTGCAAACATTCGCTTTCGGGTGCGGTTCATTTTTTTGCAAGGGGGGCCTCTGTGGGTCGGACAATCAGAGGCCGCCTCCACGGGTGATTGGCCGCCGGACGGCGGGGACCACGAGGGGTTGCTGCCGCAGTGGCCGCTAGAGAGCTGGCCGACCCAGGGGTGGGTTCAGCCACTGGACGAGGAGCCGAAAGCTTGCACCACAGCGTCAGCAAGCGCCTCAGGGCCTGCTCATAGCGCGTTTGGATGCGCTGGCTTCGCTGTTGTTGGCGACTCTGCTGCCGCTGTTTCCTGGCAGCCTGCCACGTCTCGTGCCAGCGCCGATTGCAGACGGCATTGCGCAGTGTCAGCATGGGATTGACGTTGTGCCGAGTCCAGCGCATGCCAGCCCCATACGCGACGTGCTTCCACGACCACCTTATTGGCACTTTCCACGCTGCCCGAGCCAATGGGCCAGCCTGCGGCCTGATAGGTCGGGTAGTGCATGTGCACCTCGCGCTTGTGCAAATAAGCCAGTTTCTCCTGAATAGTGGGACTGGGATAGCGCGCGGCCAACCAGGCCAGGTGCTTGAGCACGCGCTCGGGTCCCTGGTGACGGAAATGGTGGAGCACTCCCTCAAACCACGTGGCTGGCAGTCTGCCTCCGGCGGCCTGCACGGCTTGGCCGATCTCATGGATGTATTCAGCAGCATGGGCAAAGTCTAAGATGCGCACGGCATCGGCACGGTGGTAGTCGACGAAGCCTTGCAGCCATTCCGCCCCATCTTGCACGGCACACACCGCTGTTGCCCGTTCCAACCCGCGCCGATGCGTTTCGACCAGCGAGGCTTGCGTAAAGCGCTCGGCGTCCGCCAGCCGCGAAAAGGTGGAAAGCTGCTGCGTGCAGACCTCCCCTCGTTTATTACAGGTCACCTCTCCCATGATGAGCGTCTTGACTTCGACCCACTCGCCCCCAACCAGGTGCACCATCGCTCCATCCGCACTCAGCTGTTGCTTGTCGGCTCCTTCAGGCGCTTGGGGCACCTCCCGTTTGAGGCGTTCCTCCTCCGCCTCATCTCGCGCGAGAGCGGCCTCCCCGGCGTGGAGCGTTGCGCGCCGCGCTGTCGCCTTGCTCACTTGGATGCCCACCAGGTCAGAGAGCAGCTCCTGCGCTTGCGCGTAGGGCATCCACGTCGCCAAGCGCACCAGCGTTTCCTCCGCCCGTGGCGTCAACCCTCCAGCTAGCAACTCTAACTGCTCATCGAGGGGGAAAAAAGCCTCCCCCACAAGCGGGGCAGGTTCCATACGTGCGCGTCAGCTTGACCGCTTGCCCGCCGGTCGTTTGGATGTAGCGCGTCTGCTCTCCACGCGCCGAGAGCGACTCCCCGCAGGTGGCACACTGCGGACGCACCTCAGCTTCGATCTTGCGCCAGTCCTCGCTCTCCCCCATCTGCACCAAGTCCTGGAGCAGTTGGACCCGCACCTGGTTCATTTGCTCGTCGACCGCTGCTTCGATCTCCGCCCACGTCGCTTTCGGGTGCTCTTTTCGCCACTGGGTCATCCCCAGCAGGTCTCCCAGTGCTGCGCTCACCTGTTGTATCTGCTCGCTGCGCTGCCGTTTGTTCTTCTTGGCTTTCATGCTCTCGTCTCTTTCTCCTCGTTTTTTCCTTCTCGTTTACCACCTCCCACCTTTCTGCAAAAAAATGAACCGCACCCTTCGCTTTCCCCATACTTGCAACCCATCATTCGGGTATTCATAATATGAGGTCTCCTGATAAAGAAGATGCCACGGCAGGGCTAGAGCTTTTCTTTCCAAAGGAACTGGCTTGCCACCTAACTTCGTGGCATCATAGCGAATGATGAGTTGCAACTCGGATAAAAGCGTGGTACGCTTATCTCGAGTCGAGAGAGAAGCTTTGATTTTGTAAGTAAGGAAAGATAAGAATGCAGAGGCTTTCCGATTGGAAGCCCGAGGATGCAAGTCCAGCACCTGGTTCCTTTGAGCTTGTGCAAGCATTTCTGAACACGAGTTTCGGACGAGGATGGCATGAAGAGTTGCGTACTCCTGAACAGCTCCATACCTGGCTAGTCAGCCACCAGTTACTCTTGCAGAATGAACCTGTGACCGAGGGAGACCTGCGTCGGACACGGAGCATGCGTGATGCGCTACGCCATCTCTTGTCTGTGCAATCAGGTGGCATGACAGACCAAAACGCACTGAGAGAACTCAACCGTGTGTCGAAGGACGCACCTCTCACCATTGCTTTTAACAATGATGGGCGTGCTGACTTCGCGCCCGATATTGGTGGTGTTGATGGTGCGCTTGCACGCCTGCTGGGAATCGTTTTGACCGCTATGGTTGAAGGGACTTGGACACGGCTCAAAGTCTGCCAGAACCCAGGTTGCGAACGCATCTTTTATGACTACTCGAAAAATCACTCAGGCAGGTGGTGTTCGATGGCAAAGTGTGGGAATCGTCTCAATGCACGTGCGTATCGACGGCGTCAGCAGATTGACCACTCTCTTCCCAGCAATGACGAGGAACCTGTTCGGGGCTGAAAGAAAGACTCGTGTCCGAGAACCAAGAATGAGGTTAAACAACAGAGACAGCACTGCTTGCGTCCTTCTCCTTTCGTTGCTCATAAGAACTTGTCCCTCAAGCACGTTCCTCGTTTCCACATGAGAAGAGTATGTCGAAATGCACGGTCAGGAAGCAGTGGCATTTTGGATCGCTTGCCACACCTTTTCTCGCTTGAGCGGCATGTCGAGATGCACAATGCCCCATGGTGAGAGCGCATCGATGACCGCATTGACGATAGCCGCCGGTGCCACAATGGCACCTGCCTCGCCGATCCCTTTGGCTCCTAATGGATTAAAGAGTGCAGGCGTCACGGTATGGGCGGTTTCAATAGCTGGAACGTTCTTCGCCAGCGGCAGCGCATAATCCATGAGTGTACCTGTCAAGAGCTGGCCGGTGTTGTCGTACTCGGCGCCTTCGTAAAGTGCCTGCCCGATTCCTTGTGCGATGCCACCATGAATCTGCCCTTCAGCTAACAACGGACTGATGATATTACCAGCGTCATCGACCGCTACATAGCGCTTGATCTCGATGTCCCCAGTTTCAGCATCGAGCTCCACGATAGCTATATGCGTGCCAAACGGGGCGGTGTAGTCCTGCGGATTAAAGAAGGTTTGCGCCTCGAGGCCCGGCTCCAAGTCCGATGGGTAGTCGTGTGCTAGATACGCGGCCTTTGCTATCTCAGGAAAGCTCTTTGTGATTCTGGGCACTCCTTTGACAGAAAACTGCCCCTGGCGAAACTCGATGTCTTCTTCGGGGGCTTCCAGCAGATGGGCCGCGATCTTGATAGCTTTGGCAACGACTTTTTGCGCGGTCAGCTTGACTGAGGACCCACCGACCGGTATCGACCGCGAGTTAAATGTGCCGTACCCGAATTGGACCTGCGCCGTATCGCCCTCGACGACCTCAACATCTTCGATTGGCACTCCGAAGTCGTCGGCAACAATCTGGGCGAAACTGGTCGCATGTCCTTGCCCATGCGATGAGGAGCCGGAGTAGACGGTGACTTTGCCGGTCTGATGGACCCGTATCGTGGTACTCTCCCATCCTCCGCGGTTGAAGCCTCTGGCGCCCATCACGCGTGATGGCGCCTGGCCGCAGATTTCAGTGTACATGGCCATACCGATGCCCAGGTATCTCCCCTGTTTGCGCAGTTCACGTTGTCGCTCGCGCTCCTCGTAGTACGAGGTCAATGTCAGTGCCTTCTCGAGCGTAATCTCGTAGTTTCCAGAGTCATAGAGTACGCCAGTGATGACCCGATACGGGAACTCGTGGGGCTGGATGAAATTTTTGCGGTGCACCTCAACTGGATCCATCCCAAGCGCGCGTGCCAGCAGATCGACTATTCGCTCAATGAGATAAGTGGCTTCGGGACGTCCGGCCCCGCGATACGCATCGGTGGGTGTGGTGTTGGTCATCACGCAGTAAATTGTCTCATCGAGAACGGGAACTTTATAGTTGCCCGTCACGAGATTGCCAAAGTTGAAGGTCGGCACTCCTGCCCCCATAGTGGCTTGGTACGCACCGAGATTGGCATAGGATACCACTTTTAAGCCTGTGATTGTGCCATCACGCATGGCCGTCAACTCGACGTCCTGGATCTGATCGCGTCCATGGGTCGTGGCCACCTGGTTTTCGTTACGCGACTCGGTCCACTTGACGGGCCGATGCAGCTTCTGCGTGAGGAAGGCGCAAAGCAATTCCTCGGGGTAAAAATTCAGCTTCGCGCCGAAGCCACCGCCCACGTCTGGTGCGATGACCCGCAGCTTGTGCTCTGGAAAGTTGAGTGTCTCCGCCAAGAGTTGCTTGATCACATGAGGAATCTGTGTTGACGTGTAGAGCGTCAGTTTGTCTGTGAAGGGATCGTACTCTGCTAGTACCGCCCGTGGCTCTAGCGGGCTTGGAATCAGTCGCTGATTGATGAGCCGCCGTGTAATATGCACATCTGCGTCTGCTTTCGCCTGAGCGAAATCCCCGACGATCCGTCGGAAGTCAACTGCAAGGTTTCCGGGAATTTCGTCGTGGAGGATTGGTGCGCCGGGTTCGAGTGCCTGTTCCGCGTTCGTCACGACATCCAGCGGCTCATAATCGACCTCAATGAGGTCAAGTGCATCATACCCAATGGCAAGCTCCTCCGCCACCACGACGACAATCCCCTCACCGGCAAAGCGTACTTTGTCGTAAGCGAGGACGGGACGCCGTGCCACCTTCATACCTGGTACGATCCAGTTGGGCACAATACCTTTCACCTGCTCCTTCAGGTCAGCACCAGTGTAGATTGCCACCACACCGGAGAGCGCTCTGGCCTTCTCGACATCGATGCTTTTGACAAGGGCATGTGCATACGGAGAGCGGAGAATTGCTACGGAGAGCATGTGACGAGGACTGATATCATCGACGTATTGAGCATGGCCAGTAATGAACTTGAAGTCTTCCTGGCGTCTGACTGACTGACCAACATAGCGCGACAGTGTGTTTGTTTGCTCAATGTTTTTCATCCTTGGAGACCCTCCTTTAGGGAAAGCATGTACGATGGTAGACACGATTTTCAGACCAATCCGTTGTTTTTGACGATGCGTGGCCTTTGACTGACAGTCAAAAACATCCGTTACCTGTCTGCTACTTCGGGAAAAACGAGCCGATAGTTCACTGTAAAAGCACCGAGAGCCTTTTCGACGCGCTCCCGGATGGCGGGACACTGTTCCGGCCTGACCCCAGTAATCGTAATGGTCGAGAGTATCTCGGATGCGTCGTTGCCCGTCACCGCGACTGCCACCATCGCCTGGTCGCGCAAAAACTGTAACGCCTCCTCATGCACGCGCTTCACGGCGTCGCGTCGCAGAACCGTTTTCACTATTTTTCCCACATCGGTGAGAGGCATCTGCTCCATGATGATGATGTCCTTCGGAATGGCAGCGCGCTCAGAGATCATCCCTGCAGCATATGTCTTCAACTCTTCGACACTCACGGTCATACCCTGCTTAAGCGTGACGTAGGCGATCGGCAGTTCCCCAGCATAGGCATCCGGCTTCCCAACGGCGGCAGCTAGTTCAACGGCAGGATGCGCGTATAATGCTTCTTCGATCATTTTCGGCTCGATGTTGTTGCCACCACGAATGATCAGGTCTTTGGTTCTGCCTATGAGCCAGAAATAGCCATCCGTGTCCTGAAAGCCCACATCTCCCGTATCAAGCCAGCCCTCCTGAATCCACAGCTTCTTATTGTGCTGCTCATCGACGTAGCCAGGGAAGACGTTGGGACCCTTGACGACAATGCTGCCCACTTCGTTGCTTGCACAGTCACGCCCATACGCTCCTGTGCTTGTGAGTTGCACCGCCTTCATCAATTGATAGGGGAGGCGCAAGCCAATCGAGCCAACTCGTTTTTCACCGTACCTCGGGTTGACCGCACTAATCGAGGTCGCTTCCGTCAAGCCGTAGCCTTCGATGATAGTAGCACCCGTGTATGCCTCAAACGCAGTATGGAGCTGCTTCGGGACGGGAGCAGTCCCGCAGCGCATGATAGCAAGCGAGCTGATATCTCTTCCATCAATCGGCACCTGAAGCAGGCTGCTTAAGAGCGTTGGCACGGCACTGATCATGTTGACGTGGTAGTGTTCGACAATCTTCCAGATGTTGCGCACGACGGCGCGATTGCGATACCCCGCAGCAGTCGGCAGGACCACCGTTGCCCCTCGACTAAACGGCATGAGCCCATTGGCAATAGCCCCATTGACGTGGAACAGGGGCAATCCGCTCAGCCGCACCTCCTGGGGAACAACATCCATCGTCACCCCCTGTGCCCAGGCATTGTAGACCTCGTTGCCGTGTGTATGACGAGCAAGCTTCGGCATTCCAGTTGTTCCACCAGTATGAAATAGAGTTGCGGATTCGTCGGATGTGATACGTCTCTCGCTCAGTAATGCATTCGTCGGATACATCTCGATGGCTCGGTCGAAGTTCACAACGCTGCCATCTTCGTCCGAGAAGTCGCCGACCTGGAGTACGCCTTGGAGGCTGGGAACTTCTCGACGAATCGAAGCAACCTTTTCCCAAATGCTGAAGCCAGGATGTGGGCCGAGGGCTGCGAGTACTTTGGTTCCTGCCGCGCGAAGAATATCTGCAATCTGCCGTGGTTCCAGAAAGAAATTCACCGGGTTCACAATGCCGCTGGCCTGACCACCCAACAGCAGAAAGTGTGCCTGGGGAATATTGGGGAGCAACAGAGAGATCACATCATTAGGTCCAATGCCGAGGTGTTGGAGCAAATTGGCGGTTTGATGGATACGTCCAAGGAGCTGCTCGTAGGTGATGCATACGCTAACATCGTAGGTGTCTGCATCGGCAAAATAGTACAGTGCTGCTTGCCCTGGATCCGCGAGAGCCGTTTGGCGAATCATCGCATAGGTGCTGTGCGGGAGGGCACGTTGCTCCAACGGGACTCGCTCGAACGCCTCAATATCGGCAAGCGTGTGAACGCGCAGGCGGGTTAAAGCTGCAGGATCCATATCTCTCCTTTCACATAAGAGCGGTGTAGGCCGCGCTCCGTAGCGGCCTGCTGATGCTGAGGGACGTATGCAAAGACAAGCAATACCTCTAAGCAGCAAAAAGAACTGGCGCACCGTATGAAGAAATTATACACAACGTATCGTCATTTGTAAAGACCATTGACTAATGACGAATTTGCTGGTAAACTTGGTAATGTGCCACAAAAAGTTAGTGGTAAAAGTTATTTATTGATGACGATGGCCTTGTTTCTTCTCCTTGTCCACGTGTGAGGCTGCAGACCAGGACCAGGACAGGCAAGACACCGTCACCCTTCCTTCAAGGAGGAGCCTCATGAGTGAAGCCGTTATTGTCTCAACGGCCCGGACTCCGCTTGCCAAGTCCTTTCGAGGGTCTTTCAACCAGACCCACGGGTCCACCCTGGGCGGCCACGCGATCCGACACGCCGTCCAACGCGCAGGGCTTGATCCGGCAGAGGTCGAGGACGTGATCATGGGATGTGGAACTCCGGAAGGCGATACGGGCAACAACATCGCTCGCCTCTGTGCGGTCCGCGCTGGCCTGCCGATTTCGGTGGGAGGAACCACTGTCAACCGCCGCTGTGCCTCCGGCCTGCAAGCCATCAGTATCGCTGCCCAGCGCGTGCTTGTCGATAAGGTGCCCATCCTTGTGGCCGGGGGCGTCGAGTCGATCAGCCTGGTCCAACCGACGCTGCACCAGCCCAAAAGCTTGGACCCCTGGTTGCTCGAACACAAACCGGAATTGTGGATGCCCATGAACGAAACTGGCGATGTCGTGGCCATCCGCTACGGCATTTCGCGTGAAGCGCAGGATCGCTATGCCCTTCTCAGTCAGCAGCGGACTGCGGCAGCCCAGCAGGCGGGACGCTTCGACGAGGAGATCGTCCCCTTAACCACCACCAAACTGGTGACCGACAAGGTGACTGGCGAGACACACGAGGAGGAAGTCACTGTGACCCGAGATGAGTGTAATCGTCCCAACACCACCCTTGAGGGACTGCTGGCCCTGCGGACAGTCTACAATAGGAAGGGCGCGACGGTAACTGCTGGCAATGCCAGCCAATTCGCTGACGGGGCATCAGCCTGTGTTGTCATGGACGGCAAACTGGCTGAGCAACGAAACCTTGAGCCGTTGGGGATCTACCGTGGGATGGTCGCCGTCGGCGTCGAGCCCGACGAAATGGGCATTGGTCCAGCCCTGGCTGTCCCTAAATTGTTGAGGCGGCATGGCCTGAGCATCGACGATATCGATCTATGGGAACTCAACGAGGCCTACGCCAGTCAGACGGTCTACTGTCGCGATGCTCTGGGAATCCCTCTAGAACGACTCAATGTGAACGGTGGGGCCATTTCCATCGGTCACCCCTACGGCATGACGGGGGCACGGCAGGTCGGGCATATCCTGCTTGAAGGGAGGCGCCGCAAGGCGAAGTACGTCGTGGTGACGATGTGTGCCGCCGGCGGGATGGGCGCTGCCGGCTTGTTTGAAATCGCCTAAAGGCAAGGGAGAGAGCCATGGCCGACGAACACGACATGAGGAGCAAAGGGAGTATGTATGAAACGATCAAGACGGAACAGGAGGGGGCGACGTTCATCCTCACCTTGCACCGCCCACAGAAGCGTAACGCCATCAACAAGCAGATGCAGGCCGAAATCTTCGATGCCCTGATGAAGGTTCGCGCAGATGCCAGCGTGCGAGCGATCATTGTGTGGGGGGGACCAGAGGTCTTCGCCGCTGGGGCCGACCTCAGCGAGATGCGAGGACGCACGCCCATGCAGCAGTTTCGCCCCTTCAATAGTCTGCAGGTCGGTGACATCTGGGGAACGCTGGCCTCCATGTTGCAACCGACCATTGCGGCCGTCTCGGGCATTGCGGTGGGTGGGGGCTGCGAACTGGCCTTGGCCTGTGATCTGCGCCTGGCCTCCCAGACAGCAACCTTCGGCCAGCCGGAGATCAACGTGGGCATTATTCCTGGTGCTGGGGGGACCCAGCGCTTGGCACGCGTCGTTGGCTTGACCAAAGCCAAAGAGATGATTTTCTTGGGGGAGCGCATCGATGCCAGCGAAGCGCTGCGCATTGGTCTGGTCAACAAGGTGGTGCCGGTTGGCACCCTGCTGGAGGAGGCCAAAGCCTGGGCGGGCAAGCTCAGCGAAAAGCCGCCTCGCGCCCTGCAATTGGCCAAACTGATGGTCGACAAAGGGTACGATCTGGAGCTAGGTGCTGCCATCACGATGGAGTCGTTGTCCTTCGCCAGTTTGTTCAGTACCAAAGACCAGCAGGAGGGAGTCAGTGCCTTCTTCGAGAAACGCCCACCACGATTTACGGGCGAATAAGAGGCCAGGAGAGAGTATTCGCTGAAGCACCATCCTATTGAATCGACCAGCTCATAAGAACGCGTTCACGATGGAAATGATCGACGCATGGGCACAGATGCTCCAGCAGGCGCGAACAGACCGTACTGTTGGCATAATCGTTGTGAGGGGAGCGGGAGACGCCTTTTGTGCTGGCATTGATCTTGATCACCTCGAAGCCTTGCATTTGATGCCACTGGACTGGAAGGCGCTCCTCACAGAGCGTATTCATCAGATTGCTCTGACACTTGAAAACTTCGGTAAGCCAGTTATTGCGGCTGTCAACGGGCCGGCTGTTGGGGCAGGTTTGGATATGGCGCTTATGTGCGATATGCGTTTTGCGGCACGTTCAGCACGATTTGCTGAAAGCTATGTTCGTCTTGGACTGGTTCCAGGGGATGGAGGGTGTTTCTACCTGCCACGTCTCGTCGGTGTAGCACGAGCTCTTGAACTGCTCTTAACAGGTGATGTCATCGAGGCAATCGAGGCCGAACGGATTGGTATGGTCAACCGTGTCTATGACGATGACCAACTGCTCACGGAGGTCTATAAGTTTGCAACTCGGCTTGCAGCAGGACCACCTCTCGTTCTAAAGATGATTAAGCAGGCTGTCTATGAATCCATGCGTACCGATTTGCGCACCAGCCTCGATCTCATCTCCTCACACATGGTCGTCGTACAATCGAGCTACGATGGACAGGAAGCGATGGCAGCATTTCGAGGGAAGCGAGCGCCTGTCTTCGAAGGGCGTTAGTACAGCATATACGAAGACAAAAGGAGAATACTGCATGGCACCCCAAACCTACGAAACGACACCGACCCGCTTCGTTGAAGCGAACGGCATCCGCTATGCCTATCGAAGCTTGGAGAAGGAGTCCGGCGTCCCGCTGGTGTTCCTGCAACACTTCCGGGGCACGTTGGACAACTGGGACCCGGCTGTCGTCAACGGCCTGGCCAAAGATCGGCCTGTCTTCCTGTTCGACAGCGCCGGGATCGCTCGCTCGGGTGGCCAAACGCCCGACAATGTCGCCGAGATGGCCCGCCACGCCCTGGCGGTCATCCAGGCGCTCGGACTGAGACAGGTTGACCTGCTCGGCTTCTCTCTGGGCGGCTTCGTGGCCCAGCAGGTGACGTTGGACCGTCCTGACCTGGTTCGCCGACTGATCCTGGCAGGAACCGGGCCGCAAGGCGGCGAGGGGTTTGACCCGTTCTCGCCGGAGGTCGAGGCGGTTGCCGCGCTGGAAAAGTCCAGGCCGGAGAATCTGCTCTTTCTCTTTTTCGCGCCGACGGAAACAAGCCAGGCGGCAGGCCGGGCCTTTTTGGGACGGCTAGGGGCGCGCAAGGAGGATCGTGATACGCCAAGCACCGTTCAGGTCAGGGATGCCCAGCTCGCCGCGATCCATGCATGGGGCACACCGCAAGGTGAGCGCTACGCGCGTCTGCGTGAGATCAAACAACCTGTTCTCGTCGTGAACGGCAACCAGGACATCATGATCCCAACGATCAACTCCTACATTCTTGAACAGCACTTGCCGAACGCTCAACTCATCCTGTACCCGGACTCGGGCCATGGCTCCCTGTTCCAATATCCAGAATTGTTCGTCGAGCACGCCTCTCTGTTTCTTCGCGGCTGAACTGCTCACGGGCATGACTGGCAACACGAGCCACCTACGAAGGAGGAATGGGGAAGCAGTGAGCAAGACTTCGCTCGTTGCCTCCTTTCCCCAAACAGGCTTCTAATGAAAGGGGAAGCAGCATATGGAATTTTCTGGGACGCAAACGATTGCCGCCCCCATCGCAATGGTCTGGGCATTTCTTCTGGATGTGAATAAGGTGGCCGCATGTGCACCTGGTTTTCAGAGCCTGGAAGTGTTGGGGGAAGAAGAGTGGAAAGCTGTCATCGCAGTAGGTATTGGACCGGTCAAGGCCAAGTTCACCTTGGATGTGACACGACCAGAAATGCAGGAACCAGAGCGCATGGTCGTCAAGGCTCGGGGAAAAGCGCCGGGAAGTGCCGTGGAGATGGCTGGCGATATGCACCTCACCGCTCTGGAGGAGGACCAGACGCGCATGGACTGGAAGGCGACCGTGACGGTGAGCGGAACGATTGCCAGTGTCGGGGCGCGCCTGATGCAGAGTACAGCGGACAAACTGACCCACCAATTTTTTGCTTGCCTCAAGAGCCGGTTGAATCCTGAGACGGCCAAAGTAAATGGGTAGCCCTCTCGCTTCTCGAAGGGAAAGAAGCCCTGCCCGGGTTCGATCAGCCGTTTGATGAAGCGCTACTCTTGAGGGCAGAAATTGTCGGTGATGAGCTAAGCTGGAGGAAACATCAATGACCGTGAAGTCTGAAATTACTGTCACTGTGAATGGGCAGCAATGCCGTTCACAGGTTGAACCTCGTCTGTTGTTGGTATATTATTTACGAGATGTCTTAGAGCTGACAGGGACCCACATTGGGTGTAATACTTCACAGTGTGGAGCTTGCACAGTCCTCCTCAATGGCGAAGCTGTCAAAGCGTGTACCGTATTTGCAGCGCAGGCCGATGGCTGTGAAGTGACCACTATCGAAGGACTGGCCCCGCAAGGCGGTCTGCATCCTATCCAGGAAGGCTTCTGGGAAAAACATGGCCTGCAATGCGGCTTCTGCACTCCCGGTATGATCATGGCTTCCTACCAACTGCTCAAGGATTCTCCCAATCCAAGTGGAGAAGAGATTCGCCATGATCTCAAAGGCAACATCTGCCGCTGCACTGGCTATGAGAACATTGTGCGTGCTGTCCAGTATGCTGCCGAACGTATGCAAGCTGGCGCTACTCAGCCAGCAGGCGAGTAATCGCCTAACCAGTAGGGCAAGAAGGAGCAAACGAGATGATACCGGCAGCATTTGATTACCGTCCTGTTGGATCAGTGGAGGAGGCGATTGCTCTCCTCCAGCAACATGGCGATGAGGCTAAGATATTGGCAGGTGGACAGAGTCTGATCCCGACCATGAAGCTTCGTCTGGCTCAACCAGGCGTTCTGGTGGATCTTGGAAGGATCACTGGTCTGTCCTACATCCGTCAGGAGAATGGAGCGGTAGCGATTGGCGCGATGACGACCTATACCGCGCTTGGGCGTTCGGATCTGCTGCGTCAGCATTTTGCAATACTACCCGATGCGCTCTCCGTTCTGGCTGATCGGCAGGTGCGCAATCGTGGGACACTGGGTGGCTCGATGGCGCATGCTGATCCTGCGGCTGATATGACGGCTGTCGTACTCGCCCTCAAGGGCACTATCGTAGCCCAGGGACCTGGTGGTACACGCACCATTGCAGCAGATGATTTCTTCGTGGAGACGTTCGCGACGGCCCTGCAGCCAGACGAAATCATCACCGAGATTCGTTTGCCAGTGCCTCCTGCTCACACAGGAAGCGCCTATCTGAAGCTGGAAAACAATGCGTCACACTATGCGATCGTGGGTTGTGCAGCGGTCATAATGTTCGGTGCGGATGGCACCTGTTCGTCTGCCAGCATCGCCATAACGGGGGCATCGACCAAGCCAACGCGGGCCAGGGCAGTAGAAGCAGCTCTGGCTAGCAAGAAGCTCGATGAAACGACGCTGGCCGATGCTGCCAGTCATGCAGCCGATGGTCTGGAGCTGCTGGGGGATATTCATGGCTCTCAGGCCTATCGGGGGCAGATGTGTACGATCATGACGCGACGAGCCATCATGAAGGCGGCAGGGCGAGCATAATCTTAGCGAGAGGGTCTCTCGAGGAGGCTGTTTATGCTCTTGCTGATCATTTGGAGGATAGCGCCACGCCTACCCCAGCCGAGAGCGTCTCTCGAGACTTACTTGGTGAAGAGCTTGAGCGCGCGTTTGCCCGGCTTACTCCTCGGGAACAAACCGTGATCGTGCTGCGCTTCGGTATTGGTGATGGGTACGGTCACACGCTTGCCGATTGGCGATATCAGCACTCTGGAGGACTAGCGACGAGTCGACACGCCAGAGCAGGTGGCTCACAAACGTGTTCCCTGTTTTGTGGCACCCTCCCAGCCCGAGCCTGGCATGATGCTCGGAACGAACGTAGGGCGAGTTGTACGAAGAAGTAGTGACACTCAATGAAAGGAGAGCACAATGGCAGAAAGTGTGTACACAGTGATCGCGCTAGTGGGAACCAGCAACGAGTCGTGGGAGAAGGCAGCAGTAGTCGCCATCGAGCAGGCTTCAAAGACCTTGCGCGACATTCGGGTCGCCCGCATTGTCGAGCAAGACGTCCACATCGAGCCCGGGAAACCTCTTTCCTACCGGGTGAAGATGGAACTCTCGTTCAAGTATGAGGCCAGCGCCTGAACACTTGAACGAGGGCAAGACGAGGATTTCTGGTCTGGCGACCGCCAAATAAGCAGTCGGGTTCTGTGGCAAAAACTGTTGCGCACTGAAACTGGGTTGCGCAACAGTTTTTGCCACAGAACCAGTATATCTAAATTGCATTGATTCTCTCAGCCAAGAGATCGTCTCTGCTCCATTAGCTGAGAGGATCAAAGCTCTCAGGCTGTCTGGCCGAGGCCGCTGAGCTGGCCTTCATTGACCGCAAGGGGATCAACGACATTATCGATCAGACAAGTGATCATCAGCCGGTCAACCGGTTCCAGGGGAATCGGTTCGACTTTGCTGGTTTGCCAGGCGCGCTGCCAATCTCTGATGGTTGCTTGGTGATGATGAACACCAGCCTCGCAGTGATCCTGACACATGTTGCTCTCCTTCAATTGCCGCATATCTGGCGAAAGGCTCCGCGCCGTTTCCTGTGGCTGTTTGCGGGGTCTGGATGCGAACAGGCTGACCATGCCCTGCTCGTCAAAAGCGTCGGCTTTGCGTTCCAGGGTAGGGCGTGGCTCGCCTGTCTCTCAGCCTTCACACCCCTTCCAAAAGTACTCAGCATCTTCCACGCTGCTCATTCGCTTGCCCAGCTCTGCGGAGAAGGCGAGCAACCCGTCTAATGGACGATGTTGGATCACGGCATGGTCGATCTTGCCCTCCTCGTTGGTGACCAGGATCGTAGAGCCGCGTAGCTGCTTGCCACCGAACGCTCTAGCTACCCACTCAATATAGGTGCGCCGACCACTGCTTGCCTGGTCAGTGAAGGCCAAGGACTCGTAGATCTGTGTCGAGGTCCACAAAATCTGCCTGACCCGGTCACGGCCCTCGACCGGCTTGCGCAGGGCGGATGCTTCCAAGACGACGTTCTCGGCAAATTCCTCGGCGAACGCTTTGGCATCCTTGGTGGTGAAGGCCTTCTGTCACGCTGTGAGTGCGTCCGATGGAGTGTTTTCAGAGCCAGTTGTAGTCATTGTCTCTCTCCTTCTACTGGTGAAAGGTTGGCTCCCTTCTCCCACCCGCTTCTACGGCTTTGCGGGCACGAGCAGTACTTTGCCCCGGCGGCCCGGGCCACACGCAGCGATCAGTACCGTGAGCTGAACATTGTCTCACAAAGTGCCTGTGTTCCATTTCCCTACCGCAAAGCGGTATTAGTGGGGCTGTACCGCAAAAAGAACTGACGCACCGTATGAAGAAATTATCCACGACGCATCGTCATCTGTAAAGACACTTGACTAATGATGAATTTGCTGGTAAACTTGGTAAAATGCCACGAAAGTTAGCGATAAAAATTATTTACTGATGACGATAGCCTTGTTTCTTCTCCTTGTCCACGTGTGAGGCTGCAGACGAGGACGAGGACAGGCAAGACCCCGTCACGCTTGCGCGAAGTACGTCGTGGTGACGATGTGTGCCGCCGGCGGGATGGGCGCTGCCGGCTTGTTTGAAATCGCCTAAAGGCAAGGGAGAGAACCATGGCCGACGAACACGACATGAGGAGCAAAGGGAGTATGTATGAAACGATCAAGACGGAACAGGAGGGGGCGACGTTCATCCTCACCTTGCACCGCCCACAGAAGCGTAACATCATCAACAAGCAGATGCGGGCCGAAGTCGTCGATGCCCTGATGAAGGTTCGCGCAGATGCCAGCGTGCGAGCGATCATTGTGTGGGGGGGACCAGAGGTCTTCGCCGCTGGGGCCGACCTCAGCGAGA
>WNEY01000306.1_pt1 | contig 29666 bp, 33 predicted proteins | sample 5400531 | NCBI WGS metagenome assembly WNEY01 (sample SAMN13153338, study PRJNA577476) | soil metagenome | isolation source: 200 cm saprolite under Douglas fir tree site 1 | place: USA:California | collected 2015-04-18
CCGACCTACGCCAGCTACCTCAACCGGATCGAGAGCACCTTCGGCGCCATCGACGAGTTCGTCTGCAAAAACGCCGACTACCTCGACTGGGACGCCTTCGGCTACGCGCTCGCCGAGCACGTCCGCTACCGCAACAGCCCCGCCGAACGCGCCAGCCGCAAACTCGAAGCCGCCCAACGCCGCCAACGCCGAGCCGCCAAGACCACAACCAAGCTCAAGCTCGCCGCCTGAACAATGAACACGTTTCCGGTGCAACGTTACGAGAGACCGCACTAGGGGGTCGTGGTCGTCGTCGGGCCCTGCGGCCCTGGCGCGCGGACGAAGTGCGAGGTCACCCAAACGAAGTACGGCCCCGCCCCGGGCGGCGGCTCCGGGTGCCAGAAGAACGTGCCGAACACCAGCCGGAGCGCACGGCGGCTGCGCGGCGGCTGCGGGCTCGAGAATGTTCCCGACCACGATTGGCCGGACCGCAGCTCCGTCGGCAGCGCCGGAGCGACGCGCGCCGCGATCAGGTAGTTCCCGGGATCCTCGATGCGCGTGGACAGAACGTCCGTCAGGACACCCATCCCCCAGTCCTTGGGCGATTGTTTGCCGCCTGTTGCGAGTGTCAGCATCTGCGTCGAGTCGTTGCGGAACGACACCTTTGCGCGCCACCCGTTCGGGCCGACCTCGAGGCTCTTCACGCGGAAGGTCATCAGCTTCGTCGGCGTCTGCTCCACCGAAGTCATCGGCTCGACCCAATTCAGCCGGAACACCCGATGCTTCGGCAGGTTCTCGACGAAGATCCCGTACTTCACATCGTGGCGCGGGACCGAGGTGTTCGTGCACGCGGCGAGCAGCGGAACGACCAGCGCAGAGAGGAGGGCGAGGCGGACCACAGGACTGCGCACCCACGCAATTATCTAGACTCGCCCGCGGCCGGTGGACCTCTACGAGTATCAGGGAAAGCAGCTGTTCGGCCGCTTCGGCATTCCCGTGTCGGAAGGACGGCTGGCAACGACGGGCCCGTGGACGCGGAGCACAAGGCGCGCGAGATCCTCGGGCTCGACATCCGCGGTCACGTGGTGCGCAAGCTCTGGATCGAGCGGGCCTCGGAGATTGCGAAGGAGTACTACCTCTCGATCACGTTCGACCGGTCCGAGAAGAAGCCGCTGTTCATGTTGACGAAGGAGGGAGGAGTCGAGATCGAGGAGGTCGCCGCGAACAATCCCGACGCGCTCGCGCGCCTGCACGTCAATGTCCTGGAGGGCTACCAGCCGTACCAGGCGCGCCGCCTCATCTACGCCGCGGCGATCGACGATCCGAACGAGCAAAAGCAGCTGCTGGCGATCGTCGGGAAGCTCTACCGCTGCTTCGTCGATTCCGACGCCATGCTCTGCGAGATCAATCCGCTGATCGTCACGCGGGCCGGCGAAGTCAAGGCGCTCGACTCGAAGTTCACCGTCGACGACAGCGCGCTGTACCGGCACGCCGACATCGCCGAGATGCGCGACGTCGCGGCGGCCGATCCACTCGAGGCGCTCGCGCGCGAGAAGGGTGTGACGTACGTGAAGCTCGACGGGAGCGTCGGCATCCTCGGCAATGGTGCGGGGTTGTCGATGTCGACCGTCGACGTCGTCGTCGTCGCGGGCGGCAGGCCTGCGAACTTCTGCGACCTCGGCGGCGGCGGGGACGCGCAGGGCGTCGTCGACGCGCTCTCCGTGATCACGCGCGACCCTGACGTGCGCTCGATTTTCTTCAACATCTTCGGCGGGATCACACGCTGCGACGAAGTCGCGCGCGGAATCCTCGCCGCGCTCGAGCAGACGTCCCTCGACGTGCCGATCGTCGTTCGGCTCGACGGAACGAACGCGGAAGAGGGTCGCCGCCTGTTGCAGGAGGCCGCGCCGCCGAACCTGTACGTCGAGCCGACGATGCTTGACGCGGCGCGCCGGGCCGTGGAGCTCGCTGCATGAGCTGGGACGAGCGGTACGCGGAGTACGTCGAGAGCCCGACACACCGGGAGGGGCCCGATCTCGACCGGATCGCAGAATGGGTGCCCGCCGGCTCAGCGGTGCTCGACGTCGCAACCGGTGGCGGTCACGTCGCGCGGCGCCTACGCGAGGCGGGCTCCACCGTCGTCACGTGCGACGCTTCGCCGGGAATGCGACCGGATGTGGTCTGCCGCGCTGAGGACATTCCCTTCGACGACGACAGCTTCGACGTCGTCGTCACGCGGATAGCGGCGCACCACTTCGCCGACGTCGGTCGCGCGCTTGCGGAGATGGCCCGCGTGACGCGCGATTTGTTGCTCGTCGCGGACACGCTGTACCGCAGCCCAGAGGTCGAGGAAGCCGAACGCTTGCGCGACCCGTCGCATGTCCGCATGTACGCCGAGGACGAGTGGCGCAACCTGCTCGAGCACGCGGGCATCGGCGTCGAGGCGGTCGAGATCTTCGACAAGAGCGAGCCTCTCGAGGGCTGGATCGCGCGAACGGGATGTACGGGCCGGGATGCAGAACGTGTGCGCGAACTCCTCACCGACTGGGTCGAGGACGGCATCTTTCACAGCCGGCGGATCCTGCTCAAGGGTGCCAAGCGCTGATGGCGATCATCGTCGACAAGGACACGCGGCTCGTCGTCCAGGGCCTGACCGGCAGCGAAGGGCGCTTCCACGGATTGCGCAACCGCAACTACGGGACGAACGTCGTCGCGGGCGTCACGCCGGGCAAGGGCGGGCAGGACGTCGAAGGCATTCCGGTCTTCAACACCGTCGCGGATGCCGTCGACGAAACGGCCGCCAACACGACGCTGATCTTCGTGCCCGCGCGCTTCGCCGTCGATGCGATCTACGAGGCCGTCGACGCAGGCATCCGCACCGTGATCGTGATCAGCGAGCACATTCCGGCGCACGACATGCTGCGCGTCTACACGTATGTCAGGCCGCTCGGCGTGACGATGATCGGACCGAACTGTCCGGGCGTCCTGTCGCCGGGCAGGGCGAACGTCGGGATCATTCCTGCGGAGATCTTCACGGAGGGAAACGTCGGGCTCGTGTCGCGCTCCGGGACGTTGACGTACCAGATCGGGCACGAGCTGACGCAGCTCGGACTCGGGAACTCGACGATCGTCGGCATCGGCGGCGACCCCGTCGTCGGCTCGTCGTTCATCGACGTGCTCGAGAAGTTCGAGGCTGACGACGAGACCGATTACGTCGTGCTCGTCGGCGAGATCGGCGGCAATGAAGAGGAGAAGGCCGCGCAGTTCATCGCCGAGCACATGTCGAAGCCGGTGCTCGCGTACATCGCTGGCTTCTCCGCGCCGCCCGGCAAGACGATGGGCCACGCCGGCGCGATCATCTCCGGCACGTCGGGGACCGCGCAGGCGAAGAAGGAAGCGCTCGAGGCCTCGGGGATCACGGTCGGCACGACGCCGACCGAGGTCGCGCAGCTCGTCGCCGACCGCGTCGGCGTCCGCGCCTAGTGCCCCTTCCAGCAATCCAAGCCCGCTTCTGGCCGGCGATCACGCGGCGCGAAAGTCCACCCTCGACCTTGCCCAGGCAACCAGCCTGCACTGCGGTCGAGTGCGGCCTCTCGCTTGGTGCTCGCCACCCAGAAGCTGGGCTCAATTACTGGAAGGGGCACTAGCGCACCGTCATGTACAGGCGCGGGCCGTGGTAGCGAATCAATGTGTGCTCGTCGCGGCGGGACTCGTACCCGTTGGCGATCCGTATCTCCCAGCGGCCACGCGTGTGGAAGGTCACGCGGGCGGCATAGCGGTACGGCTCGACGTGCCGCGGTCGCAACGCGATTCGCCGTCCGCCCGGGACGAGGAGCTGCAACCGCCAGGGATAGTTCACGTCCGCGGGCTCGTTGCGGCAGCACGACCCGTCTGCGCGGAGGTACGGGAAGTACGGGAACAGAGAGATCGTCGCTGCCACCCCGCGTAGGGGCGAGCGCGGCGCGATCGCGAGCCGAGCGCCCAACGCTCCCGGGGCGGTGGGGACGAAGACCAGCGCAGCGACCACGACGGCGAATGTACGCACACCGAAAGTGTTCCGCAGGCCCGCCGAGTCGACACCTAGTGCCCCATCCAGCAATACCCTCCGGCTTTCTGGCCCGCTATCACGCTGCGCGCTGCCGCGTCCTCGGTCGCGCCCATAGCTACGGTTATGGGCGCTCCCTGCGTCCTTTGCATCGCTTGGTGCTAGCGACCCAGAAGCTCGGAAGCATTACTGGACGGGGCACTAGACTGGCCGCGTGGACGTGATCTCGTTCGCCCGCGGCGTGCCGGCGCCAGAGTGCATTCCCGTCGAGGAGCTGGCCGACTGTGCGCGCGTCGTGGTCGAGAGGGACGGCCGGACCGTGCTCTCGTACGGCTCCGGCAGTGGCTACGCGCCGCTGCGGGAGTGGATCGCCGAGCGTCACGGTGTCGAGCCGGCGCGTGTGCTCGTCACGAACGGGAGCCTGCAGGGATTCGTCTTCTTCGCGCAACAACTGTGCACTCCCGGTTGTCGCGTGCTCGTCGAGCTGCCGACCTACGACCGCCCGCTGAAGATCTTGCGCGCGCTCGGTGCCGAGATCGTCGCGCTGCCGATGGACGACCAGGGGCTCGATCCCGAGGCGCTCGAGCAGGCGCTCGCGAGCGGCCCACGACCCGCGTTCCTCTACACGATTCCGACCTTCCAGAACCCGAGCGGCCGGACGCTCTCCACTGAGCGCCGACGGCGGCTGCTCGAGCTCGCGCGTGCGAGTGACCTGCCCGTGCTCGAGGACGACCCCTACGGGCTCGTCCGCTTCGAAGGCGAGCCGCAGCCCTCGCTGCTCGAGCTGGACGGAGGAGAAACCGTTGTCTACGCCTCGTCCTTCTCGAAGACCGTCGCGCCGGGTGTGCGCGTGGGGTACTTCGTCCTTTCTCCGAACCTGCACGAAGCGGTCGAAGCGATGGCTGTGTCCACCTACATCACGCCCGTCCTGTTGGGACAGGCGACCGTGTACGAGTTCATCGAGCGCGGCAACTTCGAGCCGAACCTGCAGCGAGTTCGAGAACTGTTGTGCACACGGCGCGACGCGATGCTCGACGCGCTCGAGCGCGAGCTGGGTGGATCCGGTGCGACGTGGACCCGGCCCGACGGCGGCTACTTCGTCTGGCTCGACATGCCGGGAACGGACGCCGGCGAGCTGCTCGACCGCGCGACGGCCGCGGGTGTGACGTTCGTGCGCGGCGTCGATTTCGGCGGCGGCCCGGCGACGGTCCGGCTCGCGTACAGCTTCGTCTCTCCGGAGGAGATCAGCGAGGGCGTTACGCGGCTAGCTGCCCTTCTTCCGGCGGCGGCGCTCTAGCTGCGACAAGAGCAGCCCGCCCACGAGCCCGATCGCGAGGCTGAGCACGATCAGCCAGATCACCGACGTGTGCGCGGTGAACAAGACGAAGCGGATCGAGACCCGCTTGGTGTTCTCGGCAATGAACGCGACGACGTACGCGACCATCACCGCCAGGCCGGCGACGAGGGCCCAGAGGCGCGGCTGGAATTCCTCACGTGTTTCCGCGTCGATCTGCGGACGGCGGAAGAGACGCATGCGCGGACTTTAAGCTGCGGCGTGCTGTGACGCGAGCTGCGCCAGCGGCCGTGGCACGAGCCGCGGCTGCCGTGGCGGGACGAGCGAGCCGCGGGTGTGCAGGCGAAACGTCGGGCACGGAGTGTCTCCGGGGAGGGCACAGAGACCCGCCCGACGGAAGTAGCAGTCACTGCAGGTTGCGTCAGCGAGCTTGGTCATGATCCCCCTTTGCTCGACCTCCGGCACCGCAGTTACGAGCGTGGATATTAGGGGCGCGTCCCGCCGATGTAACCCCCGCTCGGGGTGAAATCCGTGCAATTTCCGCAAGAATCGAATCTGCGAAAAAATGCTGCAACTTAACCGGTTTTCGTCAACGTTGCCAGCGCGTGCAACGCCTGTCGAAAACTGTGCACAGGCACGATCCGAACCCCGTGCGCGTAGCGCCGCGCCTCGGCCGCGTTATCCCCAGCCGGGACGAGGAAGAGGTCGATGCCTGAGCGTCGAACACCGATCGTCTTTTGCTCGACACCGCCGATCGCCGACACGGTGCCGTCGAGCTCGATCTGCCCGGTCGCGGCGATCCGGTGGCCGTGATCGATGTTGCGGCCGAGCTCTTCGAGCACGTCGAGCGCGAACGCGAGTCCCGCCGATGGGCCGCCGATCGAGCCGGCGTTGATCTTCACCGTAATCGGCAGCTTGATGAATGCCGCCTGCTCGACGAAGACGCCGATCAGCGCATGACCGGGATGCGCACGGTCGGCGACGGTTCCGACAACGAGCTGCTTCAACTCCGATCCGCGATGCACCGTCAGGCGGACCGTATCGCCCGGCTTGTGCGCCTCGACCACGCGCCGCAGGTCGGCGGGCCCGCGCACCCGCTTGCCGTCCGCGATGGTCACCACGTCGGTCGGCTGGAGCTTCCCCGCAGCCGGTGCGTCGCCGGCGACCTGCTCGATCAGCGCGCCGGTCGGCCTCGCGACGACGTGGTAGCCCGCCGCGCGCAGCGCAACGGCCGCGGCGACCTCCTGTGAGCGCGTCATCTCGCGCCGGTCGGCCTTCGCACGCGCCGTCTCGCTCACGCCCTTCGGCAGGACGCTCGACGCCGGAACGAGCTGCGCGCCTTCGTGGATGCTCGGGAACAGCCGCTCGATCAGCGTCGCCTTGCGCACGAAAATGTCGACGAAGTAGATCCCTCCCGGCCCACGCTCCTTGTGACCGCCCTGCACAGTGATCAGCGGATCGACAGGCCGCGCTCGGTCCGGCAGGAAGATGTAGGTGTTGGACGGCAGCAGCCACAGGAGCACGGCGACGAGTGCGAGCAGCAGAACGCCCGCGAGCCCGAGCTTCCCCGGTGTGGCACCGACGCGCACTAGTGCCCCATCACCCAGAAGCTCGGAAGCATTACCGGACGGGGCACTAGACGATCCCGCGCGTGAGGCCGCCGTCGACGGGGATCACCGCTCCGGTCACGTACGACGCTCGGTCGGACGCGAGGAACGCAACGACTTCCGCCACCTCGCGCGGCTCACCGAGGCGACGCAGGGGAATCGGCAGCAGGTCCTGCTCGCTCGGGCCGTTCGGGTACACCTCGGCGAGCCGCTCGGTATCGATGCGGCCGGGCGCGATCGTGTTCACCGTCACGCCGTCGGGGCCGACCTCGCCGGCGAGCGTCTTCATCCACCCCACGACCCCGGGGCGGACGGCATTCGACAATGCGAGCGCCGGTATCGGCTCGCGGACCGACGACGACTCGATGTTGATCACGCGTCCGCGGCCGCTCGCGCGCAGCTGCGGCAGGCAGAGCTTCGTGAGCCGGATCGCCGAGAGGAGCAGCAGCTCGACCGTCGCTTCGATCGCCTCGTCGTCGACCTCGGACGCTAGGCCTCGAGGCGGGCCCCCGCCGTTGTTGACCAGCACGTCCACGCCGCCGAACGCCGCCATCGTCTGTCCGACGAGTCGCTCGAGGTCCTGCGGATTCGTCAGGTCGCCGCGAACGGGGAGTGCACCGAGCCGGTCGGCCTCGCGCTCGAGCAGCTCTCGCCGGCGCGCGAACATCGTCACGTTCGCGCCTTCGTCGGCGAGCCGTTCCGCAATCGCGCGGCCCATCCCGGACGAGGCGCCGCAGACAATCGCGGTGCGGCCCCTGAGGCCTAGGTTCATGGGCCTACGCCTACGCCGTCGTCAGAACGCCGACGACCTCGCGCACCGCGTCGGCCGATTCCTGCAGCCACGCGCGCTCCTGGTCGGAGAGGTCGAGCTCGACGATCTCCTCGGCGCCTCCGGCGCCGAGCTTCACGGGAACCCCCATGTAGAGGCCGTCGATCCCGTACTCGCCCTCGAGCAGCGCGGTGCAGGGAAGGACACGCTTCTCGTCGAGCATGAGCGAATCGACCATCTGCGCCGCCGCCGCGCCCGGCGCATACCACGCCGATGTTCCGAGCAGGTTGACGATCTCGCCGCCGCCCTTGCGCGTGCGCTCGACCATCGCCTCGATCCGATCCGAGGCGACGAGCTTCGTCAGCGGGATCCCGCCGACGGTCGTCGCGCTCACGACCGGGACCATCTGGTCGCCGTGCCCGCCGAGCACCATCGCCGTGACGTCTTTCACCGACGAGCCGGTCTCCCACGCGATGAAGGTCGAGAACCGAGCCGTGTCGAGGATCCCGGCCATCCCGAACACGCGCTCCTTCGGAAAGCCGGAGACGTTCTTCGCGACGTGGCACATCCCGTCCAGTGGGTTCGAGACGACGATGATGATCGCGTCCGGGCTCTGCTCGACGACCTGCTTCGTCACCGAACCGACGATCTTCTCGTTCGTCGTCACGAGATCGTCGCGGCTCATGCCGGGCTTTCGCGGAACGCCGGCGGTGATCACCACGACGTCGGAGCCGGCGGTCTCGGCGTAGCCGTTGGAGCCCACGACGTTCGGCTCGTAGCCGAGGACGGCGCCCATCTGGTTGATGTCGAGCGCCTTGCCCTGCGGAAGGTTCTCGACGATGTCGACGAGGACGACGTCCGCGTAGTCGCGGGTCCCGAGGACTTGCGCACAGGTGGCGCCGACGTTGCCGCCGCCGACGACTGTGACCTTTCTTCTCTCAGGCAACTCGCACTCCCAGCTTGTCGATGATCGCGTCCGCCACGTCGCTCGTCCCGACCGCGGTAGGGTCGCTGCGCGACGGCTTCATGTCGTACGTGAGGCTCGCTCCCTCGGCGATCACCTCGGCGATCGCGCGTTCGAGCCGGTTCGCCGCCGTCTGCTCGCGGAGATGGCGCAGCATCAGCATCCCCGAGAGCATCATCGCCATCGGATTCACTTTGTTCTGGCCCGCGTACTTCGGCGCGGACCCGTGAGTGGGCTCGAAGATCGCGATGCCCTCGCCGAAGTTCGCCCCCGGCGCCATCCCGAGGCCGCCGATCATCCCGGCGCACAGGTCGCTGACGATGTCGCCGTAGAGATTCGGCAGCACGAGGACGTCGTACTCCTCGGGCCGCTGAACGAGCTGCATGCACATGTTGTCGACGATGCGGTCGTCGAACTGGACGTCGTCGTTGTGCGATGCGACCTCGCGCGCGATGCGGAGGAAGAGACCGTCGCTGAACTTCATGATGTTGGCCTTATGCACGGCCGTGATCTTCTTGCGGCCGTTCGCGTGCGCGTAGTCGAACGCGAACTGGACGATGCGGCGCGTGCCCTTGATCGAGATCGGCTTGATCGAGATCCCGGCGTCGCGGTGCGGGAGCTTGCTGCCCTGCGACTCGATCCATTCGATCAGCTCCACGGCCTCCGACGTCCCCGCCGCGTACTCGATTCCGGCATAGAGGTCCTCCGTGTTCTCGCGGACGACGACGAGGTCGATGTCCTCGAAGCGGCTGCGCACGCCCTTGTAGCTCTTGCACGGGCGCACCTGTGCGTAGAGGTCGAGTGCCTTCCGCAGCGTTACGTTCACGGAGCGGAAGCCGCCCCCGATCGGCGTCGTGATCGGCCCCTTCAGTGCGACGCCCGTCTGGCGAATCGCAGCGAGCACGGCGTCGGGGAGCGGGTTGCCGTCGTTCTCCTCCATGACGTCCGTTCCCGCCTGCTGGGCGTCCCAGTCGAACTCCACGCCCGTCGCCTCGAGTACCCGCCGCGTCGCCTCGGTCAGCTCGGGCCCGGTGCCGTCGCCTGGGATGAGTGTCACGCGGTGCGCCAAACCGCCGAGGATGCTACCGAGCAGGCGGGGCACGCGATTGCCCGAAACGGGTAAGGCTTATCACGCGCGAACGGGAATGGCTGCTTCGGGGTTGCGCGCCCATGCTGAGTGCGTGAGCTCTGCGGCTCCCGCTCTGATCCCTCCGGTCTCGCCGACCTCGCACCTGCGTGCCGTTCCGGACGCGCGCGCCGAGCTCGTCGCCGCGATCCGGGCCGCGGAGCAGCTGATCGACCGCGCGCTCTACGCGGAGGCGGCCGCCGCGCTGTCGGAGCTCGACGTCGGAGCGTGCGACTTCCCGGACCTTGCCCTGCGCGCGCTCTGCGCCGAAGCGTGGGCGCGCCTCTACCTCGGCCAGCTCGAGCCGGCGCGCGAGCTGCTCGAACGGGCTCGGGGGCTCTCGGAGCTGCCCGGCTTCGGCGACGTCGATCGCGCCGAGGTCTTGTACCGGCTCGGCTGCGTCCGCCTCAAGAAGTCGGACGTCACGCTCGCCGTCTCCCTGTTCACGCTCGCGCTCGAGCTCTGTGACCGCTCAGGTGAGGCATGCGACAGGCTCCGCTCCCACATTCTCGAATGGCGCTCGCGTGCGTATCAGCTCCAGCGCGACTGGAACGCTGCGCGCATGGACGTCGAGTGTGCGCTCGAGCTCGCGCAGGCGCGTGACGACGAGCACACGACCGCGCACGTGCTCTTTCAGGCGTCGCTGATCGCCGAGCGCACAGGCCAGATGCTGCTCGCCTGCTTTTATGCCGAGGAGGCGAAGGAGATCTACGAGCGGCTCGGCGACCGGCCGAACGCGGGCCGGCTCTTGAACAACCTCGGTGGTCTGCACTTTCTGCTCGGCCACGCGGAAGACGCTGTCGCACACCTGAAGAGCGCGGTCTCGGTCGCGCTCGAATTGGACAACCGCGCAGACGCGGCGCAGGCGATCTCGTCGCTCGCGCAGGTGCATTTCCGTACCGGCGAGTTCCAGCTCGCGGAGGCGCAGGCGCGCCACGCACTCGAGCTGCTCGAGGGCCGGGACGACTTCATCGACGAGATCGGCAACACGCAGCTCATCCTCGGGCAGACCCTCGCGGAGCGAGGCGCGTTCGACGATGCCGAGCGGCTGCTCGCCGAAGCCGACGCGAGCTTCGGGCGGCGTGCGTCTGGAAGCCACCTCGCCGCGGTTCGGGTCGCGCAAGGAGACCTCGCGCGCCGCCGCGGCGATTGCGTCCGCGCGGCCGACCTGTATCGGGCGGCCACGGAACTGCTCCAGGACTTTCACTTCTAGGCCCGCGAAAGGAGGTGTCGAAATGAAGAAGGCTCAGATTCTTGCGCTCGTCGTGCTGCTGGTGACGCTCGCTGCGTTCGTCGCCCAGTTCAAGTGGGGCGGCCTCGGGTTCTCGGACGGCCGCTAACGCGGCCGTCCTCTTCCTCGTCGGCCCCGGTAACGTTCCGAGCAATGCCTCCGAAGAAATCAGTGCAGCTCTCGGGCATCTCGGTCGCCGAGACATCGATCAGCTCGATCGACGCCGAGCGCGGAGTGCTGATGTACCGCGGTTACGACATCGCGGACCTCGCGGAGCACGCGACCTACGAGGAGGTTGCATACCTCCTGCTCGAAGGCGAGCTGCCGACCGGCGAGGAGCTCGTGGCGTTCAAGGACGAGCTGGCGGCGCGCGATTTGCCCCGGGCCACGACGATCGTGATCGACGAGAACGCGCGCGACGCGGCGCCGATGGAGATGCTGCGCACCGCCGCTTCGACGCTCTCGTTCGGCGATCCGGAGGAGGCTGCGATCGACAGAGCGGCGGAGCGTCGCAAGGCGGCGCTGCTCGTCGCGCAGCTGCCGACGATCGTCGCGCGCTATGACCGCCGGCGACGGGGTCTCGAGCCCGTCGATCCCGACCCCTCGCTTTCGTACTCGGAGAACTTCCTGACGATGCTGCGCGGCGAATCTCCGACGGAGTCGGAGGTGCGCGCGTTCGACGTGTTGATGATCCTGCACGCCGAGCACGAGATGAACGCGTCGACGTTCACCGCGCGTGTCGTCGCCGGCACGCTCGCAGATTTGCACTCGGCGGTCGTCGCGGCGATCTGTGCGCTCAAGGGCCCGATCCACGGCGGTGCGAACGAGCGCGCGATGGAGTTCTTCGAAGAGGTCGGCGAACCGGATGCCGTCGCGGGGGCGGTGCGCGACCGGTTCGAGCGGAGACAAACTGTTTTCGGCTTCGGCCATCCGGTGTACGTGACGATGGATCCGCGCGCCGTGATCCTCAAGAAGTGGTCGCGCGACTTCTCCGGCGAGGGCGGCGAGCCGAACTGGTTCGCGATCACCGAGGCGACCGAGAACGCAGTCCGCGAGCAGAAGGGGCTGTGGCCGAACGTCGACCTCTACTCCGGTTCGCTGTATCGATACCTCGGGATTCCCAACGATCTCTTCACGCCGCTGTTCGAGTGCAGCCGCGTGGCCGGCCAGGCGGCGCACGTACTCGAGCAGCACGCGGACAACAAGATCATCCGTCCGGGCGCCGAGTACATCGGCCCCGGCCCGCGTCCGTATCCCGTCGCGTCCCGGTCGTCCTCGGGCTCCTGACGCCGCGCTGGTGGTGCGAGCGCCGGAGAGACAGTGCACGCGGCACGGCCTCGTAGGCGATCGCGCCGTCCAGCGCGGTGAGCCGTCCGCGGAGGCCGGCTCCGCCGGCCGGGAGCGGACGGCGGTCAGGAGTTCGAGGTGAATCTCCAGGAAGCCGCCGCGCAAGCGCAGGCGTATGCGGAAGCGGGGGACGAGCGTGCGATCGCCGACCTGCGCCGCAAATGGGAGGACGAGCTCGAAAGCGCGGCGCGGCACTCCGACTACCGGATCCGTGCGGTGGCTTACCGCGCAATCGGCCAGTTCCGGTTCCGGCAGAAGCTCGAGCTGCTGCACCGCGGCCTCGAGGACGAGAGTCCCGCCTGCCGCGGCTCGGCACTCGTTTCGCTCGAGCTCCTGTCGCGCGACGGGCCGGCACCCGTCAACCAGTCGCGACGGCTTCTGCATGAAATGGCGAACGGCGACGACAACGAGGCGGTGCGGCGGCTCGCGATCGTGTGTCTCAAGAACGGCTCGCCGCAGCGCGAGACGATCGTCCTCCTCGGCGGCCTCGCGGAGAGCGACGAGGAATCACGCGAGCTGAAGGAGACCGCGCGCAAGGTGGCGGCCCAGCTCACCAAGAAGTCGCGAGAGCGCTAACGCCAGCAGCGCGGCTCAGCCGCGCTGCTCACCCGCGCAACGCCGAAGCAGCGTTCCTCAGCCCGCCAACCAATCGAGCGCCCGAAGGGCGCGCGCCCCGAGCGTGAGCGAACGCGAAGCGAGGGACTAGTGACTGTCGCAGACGCGGCCGTGGATCTCGCGCCCGCAGGACGGGCAGATGCGGCGGCGGCGGCGAACCTCGAGCGCGTGCTTGTTGAGCCCCGACAGGATCATCAGGAAGCCGATGCCGGTCGTCGAGGAGAGAAGTATCAGCGTCTGTGCGGTCATTGGTCGTCTTTCGTAGTTGTGCTTCGTGGCCTGGTTTGGGAAACCTGGCGCCGGCGCGCGTGCGGGTGCGCCTGGTAATACAACTCGCGCCGTCGCCGGTCGGATACGTGGGTATAGAGCTCCGTGGTCCCAAGATCGGCATGTCCGAGCATTTCCTGAACACTCCTTAGGTCGGCCCCGCCCTCGAGCAGGTGGGTCGCGAACGAGTGCCGCAGGAGATGGGGATGGACGCGCCCCGGCTCGAGCCCGGCCTTCGCTGCGAGCCGGCGCAGGATCAGGAAGGCGCCGGCCCGCGTGAGCGCACCGCCATGGGCGTTGAGGAATAGCTCGGGCCGGTGGCGGCGGTCGAGGTGGGGGCGGCCGCGCGCGAGATACCGGCGGAGTGCCTCGGCGCCAGGGCGGCCGATCGGCACGATTCGCTCCTTCGATCCCTTGCCGACGCAGCGGACCAGGCGGCCGTCGAGGTCGATGCCGCCTTTGTCGAGCGACACGGCCTCCGTCACGCGCAATCCCGCGCCGTACAGGAGCTCGACGAGGGCGCGGTCGCGCAGGTCACGCGGCTGCGCGCCTTCGGCGGCGTCGATCAGCCGCTCGGCCTCGCCGGGTGAGAGCGTCCGCGGCAGCTTCCGCCGGCGGCGGGGCAGGTCGAGCTCGGCACCGGGGTTGTCGACACGAGTCCCGAGCAGCTGCTGATGGCGGAAAAAGGAGCGCACGGCGGCCGCGCGGCGCGCGATCGTCGACGGCGTGAGGCCGGCCGCTCGGAGCTCGGCGAGGTAGCGCTCGAGGTCTTGGGTCGTCGCGGTTGCCGGCGACGCGTCGAGGAAGCGCGCGAGGTGCGCGAGGTCGCGCCGGTACGCGTCGACCGTCCGCGGCGCGCGCCGCGTAGCGAGGAGGGCGAGGAAGCCCTCGACGTCGGCATCGTTGCTGGCAGTCGCCACATCCGCGAGTTCGGTGTCGCTCGACCAAAGTCCTGCGGAGAGTCGTCACGAAGTCGGTACGACGGTGCACGGAAGGTCGGCCGAATGAAGAAGTAGCTTCAGCGTGTGGCTGCCGGCGAGTCTTCGCATTTCGACAAGATCGCCGAACCCTGGGATGACGCTGAAGACGAATACGTCGTCCTCCGCGACCTCGCGGTCCCAGAGGCACGGGAAAGGTTCTACAGCGTGATGTACGACTGGACGGCACTCGACACGAAAGCCCTCGGGATCCTTGCAGTTGATGCTGCGGCGATCGGCGTACTCGCGACGGTCCACGACACTGTTAACCACCTTGGTGGCTGCCGGCCGCAGGATGTTCTGTCGCCGGCGGCCTTTTGATCGCCGTCGTGTGGATCCGTGGCATCGCACTTGGCCCCGATGTACTCGACTTCGCGACAAGATGCGGGACGACACCCCTCTTCAAGCCGCCCGCGAGATGCTGAACGACGTGGTGGTCGCGACGCAGGAGAACGACGCAACGCTGAACGGAAAGACAAGCCTCTTCTGGTGGGCCCTGGCCATCTTGGCTTGTCCCTGGTCGGCTGCCTGCCGATCATCCTTTTCCGACCCAGTTAAAATTGGAGACCACATGGCGCGACGGGGCACCGACAAGGCAAAGAGCAAGGCCAAGAGTTCGACCGAGACTCGATCGGCTGGCACCAGCTCGAGTGGCAAGGTGCGTCAAGTCCGCGGTCGAAGTGGCTTCGGTGCGACGAAACGTTCGACCAAACGTTAGTCAACTTACGCATGCGCGCACAGCGGCCCCTGGTGGCGGGGCGCCGCGCTTGATTTCACGAACGAGGGTGAGCGCGGTCGTACACCTTCCGCAGCCTCTTTCCGTCCACGTGGCTGTACACCTGCGTCGTCGAGAGCGACGAATGGCCGAGCAGCTCCTGGATCGTGCGCAGGTCGGCGCCGCCCTCGAGCAGGTGCGTCGCGAACGCGTGCCGCAGGCGATGCGGATGTGGCGCGATCCGCCGTAGGGTGCTCGTGTCGAGCCGCCGGCCTCGCGCAGAGAGAAAGAGAGCCTTCTCCCCATCCCGCGTCAGCTCGGGCCTCGCGTCGCGTAGATAGCGCGAGAGCCACCACGCGGCCTCCTCGCCGAGCGGCACGACGCGCTCCTTACCGCCCTTGCCGCGCACCCGCACGAGCTCCTGCTCGAAGTCGACGTCACCGAGATCGAGGTCGACCGCCTCGCGGCTGCGCAGCCCCGCTGAGTAGACCAGCTCGACCAGCGCGCGGTTGCGCAAGGCGAGCGCGCCGTCGCCGTCGAGCGCGTCCAGCGTCTTCTCGATCTCCGCGCGCTTCGGCGGATCGGGCAGCCGCCGCGGCCGGCGTGGCCCGAGCGAGGCCTCCGGCACGCTCTTCGCCCCCAGTGAGAACCGAAGAAACGAGCGGACCGCCGAGATGCGCCGCGCGATCGTCGCCGGCGCGAGCTTCGGGCGGCCGCGGCCGAGATCGGCCGCATAGTCGGTGAGCTCGCGCACGCCGACCTCGCTGAGCTTCGTCGCATGCCGATCGAGCCACGCGGCGAAGTGCTCCAGATCGACTCGATACGAGCGCCGGGTCGCATCGGACAGCGATGGGCTGCGCAGGAAACGGTCGATTGCGGTCTCGACGTCCACGCGGCGGGATTCGCGGCGCCGCTACGATCGCCTGCCGTGGAAGACAGGGTCAGGCAGCTCGCCGAGCTCACCGTGCGCTTCGGGGCGAACGTTCAGCCCGGGCAGGTCGTGGCGATGTTCGCGGAGACGGGCCAGGAAGACGTCGCGCGCGCCGTCGCGGACGAGGCGTACCGGGCAGGCGCGAAGTTCGTCGATCTCCTCTACTTCGACCCGTACGTCAAGCGCTCGCGGCTCAAGCACGCGTCCGCAGACTCGCTCGACTACCTACCCCCCTGGTACGGGGACCGGATGCTGAGCCTCGGAGACGAGCGCGGCGCCCGCATCGCGTTCGCCGGCAGCACGACCGAGGGACTGTTCGACGACGTCGATCCCGTCCGGGCCGGGAAGGATCTGTTTCCGTTCATCAAGGAGAGCCTCAAGGTGACGGGCGAGCGCACGACGAACTGGTGCGTCGTCCCCGCGCCGACCGTTGCGTGGGCGCGCACGGTGCATCCCGAGCTCGACGGGGATGCTGCTTACGAGCTGTTGTGGAAGGAGGTCTCGCACGTGATGCGCCTCGACGAGCCCGATCCGGTGGCGGCGTGGGAAGAGCGGATCGCAGCGCTGAACGAGACTGCCGCGCTTCTCACTGAGCGGCGCTTCGGCGGGATCCACTTCCGGGCCCCAGGCACCGACGTGACGATCGGCCTCTTCCCCTCGTCGGCGTGGTGGGCCGCCGAGTTCTCCACGATCGACGGCGTGCGGCACCTGCCGAACCTGCCGACCGAGGAGGTCTTCACGACGCCCGATCCCAGTCGCACGGAGGGAACGGTGACCGCCACGAAGCCGCTGCTGCTGCCCGGCGGCGTGACGGTCGAAGGCCTGCGCGTGCGCTTCGAGGGCGGCCGCGCGGTCGAGGTCGACGCGGACGTGGGCGCCGAAGCGGCACGCGCGAGCTTCATGGTCGACGAGGGAGCGGCGCGCCTCGGTGAGGTCGCGCTCGTCGACCGCGAAGGCCGCATCGGCAAGCTCGGGACGGTCTTCCGCACGACGCTGATCGACGAGAACGCGGCCAGCCACATCGCGGTCGGCAACGGCTACTCGTTCGTGCTCGCCGACGAAGACGTCCCCAAGATGAACGAGAGCCGCATCCATGCCGACTTCATGATCGGGAGAGACGACATGGAGGTCGACGGCATCACGACCGACGGCGCCCGCGTGCCGATCCTGCGCGGAGGCGCCTGGCAGCTCTAGTTGGCGCGTCGCCTGCGGCGCGGCTGGGCCGCGCCGCTCGACAACGCTCTGCGTAGCAGCGCTGCCTCTGGCTGCCAACCAATGTGAGCGCGCGAGCGCGCGAGCCCCGAGCGTGTTCGAACGCGAAGCGAGGGAGGAACCCGACGACACGCGCGCGCCGATCCTGTGCGAGGGAGCCTGGCGGCTCTAGTTAGCGCGTCGCCGGCGGCGCGGCTGGGCCGCGCCGCTCGACAACGCTTTGCGTAGCAGCGGTGCCTCTGGCTGCCAACCAATGCGAGCGCGCGAGCGCGCGAGCCCCGAGCGTGAGCGAACGCGAAGCGGGGGAGGAGGATCCGGCGCGCTGAACGTCACGCCGCCATACGATATGGAGGAGATGGCGGCCACGACCGATACGCGCGCGCGCACCGACCTGGCCGCGCACGGCATCCAGCCCGCCGGCACCGTCCACTGGAACCCGACGACGGCGCTTCTCTACATGCACGCGCTGAAGCGCGGCGACGGCGTGCTCGCCGAGGGCGGACCGATCGTCTTCAACACCGGTGTGCACACGGGACGCTCGCCGAAGGACAAGTTCGTCGTCCGCGAGCCGGGCTCGGAGGACCGCATCTGGTGGGGAGACGTCAATCACCCGCTCTCCGAAGAGAACTTCGAGGGTCTCCGCGACAAGGTCGTCGCGCACCTCGAGCAACGTGACGAGATCTACGTCGTCGACGCCTTCGCGGGCGCCGATCCGGCGCACCGCATCGCGGTGCGTGTCATCACCGGTCTGCCGTACCACGCCCTGTTCGCGAAGACGCTGTTCATCGAGCCGACGGAAGACGAGCTGCGCGTCTTTACGCCGCGTGCGGTCGTGCTCCACGCGCCGGCCGTCGCCGCCGATCCCGCCGAGGACGGGACGCGCACGGGCACCTTCGTCGTCCTGCATCCGACGCGCACCGAAGTGGTGATCGGCGGCACGTTCTATGCGGGTGAGATCAAGAAGGCGATCTTCACGGTGATGAACGACAAGCTTCCGCTCGAGGGCGTGTTGCCGATGCACTGCTCGGCGAACGTCGGTGACGACGGCAACGTGGCGATCTTCTTCGGGTTGTCGGGCACCGGCAAGACGACGCTGTCCGCCGATCCGCAGCGGCACCTGATCGGCGACGACGAGCACGGCTGGGGCGACAGCGGCGTTTTCAACATCGAGGGCGGCTGCTATGCGAAGGTGATCCACCTGTCGGCGGAGGCCGAGCCGGAGATCTTCAAGACGACGCGCACGTTCGGAACGATCCTCGAGAACGTGGCCGTGGACGACAACGGGGTGCTCGACCTCGACGACGACTCGAAGACGGAGAACACGCGCGCGGCCTACAAGCTCGAGCAGATCGCGAATGCGCTGCCCGACAAGCGCGCCGGCCATCCGAGCTCGGTGATCTTCCTGACCGCGGACGCGTTCGGGATCCTGCCGCCGATCGCGCGGCTGACGCGCGACCAGGCGCTGTTCTACTTCCTTTCAGGCTTCACGTCGAAGCTGGCCGGAACGGAGATCGGCGTCACCGAGCCGCAGCCGACGTTCTCGACCTGCTTCGGCGCGCCGTTCCTGCCGCAGCCGCCCGGCGTGTACGCCCGCATGCTCGGCGAGAAGCTCGACCCGCACGGCGCGACCGTCTGGCTGGTCAACACGGGCTGGACCGGCGGTCCGTTCGGCGAGGGCGAGCGGATGCCGATCGCGGAGACACGCACGCTCTTGAGCGCGGCGCTATCGGGCGAGTTGCAGAACGTGCAGTTCCGCACGGACGACACCTTTGGCTTCGAGGTTCCGGTCGAGGTGCCGGGCGTCGTCTCGCGGCTGCTCGACCCGCGAGCGACGTGGCGCGACCACGAGGCGTACGACCGCAGGGCGCAAGAGCTCGCGCGGATGTTCCGCGAGAACTTCGAGCAGTTCGCCGCCGACGCCGGCGAGGCCGTCGCCGCCGCGGGGCCCAGCGTCTAATCTGGACATCTTGCGCGCCGATCCGCGCTTCGCGACCCTGCACTCGTGGAATCGGAATCGGAGCCGCTCGCCTACCGCGAAGAGGTTCGAGGTATCTTCTTCACGATCAATGACATGAATGCGAACATCAGGGCGATTCGACAGTTGCTCGAGGAGGAGTTCGGTGGCGAAGAAGAAGCACCGGAAGATGACGCCTGAGGAGCGGGCGCGGCAGGAAGCGAACCAGCGCTACCTCGAAGAGGCGCTCCAGCGTGGCCTCGAACGGGACGGGCTGACGCGCGAAGAGGTCTTCCGCCGGGCCGGGTTCCCCGACCCGAGGCAGCGCACCGCATAGACCCCTTTCGATAGCTTCCAAAGTGGTGGAAGCGAAGCACGACGTCCTCGTGGTCGGGGCCGGCTGCGCGGGAATGCGCGCCGCGATCGAGGCATTCGACGCAGGCGCCGACGTCGCGCTCATCTCCAAGATTCACCCGACGCGCAGCCACTCCGGGGCTGCCGAGGGAGGCATCAACGCTGCGCTCGGGAACGCCTCCGAGGACAACCCCGAGATCCACGCGTACGACACCGTCAAGGGCTCGGACTACCTCGGCGACCAAGACGCGATCCAGGTCCTCTGCGACGAGGCTCCCGACGACGTGTACCAGCTCGAGCACTGGGGCGCGGTCTTCTCCCGCACAGAGGAGGGCAAGATCGCACAGCGTCCGTTCGGCGCGGCCGGCGCGCCGCGCACCGCGTACGCGGCCGACATCACCGGCCATGTGCTCGTGCACGTGCTTTACGAGCAAGTGATGAAGCGCGACATCCTCACGTACGAGGAGTACTTCGCATGGCGGCTCGTCGAGAACGACGGCCGCTGCCAGGGCGTGATCTGCTGGGACCTACTGAACGGCGGGCTGAAGACGATCGGCGCGAAGACGATCATCCTCGCCACCGGCGGCGCGGGCCGTCTCTACGTCGGCACGACGAACGCGTACGCGTGCACCGGCGACGGGATGGCGATGGCGCTGCGCATGGGCGTTGCGCTGAAGGACATGGAGATGATGCAGTTCCACCCGACGACGCTGTCGCCGACCGGGGTCCTGATCACGGAGGGAACCCGCGGCGAGGGTGCGTATCTCCTCAACTCGGAGAACGATCGCTTCCTCAAGCGCTACGCGCCGAACGCGATGGAGCTCGCCTCGCGCGACGTGATCTCACGTGCGGAACAGACGGAGATCGACGAGGGCCGCGGCGTCGACGGCAACGTGCTGCTCGACCTGCGGCATCTCGGCGCGGAGAAGATCCTCGAACGGCTGCATGGGACGCGCGAGCTGTCGATGGTGTTCGCCGGCGTCGACCCGATCTACGAACCGATCCCCGTTCGGCCGGGGGCGCACTACCACATGGGCGGCATCGACACCGACGTCTGGGGACGCACGAGCATGGAGGGTCTGTACGCGGCAGGCGAGTGCGCGTGCGTGTCCGTGCACGGCGCGAACCGCCTTGGCGGCAACGCGCTGATGGAGACGATCACCTTCGGCAAGCGCTCCGGCCGGCACGCGGCCGACTGGGCGCTCGCGAACACGGTCGTCGAGGTCCCGCAATCGGCGCAGGCGGATGCGGAGCGCGATCTCCGCCGGTTGCTCGACCGCGCGGAAGGCGAGCGTCCCTGGCAGATCCGGGACGAGCTGGCACAGACGATGCACGAGAACTTCGGCGTCTTCCGCCGCGAGGAGCAGATGCAAAAACAGGGAGAGATCGTCGCGCGGCTCCGTGAGCGTTACGAGAGGGTCATCGTCGACGACAAGGGCGAGATCTTCAACAACGACCTGACGCAGGCGCTCGAGCTCGACTTCCTGCTCGAGCTCGCCGAGTGCATGGTCGTCGCGGGGCTCGCACGCAAGGAGAGCCGCGGCGCGCATGCGCGGCCGCACGATTTCCCCGAACGCGACGACGCCAACTTCCTCAAGCACACGCTCGTCACGCTCGACGGCGACGGCCGTCCGCAGCTCGGCTGGCGAGACGTCACGATCACGAAGTGGCAGCCGCAGGAAAGGACGTACTGACGTGCAAGTAGGCCTGAAGATCTGGCGCTACGACTCGTCCACCGGCGAGCGCGCGCTGAAGGAGTACGAGGTCGACGCACCCGAGTGGGTGACGCTGCTCGACGTCCTCGACCTGATCAAGGATCGCGTCGACGGTACGCTCTCGTATCGGAAGAGCTGCCGGATGATGATCTGCGGCTCCTGCGGGATGCGCATGGACGGCGCCGCAGTCCTCGCCTGCAAGACGCGGATGAAGCCGATCGTCGACGAGGGCCGCGTGCCGACGATCTCTGCGATGGGCAACCTGCCGATCGTCAAGGACCTCGTCGTCGACATGGCGCCGTTCTGGCAGAAGATCCGCGCGATGAAGCCGTGGCTCCAGCCCGGCTACGACGAGGTGCAGGAGAAGGAGCGGATCGTCTCCCAGCAGCAGATGAACGTCATCCACAAGGAGGCGCTCTGCATCATGTGCGGCTGCTGCGTCTCCGAGTGCAACTCGATGGAGTCCGACCCGGAGTTCCTCGGGCCCGCTGCGCTCGCGAAGGGAATGCGCTTCGTCGGCGACCCGCGCGACCAGTCGACGATCGACCGGCTCGAGTCGTACAACTCCGAGCATGGGATCTGGGACTGCACGCGCTGTTATTTCTGCAACGAGCGCTGCCCGAAGGGCGTCGACCCGCGCGACGCGATCGCGAAGCTCGGCGCCGAGTCGGTCAAGGAAGGGATCGACCGAGACATGGGGGCGAAACACGCCAAGTGGTTCGTGACGTCGGCGAAGACGACCGGCTGGCTACGCGAAGAGGAGCTGATCCCGCACACGCAGGGCATCGTCTCGACGATCAAGCAGACACGATTCGCTTTCGATCTCGCACGCCACGGCAAGATCCGGCCGATCCCGTTTCCGCACGTCGCGCGCGACGTGAAGGAGTCGCGCGCGCTCTACGAGCTGGTCAAGAAACAAGGACGGGACGGCGCGCTCGGCATCGTGCAAGGAGAGCACGCGCTCGGACGGATCGAGTTCACGGAGCAGGCCGGCGTGAAGACGAGCGACCCGGAAGTGCAACCAGGCGTCGAGCCTCCGCCCGCAGAAGGATGAAGGTCGCGTACTACAAAGGCTGCCTTGCGTCGCTGTCGGCGAAGGAGCTCGACACGTCCACGCAGGCGCTCGCGCCCCAACTCGGGATCGAGCTGGAGGAGCTCGAGTCAGTGACCTGCTGCGGCGCCGGCGACATCCACGAGGCCGAGCCCGACTACTACCTGCACCTGAACGCGCGCATCCTCGCCTACGCGGAGGCGACCGGCGCCGACACGCTGATGACGATCTGCAACGTCTGCACCCTCAACCTGCGGCAGGCGAACTGGCAGCTCAAGGGCGACGAGTCATTGCGCGAGCGGGTGAACCGAAATCTCGAATCCGTCGGCGTGCCGACCTACTCCGGCAACGTCGAGGTGAAGCACCTGCTGTGGCTGATCGCCGAGGGCGAGGGCTACGAGCTGCTGAAGCAGGTCGCGCACAAGGGCCTGAAGGGACTGAAGGTGGCGCCGTTCTACGGCTGCCAGATCCTGCGCCCGTCGAAGATCATGGGCTTCGAGGACCCGGACCGGCCGTGGTCGCTGGAGGCGATCATCGAGGCCTGCGGCGGCGTCGCGGTCGACTATCCCGCGAAGATCAAGTGCTGCGGCTTCCCGATCATCGCCGCACGCGAGGAAGTCGCGTTGGGCGAACTGATCCAGCCGATCGAGCAGGCGACGGAGGCCGGTGCCGATGCGATGGTGACGCCGTGCCCGCTCTGCCACCTCTCGCTCGACGCCTGGCAGTCGAAGCTGAAGAAGGCGACAGGCAAGGATTTCCGGATGCCGATCCTCCACCTCTCGCAGCTCGTCGGCGTCGCCGCCGGGCTCCACGAGTCGGAGCTGAAGTTCAAGCGGCACGTCGTCTCCGTCCGGCCGGTCGTCGAAAAGCTCGAAGTCTGAGCCGCAGACCGCAAGGTTTGCCCCCATAAGGCATCTACCTATTACTGGAGGGGCGGATTCCGGCGCGGGACTCTACGGAGACCGCGCCGGGCCTTTTTTCACGACGCTTTTCGGCCTCGCGACGGCGGGAATCGGCTGGGCATGGTTCGAGGCGGGCTGGGTGCGGCTCGACACGCTCGAAGTACCGCTCGAGGGACTGCCGCAGGAACTGGCCGGGCTGCGGATCGCGCACCTCTCGGACTTCCACCTCGGCGTGCCCGGGCGGGGCGGCGTCGCCGTCGAGCAGGCGGTCGCCTGGGTGGAGCAACGGCAGCCCGAGCTGACGCTGATCTCCGGCGATCTGCTGACGCGGTCGTCGGGCGAGCCGCGGCTGCGCGAGCTGGTTCGACGTCTGCCTCGGTGCTACGCGATCCTCGGCAACCACGACCTTGCGATCAGCCGCGATCCGTTCTCGGAGCGGACACTCCTCCGCGAACTCGAGCCGGCGACGCTCCTCTCCGACGAGGGCGTGACGATCGACGTGCGCGGTACGCGCGTCTACATCGCGGGAGCCGATCCCCGCTCGCGCTGGGTTAGCCAGCGGCGACAGCCCGCCGACCTCGCCGTTCCGCGGGACCAGGCGGACCTTCGCATTCTGATCGCGCACTATCCGCGGCTCGTCGACGAGCTGCCCCCGGGCGCCTTCGACCTCGTCGTGGCCGGCCACATGCACGACGGCCAGATCTGTCTGCCGTACCCCGGGGGCAAGCTGCGGCTGGCGCACCTCGGCTCGCGCTACGTGCGTGGGATCTACCGGCGGCCGGGCGGCGTCCTCCACGTCTCGGCCGGGCTCGGGACGACGTTCGTGCCGCTCCGCTTCGCGGCGCGCCCCGAGGCAACCGAGCTGCTGCTACAACCGACTTAGTGCCGCATCCAGCAACACCCTCGGGCTTCTGGCCCGCTATGACGCGGCGCGCTGCCGCGTCCTCAGTCGCGCCCATAGGAAAAACTATGGGCGCTCCCTGCGTCCTTGCATCGCTTAGCGACCCAGAAGCTCGGAAGCATTACTGGAAGGGGCACTAGTGGAAGGTCACGCCGTCATCTCCGCGGACATCCTCGCCCGCTACGCCGGCGACATCGCCCGCGAGGTGGCAGGCGTACACGGGCTCGTGCCGAGCCAGCTGCACCGGCACCGCGGCGTGCGGATCCTCGAAGACGGTGCGCGCGTCGAGCTGCACGTCGCCGTGGAGTGGGGGACGCACATTCCGACCCTCGGCGCCGAGCTGCAGCGCCGCGTGCGCGAGTACCTGGACTCGATGGCCAGCGCGGAAGTCGCCGCGATCGACGTCGTCGTCGACGAGGTGAAGTGAGGTGACCCTTCCGGGGGGATCCTCCAGACCGCTGCCGCGCGATCAGACGGCGCGCTGCCGCGTCCTCAGTCGCCCCTGGGCCACCAGCCCAGGGGCTCCCTGCGTCCTTGCATCGCTTGCTGCTCGCACGGCAGCAGCGTGGCCATCCCCCCGGAAGGGTCACCGATGACGCGAGTCGAAGGTCTGACGGGCGCGACGATCGACACCGCGCCGACCGTCTGCCACGAGTGCGTCTGGTGGCAGTCGCGCGGCGAGCGTAAGACGGACAAGCGCCGCTGGATCGAGAAGGCCGAGGACGACTGGGGCGCGTGGGGTGCCGTCTACCACGACGACGACGGCCGGCTGCTCGGATCGATGCAGTTCGGCCCTGCGAGGCTCTTTCCCCGCGCGGCCGAGCTGCCGGCCGGGCCGCCGAGCGGGGACGCCGTGCTCATCACTTGCGCCTACCTCGTCGAGCCGTCGACGCCGTGGGTGATGCAGTCGCTCTTCCTGACCGCGATCGGCGAGGCCCGCGAGCGCCACGCCGCAGCGCTGGAAGCGTTCGCGTACCGCTACCGCGAAGGCGAGTCCGCGTACGAGCGGTTCGAGGTCCACCGCACTGTCTTCCCGCGCGACTTCCTCGCGGACTTCGGCTTCCGCACGCTGCGCGTCCAGGGCCGGGTCGAGCTGTGCCGGCTCGAGCTCGGCGGCCTCCAGCCTGTGCTGGCGGGAAAGCGCGCGGACGTGCTGCGGAAGTTGAAGGAGGTCTTCGCTCCGGCGCCGGTCCCGCAGCGGATCCCGTAGTTCACGCCGCCGAACCGCTGGTTCGGCGGCTATCAGGGGGAACCGGGAGGTTCCCCCTGGGAACCCTCTCCTGGCGGCTGCTTGGGCTCCCGCCGGGCATAGCCCGGCTTCGCCCTGCCGGCGAAGCTTGGACCACCGATTCTAGGCCTCCGTATCTATTTTCGACCTCCAATCGTTGGATGGGTGATTCGCTGTCGAACAAGGGAGGTTCGGCGACCAGGGCTCGTCCCCACGGAAACGTGTACTCGTGTTCCTTCAGCCCCTCCAGACTGAAGGAAGGCATAGGAGCGCACGTTTCCTCCTGACTACCGCCCGCCTGTAGGCGGAGCGTAGGTTTGTGGCGCTGCGACCCACGGACGTGCGCTCCTCCTGAGCCGCTCGACGGCGCGGAACAAAGTGTGACTTTAAAACAGGAGGAACCACGTCTAAGCTTCGATTCTGGAGCCGATCTGCGGCTCTTGCTATGTGATGGCCGCCGCCACCGTCACTGAACCCCAGCGGATCAGAGTCCTCGTCGTGGACGAAGATCCTCCGACCCGCAAGGGAGTACGACTCACGCTCGAGCGCGCCGGCATCGACGTCGTCGCCGAGGCCTCCACGGCGCAGGCCGCCGTCGAGGCGGCCGTCCGCGAACAGCCGGACATTTGCCTCTTGGAGACGCGGATCCCCGGCAGCGGCATCGCTGCTACGGCCGAGATCACGCGTCAGCTTCCGCGCACCTCCGTCGTCATGTTCACGAACTCCGGCGCGGACGAGGATCTGTTCGATTCGCTTCGCGCGGGAGCCGCGGGTTACCTCCTCAAGGACATGAACCCCGATCGCCTTCCGCGCGCATTGGTGGCTGTGCTCGAGGGTGAAGCGGCGTTGCCGAGGCGCCTCGTCGCCCGCTTGATCGACGAGTTCCGCGAACGCGGCCGTCACCGCCGCGCACAGCTTGCGTCGGGGCGCGCGGTCGACCTGACGAGCCGCGAGTGGGAGGTCCTCGACCTCATCCGGCACCGCCTCTCGACCGCGCAGATCGCGTCGCGCCTCTTCATCTCCGAAGGAACCGTGCGCTCCCACGTCGCCGCGATCCTGCACAAGCTCGGCGTACCGGATCGCGAGAGCGCATTGCGGCTGCTCGAAGAGCATTGAAACGAGCGCGTTAGCACCTCGAGCGGACTAGACCTTTGGGCGTTGGAATCACTCCTGGCCCGCGCTCATCCTTCAGGAGTGCGGGTCCGAGTTGCGGAATCGACGCTCGTGCGCGACCTGCTCGACTTCCTGCGGCGCTGTGGCTGCAAAGTCGAGCAGTCGTCGCCGGATGTCCTCGACGTCCAGCTCGAGCCTGACGTCTCGCTGGAAGCTGCCCTGTCGCTCGTTCGCGACCGTCGCTGCTACGGGTGCGGTGGGCAGATCCCGGAGGTCCTGGCGAAGCTCGGATCGCCGTTGTGCCACGACTGCCGCGACCACTCAGGCGGCTCCGGGCGCGCCTCGAAACGCGCACTCGGTGCGCTGTGGGCACGGATGGAGGTAGACGCCTACCTTCGGGTCTGGCGAGCACAGCACCCCGGCGCGGGGGTCGCCGTCCTCGATGGGCGGCTCGGTGCGCCGGAAGTCGTGGGAACCTGGCGATCTGACCACTGAGCTCCCTGGCCGTTCGGCCAGGGTGAGGCCACAAACTGTTCGTCCGGGCCGTGGGAGGGTTCGGGGCATCCTCTTACCATCGATCTCGTGCCCGGCGAATTGGCTCTGCGCTGATGGACCTCCAGCTCTACCTGCGCGTCATCTGGCGCTTCAAGTGGCTCGTCGCGGTCGGGCTCGTGGCCGCGTTCTCGCTTTCCGTCCTCTCGATGTTCCAGGTCAGCCTCAAGTCGCCTCACCTGAAGTCCCGCTCCGTGGAGCAGTGGAGGAGCACGCAGACGCTTCTCGTGACCCCGCCCGGGGCTCCGTGGCTGCGCGTGGGGAACTCAGCGAACTCTGATCCGCAGAAGTTCTCGACGCTCGGCACGATCTTGGTCCAGTTCGTGATGAGTGACGAGGTCCGGCGTCTGATCAACCGTTCGTGGCCGCTCACCAAGTACGACGTGATCCAGGCTTTCCCGGTATTGGCGCAGTCGTACAACTCGAACTCGCCGCCGCTGCCGCTGATCAGCGTCGAGGTCACGTCGTTCAGCGGGTTCCGCTCTCGACAGCTCGTGGAGCACACGACCGCCGCCTTCCGCGACTACGTGGAGCAGTTGCAGGCGCAGAACAGCATTCCGACCGACCGCCGCGTCGTCGTCACGACCGTGCGGAGCTACGAGCCGCCGCTGCTCATCGCGGGACGATCGAAGACGCTCCCGGTCGTGATCTTCCTCACGGTGATGATTGGGATCAGCGGTATTTGCCTCGTACTCGAGAACCTTCGTCCGAGGGTGCGCGCCGTCGCGCGCGACGATGCCAAGCTTCTCAGGCGCTCTGCGTAGCGCCTCGCCGCGGCTAGCGCTCGGGGGCGCCGAAGAGACTCCGCGCGCAGCGGTGGGCGTGATCTTCGTCGCTCTCTCTACCCTCGCGCTCGCCGTCGTGGCCGGGGCAAAGGTGAAGGACGTCGTCCCGGTCGTGATGTTGCTGATGGTGTTTGCGCTCGGGTACCGCGTGCTGCTGTCGTGGAGGAGCGCCCTGACGACCCTGATCCTGGTCGTGCTCTTCATCCCGATCCGGCGCTACGCGCTACCGGGGAATCTGCCGTTCCAGCTCGAGCCCTACCGGCTGATGGTGCTGCTGATCGGCCTCGGTTGGTTCGCGTCGCTGCTCGTCGACCAGCGGGTGCGCTTGCGCCGCACCGGCTTCGAGGGGCCGATGGCGATGATCGTGATCGCGATTCTCGCCTCCGACATTGCGAACCCGGGGCGCGTGAACGGCCTCAGCAAGGACGTCGCGAAGACGCTGACGTTTTCCTTCAGCTACTTCCTCGTCTTCTACCTGATGGTGAGCGTCATCCGGTCGCCCGAGCTCGTCGAGCGGTTCGTGAAGGTGCTCGTCGGCGGCGGCGCCGTCGTCGCGGTCGCTGCGATCTACGAGTACCGCACCGGCTACAACCTGTTCAACCACGTCGCGGACCTGGTCCCGGTGCTCAAGCCGAGCGGCCCGCCGATCATCCCCGAGCGGGGCGGGCGCCTGCGTGTGTACGCCTCGTCGCAGCACCCGATCGCGCTCGGCGCGGCGCTCGTGCTGCTCCTGCCGCTGGCGATCTACCTCGCTCGCACCTCCGGCAAGAAGCGTTGGAGCCTGATCGGCGGGCTGCTGCTGATGGGCGCGCTCGCGACGCTCTCGCGCACGGGGATCATCATGTTGATCGCGCTGCTGATCGTGCTCGTGCGTTTGCGGCCCGAGCTCAAACGTCTCTGGCCGGTGATCATCCCGCTCCTCGCGGTCGTGCACGTCGCGCTCCCGAACACCCTCGGGTCGCTCACGGGATCGTTCCACCCGAAGGGCGGGCTGGTGGCGTCCGAGCAGGTCGGGAAGGGAACGTACGGAAGCGGCCGCCTCGCCGATCTCGGACCGGGCTTGCACGAGGCGAAGAGTCGCCTGCTGTTCGGCGAGGGTTACGGGACGCGGATCACGGAGTGGGGCCGCGCGAACGCGCCGATCCTCGACGACCAGTGGCTCGGGACGCTGCTCGAGACCGGTCTGCTGGGCTTCATTTCCTGGATCTGGCTGTTCGGGCGCGCTTACCGACGTCTCGCCCGCCGCGCACGTAGCGACCCGTCACCCCGCGGCTGGCTGCTCGCGGCGCTCGCGGCGTGTGCCGTCGCGTTCCCGATCGGGATGATGACCTACGACGCGTTCGCCTTCATCCAGGTCAACCTGATGATGTACATGCTGCTCGCGTTCGGGGCGATCCTGCTCGCCCTCCCTGAGCAGCCGACCACGGAGGTCGCCGCCCATGCCAAGTGAGGCCGTCCGCCGCCCGCGTAGCCACGAGGAGCGTGCCAAAGCCCTCAGCGTGGGAGCCGTCGTGATCGTGCTCTGCTTCCTCGCCGGGCTCGTCGTTTCGCTGCGGGGCGTCGGCCTCGACATCACCCCGGCGCCGCCGCCGGCACAAGGCCAGCTCCAGCCCCGGATCGTCGATGGGACGGTAACGTACGTTCGCGTGGACGACGGCGGCCACGCGATCGCCTGCTCGAGCACGTATACCTCTTCTAGTTGCTCCACCGTCGGCATCATTCTGGCGCCTCGCAGCGGACCGAAGTAGTGCTCGCGAAGGCTCTGCGGCACCGTCGCCTCGTTGCGGCGCTGGGGGTCGTGCTCGCGGGATCGGCGGCGGTGATCGCAGCGGTCGCCCTCGCCGGCCGCTCTCAGTCGTCGATCTTGCCGAGCGAGCTTCGAGTGCTCGACGCCGAGGCAGCGCAGCCGCGCCCGGAGACGGCCCTCGTCTCGCTTGCCCGCAGCGGGCTGAACGCGCTGCTCGTGGACGTCCCCTCCGCCCGGCTGACCGCGGCGGCCAAGCGCTCGAAGCTGCTCGTGTTGACTCCGCTG